>Ga0224500_10001741_pt1 | contig 12464 bp, 9 predicted proteins | sample SF_Oct11_sed_USG_FD_168126 | JGI IMG/M metagenome (GOLD analysis project Ga0224500, IMG submission 168126) | Sediment microbial communities from San Francisco Bay, California, United States - SF_Oct11_sed_USGS_4_1 | ecosystem: Environmental > Aquatic > Marine > Sediment | place: USA: California... | reverse complement strand
TAGAGCCCCGGCCCCACGCGATCGATGCTGAGGTAGAGCGCGATCGCCAACACGTTGAGCGCGTTGCCGGCGAGAATGACACCGCGGCGCCCGCGCGTGTCCATGGCGCGCCCGATGGGCGGCCGCGCGAGGATGGCGACCGCGCCGGTGAGCCCGAACAGAAAGCCGATCTCCACATCGCTGGCTCCGAGCGCGTTGAGAAAGCCCGGGAAGTGCAGGAATACATTGAAGGAGGTGCCCTGGAACAGATTGGCCAATGCACACAGCAGGAACGGGCGCGTGAGCAGCGGCGCGCGAGTCATTTCGGATCGCCTTCCCCAGCGCGCAGCGCGCGCCCTGCGGCGGCAAGACCCGAAACACCGGCGCTGTCGTATAGTGGGCCGCGAAGCCGCAGAATCTCCCCGGACCGGGATGCCGCGCGCGCGCCGCGCAAGCAGAGGACGGGCCTCGCCTCGCCGCCATGACGGAAGCTGTTCACGATCGCCCCACCCCCTCCAACCGCGCCCGCTCGACGCGGCGGCGACTCGCCACGGCGCTGGCCCTGGCCGTCGCCTACATGATCGCGGAAGTCGTCGGCGGTTTCCTCACCGGCTCCCTGGCGCTGCTCGCGGACGCGGGACACATGCTCTCGGACGCAGCCGCGCTGGTCCTGGCGCTGTTCGCTTCCTGGGTTGCGGGGCGACCCGCGGACAGCCGCTGGACCTATGGCCACGCCCGCGCGGAGATTCTCGCGGCACTCGCCCAGGGCCTCGCGCTGGTCGGCGTGGCGCTCATCATCGCGACCGAGGCGCTGGATCGACTGGGCGACCCGCGCGAGGTGCTGGGCGCCGGCATGTTCGCGATCGCAAGCGGAGGCCTTGCGGTGAATCTCGTCGCCCTGTTCATCCTGAACGCAGGGCGCGAGGAGAGCCTCAACGTGCGCGGGGCCTGGCTGCACGTGCTGGGCGACGCGCTGGGCAGCGTGGGCGCCATGATCGCGGGCGCGCTCATCTGGGCCTTCGCCTGGACCTGGGTCGACCCGGTGGCGTCCCTCGCGATCTGCGCCCTCGTGCTGGTCTCGGCCTGGCACCTGATCCGGGAGGCCGTGGACGTGCTGATGGAGGCGGCGCCCCGCGGCCTCGACATCGAAGAGATCACGCGCAGCCTGTGCGCCCTCGACGGCGTGCGCAGCGTGCACGATCTGCACGTCTGGAGCGTGGGCTACAAACAGATCGCGCTCTCCTGCCACCTGGTGGTGCCGCGGGATGGCGGCTGCACACCGCTGCTGTCCACCGTCTACGCGCTGCTGGGCCAGCGCTACCGCATCGATCACGCGACGATCCAGATCGAGCCCGAAGACTTCGCGGAGCAGACGCCGCGGACGGTGTGCGGGTGCGCGTCCTAGCGCGCGCGCCCGGGCTGCGCGACCGGATCACAGAGAGGAGAATCCCGTGCCGCTCTACGCAATCATCGGACGCGACGGACCGCGCGGGGCGGAGCTGCGCGCGCAGCACCGCCCGGCCCACCTGAAGAAGCTCGAGCCCCTCGATGCCCAGGGTCGCATCCGCTTCGCGGGTCCGCTGCTCGACGCCGTGGGCCAGCCCGTGGGCAGCGTGATCGTCTTCGAGGCGGAGAGCCTCGCCGCGGCGCGCGCACTGGCCGCCTCGGATCCCTACATCGCCGAAGGCGTCTTCGAGCACCACGAAGTTTTCGAGACGCGCGCCGTATTTCCGACGTGATGCAGCGCGTGCTCGAGCCGGAGGCGATGGACACCGCCGAGGAGGCAGACGCCTACGCCGCGATGGATCACCGCGAGGCGAACGAAGCCTTCGTGGCGCGCCTCTTCGCGCTCGGCGCCTCCGGCCGCATGCTGGACATCGGAACGGGCCCCGGGCAGATCCCGCTGCTCGTCTGTGCGCGCGATCCGGCCGCGCGGGTGCTCGGCATCGATCTCTCCGAGAACATGCTGCGCCACGCGCGCTGCGCGCTCGCCGCCAGTCCATTCGCGGCGCGCATCGAGTACCGGCGCGGCGACGCCAAAGCGCTCGCCCTGCCAGAGGCGAGCTTCGACACCGTCTACAGCAACACGATCCTCCACCACATCCCCGAGCCGACCCCCTTTCTGCGCGAGGCCCGCCGGGTTCTGCGCTCCGGCGGGGTGCTGCTGATCCGCGACCTGTTCCGCCCGGCGACGCGCGAAGCCGCGGAAGCGCTCGTCGAGCGCCACGCGGGCGACGCGACCGACGCACAGCGCGCGCTGTTTCGCGACAGCCTGTGCGCCGCGCTGACCCCGGAGGAGCTGCGCGCGACCGCCGACGCTGCCGGCCTCGGCGACGCGGAGCTCAGCGTCGATACCGATCGGCACATGTCGCTGCAGCTGCGCGCTGCACCCGGCGGCGCCTAGGGGGCCGCCGGCAGCGCGTCGGCCCCAGCGCGCGCGCGCAGCGTCTCGAGATGGCGATCGGCACGCGTCACGTAGCGTCGCAAGCCGCTCGCTTCGGCCATGACCCGCACGCGCTGCCACGCCGCGATGGCCTCCGCGTCGTGCATCCCGCTGCTCTCGTAGGCGATGGCGAGATTGTTGTGGGCCGAGATGTAGCCGGGATTGCGGCGGATCGATTCGCGATAGGCATCGATCGCGGGATCCCAGCGCGCCAGCTCCCGGTAGCGATTGCCGAGATTGTAGTAGGCGACCGAGAGATCTTCGCGAGCCAGCGGAAGGTGCACCAGCCCGGCGCAGCCGAGTGCGAACAGTGCGGTGCCCGCTGCGCGGCGCCAGCGGCGCGCGCGCAGCGCATCGGCAAAGCCTGCGAGCGCCGCCGCTGCGAAGATGAGCAGCACGGGCACGGCCGGCATCCGGTAGCGGGAGAGCACGAAGAAGGCCAGCAAGGTGACCCAGGTCGTGCCGAGCATCGCGTAGAGCGGCACCAGGCGGCGCCAGGCCCGCGCGCTGCGCAGCAGGCCCGCAAAGGCCAGCGGCGCCATCCAGCCGAATGAGAGCAAGGGCAAGTGCAGCACGCCGGAGAAATCGCGGGTCAGTGTATAGGAGCGGATGTTCCAGGGCTCGAAGCCATTGACGCTGAGCGCGAGCTTGCGCAGCTCGAGCCGGATCCAGCGCATGGGGTTGGCGCGAATGAATGCGCGCACCTGCCCGCTCCAGAACGCGGAGACCTCGGAGGGCGCCATCTCGCGGCCGCTGGCGCGCTCCGCCAGCGCCTCGAATTGTGCGCGCTGCTCCCAGGGATCGTCGGCGGACGCCCGCGGGAAGATGCGCGGCACCCGGAACATGCCGTCGGAATCCGGATTGTTGCCGATGAAGAGATTGAGGCCGCCCGCGTGGGTGATGAGCACCCAATCATCGCCGACGATCCGGTTGCGCACTGTCACGGGCAACACCATCAGCGCAGCCCCGCCCAGGAAGGCGGCCACGTGCAGCGCGCGGCGCAGCCGGGGCGCCTGGCCGCGCAGCGCGATGGGAATCCACGCGGCAATGAATACGACGAAGAGCAGCACGTTGGGTCGCGCCAGCGAGGAGAGGCCCGAGAGCGCGCCCGCCACCAGCCAGGACATCGCGTGCGGGCGCTCGAGGGCGTACACGACGGCCAGCAGAACCGCCAGCGTCAGCGGCAGCTGGAGATTGACCACCACCAGCGTGCCCTCGTAGAAGATCGCCATGCCGTAGAGCGCCAGGCCGAGACTCGCCAGCAGCGCCACGCGCGCGTCGAACAGGCGGCGCGCCAGCGCCCACACGAGCACGCACGAGAGCGCGCCGAGCAGGCACTGCACCGCCTTTGCCGCCGCGAGGCTCGCGCCAAAGAGTGCGTAGATGCCCGCCAGGAAATACGGATACAGGGGTCCGTTCAAGAAGACCCCTTCACCCAGCCAGTCCCCCGCGACGATGGCGCGCGCCCATTCGTGATACATGCGCTCGTCCACGGACGGCAGCTCGAAGAATGGGTCGTGAACGCGAAGCTGCTGCCAGTGCGCCAGACGCAGGCCGAGCGCGACTGCGACCACGAGCGCCAGGCCCAGCCACTCGGCGCGGGTCGGCGCGCGCGTGGCAACCCCCGGCGGCACCGGCGGCGTCCGCCTGCCCCGCTCTTCCGGCATCGCGTGCCCGGTCCCCACGGGCGGCACGATAGCAGCGCGGGCTGTGACAGAGCGGCAAATAGCTGCGCAAGCGACCGTTGCGACGGCGTCTGAGGGCCCGGGGCGCCGCGGCGCCGGAAACCCGGGGGCTGCCTCCACGTCTCCCTCAGGGTGAACCTTGTGACGGTCGATACGCAGAGTCGGATTTGCCGCCCGCGGGCAGACCCGAGGAGCCCCATGTTCATTCCGTTGCGACCCGAGACACTCGAAGCGCAGGGCAAGCCGCTGGCAACCTACGCGCTGATCGCGGTCTGGTTCGTCGTCCATCTGTTGCGCGCGATCGGCGTGCCCACACTGGACTGGGATGCGTGGGGTCTCGTGCCGGGCGATCTGGCGCCGGAAGCCCTGCCCACGCACATCTTCCTGCACGCGAGCTGGGCCCACCTCATCGGGGCCTCGCTGCTCCTGCTACTGGTCGGTCCGGCGCTGGAGAGCCGCTGGGGTCGCGGCTTCTACGTCGCATTCGTGTTGCTCGCGGCCGTCGCCGCCAATGGCATCTACGCCCTCGTTGCGCCCGGTCTGATGCGACCCCTCGTGGGTGCAGCGGGCGGACTCACCGCGCTGCTCGCGGCGTGCGTGTTGGTGTACTGGCGGCCCGGCCTGCATTTCACCCCGCTCGTCAAGATCAACGGCCTGCCCGCTTCTCTGCACCTGCCGGCCTATGTGCTGCCGGCGGCGTGGCTCGTGTGCGAGATCATCGCGTCCACCGGCGATCACCCCGTCGGCATGACGCGCGGAACGGCGTACTGGGGTCAGCTCGCGGGCGTCGCGATCGGCGTCGCCAGCGCGTGGGCCCTGCGTCACTGGCATCTCGAAACTGGCCTGCCCGGCGCCTGTCTGGACAACGAGAGGCCCGCCTCGAGCACGCTCGTCAAGGCGCTGGCCGCGATCAGCGCGGGGCGGCACGAGCTCGCCTTCGAGCTGCTCGAGCAATCGGCGCGCGCGCACCCCGACGACGCGGACACGATCACGAACCTCTGGGAGACGGCCTGCGCCTGCAACAAGGTGGGGCGCGCCGCGCCGCTCGTGCTGCTCTTCGTGCAGCAGCAGATCACCGACGGCGACGAGGCGCTCGCCCTGGGCCTGTGGTGCGAGCTCGTCAACAAGGCGCCGAAGCTCCAGGCCCATCCGCGGGCGCTGGTGGAGCTCGCCAGCGGACTCGCGCGTGACGGTCGCAAGCGCGAGGCCGCCTGGACGCTGCGCTGCGCCGCCCAGCAGCGCACGTTGCTGCCCGGCGCGGCCATGCGCATCGCGAGCCTCGCCAAGGGCCTGCACCCGTCCACGGGCATCGCCGCCGCGCGCCGTGCACTCGAGACGCCCGGCCTCGATCAATCCAAGCGCAGCCAGATCGAACAGCTGATCCGGGAACTCGAGGAGGAGCGGCGCAGCGCGGGCGAGATCAACCTCGACGCAACGCGCGACCGCGCCATCGACATCGAGCTCGACGAGAGCTTCGCGCCGCCGCCGCAGCACGCGAAAGCCATGCGCGAGGCGGATGCCAACGCCACGAGCGGCTTCGAGCTCAGCGCCGACGGATCCCTGGTAGAAGGTGACACGGGTGTCGATCTGGCCGGCGAGATTCCGCTCGCGGCGCCCGAGCGGGCGGGTCCGACGCCGGACCTGGACGGCGTCGCCCTCGGCGCCGCCGCGCACGGCGGGCGCTTCCACGAGGTCAAGCTGATCGAGGTGGTGCCCATCGCGCTGAACGACGATCGCATCGAGCTCGAGCAGCTCGGCGGCAAGCGCGGCCTGGTGCGCTTCCAGCAGATCCAGGCGCTCGGCGTGGGTGCCGTGCACGGCCTCTCCGCGAAGCCCGTAATTCTGATCGACCTGGTCGCCAACTGGAACGACGCGGGCGACGGGCCGCTGCGCGTGATGCGCGTGCGCAGCGACCGGTTCGACGTGCGCCGCATCATGCCCGAGGCGAGCGGGCCGATGGAAGCCATCCGCGCCATGCTCGCCGCGCTGCTCGAACGCAGCGGCGCCGTGCCCCTGCCCGACCGCGACGCCGCGCGCGGAAACCCGGTCCGCATCTTCGCCGATCTGGCCACGTATCAGCGCGAGGTCCTGCAGATCGAGGGCTGAGCGCTGCGCCCGCGCAGCGGCGGCCGCACACCCGGCGCGCGGCGACGCGAACGAAGTCGCGTACAGCGTCGGCCCCAGCGCGACCAATACCGCGCCATCGCGGCCGGTCCACCAGACGGAGAGACCCGCGTGCCGCGCGCGGGCCAACGTCTGCGCGTGCGGCGTGCCGAAGCGGCTCCAGCAGGGAGCCGACACAATCGCGAGCGGCGCGCCCACAGCGTCCAGAAATGCCGCGCTCGACGAGGTGTTGCTGCCGTGATGAGGCAGCACGAGCACGTCGGCGCGCAGCTCGGCGCCGGACGCTGCGAGCGCCCGCTCGGCGTGGGCCTCGAGATCCCCCACGAGCAGCACGCGCCGCTGATTCACCTCGACGCGCAGGGCGAGCGAGCGATCGTTGCGCGCAGCGCTGCCGTTCGTGCGCGGCGGCCAGAGGGGCACCACGCGCAGGTCCCCGGCCGTGAGCGGCGCATCCCCGAGGCCGCGCTCGCGCACCGGCACGCCCGCCCGAGTCGCGGCGGCGCGCAGCGCGGCGAAGTCCGGGGCGGCGCGCCCTCCCGGCGGCAGCCAGACCTCGCCCACCGGCAGCGCGTCGAGCACCGCGGGCAAGCCTCCGCGGTGGTCGAGATCTGCGTGGCTCGCCACCAGCAGATCGAGGCGGCGCACGCCGAGCGCACCCAGCGCGGGCACCACGCTGCGGCGCCCGAGGTCCGCGCCTCCCGGCAGCGCGGTGCCAGCATCCATCAGCAGGCTGCCGCGCAGCCCCTGCACGATCAGCGCGTCGCCCTGTCCGACATCGAGCGCCACGAGTCGCGGCGCGGGCGGCAGGATGGGCGCCGCGGGCGCCAGCGCGAGGCCCCCGCTCACGGCCAGCGCACACGCGACACACACACGCGTGCGGCGAGCGCGCACGGCAAGCAGCGCGCCGAGCCCCCCCGCGAGCAGCCACGGCCACGCCGGTCGGCCGCCGACGCTGCCGGCCGGGGCCCAGGCCGCGGCCCAGGCGACCGCCTCGAGCGTGACGCGCGCGAGGCGTTCGGCGCCGAGCAACGCGAGCGCGGCGAGGGGAAGCTCGGCAAACGCGGCGCACGCGCAGGCGCACAGCGCCGCGGGCAGCAGCGCGAAGGCGGTCCAGGGAACCGCAAGAAGGTTCGCGAACAGCGCCAGCGGCGCCGCGCCGCCCCAATGCCAGACCGCCAGCGGCGTCGTCGCGGCGATGGCCAGCGCGGAGGTGCGGACTCCGTGCGTCCAGGGCGCGACCGGCGACGCATCGCTATGCGCCGCCCGCGCCAGCGCGGCGGCGGCGACGAAGGAAAGCTGGGCGCCGGGAAGGAACAACGCCTCGGGCTCCAGAGCGAGCACGAAGAGCGCAGCACCGGCCAGCGGGGCCAACCAGGCAGAAGGCCGCGCCGCGCTGCGCGCCAGCACCAGTCCGACCACCAGGCACCAGGCGCGGCGCACGGGCACGCCCCAGCCGGCGAGCAGCGCGTAGCCGAGCGCGCCCGCGAGCGCTGTCGCGGCTGCGAAGCGACGCGTGTCCCAGCGCGCGCACAGCGCGGCGCTGCGCGAGTACAAGCGCGCTGCCGCCCAGTAGAGGCCGCCCGCAACCAGCGCGAGGTGCAGCCCGGAGACGGCGAGTAGATGCGACAAGCCGAGCCGCGCGAATTGCGCGCGGCGCTCCTCGCTCAGGCCGCTGCGATCTCCGAGCGCCAGCGCGCACAGCAGCCCGCCACCCGGGCCGAGGGCGACGAGCTGCCGCGCACGCGCGCGGCGCAAGATGTGAAGCCCGCGCAAGGGCCGCAGCCCCTCGCGTTCCGGCAGGCGCACCACCAGCGCCGGATGCGCGAGACCTGCGAGGGACGTAAACCCAGCGCGCGCGAGCGCGCGCGGCGAGCTGCGCGCACCGGGATTGCGCAGCGCATTCGGGGATCGCAGGCGCACCAGGGCGCGGATGCGGTCTCCGGGCAGTGCCTCCGCGAGGGCCGGGGCGAGCGGCTCCGCTGGCAGCGCGTAGAGCCGCACGCGACCCGCCAGCGCGACGCCGCGCGGCGCGACCTCCACCAGCGCGTGCAGGTCGACGCGCAGCGAGCTCGGCGTGCGCTGCGCGGCGCCGACCGTGCCTTCGAGCGTGACCTCGCGCGGCGCAGCCGCTGCGGCGGACTGCGCCGCCTCGAGACGCACGGCGAGGGCCAGCCCACCCGCCACGAGCGCCAGTCCCAGCGCCGCGAGGCAGCGCGCGCCGGGTGGGCGCACGAGGAGGCCCAAGGTCGCCAGCGGCGCGCCGAGCGCGAAGGCCGTGCGGCTTCCGAGCCAGCCGAGATCGGCGAGCGCGATGCCGAGAATCTGGGCCAGGGCCAGCGCGGCAAGCAGGTGGCGCAGTGCGCGGCGTCCCGGGACCGGGCCCGCTCAGCATAGCCTCTCGAGCGTCGCGCGCGACGCGAGGAGAATGGCTCAGTGCAAGAGCGGCGCGGCGCCGCGCCGCTTGGCGCGCTCGCGAATGCGCAGCAGATAGGCGGACAGGATCCGCAGCCCTTCGTCCAGCTTCTTGAGCTCGACCGCAAAATCCTGCACCAGGCGATAGATCTCCCTGGCTTCGAGGCGCGCGCTGCGGCTCAGGTCATCGCAGTGCACCCCGTAGGCCGCGGCCACACCGTCGAGCAGCGTCGCGTATTGCACGGGCGTGAGATCTCGGGTGAGATCGACGAGTCGCGAGGACACGGGTACCGAGAACTCGGGAGCGATGCCCCGGCTCTCCAGATCCTCGCGAATGCGAGCGCGCGGTGCGCTGCTGCACGCGACGACGCGTGCGAGTCCGGCATCGCGAGTTGACTTGCGCCCCATGGCACCTCCGAGCGCGCCTGCAACGGCGCTCGAACCGAACGGGGAGCAATTTCGATGCCAGTTCGAGTGGATTGGAAGGTATCTATCAAAAATATCCGAAATGAAAGGGAAAAACATATTCGTAGAAATCCCCTTTCTGGATCCGCGCCCGCACTGGGGGAAGCGGGAGGGCATCGATATGGGAAGTGCAGTTCCGCTCCTCAGACCCGCTCGTCCCCCTCCTCGAACGCGGCGTCGAAGAAGCCGCGAATCACGCGCGCGTCGCGGAGCGAGATGCCCGGCACGGCCGCGAGCGCCTCGGCGCTCGCCTCGCGCACCGCGCGCAGCGAGCCCAGGTGCTTGAGCAGCGCGCTGCGCTTGGACGGGCCGATGCCCGGCAGCTCCTCCAGGATCGAGGTGAAATTCGCCTTGGAGCGCAGGCTGCGCTGGAACTCGAGGGCGAAGCGATGGGCTTCGTCGCGCACCCGCTGCAGCAGCAGGAGACCGCGCGAGCGCGGCATCAGCAGCACGGGGTTCTTGCGCTGCGGCAAGAAGATGCGCTCGGCCTTGAGGCCACCGGAACGGCGCACGCGGCCCGGGCGAGGCGACCCGGCCTCGCGACTCCGCTCCGACGCGCGCGTCTCCTCGCCGGCGCCCGCCACGCGCCCGCTCGCCTCGCGCTCCTTGGCCAGACCGACCGCGTCCAGCTCGAGGCCGGCGTCGGCGAGCGCGGCGCTCAAGACCGCGAGCTGCCCCTTGCCGCCGTCCACCATCAGCAGATCCGGCAGCGGGTCGCTCTGCGCGCGCGCCAGGCGCCGCTGCAGCACCTCCCGCAGGCACGCACAGTCGTCGTCGGGGGCCGCCTCGCGGATGCGGTAGCGCCGGTAGTCCTTGCGCGCGGGCTGCCCGTCCTCGAACACCACCCGACTCGCCACCGTGAGCGTGCCGTGCAGCGTGGACACGTCGTAGCCCTCGATGCGCCGCGGCCGCGCGCGCAGCCCCAGGCGCTCGCGCAGCTCCTCGAGCGCCGCATCGACGCTCTCGCGCGCCTCGAGCCGGCGCGCCAGGCCGAGCGCCGCATTCGAGCTGGCCATCGCCACCAGATCGCGCAGCGCTCCGCGCCGCGGCGTGCGCACCGCCACGCGGCGCCGGGTGCGCTCGCGCAGCCACGCCTCGAGCGCCCCGTCGTCGTCGAGCGGCAGCGGAGCCAGCACCTCCCGGGGCATCTCGCCTCCCCTGTCCCCGCCGTAGTACTGGCCCAGGAACGAGGTCAGCAGCTCGCCGTCGTCGAGCGCCACATCCGAGAGCGCGTAGCCCTGGCTGCCGACCACGCGTCCATCGCGCACGAAGAGCGCGTGCACCTCCACCTCGCCGCCGTCGCGCGCCAGTCCGAAGACATCGCGATCCTCGAGGCGCTCCGCCACGATCTGCTGCCGCGCCAGGGTGCGCTCCACCGCGCCGATCTGGTCGCGCAGGTGCGCCGCCGCTTCGAATGCCTGCTGCTCCGCCGCCTGCGCCATGCGCTGCTCGAGCTCCCGCATCAGCTGGTTCGAGCGCCCGCGCAAGAACAGGACCGTGCCGTGGACGAGCCGCGCGTAGTCTTCCGCGCCGATCCGCTCGCAGCAGGGCCCGGGGCAGCGCTTCATCTCGTACTCGATGCAGGGCCGGCCGCGCCGGGCGTAGTCGCGGAACGTCGCGTTGCTGCAGGTGCGCAGCGGAAAGATGCGGTGCAGATTCGAGAGCGCTTCGCGCATCGAGGTGCTCGACGTGTACGGCCCGAAGTAGCTGGCCCCGTCGTCCGCGAAGCGCCGCACCTTCGTGAGCCGCGGCCACGCCTCGCGCGGGTCCAGGCGCAGCGCCAGGTATTGCTTGTCGTCGCGCAAGCGCACGTTGAACGGCGGCTTGTGCCGCTTGATCAGCTCGTTCTCGAGCAGCAGCGCGTCCTTCACGCTCGGCGTCAGCACGACATCCACATCCGCCGCCTGCTCGACGAGGCGCGGGATGCGGGGCCGGCCGTCGCCGCCACCCACGTACTGGCGCACGCGGACGCGCAGATTCTGCGCCTTGCCCACGTACAGAATCCGCCCGCGATCGCTCTTGAAGAGGTAGACGCCGGGTCCCGTCGGCAACGAGGCGGCGCGCTCCGCCAGTCCCATGCTCAGAACATCCGCAGGCGTTCTGCCTCGAGCGCCTGGATGCGGTCGCGCAGCTCGGCGGCGCGCTCGAAGGCGAGCTCGGAGACCGCATCGCCCATCTCGCGCCGCAAGCTCTCGATCAGCTCCGGCAGCTCGTGGCCGGGGATCTCTTCGCGCGCGTCCTTGCCGCGCGCGGGCACCGTGACGTAGTCGTGCTCCCAGATCGAATCGCGGATGCTCGAGATGCGCTTGCGCACGGTGCGCGGCGTGATGCCGTGCTGCTGGTTGTAGCGCTCCTGGAGCTCGCGGCGCCGGTTGGTCTCGGCGAGGGTTGCGCGAATCGAATCGGTCTCGCGGTCGGCGTAGAGCAGCACCGCCCCGTTCACGTTGCGCGCCGCCCGCCCGATCGTCTGGATCAGCGAGCGCGTCGAGCGCAGGAAGCCCTCCTTGTCCGCGTCGAGGATCGCCACGAGCGACACCTCCGGGATGTCGAGACCCTCGCGCAGCAGGTTGATGCCCACCAGCACGTCGAAGACGCCCTCGCGCAGCTCGCGGATGATCTCCATGCGCTCGATGGTCTTGACGTCGCTGTGCAGATAGCGCACGCGCACGCCGAGCTCCGTGTAGTAATCCGTGAGCTCCTCGGCCATGCGCTTGGTGAGCGTCGTGATCAGCACGCGCTCGCCCGCCTCCGCCCGCGCCCGGATCTCGCCCAGCAGATCGTCCACCTGTCCCGCCGCCGCTCGCACCTCCACCTTCGGATCGATCAGTCCGGTCGGCCGGATGATCTGCTCGACCACCACCCCCTGACACTTCTCGAGCTCGTAGTCGGCGGGTGTCGCCGAGACGTACAGGCGCTGCGGCGCGCGCGCCTCCCACTCCTCGAAACGCAGCGGACGATTGTCGAGAGCGGACGGCAGGCGGAAGCCGTATTCGACCAGCGTCTCCTTGCGCGCGCGATCGCCGCGGTACATGCCGCCGATCTGCGGCACGCTGATGTGGCTCTCGTCGAGCACCACCAGCAGGTCGTCCGGGAAGTAGTCGTACAGCGTGTAGGGCGTCTGGCCGGGCTCGCGGCCGTCGAGCCAGCGCGAGTAGTTCTCGACGCCGTGACAGAAGCCCATCTCTTCGAGCATCTCGAGGTCGTAGCGCGTGCGCTGCTCCAGGCGCTGCGCCTCCAGCAGCTTCCCCGCGCCGCTGAAGTGGGCGAGGCGCTCCTGCAGCTCGCCGCGGATGCCCGCGATGGCGCGCTTCAGGATGGCGTCGGTCGCCACGTAGTGGCTGGCCGGATAGATCATG
>Ga0224500_10001740_pt1 | contig 12465 bp, 13 predicted proteins | sample SF_Oct11_sed_USG_FD_168126 | JGI IMG/M metagenome (GOLD analysis project Ga0224500, IMG submission 168126) | Sediment microbial communities from San Francisco Bay, California, United States - SF_Oct11_sed_USGS_4_1 | ecosystem: Environmental > Aquatic > Marine > Sediment | place: USA: California... | reverse complement strand
TCGCTCGCGTCGCGCCCAAGGGCAGCGGCGAGCGCCGCACGGGCAAGCGCCGGCGTGTTGTTCCGCGCGGAAAGATGAGCGGCGGCGACCCACTGCAGTCGCGCTCCGTCTAGTTGCCGCAGCAGCGATGCCGCCTGCGCATTTGACAGGTGGCCGCGCGATCCGCCGATGCGCGTCTTCAGGAAGGGCGGGTACGGGCCGGAACGCAGCATGTGCTCGTCGTGATTGCACTCGATCAGCAGGGCATCCACGCGCCGCAGCGCAGCCACGATGACGCTGGTGGCGTCGCCCGCATCGGTCAGCAGCCCGAGCCAGCGGTCGCCATCGCCGAACACGAACTGCAACGGCTCGGCGGCGTCATGGGGCACCTCGTACGGATCGATGGCCAGCGGTCCCAGGTCCTGCCGGACGCCGGACACCAGTCCGCGCCAGTCGACGCCGGCGTCGGTGAGTCCGCCTGCGCGCGCGGTACCCTCGGAACAGTAAACGGGGATGCCGGCCTTGCACGCGAAGCGCGCGACTCCGCCGACGTGGTCGCTGTGCTCGTGCGTCACGATCACCGCCTGGATATCGTGCACTGACAGGCCGGCGCGGCCGAGCCGGCGGCCTAGCTGGCGCAGGTTGAACCCATTGTCGACGAGCACGCGCGTGACGGACCTGCCGTCACGCGCCTCGACCACGAGCGCGTTGCCACTGCTGCCGGAGCCCAGGCTGCACGTGCGCAGCACCGGCGCGCGCTCCTAGCGCAGCTGGTCGCTGAGGAGCGTGAGGATCCGGTCGCCCGTCGGCGAGCGCTCAGCCTTGCCCTCGGCGTTCTGGACCGTCACCACGGTCTGGTTACCCCCCTGCCCGCTCGCGAGGACGACGCGGAACTGAGGCGCCTGGATCGGCTTCTCGCTGGAGAACATCTTCGAGAAGAAGCCCTGCTCCGACTTCGCCTTGGCCTCGTACTCGGGATCGAGGTAGCGGACGAAGTAGATCCCCTTCGTCCGGTCGCGGTCCTCGACCGTGAAGGCGCCGCGGTCGAGCGCGAGGCCGACGCGGCGCCAGGCCCGATCGAAACCTTCATCGATTTCCAGGCGCTCGCCGCGGCCATCGCTCCCGCGCACGACCCGCGCGTTCTGCGGCGTGGCGGCCGGAGCGGTCGTCGCGGCCGCGGTCGCGGCGGCAGCACCGGCTGCGGCAGGCGTCGCAGGCGCAGCGGCCGTCGCCGTCGGTCTGGCGGCCGCGGCATCGAAACGCAGCAGCAGTTTCTGCAGCATCTCTGCTTCGAGTTCCGGGTCGGAGGGGCGCGGCTGCCACTTCGTCTGGTCCATCGCGCTCGTCGTGAACACCTCGACCATGCCGCGGTGGCTGATGTAGACCTCCGACGTGCCCTGCGCCGTCCGCTCGAGCCGGGCGCGGTACTTGTCCTGCTCTCCGGTGGAATAGATGGAATCGAGCGCTTTGCCGAGTGTGCGGCGGATGATGTCCTGAGGCAGTTTCGCCTTGTTCTCGGCCCAGGCCGTTTCAAGGACGCCGACGGATGCATCGGACTTCTCGACCTGCAGCCCGACTGACGGCCAGAACTCGACGAGCACCGGCCACACGCGCTCGGGCGGAAGATTGACGGCTAGCCAGCGCTGGTTGCCATCACGTTCAATCTTCGCCACAACGCCGCCGGGCACGACCGTCGAGGTCGCGGCTGCAGCCGGCGTGGCCGCCCCTGCGGTCGGCCGTCCGGACTGGGCCGCGCCCTGTCCGGAAGCGGTGATCGTCTGCGGACGGTCGGGCACCACGAACCGGTCGTCGCGGGGCAGCTGCGACAGGTCGGGCGGCACCTCGAGCGACGTCGAGCGCGTCTGCGCACTTTCGTAGACGGCCTTGTTCGACCCGAACAAGTCCCCTGTCCAGGTGCAGCCGGACAGGCAAGAGGCTCCGACAACGGCCAGAACGCGCAACCGGGTGAAGCGATCCTTCATCACGACTCCTACTGCGGGCTAGACCAGCCCGGCTTCCTTCATTGCGCCCAGGACGACCGCTTCGTTTGCCGTTGTCAGCGGCACGAGCGGAAGGCGGATGCCGCCGTGAATGCGGCCCATCTTCGCGAGTGCCCATTTGACGGGGATCGGATTCGGCTCGACGAACAACTTGAAGTGAACCGGCAGCAACTGGTTGTTGATCGTCCGCGCCCTGGCGAAATCGCCCTTCAGCACGGCGCGGCACATTTCACTCATCAGCCGCGGGGCGATGTTGGCCGTGACCGAGATCACGCCGTGCCCTCCCAGCAGCATCAGCGCGAGCGCGGTGTCATCGTTGCCGCTGTACAGGGCGAAGGTCGATGGCGCGCGCTTCAGTACTTCCGCCGCCCGCCCCATGTCGCTCGTCGCGTCCTTCAGTCCGATGATGCCCGGCACCTGCGCGAGCCGCAGCGTCGTCTCGGTGCCGAGGTCGGCCACCGTTCGCCCTGGGACGTTGTAGAGGATCATCGGCAGGTCGACCCGCTCGGCGATCGTGCGGAAGTGCCGGTACAGGCCTTCCTGCGTCGGCTTGTTGTAGTACGGAACAACCTGCAGGGTGGCATTCGCGCCGACCTTGCGCGCATGCTCGGTCAGCTCGATCGCTTCCGAAGTGGAATTGCCACCGGTGCCCGCAACCACCGGGACCCTGCCTCTGGCAGTCTCGACCGCGACCCGGATCAGTTCCCCGTGCTCCTGCGGGTTCACCGTCGGCGACTCTCCCGTGGTGCCAACCGCGACGATGGCATTGGTGCCTTCGGCGATGTGCCAGTCGATCAGCCTGCGGTATGCGTCGAGGTCGAGCCTGCCGTCGTCGTGCATCGGCGTGACGACAGCAACGATGCTGCCCTTGATCATGATGGTCGTGTTCTCCCTGCGAAGGGCGCGATTCTACAGCCGCAACGCGCCTAGGACGGCTGCAGCGCGGCCTGCTGCGCCGGAACCGGCTCCGCCGGCGCAACGCCGAGGGCCGCCAGTCGCTGGACCATCGCGGGGCGCGGCCGCTCGACGTATCCGTCCTCGAACGCGATCACGCGCAGTCCGGTCGCCAGCGTATCGAGCAGTTCGCGCGGCGCCAGCAGGAAGTCCGGATTGCCCGGCTTGCCGAAGGCGGCGTTGCCGAGAGCGAAGGTTTCGTACAGCAGCAGCCCGCGCGGCGCCAATGCCGCCCGCAGAAACGGAAACAGCGGCCGGTGCAGGTAGTTGGTGACGACGATGGCGTCGAAGCGCGCATCGGCCAGCGGCCAGGTGCCCGATTCGAGGTCGGCGACCAGCAACTCGACCCCCGGGTGCTGCCGCAGCGCCTGTTCCAGCCGGGGTTCGCGGTCGACGGCAACCACCCGGCAACCCCGCTCGACGAACAGGCGCGTGTGGCGACCGGCACCGCAGGCCAGGTCCAGGACCTTCGCCCCCGCGGCCACGAGGGGCGCGAAGCGCCGTATCCAGTCCGACGGGATCTCGCCCACGTGCGCCGACATCGACGATTCAGCCGTGGGGCAGCCCCATCGCCTCGCGCACTTCGCGCATCGTCTCGCCGGCGAGTTCGCGCGCGCGGTCGCAGCCGTCAGCGATGATGTTACGCACGAGCGTGGGATCCTCGAGGTAGCGCTGGCGCGCTCGCGCATCGGCGCCAGCTCCCGCACCACCGCGTCGATCACGGGCTGCTTGCAGTCGAGGCAGCCGATGCCGGCACTGCGGCAGCCCGTCTGCACCCACTCCCGCGTCGCCTCGTCGGAGTACACCTTGTGCAACTGCCATACGGGACAGCGCTCCGGCTCGCCCTTGTCCGTGCGCCGCACGCGGGCGGGATCGGTCGGCATCGTGCGGATCTTCTTCGTGATCGACTCCGGGTCCTCGCGCAGCGTGATCGCGTTGTCGTAGCTCTTCGACATCTTCTGCCCGTCGAGGCCGGGCATCTTCGACGCTTCCGTCAGCAGCGCGTCCGGCTCCACCAGGATGATGCGGCGTGCTCCTTCGGCGTACCCGAACAGCCGCTCGCGATCGGCCATCGACAGGCTGCCGGCTTCGTCGATCAGCGCGCGCGCCTGCTCGAGCGCGTCCACTTCGCCGTGCTCCTGGTAGCGGGTGCGCAGTTCGACATAACGCTTCGCGCGCCGCGCGCCGAGCTTCTTCACGGCGGCACGAGCCTTGTCCTCGAAACCGGTTTCGGATCCGAACAGGTGATTGAAGCGGCGCGCGATTTCCCGCGTCATCTCGATGTGCGGCACCTGGTCCTCGCCCACCGGCACCATGGTGGCGCGGTAGATCAGGATGTCGGCGGCCTGCAGCAGCGGATAGCCGAGGAAGCCGTAGGTGGCGAGATCGCGGTCGTTGAGCTTCTCCTGCTGGTCCTTGTAGGTCGGCACCCGCTCGAGCCAGCCCAGCGGCGTGGCCATCGACAGCAGCAGGAACAGCTCCGCGTGCTCCGGGACGCGCGACTGGATGAACAGCGTCGCCTGCGAGGGATCGACGCCGGCCGCAAGCCAGTCGATCACCATGTCCCAGGTGTTGCCCTCGATCGTCTCCGTCTCCGAATAGTGGGTCGTCAGCGCATGCCAGTCCGCGACGAAGAACAGGCACGGGTGCTCGCTCTGCAGGCGAACCCAGTTCTTCAGCACGCCGTGGTAGTGGCCGAGGTGCAGCGCGCCGGTCGGGCGCATTCCAGACAGGACGCGATCGGGGAACATGGTCACAGGAAGAGGCTGACGACGGCGGCACCGAGATCGTGCAGCGGCCGCAGCAGGAACGACAAGGCGCCGGTGAACATCAGCACCAGCAGGATGATCAGACCGTACGGCTCGATCCGCGAATAGGCAATCGACGCCCGGGTCGGCAGCAGTCCACTGACGACGCGGCCGCCGTCGAGCGGCGGGATCGGCAGCAGGTTCAACGCCATGAAGATCAGGTTGACGCTGATCCCGGCCCGGGCCACCAGCCAGAAGAAAGGCTCCTGGACGTTGGCCGCCGCCAGGACGCGATAAATCAACGCCCACACGATGGCCATCAGCAGGTTGGCCGCGGGCCCTGCCGCAGCGACCCAGATCATGTCGCGCTTCGGCCGGCGCAGGCTGCCCCAGTCCACGGGCACCGGCTTCGCCCACCCGAACATGAAACCGGTCATCAGGACCATCGCGAGCGGGATCACGATCGTTCCGAGCGGATCGATGTGCTTGACCGGGTTGAGCGTCACGCGCCCGAGCACATAGGCCGTGTTGTCCCCGAACATCCGGGCCACGTAGCCGTGGGCCGCCTCGTGCACAGTGATCGCGAACAGCACGGGGATCGCATAGACCGCGATCTCCTGTATGACGTTGTCCATTGAATCCAGTCTATCAGCGTGTCGTGCGCGCCCGTTACAGGCCGATCGCCTCGACCGCTCCCTTGCCCTGCCGCACCAGCACGGCCTCCGCACCCGTGAGGTCGACGATCGTCGTGGGTTCGATCCCGCAGGCGCCCGCATCGAGGACAAAGTCGATCTGGTAATCGAGGCGCTCGAGGATGTCCTGCGGGTCGTTCAACGGCATCTCGTCGCCGGGCAGCTGCAGCGTCGTGGTCAGCAGCGGCTGGCCCAGCACGTCGAGCAACCCGGCGGCGACGCGGTGGTCCGGCACCCTCAGGCCGATGGTCTTGCGCGACGGATGCGACAACCGCCGCGGCACTTCCCGCGTGGCCTCGAGAATGAACGTGTACGGACCCGGGGTGGCGTTCTTCAGGAGCCGGTACTGCCGATTGTCGACCTTGGCGTACAGCCCGATGTCCGACAGATCGCGGCACATCAGCGTCAGCAGGTGGCGTTCGTCGATGCGGCGGATCTGCCGCAGGCGATCGACCGCCGCCTTGTCGTCGAGGTGGCAGGCAAGCGCGTAGCAGGAATCCGTCGGGATCGCACCGATGCCGCCGTGATCGAGAATCTGCGCGGCCTGGCGCAGCGCGCGGACCTGCGGATCGACCGGATGAACGGTGAAGAGGTGTGCCATTCAGACGAAGCGATGCCACACCGGAAGCAGGTCCCGCGGCAGGCGCGCGACGCGTCCCAGCTCGACGTTCTCCGCTTCGCCAGGTCCGTGGAAGTCGCTGCCCCCTGAGGCCTCGAATCCGAACTCGCGCGCCAGTTCGGCGAAACGCATCATTTCGCGCTCGGAATGATTGCTCGTCGCCACTTCGATCCCGGTTCCGCCAAACGCCCTGAACTCGTCGAGCAGTTCATGCAATGCCAGGGACGTGATCCGGTAGCGACCCGGATGCGCCACGATCGCCACGCCGCCGGCGTCGCGGATCATCAGCACCGCGTCGCCCAGGGCGGCCCAGGCATGGGGAACGTAGCCGGGCTTGCCTTCCACGAGGAAGCGCGTGAAGACATCGCGCACGTCGCGGCAGTGGCCGGTGTCGACCAGGTAGCGGGCGAAATGGGTGCGGGCAATCATCTGCGGATTGCCCGCATACGCCAGCGCCCCCTCGTACGCCCCCTCGATGCCGGCCCGCGCCAGCTGCTCGCCCATTTCCTGCGCGCGCAGGATGCGGCCGGAACGGACTTTCGCGAGCTGCCCTTCGAGGATGCCGTTCTTGTAGTCGACGCCCAGGCCGAGGACGTGGATCGTCGTGCCGCCCCACGTGACCGACACCTCGACGCCCGGAACGAACGGCAGGCCGAGGCGCCGTGCGGCAGCCTCCGCATCCGCCAGGCCCAGGACTTCGTCGTGATCCGTCAGGGCGAACAGTTCCACGCCCTGGCTGGCGGCGCGTTCGACCAGCTGCTCCGGCAGCAGCGTGCCGTCGGAAACACTGGAATGGGAGTGGAGGTCGGCGCGCAGCGCCAGCAACCGGTCGCGCGTGTCGGATAGCATTGGCCGGATTTTACCGGGCCACGGGCAGCCTCACCTGCGACGGGCCAGAAAGTCGGCAATCAGGCGGGCCACGGCGTCGGGCTGGTCGTGATGAAGCATGTGCCCTGCTCCCTTGATCGTCGCCTGCTCCACACCGGGCACCGCGCCGAAACGACGCGCCAGTTCGACCTGGGCGCGCTCCCTGTCGCCCGCGACGTGCTTCAGGACGTCCGACTCCGTTCCAAGCACCATCAGGGCCGGGCAGCGGATCGCCCTCCAGCAGGCCATGGCCTCCTCGATCCGGTACAGCATCGGATTGACGATGCGATGGGCGGGATCGCCGGCCACCCTGAAGCGGCCCGCGCCGTCCGGCTCGGCCCAGTGCCGGGCGAGAAACGCCGCCCGGTCGGGCAGCAGGCGGGGGTTGTTCTGCCGCAGGCGCTTCGCCACCTCGTCCAGGTCGGCGTAGTCGCGCAGCGAGGCGCCTGCCTTCAGTTCGTCCAGCCACTGACCGAAGCGACGCGGCGCCTGCTCGGCGGACGAGGCATGAAGTCCGACTCCTTCGAGGTTGACCAGGCAGTCCACGCGCGCCGGACGAACACCCGCATAGAGCATCGCCACGTTGCCGCCCATGCTGTGGCCGACGAGACGCACCGGCGCGTCCGCCTGGACGGCATCGAGGATGTACTCGAGATCCGCGATGTAGTCCGGGAACCAGTAGCAGTCGCCGGGCGTGCGCTCGGACAGGCCGAAGCCGCGCCAGTCGGGCGCGATCACGTGCCAGTCGGCGTCGAGCGCGTCGACCACGAACTGGAACGAGGCCGAGACATCCATCCAGCCATGCAGCATCACGAGGCGCCGCGCGGCAGGGGCGTCGGCCGGTCCCCACTCGCGCAGGTGGTAGCGCAATCCGCGGATCGTCGCGTAGCGGGAGCGGGAGGACCGGTGCGAATCCACGTTTGCGCAGGGTGATGCCTTCGGCGATTATAGGGAGCGAACTCTCAGGATCGGCGGGGACACGATGCGCGACCAGTACCGCTCGCTGTACGACAACTTTCGCTGGCACGTGCCGCGCGAGTTCAACATCGCCGACGTGTGCTGCCGCCGCTGGTCGCAGGAGACTTCGCGCATCGCCGTGCACTATGAGGACGAGAACGGCCGGCCGGCGTCCTACACCTATGCGGCCCTGCAGTCGGACGCGAACCGGCTGTCGAACGCACTGCGTCATTTCGGTGTGCGCCGCGGCGACCGGGTCGCGATCGTGCTGCCGCAGAGCCCGGAGACGGCCGTGGCGCACGTGGCGATCTACCAGATGGGCGCGGTCGCCATGCCGCTGTCGCTCCTGTTCGGACCCGATGCGCTCGAGTACCGGCTGCAGGACAGCGAAGCGGTGGTCGCCATCGTCGACGCCGCCGCGTTGCCGGCGATCGCGTCGATCCGCGGCCACTGCCCCGCGCTCAGGCAACTTATCGTGGTCGGCGCCAGCGGCGGCGAAGGGCACGAGTGGAGCGCACTGCTGGCGAAGGCCAGCGACGCGTTCGGGCTGGTGAGCACGGCCGCGGAAGAGGCCGCCCTGCTGATCTACACCAGCGGCACGACCGGTCCCCCCAAGGGGGCGTTGATGCCGCATCGCGCGCTGATCGGCAACCTGCCCGGCTTCGTCGCCTCGCAGGACTGGTTCCCGCAGAAGGACGACGTGTTCTGGTCGCCGGCCGACTGGGCATGGACCGGCGGACTGATGGACGCGCTGCTGCCCACGATGTACTTCGGGTTTCCGATCATCGGAACGCGCGGTCGGTTCTCGCCTGAGCGGGCGTTCGAGCTGATGGAGCGCTACGGCGTCACCAGCACCTTCCTGTTCCCGACGGCCCTGAAGATGATGATGAAGATGAGCGGAGAGCCGCGCGCGCGTTACCGGCTGAAGCTGCGCTCCATGATGAGCGCCGGGGAAGCCGTCGGCGCCACCGTCTTCGCCTGGTGCAGGCAATCGCTGGGCATCACGGTGAACGAGATGTTCGGACAGACCGAGATGAACTACATCGTCGGCAACTCGCACACCCGGTGGCCGGCGCGGCCGGGCAGCATGGGACGGCCCTATCCGGGGCATCGCGTCGCGGTGATCGACGAGGGGGGCAACGAGGTTCCCGCAGGCACCATCGGCGAAGTGGCGATCCACCGTCGCGACATCCACGGCGACCTCGATCCGATCTTCTTCCTCGAGTACTGGCGCAATCCGACGGCGACGCGCAACAAGTTCACCGGCGACTGGTCGCGCACGGGCGACCTCGCGAGCGCGGACGAGAACGGCTATCTCTGGTACCAGGGCCGTGCCGACGACGTCTTCAAGGCGGCCGGGTACCGGATCGGCCCGAGCGAGATCGAGAACTGCCTGGTGAAGCACCGGGCCGTCGCGAATGTCGCCGTGGTGCCCAAGCCGGACGCGGAGCGGGGCGCGGTGGTCAAGGCGTTCGTCGTCCTCGCCGCCGGCTATGTAAGCTCGCCGGCGCTGGTCGAGGAACTGCAGAAGCACGTGCGGGGGCAACTGGCACCGTACGAGTACCCCAAGGAAATCGAGTTCATCGCCGAACTGCCGATGACAACCACCGGCAAGGTCCAGCGCAGGGTCCTGCGCGACCTCGAAGCCAGGCGCGCGGCAGGCGCCGACGAAGAAAGGTAACCGCCATGCGCCTTGTCCGCGAAGATTCTCTGCTCCTGGTCATCGACATCCAGCGCAAGCTGGCACCGGCCATCCAGCACCATGAGCGGATCACGTCGCGCACCGAGGCCTTGGTGACCGCGGCCGAACTGTTCGGCATTCCGAAGCTGATCACCGAGCACTGCCCGCAGCAGATCGGCGCGCTGGTCGAGCCTCTGCGCAGTCGGTTCGGCCCATCGGAGATTTTCGAGAAGACCGCCTTTGCGGCGACCGACCATCCGGAGTTCGTCGATCGGGTCCGCGCCAGCGGCCGTCGCCAGGTCGTGATGACGGGCATGGAGGCGCACGTGTGCGTGATGCAGGCGGCCCTCGGCCTGCTGCGCGAAGGGCTCGAGGTGTGCATCGCCGCCGACGCCGTTGGATCGAGGCCCGCTGCGGATCTCGACCGGCAACTCGCCCTGGCCCGCATGGCGCAGGCCGGGTGCCTGGTGGCCGGCACCGAGACCGTGCTGTTCGAATGGACGCGCTACGCGACGGACGAGCGGTTCCGCTCGATCCTGGCGCTGGTCAAGGGGTTCTAGGCGGCGCTGCGTCGCCTTCGCCCACCATCATCTTGCCGGTCGCGGCAGCGACGAGTTCCCCGCGCTGGTTGCGCGCTTCGCACTCGGCGGTGACGATCCCGGCGCCCAGCGCCGGCTTCGGGGCGACCTCGACCACGCGCCAGACGATCCGCAGGACGTCACCCGCCCGCACCGGGGCGAGAAACCGGCAATTGTGTTCGAGGTAGCCCACCGCGGTGCCAGCGACCAGGTTGCCGAACGGCGCGCTCATCAGGGCGGAGGTGATGACCCCGTGCAGGACCGTCCCTCCGAAGCGCGACCGCGCCGCGAAATCGGGGTCCACGTGAAGCGGGTTGTAGTCGTCGATCAGGCGCGCACCCTCGGCGAGGTGGTCCGCCGTGATCGCGACCTCGGTACCAAAAGTGTCACCCGGCGAGAATTCTGAAAGGCGGCGGCCCTTGTAGGGCGGGTGCGCGCGCTCGACGCGCAGGAACGCCGTCACGCGCCGTTGCGCGGACCGGGCAGCGTCGGCAGGCGAATCCCGCGCGGCGGCTGCGTGCGAACTGCCGCATTGGCGATCGCCGCCTCGAGAATGCGTTCGCGCTCGTCGGGCGAGGCGTCGATCAGGCGGGTGACGAAGGCATGCGGGACCTCGCGGTAACGTCGCCGGTCCGGTCGGTAATGCACCTCGCGCCAACCCATCTTGGCGAGCCAGCGCCACAGCGACTCGGACATGCCGGCCTGCACGCTCATCCGGACGTCGCCCCAGACGATGCGCGCCCCCACGGCAGGCTTCGGCCCGGCCGGCGGAAGGAAGCGTTCGCGCCGGACCCGGAACATGGTCCGGACCTGATCGCGTACCTGGGTGAGTATGTCCAAAGGATGATCTCCGATCAGGGACGACTGTAGCCGCCCCGAACCGGAGGTGAATACCCCGAATCCGCTAAGTTTTCGGCTGATGCGCCTAGGACGCCACGCGCTCCGCAGGGGTGCGCTGGGGGACCACCACGCGGGTGCTGGCGCTGTTCGCCGCCTGTCGGATGGCCGCGAGCAGCACCCTTTCGCGCTCTTCGACGGCGCAGTCGAACAGGCGGGTGACGAGCGAAGTGGGCAGCGGCTTGAAGCTGAGCCGGTTTTCGCGCGGGTGCAGTTCGCGCCAGCCGAGGACCACCAGCCAGCGCCACAACTCGTCGCTCATCCCGGCCTGCACCGTCATCCGGAGCCCGGCACAGCACAAGGTCGAGCCGATGGCGGGCTTGGACGATTCCCGCCTGCGGACGTCCTCCCGTCGTTTCCACAGCAGTTCACTGACGGGCGTGCTCAAGAACGTCGCGAAATTCATTGCGCCTCCATGCGATGCGTCGCACTGTAGCCAGCGCCCTCGTGGGAATCGATCCCACGAGCGAGCGATCACGCGGTTGAGCTAGTCCTTTTGCGAGGAGACGCGATCAAGGCTGGAGGGAACGAAGCTCGTCTTCGTCAAAGCCGGCGGCGCGCCGGGCGTCCAGATTGAAGGGTCCGCGCAGGCGGGGCGCGGCGTAGCGGGTCGCCAGTTCCAGATCGGCGGCGCGGGCATCGAGGCCGCGTTCGCCACAGAGGAAACGGAACCAGCGATTGCCGATCGCGACGTGCCCGATCTCGTCGCGCAGGATGACATCGATCACGGCCGCCGAATCGGCGTCCCCGGCTCCGGCCAGCTTGGCGCGAATCGCGGGCGAGGCATCGAGGCCGCGTGCCTCCAGCGTGCGCGGTACGAGAGCCATCCGGGCAAGCGCGTCGCCGGCGGTCTTTTCCGCCATCTCCCACAGACCGTTGTGGGCGTCGAAGTCGCCGTAGCTAAAGCCCAACGCTCGCAGCCGCCCTTCGAGCAGCGTGAAGTGCGACGCTTCCTCGTCCGCGACGTGCAGCCAGTCCTCGTAGAAGGACGACGGAAGTCCGGCGAACCGCCAGATCGCGTCGAGGGCAAGATTGATGGCATTGAATTCGATGTGCGCCAGAGCGTGCAGCAAGGCAGCGCGACCCTCGGGCGTGGTGACCGGGCGCCGCGGCAACTCGCCGGGACGGACGAGCCTTGGACGGCGCGGACGGCCCGGAATGCCTGGTGGCGGGGTCAGCTGCAGCGCTGGATCCAGCGGCAGCGCCGCGGACGCGAGCGCGTGGACGGCCGTCACCTTGGACCCGGCCTGTTCGATCGAGAGGGCGGCAAGCGCGCCAGCGCGCAGCTCGGAAGGATGCATTGCCCGATGATTGCAGAAAGCGAGGTGTGCGCGCTCCCGGCGCGGGCGCGCCTGATGGACTACGCCACCTGGCGATCCACCGCCTCGAGTTCAGCGCCGACCCGGTCACGCGCTTCCCGCACGTGATCCCCGATCAGACGGGCGGCCGCTTTCCGGTCACCCGCTTCGATGGCATCGAGGATGGCTTCGTGC
>Ga0224500_10001739_pt1 | contig 12470 bp, 9 predicted proteins | sample SF_Oct11_sed_USG_FD_168126 | JGI IMG/M metagenome (GOLD analysis project Ga0224500, IMG submission 168126) | Sediment microbial communities from San Francisco Bay, California, United States - SF_Oct11_sed_USGS_4_1 | ecosystem: Environmental > Aquatic > Marine > Sediment | place: USA: California... | reverse complement strand
CGCCGGCGCAATCCCCAACCTCATCGCCGGCCTCATCGAGACCGAAACGTGGCGCAATGCCGCGACTTTCCTGCTCGGCGCGCTGCTGCTCGGGCTCGGAGTCTGGGCCTATGCCGGGGTGCGCTCGTCGCTCGGCGAGGCGCGCGGCGTCAGCCTGGAGGCATTGCTCGGTACGGCCGTCAAGGGCCTCGACGTCTGGGTCGGCGAGCACATGACGGAGGCGATGCGCGTCGCGCGCGATCCGGATGTCGTTGCGAGGGCAACGCGCCTCGCCGCTGGTCGCCGAGGTCCCGATGACGTCGTTGGCCGCTGCACCGAGGAGGCAGAGGAGCTCGGGGCCCGGGTCCAGTCGTCGCTGGTGACCAACGACGTCGTCGCATTCCGCATCGTCGACCGCCTGGGTGTGGTTCTGTCGTCCAAGTATCCATTTCGCTGCGGGCAGCGGCTTCGCGCCGCGCCGTTTCGGCAGCGGCTCGATCTCGCGATGGACGGCGCACCGCAGTTCGTGCGGCCGTACCCCGAGACCGAGCTGTCGGTGCGTGGACGAGATGGCGCCGCGCGCCCCGTGGCGTGGTTCGTGGTGCCCATTCGCACGGGCAGTGGCGCGCCGGTGGCGGCGCTCGCGATGGGAGTGGAAACCGACCGCGAGATGGAGAACATCTTTTCGGCGGCGCGCCCGGGGGCCACGGCGGAGGTGTACGCGTTCGGTGACGACGGACTGCTTCTGACTTCCAGCCGCTTTGCGGATGAACTCGTTGCCGCGGGCGTGCTCTCGGCCGGCAATGCCGGTGGGGGCGCTTTCCAGGTGCAGGTACGCGACCCGGGCGGGGAGCTCGGACACGGCCACGCCCCCAAGCTCGAGCCGGCCGCGCGCCCGTTCACGCAGGCGGCCGCGCTCGCCGTCGCGGCCCGCGGCAAGAAGACGGACTTCGAGCGTCACGGAGTGGTGACGACGCCTTACCGGGACTACCGCGGGGTGGAGGTGATCGGCGCGTGGCGCTGGCTGCCGGCTTATGACGTTGCCGTCGTCGCGGAGATCTCCGCGGACGAGGCCTTCGCCCCGCTGCGCTACCTGTCGATCAGCTTCGCCGTCGTCGGCGGCATTACGGCGCTGACGCTCGTCGCCGCTTTCATGTCCGCCTTCCTCCTGAGCCGCCTGAGCCGGCAGTTCGGCCGCGCGCAGAGGCTCGGCGCCTACACGCTGGAGCGCAAGGTGAGCGAGGGCGGGATGGCGACGATCTACCTTGCCCGGCACGCCCTGCTGAAGCGGCCCACCGCGATCAAGATCCTGAAGAAGCACGTGGCGACGGATGAGTTCGTGCACCGCTTCGAGCGCGAGGTGCAGCTTGCGAGCCAGTTGCTGCATCCGAACACGGTGGAGATCTACGACTTCGGGCGCACGGGCGAGGGCCAGCCCTACTACGTCATGGAGTACCTGGATGGGGTGACGCTGTCCGAACTGGTCGAGCATTCGGGCCGCGTGCCGCCGGGTCGAGCGATCCACATCCTGCGGCAGGTGGCCGCCGCGCTGCGCGAAGCGCATATGCAGGGCATGGTTCATCGCGACGTGAAGCCGGAGAACGTGATGCTGTGCCGACGCGGCGAGGACGACGTCGTGAAGCTGCTCGACTTCGGACTGGTGAAGAACCTGGAGCGCGCGGATACGCGCGACATCACCAAGCAGCTCAAGATCGTCGGCACCCCGCGCTACATGGCCCCCGAGCGCTTGTTGAACCCCTCCGATGCCGACGCGCGCTCCGACATCTATGCGCTGGGTGCCGTGGCGTACTTCCTGCTCACCGGCAAGCCGATCTTCGACGGCGACGACAGCCTCGCGATCAGCAACCAGGTGCTGCATACTCCGGCGCCGCGCGTGTCGGCGAGCGGCGCGCAGGTTCCGGACGGACTCGACGCGCTGATTGCCGCGTGCCTCGAGAAGGATCGTGCCCGCCGTCCACAGAATGCGGAGGCGGTCGTCGAAATGCTGGATCGCCTCGCGAGCCGCCTGGCCTGGACCCAGGTCGACGCGGCGGCGTGGTGGAGCGAATACCGCCGGACCCGTCGGAAGCGGCCAGCGGCCGAAGTCGAGCCCGCCGATGAAATGGAGGCGCCATGACCGACACTGCCGCCGCGACCCAGTCCGACGCTGGCAGCGCACCCACCATCGACGTCGTCTCCGACGTCGTCTGCCCCTGGTGCTACATCGGCAAGCGTCGGCTCGAAGCGGCGCTCGCGTCGCGCGACGAACCGCCGCCACTGGTCCGCTGGCACCCATTCCAGTTGAACCCCGACCTTCCGGCCGGCGGCATTGATCGGAAGTCGTACCTCGAAGACAAGTTCGGCGGGCCGGATGGCGCGCGGACGGTCTATGCGCGCGTGGAGGAGGCAGGTCGCGAAGTCGGGATTCCGTTCGATTTCGAGCGGATCCGGCGGCAGCCGAACACGAGCGATGCGCATCGACTGATCGCGTGGGCGCAGGCGATCGACCTCGCGCGGGCGGATGGGTTGGTCGAGCGCCTGTTCAAGGCCTACTTCATCGAAGGCGTGGACATCGGCGATGTCGAGCAGCTCGCGCACCTGGCCGCCGAGGTCGGGTACGACGCCGAAGCGGCGCGCGCCCACCTCGGCTCCGATGCCGGGCGGGCCGAGGTGGCGGCGGCCGACCAGCGCACGAAGTCGATGGGGATCGGCGGCGTGCCGTTCTTCATCTTCAACCATCGGCTCGCGGTGTCCGGCGCGCAGCCGCCGCATGTCCTGCTCGAAGCGATGACGCAGGCGGCGGGCGCCTGACCTCTTCGACGTCGCGTCGCGATCAAGCGCGCGAAAGGCGGGTCTTTTGCAGCTTGACGCGGCTCCCGGCGGCCGCGAAGAATGCGTTCATGTCCTCCCCACCCAGGCTAGCGGCGTCTGCCGCACTACGACGCGCGCGCCAGGCGTGGCAGATGCAGTACCGCGATTCGGCCGGATCGCTCGCGCTGGCCGAGCGGGCGCTGGCGGGCGCTCTCGCGGGGCGGGATGCCGAGGCCGAAGGCTGGGCCCGCCTCGCGCTCGGACACTACCGGATGCGCTACGCCACCCCGTCGGAGGCGCTGGTCGAGCTGGAAGCGGCCGAGCGCTGCTTCGTCCAGAGCGGCGACCGGCGTGGCGAAATCATCGCCCTGGTCGGTCAGGCCCGTTGTCATTGGCGTCTCGGGCGCGTGCGCGAGCCGTTGAGCCAGATGATGGCCCTGCGCAACGAGGCGATGCAACTGCTGAACCGCGAAGAGCGCAGCATGATGCTGAACGTGATCGCCGGCTGCTATTCGTCGCGCGGCGACTCGCCGGAGGCCTTTGCGTACCTTTACCAGGCACTGCGCGAATCCCGCGGGGGCCGCAGCCATGGCTTCGACGTGGTGCTCTACTGCAACCTTGCCCATGAATTGCTGCAACTCGGCGACTACTACGAGGCGCTCAACTACATCAACGAGGGCATCGAGCGCTGTACCCGCATGGCCAACGATCACTTGCTGGCCGTGCTGCTCCTCAATCGCGTGCTCTGCCTGACCGACCTGGATCTCAGGGCGGAGGCGATGACCGATGTCTCCCGGCTCAGCGCGCTCTTCGAGCGGACCGGGGGGCGGGGTGGCCGGGTGGAGGCGCTGGCCGCAATGGCGCTCACCGCATTGCGCGCGGACCGGGCCGACGAAGCCAACCGCCTGATCGCGCTTGCCGATGGCGAGCGCGGTCCGACGACTCCCGCCGAGGATCGGGTCGCCTTGGTCGTGGCGCGGGCGGAACTGCTGCGCGTCCGCGGCGATCAGGCGGCGGCCGTGGCCGTCCTCGATGCCGCCGAGCCGCTGCCGATCGAGGGCCTGACGTTGCGTATCCGCTGCCTTTTCTTCCAGACGCGCGCGGCTGTGCACGAAGGGCGGGGTGACGCGGAGCGCGCGCTCGCGGACCTGCGTCGCTGGCAATCCCTGCACCAGGACCGGGCCCTGATGGCATCCAAGGGACGCTACCAGGCCGCGTCGCTGCAGACCGAACTGCTGCGCTTGCAGCAGCAACGCGACGAGATCGAGGCCCAGCGCCGCGCCAGCGAACGCGCCAAGGCGGAGCTGGAGGCAATCAACGGCCAGCTGTCGCAGAAGGTGCGCGAAGTCGAGGCGCTGCAGGCCGCGCTGCGCGACCAGGCCGCGCGCGACTTCCTGACGGGGCTCTTCAACCGCCGGCACCTGAGCGAGGTGCTGACACCCATGCTGGCTCTAGCGCAGCGGCACCGGGATCCGCTCGCGCTTGCGGTGATCGATCTGGATCACTTCAAGGAGGTCAACGATCGATTTGGCCATTCCGCAGGTGATCGCGTGCTGGCCGGCTTCGGCCAGCTGCTGCGCACCCGGCTGCGGCGCAGCGATATCGCCTGCCGCTACGGCGGTGAGGAGTTCTGCGTCCTGATGCCCCGCACCTCGGCGGCCGCGGCACAGGCGAAACTGGAGCAGTTGCTGAGGGCGTGGCGAGCGACGCGCTTCGACCTCGGCACCGGCGTTCTGGTGGGGGCCAGCTTCTCGGTCGGCATCGCCGACTCGTTGACGACGCCGGGTTCCACCGAGGTGTTGCTGAACGCGGCCGACGATTGCGCGCTGCGGGCCAAGCGCCTGGGCCGCGGGCGGATCGTCCTGCACGGCGCGCAACTGGACGAGCGGCCCGCGGTCACTCCCTGAGGCGCGGGTCGGCCGCGCTGCGCCTTTCCGCCCACCAGCGTTCGAATTCCTCGCGCCGCGGAATGCTCGCGCGCCCTCCGAATCGGGTGCACTTGAGCGCGGCGACCGCCGAGGCGAACTCGATGGCTGTCTCGGTCGTGCGGCCTTCGGCCAGCGCCAGCGCCATGGCGCCGTGCCAGGTGTCGCCCGCGGCCAGCGTGTCGACAGCCTTGACGGGCGGCGACGGCAGCGCGTGCAGGCGGTTGCCATCGAACCACATGACGCCCGCGGCGCCGAGGGTCACCCCGGTCACGATGTTGCGCCCGCCGAAGACGCGCGGCAGGCTTTCCTCCGGCGATCCGTAGCCGTAGCTCGCGAGCATGGGCTGGGAAAAGAAGGGGTGGGTCGCCTGCTGCGCCGTGCGCGCCACCTGCGCCGGATCGCCGCCATCGCCGTCGAACACGCTCGGCAGGTTGCGCCCCGCGGCGGCCTCGAACAGGCGCTGCGCGCCGGTGGGCCAGCGGGTATCGGCGAGCACCGCGTCGGCCTCGGCCACGCGGTCCAGCGGAAGCCAGGACGCATCGGGCGGATAGCCTTGCGGCTGCGCCGAGACCGCGAGGCGCTCGCCGTGCGCGTCGATCAGGATGCTTGCGATCTTCGTCCGGAATCCTGGCAGGCGCCGCACGCCGGACACATCGATGCCCTCATGCGTCAGCAGCCATAAGACCTCGTCGCCGGTCTGGTCGTCGCCGACCCGACCCCAGTAGATGGCGCGGCCGCCGAGGCGCTGCACCGCGACGGCCGCGTTGGCACCCATCCCGCCGCCGGTTTCGACAAAGTCGCGTGCGGTGATCTTGGCCGAAGGCAGCTTGACCTCGTCGACGAGGAAGATGTGGTCGATGGTGGCGGAACCGCCCACGCAGATTACGCAAGGTGTGTGTTCAGGGTTCACTAGGTCGGCCTTGGTGGGGTAGGAGCGGGCTGGTCAGGCGATCGCTGCACCGGACCCGCGTGCACGCAACGACGAGATGATGCCTTCGCGCCACGTTAACCGTGTTTCGTCGCGCTGTGGTGGAGATCCCGAGCGGGCGCGGCTAACATCCCGCCCCCTTGCCGTCGATGTCGATGGTGCGCCGGCCGGTTGGCAACCCGGCCGCTACCGGGCCCTTCAGCCATGAGAGCATTGAATGCGGCCGAGGTCTTCCGGCGCTTCCGGGCGCGGCTGACACTGGCTCCGACCGACCTGTTGCGCGACGCCGTCTACCGCCGCCTGTGGACGTCGATCCTGATCTCCTCGTTCGGAGCGCAGGTGACGATGCTCGCGCTGCCGCTGACGGCCGCGGTGCTGCTGCGCGCCACCCCGACGCAGATGGGCGTGCTGACGGCGATGGAGATCGCGCCCTTCGTTCTGTTCTCGTTGCCATCCGGCGTGTGGCTGGATCGCGTGCGCAAGCTGCCGGTGTACATCGGCGGCGAAGTGCTGATCGCGGTCACGGTCGCGAGCGTGCCGTTGGCGTGGTGGATGGGCCGGCTGACGATCGAGTGGCTGTATGTCGTCGGCTTCGCGATCGGCACCGTCGCCACGACGGCAGGAAGCGCGGCCCAGATCGTGCTGACTCAGGTGGTGCCGCGGTCGCGGCTCGTCGAGGCGCACGCGAAGAACGCGCTGGCCTCGTCGACCGCGGAAGTCGCAGGCCCGGGCGCGGCCGGCGTGCTGATCAAGATCGCCGGCGCGCCCCTGGCGCTGCTCGCGGACGCGGTGCTGCTGTCGATCTCCGCGTGGATCCTGCGCGGCGTCCGCGTGCACGAACAAGTGCAGCGCGCGGCGCATCCGTTCTGGCCGGCCATGCGTGAAGGCCTGCACTTCGTCCGCGGCAACCGCCTGCTCCTGACGATGGCGCTGGCGGTGGGCGTCTGGCAGATGTGCCATCACGCCGCGATGGTCGTCCAGATCCTGTTCGCCACGCGCGTGCTCGGCCTGTCCGAGCGAGGGGTGGGCCTTAGCTACGTGGCGCTCGGCGGCGGAACGATCGCGGCGAGCATCGTCGGGCACCGGCTCGCCGACCGCATCGGCCCGGGGCCGGCCCTGGTGAGCGGATTCGCCGTGTGCGGCCTCGGCTGGTTGCTGCTGGCGCTGATGCCCGCCAACGCGTTCGGGATCGCGGGATTCGCGCTGATGCTGTTCATGTTCGGAGCCGGGGCGGTGTTCCTGTTCATCAACTTCCTGGCGCTGCGGCAGGCGGTCACGCCGGCACCGCTGCTGGGCCGCATGACGAGCACGATGCGCTGGCTGATCCTGCTGCCTGCCGGCCCCGGCGCGCTGATCGGCGGCTGGCTTGGCGAACACGTCGGCCTGCGCGCTGCGCTGGTCTTCGCCGGCACCACCTCGCTGCTTCTCGCAGGCGTCGCATGGCGGCAGCCGGTGCTGCGTTCGACCCGCGTCCTGCCGAAATTGCAGGACGCGCCGGCAACCGTGGGCGCGCTGTCAGCGGCGCACTAGGACCGTCGGCACGCCGGCACCACACTTCCGCTCAGTCGATCGCGACGACCACCTTCCCGCGAACATGGCCGGCGCGCGAAAGGGCGAGCGCCTGCGCCGCATCCGCGAGCGGGAAGGATCGCTCGATTGCCACCCGCAGGTGTCCGGCGGCCAGCTGCGCCATCAGCTGCTCCAGATCCGCGGCGACGGGCTTGAGCATCAGCGCCCGCCGCTTGCCGGGGCGCACCAGGTTGAGCACCGTGTCGAAGATCAACTGCGGAAAGCGCGGCGTGGTGCTCACGTAATGGCCGTGGGCACCGAGCAGCGCCTTCGCTTGCTGCGACGTCAAGGACGTCGCGCAATCGAGGACGGCGTCGAACGGGCCGCCCCAGTTTGCGAGCGGCGCGGCCCGATCGACCACGAGTGCAGGGCGGAGCCAGCGCAGCAGCGTCTGGCTCGACGCGCTTCCGCTCGCCGTGACCTCGGCGCCGAGGTTCCTCGCGATCTGCACGGCCAGGTGGCCCACGCCTCCCGACGCACCATGCACCAGCACGCGCCGGCCACGTTCGATGCCCGCCAGACGACACATCTGCAGGGCCGACAGGCCGGCGACCGGCAGTGCCGCGGCCTGGTCCAGCGGGACGGCGTCCGGCACCTTTACCAGGAACGCCGCCGGCACGATCGCGTATTGCGCGATCGCTCCGGGTGGGTTCTTGAACGCGGGGATGAGGCCGGCCACGCGCGCGCCGCGCGCGAGACTGCCCGCGGCGCCGCCGACGTCGCGCACCTCGCCCGCCAGATCGAAGCCGACGCCGCAGGGCGGACGTGCCTTCGACATCCACTTGTAGTGGCCCTCGACCAGCTTCCAGTCGAGCGGGTTGATGCCGGCGAAGCGCACGCGCACGCGAACGTCGCCGCTTCCGGGCGCAGGAACCGGCAGCTCCCCGACATGAACGCTCGACTCGACCGGCCCGTAAGCCCGCTGTACCAGTGCCTTCATCCATCCTCCGTTCCCCGTCGGGCGGGGTCAAGAATGCCGCGGAACGACCGGCGGTGTCGACTCCCGGGCTGACCGAGCCGAGCGGCGGCTGCTAGCCTTCCAGTGTGCGACAGATCCACCACCGCATTCAGTTCGATACGCCGCGGCGTGGCCTCCTGGAGATCACGCGGCCCGTCGCCGCGTGGGTTGCCTCGAGCGGACTGCGCGACGGCCTCCTCACCGTGTTCATCCGGCACACCTCGGCGAGCGTGCTGATCCAGGAGAACGCGGACCCCGAGGTCCAGCGCGACCTCGAGCGCTTTCTCGCCCGGCTGGTGCCGGACGGGGATCCGCTGTTCGAACATACCGCCGAAGGACGCGACGACATGCCGGCCCACGTTCGAGCCGCGCTGACCCAGACGCACCTGGCGATTCCGTTCGAGGCCGGGACGCTTCTTCTCGGCACCTGGCAAGGCATCTACGTGTACGAGCACCGCCTCCGCGGCCATCGCCGCGAGGTGGCCCTGCACCTGATCGGAACCTGAGCGCACGCGCCGCGGGCGGTGGGCGGTCCTACACTGGGCGGCGGCACTCGCCGGTCACGCCAAATGAACGCATTCGTCCAGCTCGTCGAACTGTCCGCGCCGTTGTTCGCGCTGGTATTCATCGGCTACCTGATCGGTGCATCAGGGCGCTGGCCTGCGTCCTACAGCGAGGCGCTGTCGAAGTTCCTGTTCGCCGTCCCGCTGCCTGCGCTGCTGTTCCGCCTCATGAGCGACATGTCGAAGCTGCCGCCGGTCGATGCGCGCGTTCTCGTCGTCTACTTCGGCGGATGCATGGTGGTGTTCGTCCTGGCCCGTGTCCTCGGTTTCCTCGTGTTCCGCCTCGACGGGGTCGGGCAGTCCGTGTTCGCGCTCGGCGGCATCTTCTCTAACAACGTATTCCTCGGCATTCCACTGGCCAAGGCGGCGCTCGGCGAGGCCGCGATGCCGTCCATCGGTCTCGTCCTTGTCTTCAATTCGCTGACGCTGTGGACACTGGTCACCGTGTCGGTCGAGTGGGCCCGCCACGGCGAGCTGTCGGTCAAGGGCTTCGGGAAGACGGTGCAGGGCGTCCTGCGCAATCCAATCGTCTCGTCGATCCTGGCGGGGGCCGCCTTCGGACTGACGGGCTGGCAGTTGCCCGGGCTGGTCGATACTTTGCTCGCGATGCTGGCCCAGCCGGCGATACCGCTGTCCCTCGTCGTGCTCGGGATGGGGCTGGCGCAATACGGGGTCCGGGCGGGGTGGCAGGTGGCCACCGGAATCGCGGTGATGAAGCTCGTCGGCCAGCCGCTGGCAGTGTGGGCACTCGCGTGGGCGCTTGGCCTGCCACCGCTCGAAACCCAGGTCGTTGTGCTGCTCGCGGCACTGCCCGTCGGGATCAACGTTTACCTGATGGCGCGCGAATTCCAGGCCATCGAGGGACCCGTGGCCACCAGCATGCTGCTGTCGACGCTGCTGGCGTCGGTGACCACGCCGCTCACGCTGACGTTGCTTGGCGTGGGTCGCTGAGCCCGGACCGCAGGCTACCTGGCGAACAGTCGCGCCGGATCGGCGAACGCCTTGAACTCGAGCGCGTTGCCGCTCGGATCGAGGAAGAACATCGTGGCCTGCTCGCCGACCTCGCCCTTGAACCGGATGTGCGGCTCGATGATGAAGCGCACACCCTGGTCGCGCAGGCGGCTGGCCAGCGATTCCCACTCCTGCATCGGCAGGACGACGCCGAAGTGGCGCACGGGAACGGCGTCGCCGTCGACTTCGCTCGTGCGTCGATGACCGGCCTCCTCGGGCGCGAGGTGGGCCACGATCTGGTGACCGTAGAGGTTGAAGTCGATCCAGGCGTCGGACGACCGTCCCTCCGGACAGCCGAGCAGGCCGCCATAGAACGAGCGGGCGGATTCGAGGGAGCTGACCGGGAAAGCGAGATGGAAGGGGTGCATCGTTCGTTCGACGTGTCGCGCGGGATTCGTGCGCAATTGTCCCAGACTCCGTCGCAGCGCCCCGGGGCACAGCGAGGGCGGGGCCGCGCTCAGGTCATCGCCAGCGGCTGCTTGCGTGTCGGCGGCCGGAAGCGCTCATCGATCGCCGCGAGGTCCAGCGGGGTCAGCGCGATGTGGACGGCGGCGAAGTTGTCGCGCAGGTGGCTTTCCCGGCTTGCCTTCGGGATTGCGGCGACGTCCGGCTGGCGCAGAACCCACGCCAGCGCGGCCTGCGCCGCGCTGACACCGTGTCGGCGTCCGACCTGCGCGAAGACCGCCTCCTCTGCGAGCGCGCCCTGGTCGATCGGGCAATAGGCCATCGTGGCCAGGCGACGCGCGCGCTGCGCCGGCAGCAGGTCGAATTCGATCCCGCGCTTGCTGGCCGAGTAGTAGACCTGGTTCACCACGCAACGGTCGCCATCGGCGACGCTCCACAGTTCCTCGATGTCGTCGACGTCGAAATTGCTGACGCCCCAGGCGCGGATCAATCCGCGCGAGCGCAGCGCCTCGAACCCGGCCACGGTTTCTGCCAGCGGGTGGCGCCCCCGCCAGTGCAGCAGGAACACGTCGATGTGATCGATGCCCAGCCGCGTCAGGCTGCGCTCGCACGCCGCGACGACGCCTTTGCGGCTGGCATTGGTGGGCAATACCTTGGTGACGATGACCGTGTCCTCGCGCCGCACCGGTCCGGCGCGGAAGGCCTGGTTCAACGCTTCCCCGACCACACGCTCGGCCCCGCCGTCGCCGTACATCTCGGCCGTGTCGATCAGTCGATAGCCGATCTCGAGCGCCTGCCGGACCGCAGCGATATCGGCGGCCCGCTGCGCAGCGGATTCGCCCAGGCGCCAGGTTCCCAGGCCGAGGCAGGGGAACAGTGAACCGTCCGGAAGGTTAATGGCGCGCACGAGACCGGATCTTGGCACGCGCGGCAGCGGCGCCGGATGGATCGCTGGAAGCACGCGGCGCACCGGGATGGGGCGCGCGACCTCATTTCATATACCTGTGTGGTAAGCATGGATATTGCCGCCGGAGGTGCGAGCGCGGACTCTAGAGGAGATGGCACCAGTCTTGCTGCGGTGCACGATAATCGCGGTCGGCCGTTATTAGCTGTCCTCGTTCGATTCCAGACCCGGTGCGGCACTGATGTCTCGTCCCCTGTTCATTTCCATAGGCGCTGCGGCCCTGCTGGCCGGCTGTCTGCTCGGCTCCCCGCCCGTCCTTGCCTTTGGTCTCGAGGATGTCGATCGGCTGGCAAAGGACCTTGCGAGCCGCCCGCCGCCGAAGCCTGCATTTGCGCTCCCGAAGGCGCTGAAGGACCTGACGTACGACCAGACGCGGGACATCCGCTTCGATCCGGACCACGCGCTCTGGCGCAAGGACCGACTTCCGTTCGAGGTGCAGTTCTTTCACCTCGGCGGGTTCTTCGACCAGCCGGTGCGGATACACGAGATCGTCGGCTCGCAGGTCCGGGAGATCGGGTTTGACCCGGCGAGTTTCGACTACGGCGGCAACAAGCTCGACCGCGAATCGCTGCGCAAGCTCGGTTTCGCCGGCTTCCGCATCCACTACCCGCTGAACACTCCGCGCTACAAGGACGAACTCGCGGTCTTTCTGGGCGCGAGCTATTTCAGGCTGCTCGGCAAGGGTCAGCGCTACGGGGCTTCGGCGCGCGGACTGGCGATCGATACGGCCGAGCGCGGCGGCGAGGAGTTCCCGCGCTTCGAGCAGTTCTGGATCGAAAAGCCGGCGCGCGGAGCCAGACAGCTCGTTCTGTATGCGCTGCTCGACTCGAAGCGGGTCACGGGCGCCTACCGGTTCGTGCTGCGCCCGGGCGAGGATACCGCCGCGGAAGTGACAGCGAAGCTCTACTTTCGCGAGCCGGTCGCGAAGGTCGGGATCGCGCCGCTGACGTCCATGTACCTCTATGGCGAGAACCAGCCAGGCAACGGTGACGCGTTCCGGCCCGAGGTACACGACTCCGACGGCCTGTCGATCGCAGCCGGAAACGGGGAATGGATCTGGCGACCGCTGCAGAATCCGAAGCGGCTGCTGACGACATCCTTCTCGGTCCCGGTCGCGCGCGGCTTCGGCCTGATGCAGCGCGACCGGGCATTTGGCAACTACGAAGACCTCGAGGCGCGCTACGACCTGCGTCCGAGCCTGTGGGTCGAGCCGACCTCGACCTGGGGGCCCGGGCGCGTGGAGCTTGTCCAGCTGCCCACGCCGGACGAGACGAACGACAACATCGTGTCCTACTGGGTGCCGGCCAACGCGCCGAAGGCGGGATCGACGCTGGCCTATTCGTACCGGGTGGCG
>Ga0224500_10001738_pt1 | contig 12472 bp, 12 predicted proteins | sample SF_Oct11_sed_USG_FD_168126 | JGI IMG/M metagenome (GOLD analysis project Ga0224500, IMG submission 168126) | Sediment microbial communities from San Francisco Bay, California, United States - SF_Oct11_sed_USGS_4_1 | ecosystem: Environmental > Aquatic > Marine > Sediment | place: USA: California... | reverse complement strand
GCCCACCGATCTGTGGCTGGCCGTCTCGCGCGACGGCACGGCCTGGCGTGAAACGCGACTCGCGGGCAACTTCGACCTGCTCGACGCCCCGAACGCCAGCGGCCTGTTCCTCGGTGACTACCAGGGACTGACCGGTGACGGGTCGACGTTCGTCGCCTTGTATGCCCGTACCAACACGGGTGACACGGCGAACCGCACGGACGTGTTCGCCGACCGCCTGAATGGCGCAGCGATCGCGGCCAGCGGGACGGGGATCGACGGCGCAGCGCAGAAGACTGCGGCGCCGGTGTGGACCAGGAGCGCCGAGCAGCGGGTCGGAAGGCATTTGTCGGCCGTGCGGGCCGCAAAGCGGGCACAGTGGCGTGCATGGCGCGAGGCTGAACCGGGTCTCGCACCGGAGTAGTCGTCTCGAAGGGGGAAGGTCCGATGGGTTTTCGCAAGACAAGCGCCTGCCTGGTCCTGGCGTGCCTGGTTCTTTCATCGCAAGCCCATGCGGGCCCGGCAGCGGCCGACGCTGCAGCACCGTCCGCGACCGGCGTCACGACGCTGCGCTGCGGCACGCTGATTGACGGCGTGTCCGCGACTCCGAGGCGCGACGTTGCGGTTCGCATCGAAGAGGGCCGCATCGTCGCCGTCGGTCCCTTCAGTCCGGCCAACGCCGGCACGGTGATCGACCGTGCGCAGGACACCTGCCTGCCGGGCCTCATCGACGCGCATGCCCACGTGCTGATCAAGACCGACGACTACCAGGTCGATCACCTGCGGCGCTCTTCAGGCTACAAGGCGTTGCGCGGTCTCAACGTGGTGCAGCAGATGCTGCAGTCCGGGTGGACGACGGTGCGCATCCTCGGCGATGCCGACGTGTTCTACGCGCACCTCGACGTGCGCACGGCGATCCAGGAAGGCTTGTTCACGGGCCCCCGGTTGACCGGCGCCGGGCACTACTTCTCGATCACCGGCGGCGGCGGGGACTTGAACTTCATCGCACCCGAGCACCAGGTCGCGGGCGACGGTCTCGTCGTCGACGGCGTGGACGCCGCGCGCAAGGCCGTGCGCGAGGAGATCAAGCACGGCAGCGACTGGATCAAGGTGCTGGCGAGCGGCGCGATGATGTCGGCCGGCAACGACCCGGACAAGGCGCACTTCAGCCCCGAGGAGCTGCGTGCGATCGTCGACGAAGCCACGCGGCTCGGTGTGCCGGTGGCCGCGCATGCGCATTCCGCAGTCGGGATCAAAGCAGCCATCCTCGCCGGCGCGCGCACGATCGAGCACGGCACGTTCATCGACGACGAGGGCATCCGGCTGCTGAAGGAAAAGGGCGTGTACCTGGTGCCTACGCTGTACGTCGGCGACTACTACCTCAACGAGCAACCCGGCAGCGAGGCGCAGGCCAAGATGAACGAGCTGACGCGCCGGTATCGCGCGCAGCACATCGCGGCCGTGGGGAAGGCGATCAAGACGGGCGTGAAGGTGGGCGTCGGCACGGACCATGTCGGCTTCCCGGTCAAGCAGGGCGTGCGCGAACTCGGGCTGCTGGTCGAAGCCGGCATGACGCCGATGCAGGCGATCCAGGCCGCCACGCGCGTGAATGCAGAATTGCTCGGCTGGCAGGACAGCATCGGTACCCTCGAACCTGGCAAGCTCGCCGACATCATCGCCGTGCCCGGTGATCCGCTGCGTGATCTCTCGCAGCTCGAGCAGGTGTCGTTCGTGATGCTCGGCGGTCGGGACGTCTCTACAGCCAACTGATCCCGGCCTCAGAGGAGGGTATATGCAGATCGACCTCAACGCATGGATCGACGTCGGTGCGGCCGACGTGCTGGCGCTGAAGCCGCTGCAGCAGGTGCTGCTCGGTCGCAAGAAGATCGCGCTGGCTTGCAAGGACGGCCAGTTCAGTGCGATCTCCGGTGTCTGCAACCACGCAGGCGGTCCGCTGGGCGAGGGCAAGCTCGACGGCGAATACGTCGTCTGCCCGTGGCATTACTGGAAGTTCCACTGCCGCACCGGTGAAGGCGAGCCTGGCTACGAAGAGGACCGCGTTCCCGCGCACGACGTTCGTGTCGAGAGCGGGCGGGTGCTGGTCAACCCGGAGGCGCGTTCGAAGCGGGGCCGCAAGCCTCACGCCCCGCATCCACTGGCGCGGACGCCGCAGCGCGAGCCCGGTCCGATCCGCGTGCTGGGGATTTCCACCACGGCCATGACGGCGGCGCATCCGCGCTACAGCACCTCCGAGGACCTGCTGTACCACGCGCTGCAACGCGCGGCCGGCGACCACGGGTGCGAGACCCAGCTGCTGCGCATCCGCGACCTCGACTTCCGCGAGTGCGAAGGGTTCTACTCGAAGTCGTCGCGCGCGTGCACGTGGCCGTGCTCGATCACGCAGATGGACGCGGACGACCAGATGGATCGTGTGTACGAGGGGGTCGTGCACTGGGCCGACGTGATCCTGGTCGCGACGCCGATCCGCTGGGGCGGGGCGAGCAGCCTGTACTACAAGATGGTCGAGCGCATGAACTGCATCCAGAACCAGGAAACCATTGCCGGCAAGCACCTGCTGCGCAACAAGGTCGCCGGCTTCATCATCACCGGCGGGCAGGACAACGTGCAGGCCGTGGCCGGACAGTTGCTCGGGTTCTTCGCCGAGGTCGGCTGCCAGTTCCCGCAGTTTCCCTACGTCGCGCACAGCCGCGGCTGGAGCGCGGAGGACATGGAAAACAACGAGAAGTTCGTGCAGAACTCCGCGTCACTGCACGACGGCGCTGCGGCGCTGGCGCGCCGTTGCGTCGCGATGGCGCAGGTCATGATCACCAGCTCGCTTGGCGAGGGCGCGCTGATACGCGGCGGACGCAAGGGACAGCAGCTGGACTCCCCGGTGCAGCGGGTGACGGACGCGAGCTAATTCCTGGCGGCCGCTGCCAACTGCAGCTTCAGCCAGCGAGCCACGTCGGCGATCTCCTCCATGCACACTGCGTGCTGCATCGGGTAGTCGTGCCACTCCGGGGTAAAGCCCTGGGCCGTGAGTTCTTCGCGCGCTTCGAGGCCCATGCCGATCGGCACGATCGGATCGCCGCGACCGTGGCACAGCAGGATCGGCACATCCGCGTTCGCGGTGGACTTCTCCGCGGCGAGCGTCTCCGGAAAGGGCAGGTAACACGACATGGCCAGTATCCCGGCCAGCCGTTGCGGATAGCGCAGTCCCGTGTACAGCGCGACGGCACCGCCCTGCGAGAAGCCGGCCAGCACCACGCGTCCCGGCGCCACGCCGCGTTGCTTTTCACGCGCGATGCAGTCGGCAATCCGGCGCGACGAATCGACGGTGCCGGCCTTGTCGGCACGTCCCTCCGGTGTGAACTCGGTGATGTCGTACCAGGCACGCATCACGAATCCGTTGTTGACCGTGACCGGCCGCAGCGGCGCGTGGGGAAACACGAAACGCACCGGCAGCGTGTCGGGCAGGCCGAGTTCACCCACGATCGGCACGAAATCGTGGCCGTCGGCACCGAGGCCGTGCAGCAGGATCACCGATGCCACGGCCGGGGCCTGCGGTGACAGCGTGATCTCGAAGTCGGTCTCCTCCTGCAGGTATTTCATGCCCGCAAAGATACACTGCCGGATCGAGGGCGGGTCAGGCGACCCGCGCGCCGCGTGCTGACCGGAGTGACGGGCGTGGCACTGCGGGACCAACTGAAGCTGCGTTCGTGTGCGACGCTGTTTGCGCAGGTGACGCCCCCCGGTTCAGTGTTCGAGCAGCTGCACGAGCAGTACTTCGACGGCGCGAGCGATCCGCGGACGCTGGAGTTGCTGCAGACGAAATAACCAGGCGCTAGCGACCGGACGGCGCGGCATAGGTATTGACGCTGTTGAAGTCGAAGCAGGCCTGCGTGACCCTAGGCATGGGACTGTCGCAATGCAGTAGAAACGCACGGTGTGTGAGGTGAATCCCGGTGCTGCGCATGGACCCGGCCGCGTTGCGGAAATCGCTGGAGCAGATCGAGCAGGCTGCGCACGACCATGCGCACTGGCACCAGATCCTCCTCCGCTCGATCGTCTGCCGGCTGCCTGCCGACCCGAACGACCTCGAGCACGACGCCCATCGCAGGTGTCGCTTCGGTCAGTGGTATTACGAGCAGGCGCCGGTCGAGCTCTGGGAGCAGCCGGCGTTCGTGGCGATCGAGGCGGAACACCGGCGGTTGCACCAGGTCGCAGCACAGATGCTGCGAGAGGTGACCACCGGCGTGCCGGTCGCTCGTGACGACTACGACGACCTCGTGGCCGGCGGCGAGCGCCTGCACCTGGAACTGGATTCGCTGCGGCATTCGATCGCGGGATCGCTGCGGGAGCGTGATGCGCTGACCGGAGCGCAGAGTCGCGTCGAGATGCTGCCCGCGTTGCGGGAATTGCGCGAACTGGCCCGGCGCAACGTGCAGCAGTGCTGTATCGCCTTCATGGACCTGGACCATCTCAAGCAGATCAACGACACGCATGGTCACGTCGCGGGCGACCAGGTGCTGGCCGGCTTGGTGCGACAGGTCACGGAACACCTGCGACCGTACGACAAGGTGTTCCGCTACGGGGGCGATGAGTTCCTGATCTCGCTGCCCGGGGCGGACGTGGCAACCGGGCAGAAGGTGATCGGTCACGTCCGCAAGCAGATTGCCGAGGCGACCTTTGTCGCGAGTGCCGGCGGCCCCTTGATCACCACGACGGCGTCGTTCGGGCTCGCACTGCTGGATCCGGACAGCAGCGTGGAGGAGTCCATCGACCGCGCGGACAAGGCCTTGCTGGTGGCCAAGACCGCCGGGCGCAACCGTGTGTGCAGCTGGGATCCCGCGGAGACGACCAGTACGCTGCTGCGACGAATGATGGAGGACGGCGCAGCGGGGTGAGTGGATGCGGTCGCCGGCCACCAGCCGATGTCAGGCGCGTCAGGCGTGCGGGTAGCCGACGGTTTGCGACAGCAGGACGTGCTGGTCGTGGGTGAGACCGAGCGCGTCCGCGATGGCGGAGCGGTCGATCCAGGCGCGGATCACGGTGGCGAGGCCGCTGCTGGCGGCGAACAGGTAGACGTTCTGCGTAATCGCACCCGCGGCCGCGGACGCGTAGCTCTCGCGGCTGGCCACCGGGATCATCTTCATGCGCGAGTGATCCACGACGTAGACGAGGTCGAGTGGGGCGTCGTCCACGAAATCCTGATAACCGGTGACGCGGCGCAGATCGCTGCCCGCGACGAGCCGCAACGCGTGCTTGCGGGCATCGTAGAGATAGGCGCCGTCGGGCAGCGCCACGTAGACGTCGATCTCCTGCGCGTTGATGGCCGACGGAGCGGTCCGTCCTCCGCGCCTGTCAGGTGCGGGCAGCTTGATGACGGGACGGGCGTCGCCTTTCGTGGGGCGTGGTCGCAACTGTCCCATCACGCCGAGTGCAAGCTTGGTCAGAGTGCTCATCGACTGAATACCCGCCTGCATTATCGCAAATGCGGTGCCGGGGTCCGCTACGTAGTTTCGGAAGGAAAGCCGCACGCGCTGAACCCAGACTCGCCTGGGCGTGCGCAGGGACGCGCATCGCGGAATCGGATGGCCGTTCCTAGCGATTACTGCGAATGGCCGGACCGTCCATGTCAGCGGAAGCTGTGGTTGTCACCGGCGGTCTGCCGGTTGCCCTCCGCGATCGACCACGAAGGACGCCGCTGGCCGCCGGATCACTCGAGCAATCCAGGAGGGGTTGCGGGGAGGGAGACATGAGAAGCATGGGAATCGTCGCCGCCACAGTGCTGGCGGCATCGGGTTCGGTCGCCTCTGCGGGTCCGCTGCCGCAGACGAATACGTTCACCGTCGATTGCGATCGCCATGAGACCATCTCGGGTGCGATTGCACGGGGAGACGTTCACAAGCCCCTGGTGGTCAACATTCGCGGCACCTGCAATGAGTTTGTCGCGATCCGGCGCGACGACGTGACGTTGCATGGCGATCCAGCCGCGACGGTCAATGCCCCGAATCTGGACAGTGACCTGGTCACCATTGAGGCCAACGGGATCACGCTCGAGAACCTCACATTGACGGGTGGCTCCTACGGCGTACGCCAGAACCACGGATTCCGGTTCATGATCACCAATTGCGTGATTCAGAACACGCGCAGCGACGGAATCCGCATCTTCGTCGGCGACACGCGGTTTGTCGATTCGACGGTACAAGGTGCCGGCGCAAATGGCGTGTATTTGACCCGAGGCGGCAGTTTCGGTGCGTCGAACAGCCGATTCCTCGACAACGCCAGCTCAGGGATCTCCGCCTACTTGAACTCGACCGTCAGTGCGAGTGGAAGCACGATCAGTGGCAACGGCGGCAACGGCATCGACCTGGGCGCGGGCTCGCAGGGTGCCGTCAGCGCCAGCACGATCTCCGGCAACGGTGCCGACCCCGCAAGATTCGGCAATGGCCTGTCGGGGTGGGGTGGGTCCAGCGCGCACGTGGGAGCCAGCAACGTCATAACCGGCAACCGGGAGGCCGGCATCCTGATCGCGGGCGGCTCGACCGCTTACGTCTTCGACAACACGATCACCGGCAACGGCGGCAACGGCGTCACGGGTTATTTCGCCGCGACGCTCGTCATAGACAACGGCAACATCAGCAGCAACAACGGCCATGGCGTCGATTGCAGCGCGAATTGCAGCGCGCAGATCGTGGGCGCGACGATCCAGGGCAATGCCGGCTCCGGCATCAACCTCGCGTTCGATTCGGCGCTGATGCTGCAGGCACCCATGACCAGTGCCGGCGGGAACGGCGGCTCGGGGCTGTGGTGTTTCGACAAGGAGTCCAGCGTGAACGGCCTGGAATGGTTCAGCGGGACCGTCGGGCTGACCTGCACGGATTTCGACCACTGAGATTGCGGCTCGCGGGCGCCTTCGTCCCCGGGGTCGAGCAGGGCCGGCGGGGGGAAGCCGGTGATCCTGTCCGACCCGGAGACGTCGGTGTCCGGTGTATGAACCGGGATTCGTGCGCCGACGGACCGTCGGACGCAGGAACCCGGAATTCAGTCGCTCAGCCCAGCGTGACGAGCCGCGCCCTGGCGCGCTTGCGTCGTCGAGCCACTCGCCTTGCCCTGGGCAGCGTGGACGGCTCGCTCGCGACGTGGCTTGATGCGTGACAGCCAGACGTCGTGCGGGTTCCAGCTCCATGGCGCGTCGGCGACGGCCCGAGAAGCCGTTGCCGTGCGCTCGGCCAGGACGGCAAGCGCGGCCGCTTTCACGGTGTCAGTCCAGCTCATCGCCCAACGCATCGGTGCTCCTCGTGCTCGCCCGGTGCCACAGTACGACATCGGCTGCACTCCTCATCGCTGTGAGGAGTATCCGCCATTCGCGCAGTCCGGAAAGTGGCCGGAGTGTTTCCATTTGGCGACAGCGCGATGCGCGTCCGCAGCGCGCGAGCGTATGATCCTCGAATCGAGGTGCGGGCTGGCGGCTCGTGCCTTGCCACCAGAAGGAGAGCGGACATGGCCAAGAAAGCGAAGAAGACGGACAGCGGCGTATACCGCGTCACCGAGATCATCGGCACCAGCACCGTTTCCTGGGAGGACGCCGCGAGCAGCGCCATCGAAGCGGCAGCCAGGTCGCTGCGTGACCTGCGGGTCGCCGAGGTCAGCAAGCTCGACATGAAGGTCGAAGACGGCAAGGTCGTCGCGTACCGGGCCAGGGTGTTGCTGTCGTTCAAGTACGAAGCCTGACGCTCTGGCGAACCGACGATCGAGGAGTGACGCGGCGCGTCGATTGCGGGCGGTGAGGCTGCTGCACACGGCAGTGTGGGCGGTTTTCGCCGGCTGCATCGTGGCGATCCCGTGGCTGGCGTGGCAGGGACGGTTCGGCGCTGCGGCCGTGACGGCGGCGATCGTGCTGGGCGAGGTCGTCGTGCTGTGGATCCACCGCTGGAGTTGCCCGCTCACGGCGGTCGCGGCGCGTTACACGCAGGACCGGCGCGCGAACTTCGACATCTACCTGCCCGAGTGGCTGGCCCGTAACAACAAGCAGGTCTTCGGGCCGTTGTACGCGGTCGGGGTCGCGTACCTCGTGATGCGGTACCTGGGTGCGGGATAGCGGGTCGTCGCACCGCTACTGCGTGCGCGGCGGGGCGAGTGATCCACGGGCGCAGCGCCTTGACGGCGAGAACGACGTGACGCCCTGTCCCGCGCTGGCGGGCCCGCTGGTCGGGGTCCTGCTCGATTTGTGACGGGCTGCACGAAATTCACTGTTGCTCTGCCAACTCCGCTCTTGTAGCGAGTTCGGTCAAGGCGGAAGCTGTGATGGCGGACAGTCGGTGGTTCGACCATGCGACTGGGACCGGCGTGGGGAGTACGGGGTGAACACCGATGCTCAACATGGACCCGATCACGCTGCGCACGACGCTGGCGCAGCTGGAACACGCCACGCAACACTATGTCGAGTGGCACGCCAACGTGCTGCGCGAGATCGTCTGCGGACTGCCGCCTGATTTGAACGATCTGGCGGAAGACGCGCACTTCAATTGCCTGTTTGGCCGGTGGTATTACCAGCAGGCGCCGGCCGGGTTGCGGGCTGCAGCGGCGTTCACCGCGGTCGGCTCGGAGCACGAGCGCCTGCATCGGGTCGCCGCACGGGTGCTGCGGGAAGTGGCGGCGAACGAGCCCATCGTGCGTGACGATTTCGAGGAGCTGCTGGCGAGCTGCGCGCAGCTGCGCCGCGAACTTGATTCGCTGCGACACGAGATCGAGAGCGCGCTGCGCAACCGCGATGCGCTGACCGGCGCGTACGATCGCGTCGAGATGCTGCGCGAGCTGCGTGAGTGGCACGAGCTGGCGAAGCGCCGCGTCCAGACGTGCTGTCTCGTCTTCATGGACCTCGATCACTTCAAGGACATCAACGACCGGTGCGGTCATCACGTGGGCGATGCGGTCCTGGCCGGCGCGGTTCGATTCCTCGTCCAGCACCTGCGGCCCTATGACAAGGTGTTCCGCTACGGTGGCGACGAGTTCCTGATTGCGTTGCCAGGGCGGATCTCGCGCTTGGCCAGACGGCGATCCGGCGCGTCCGCGACGGCCTCGAAAGCCAGCCGTTGGTGAGCAGTCCCGATGGCAGCGGTCTCTCGGTGACGGCTTCGTTCGGGCTCGCGTTGCTGGATCCGGAGGTCAGCATCGAAGAGTCCATCGAACGCGCCGACCAGGCCTTGCTGCTGGCAAAGACGGCGGGACGCAATCGCGCCATCAGCTGGGATGAACGCGTAACGACCAGCACGCGGCTGCCACGCCTGCGGATGGAGGATATCGAGGAGTAGCTGCGCGACGAGAACCCGGACAGAGCGGCGCTATGGCGTCGTCGGGGCATCGCGCCCGGGCGGTGGAGAGCCCGATCGTGCGAGGGGTTGCGGGCGTGCACGCTGATCGGCTGCCATGACCGGCTTGCGGGGAATTGCGGATGCCGCGGACCGGGACTGCGGGTAACGTGGTCGTCGCTCCCCGGGATGGGAGTGCGCCAGAGGTACCGGTGGCGCGTGTGGGATCACGACCTGGCGACGGACAGGGAAGGAGAAGCGCGTCAGCTGGGGACGCTTCGCGCAGATGATGGACGAGCTGGCATATGGCAAATGATAAAGGCGGACGGGCGATGACCACGCGCGACAGGCAGATGCTGCGGGCAGCCATGGCCGCGGTGCGGGACTGCGCGGACACGATGGAGACCCAGGCGGCGAGCCTGCTGCAGGCGCTGCTGGCGGTGCCGTTGGACGAGGGATTGCGGGCGCACGCGCGCGAACTGGGCGACGGGCTTAGGGACGCATCCAGTCGCGTGATGTTCGAGTTGGCGCTGCTGCAAGCGGAAGTCGTCGAGGGCAAGGCGGATATAGCGACGGTGGTCCAGCGCCTGTCCGGCATGGACGCATGGATGATGGGCGCGCTGGCGTCCATGGCGGACGTCGCGGACGAGATGGAGAAAGCCGCGGAGCGCGACGAGGCCAACGAGCACGCGTTCGTGCTCGTGATCGAGGCGACCGGGGTCCTGATGCAGGGCCTGGAGCAGGCCAAGTCTGCGACGCAGGCGCTCAGCGCAGCGACCTCGACCCGGTGAGGAAGTGACGCGGTCTCAGGTGGTGAGCCCCCCTGGCGCGTAGAATCGTCACGCACCTTCGCGACATCCGTCGGTGCCGGTGCCGACGCGGGACTTGACGATGCCGTCGACGACCACCTCGTCCTGTTCGACGATTACACGGACTCCGCCGTTGCGTGGCTTTCACTCCCACTTGACGCAGGCCTGCACGTTGTCGACCGGGTCGCGCGTTGACCTTGGTCCAGTTCGTAGACAGTACTGAACTGGAGAGTCGCTGCCCTGCCGGCAGATGCACCAGCTTGCTGCGGCGCGTCTTGAATCCCATTTCGATTGCGGTAACTTCACCCCTTCCCGACAACCCCCAAGCACCAGACGTCAAGGACATCGTCTATGCGCAGCGCGAGTTCGGTCCCGATCGCATCGTGGCTACGCGGCACATCGAGCAGCCGATTCGTGCGCGACTCCAGTGCGCACCCTCTGTCAGACCGTCATTCACTTGTCGGAGAAGGCCATGAATGTGCCTCCCGACGATGACGCGGTTGACCTGATCGGCGAGTCCCCGGCGTTTCAACGCGTCCGGCAGTTGCTGGTCCGGATTGCCGGGCGCGATGCATCGGTGCTCGTGTATGGCACGACAGGCACCGGCAAGGAAGTCGCCTCGCGTGCGATCCACTACAACAGCGCGCGTCGTTCGGGCCCCTTCATACCGGTGAACTGCGGGGCGATCCCGGACGCATTGCTGGAGAGTGAACTTTTCGGCCACCGCCAGGGCGCCTTTACCGATGCAAAGCGCAGTTCCCCGGGGATACTCTCGCTCGCGCACGGCGGAACGCTGCTCCTCGACGAGATCGATACGCTGACACCCAAGGCGCAGGTCGCGCTGCTGCGCTTCCTGCAGGAGCGCACGATTCGGCCGGTGGGCGAGAGCCGCGAACACAAGGTGGACGTGCGCATCATTGCCGCCAGCAACCGCAGCCTCGAACTGCTGGTGGCGGAGGGGCGCTTTCGACAGGACCTCTTCTACCGGCTGAACGTGATGTACCTCGAACTGCCGTCCCTGGCGCAGCGCGGCGACGACGTGCTGCTGTTTGCACGACATTTCCTCAAGGTGCTGGCGCTGCGTTATGGGCAACCCGTGCCGGAACTGGACGCTGATTCAACAGCCTGGCTGCTGGGCCATTCGTGGCCCGGCAACATCCGGGAGCTCGAGAACCTGATCGAGCGGGAATTGCTGTTGCACGACGGGGCCTCGAATCTTCGTCTATCCGTGCTGGAACGGGACGATGCCGCGCGGCGAAGTTCGGGAACGCAGGCGCAGGCCGGGCGCTGGAACTACAAGCTTGCAAAAGAGCGTGTGCTCTCGGAATTCGATCGACAGTTCCTGTGCGAGCTGATGCGGGCGACACGCGGCAACGTGACGCTCGCGGCCCGTACCTCGGGGAAGGAGCGCCGCGATCTCGGACGACTGCTGCGCAAGCACGAAATCGTCCCGGACACGTATCGCAACTCCGGGCACGAGCTGCGCTGAGCTGCCGCGCAGTCACGCTGCGCGCGCTCCCAACCTGACCATTCGCGACCGGGGCCGCGGCGCCTCGGCACCGCGGCAGTCCGCACCCGCGGCGAAGCAGCGCCGCGACAAGCCGTTACGCTGAGTGCCACAGAGCGGCGTCGCCCGGTGGCGGGTGCTATTCCACCCAGGTCCCTCCCGCTCTTCCCGCCCAGGTCCTTGAATTTCCGGTGTGCTGTCGATTGGCACGCAACCTGCTTTGTTCCTGCAAAAGCGACGGATCGACGCGTGATAAACGAAGCGACGACCAGGCTGCAGGCACAGATTCTGCGGTACCTGCGGCTCCACCAGGACGCTGCAGAGACGGCCGCAGGCGTGAACTGCGTCTGGCTGGGGCGGTCGCGTGTCGCAGGACAGGTGCGAGAAGTCGAACAGGCACTGGATGGACTCGTGGACAACGGCGAGCTCGAGAGACACCACTTACCGGGCGGCGGTGCGGCATACCGCCGTGCGCGACACGACGATTGACGCGCAAAGGAGGCGCAGCGGATGTTCACGGCGCTGTACAGCACGAGCATCGCATTGAGCGCGTACCTCCGCGCGTACCTGCAGTCGGTGCCGGCGCCGGGACTCGGCTTCGGCGGCGGTGGATCCCGAGTGGTGTCGATCGACTCGCCCCACGAGATGCGCGAGGACGCGAAGCAGGAGGGCCTGTCAGTCTGGCTCTACCGGGTACAGCGCGACGACCAGCGGCTCAATATGCCGGACGAACGCGTCGCGACCCACCTGCTGCGGCGACCGCCGTTGCCGCTGCGACTGCACTACCTGCTCACGCCGGTCACGTTCAAAGGGTCGAGCGGGGGCGCGTCGGACGTCGAACAGAAGGTCATGGGCCGGGCCAT
>Ga0224500_10001737_pt1 | contig 12472 bp, 13 predicted proteins | sample SF_Oct11_sed_USG_FD_168126 | JGI IMG/M metagenome (GOLD analysis project Ga0224500, IMG submission 168126) | Sediment microbial communities from San Francisco Bay, California, United States - SF_Oct11_sed_USGS_4_1 | ecosystem: Environmental > Aquatic > Marine > Sediment | place: USA: California... | reverse complement strand
GCTGTCATGGTGTGCTCCTCGGTGTGCGAACGGGCCGATGCCTGCACGCGCAGCAATTCGGGCAGGAAGACTTCCTGCACCAGGATCGGCAGGCCGCCGAGCCGGTACACGGCGCGGCGGGCCCACAAGAGCGCGTCACCCGTGACGACCCGCGCGGCTTCGGCAAGCGGGTGGCCCGCAGGGAGTTCGGCATATTCGAGCGGCTCGCGCTCGAGCGGATCGTCCAGCTGGCGCAAGGCCTCGCCGAGGGGCGAGTCGCCGAGTTCGCGCAGCCACGGGTAGTGTTCGATCGTCGAAGCCGGCAACACCGTCTGCGCGAACACTATGCGGTCGCCGTCCGAGCAGAACTCGACCTCGCGCAGCAGGCAGGTTGCGTCATCGACCTGCAACCGCTCGCGCAGCGACGTCGGGAGATCGGACTCGTGCAACCCGCCGAGTCGTCGAAACTCCATCGCCGGACCGCACAACGCACGGACGCGCGCGGTGAGCATCCCCGGCTCGGCCAGCCAGGACAGAAGGTCGTGCGGCACGCGCGCCGAGACGGCGGCGAGGGGCAGCCAGTGCGAGGGGTCGGCCAAGAGCCCGCCGCGCGTCAGAACTGGTCGGCGGTCAACGCCATGATCGAGCTGCTGCCCGCGCGCACGGCCGCGCCGTAGGCCAGCGCACGCGGCAGCACGTGCTCCGCATAGAACCTGGCCAGCAGCACCTGCGTGCGCAGGAAGACCGGGTCGGTGGCGCCGGCCTCGAGCCTGGCGCTCGCGACCAGCGCGCCGCGTGCCAGCTGCCAGCCGCCGATGACGGTGCCCATCAACATCAGGTAGTTGAATGCCGCGGAGCTCACGAGTTCCGGGTCCTTGCGCTCGCCGGCGAGCAGGTGCGACGAGCACAGCACGAGTTCGTCGAGTCCTTTCGCAAGCCACAGGCGGACGCTCGCCAGGTCCTGGCCCGCGTTCGCGAGCGGCGCGTCGACGAGACGCATCTCGGACACGAGCGCGGAAACGGCAGCGCCGCCGTCGCGCATCAGCTTACGGCCGACGAGGTCGATCGCCTGGATTGCATTGGTGCCTTCGTAGATCGAAGCGATGCGCGCGTCGCGATAGAACTGCGCAACGCCGGTCTCCTCGACGTAACCCATGCCGCCGTGCACCTGGATGCCGAGTGCCGTGACGTCCTGCCCGACTTCCGACGAGAATGCCTTGGCAATCGGCGTCATCAGGTCGCCGCGCGCAAGCCAGGATGCCGACGTCTCCGGCGTGTCGCCGTAGTTGCCGCGATCGAGGCACGCTGCCGTGTAGTAGCAGATTGCCCGGCACGCCTGCGTGAGCGAACGCATCAGCAGCAGCGTGCGACGGATGTCCGGGTGCCTGATGATCGCGACGCGCCCCTTTTCGCCCGGAGCGCGACCCTGCACGCGATCGCGCGCGTACTTGACGGACGCCTGGTACGAACGATCCGCGAGACCCACGCACTGCGCGCCGACGCCCAGGCGCATGTAGTTCATCATCGTGAACATGGCGGCGAGGCCTTCGTTCTGCACGCCGACCAGGTAACCCTGCGCGCCGCCACCGTCGCCGAACGCCATCACGCAGGTAGGGCTCGCGTGGATGCCGAGCTTGTGCTCGACCGACACCGGGAACACGTCGTTGCGCTCGCCTGGCGAGCCGTCGGCATTCAGCTTGTACTTCGGGACGAGGAACAGCGAGATGCCCTTGTTGCCCTGCGGCGCCCCCGGCAGCCTCGCCAGCACCAGGTGCACGATGTTCGGCGTCATGGGGTGGTCGCCCCAGGTGATGTAGATCTTGCGTCCGGTCAGCAGGTAGCTGCCGTCGGCCTGCGGTTCCGCACGAGTCGTGAGCGCGGCCAGCTCCGAGCCCGCCTGCGGCTCGGTGAGGCACATCGTGCCGGTCCATTCACCCGAGACGAGCTTGCCGAGGTACTGCGACTTGAGTGTTTCGGAACCGTGGCGATCGAGCGCGAGGAGCGCGCCCTGCGATAGCTCGGAGCACAGGGCAAAGGCCACGTTGGCGCCCGACCACATCTCATCGCACGCGACCGAGATCGTCTTAGGCAGACCTTGCCCGCCGAATTCGGGATTCGCGGCGATGCCCGGCCAGCCGCCTGCAATGAACCTGGCATACGCGTCGGTGAACTCGGGCGGAACCTGTACCGCCCGGTCCACGACCTGCACGCCCTTGCGATCACCGAGCCAGTTGGTCGGCGCGAGCACGTTGCCCGCAAAGCGCCCGGCCTCTTCGAGCACGGCTTCGACCGTATCCGCGTCGACCGCCGCATACGTCTGCAGCGCCGCGACGTGCTTGAAATCGGCCAGGTGCTCGATCGTGAAACGCATCTGCTGCAGGGGGGCGCTGTAATCGGGCATGGTCGGCTCCGGCGGGGACGATTGTGCTGTGCAACAATTCATTCTGCCCTGCCCGGGCGGGTCATGCCATGCCAGCCCGGCCCACGCGGGTACAATCGCTCGCAGCCCACGAGGTTCGGATGAGCATCTGGTTTCGACCCACGACGATCGAGCAGGTCCAGGCCACTTTCGGCGGCGTCCGCGACATCAACGTGCACCTGGACATCAGGCTGACCGGGATCGGCGACGATTTCCTGCGCGGTTCGATTCCGGTGGATGAGCGCACTCGCCAGCCGTTCGGCCTGTTGCACGGCGGAGCCAGCATCGTCCTGGCCGAGACGCTCGGCAGCGTCGCCAGCAACTTGTGCCTTGATACCAGCAAGTTCTACGCCGTTGGCCAGGAAATCAACGCAAATCACATCCGTTCGGTGCGCTCCGGGCGGGTGACCGGGACGGCCCGTCCGGTGCACCTGGGTGGCCGGTCCCAGGTCTGGGACATTCAGCTGCAGGATGAAGCCGGACGACTGACCTGCGTTTCGCGACTGACCATGGCGGTAATCGCAGCGCCCGGTGGGGGCATGACGCTCGTCGGGACGGAGCAATGATGAAACACACCTACGGTAGCGCCGTGGCGGCGATCCTCCTGGCTGCGGTCGCCGCGAGCGGCTGCGGCCTCAAAGGCTCGCTCGCGCTGCCACCGCAGTCCGATCAGGTCGTCATCCGCGCGCCGGGCCAGGCCGCGCCAACGGAGGGCGGGTCGACGGCCACACCGCCTGCCGCAGCACCGGCGGAACCGGCCGGCGAAGCCCCGGCCAAGCCCATGGACGAGCGCCTGCCGCCCCCTCCGCTGCCGGGCGGCAACTCGGGCACCAGCCACGGTGGTTGACGCACGCACACTCGTGCTCGTGGACGGCTCGTCGTATCTGTACCGGGCCTTCCACGCGCTGCCGCCGCTGACGAATTCGCGCGGGGAGCCGACGGGCGCCGTGCTCGGCGTGCTCAACATGCTGCTGCGCATGCAGCGCGAACAGAACCCGGAGCTCGTGGCCGTCGTGTTCGACGCGCCGGGCAAGACGTTCCGCGACGACCTGTTCGCGGAGTACAAGTCGCACCGGCCGCCGATGCCGGACGACCTCCGCTCCCAGATCGAGCCGCTGATCGAAGCCGTGCAGGCGCTCGGCCTGCCGCTGTTGCGCGTTTCCGGCGTCGAGGCGGACGACGTCATCGGCACGCTCGCGCAGCGCGCCGTGAACTCGGGACTGCAGGTGCTGATCTCGACCGGCGACAAGGACATGGCACAGCTGGTCGGCGACCGCGTCACGCTCGTCAACACGATGACGAACTCGTCGCTCGATCGGGCCGGCGTCAAGACCAAGTTCGACGTCTACCCCGAACAGATCATCGACTACCTCGCGCTCGTCGGTGACGCCTCGGACAACATTCCCGGCGTGCCGAAGGTCGGCCCGAAGACGGCGGCGAAGTGGCTGAACGAATACGGCACGCTCGACAACCTGCTCGCGAACCAGGCTCGCATCGAAGGCAAGGTCGGCGAAAGCCTGCGCGCCTCGACGACGGATCTCGCGTTGTCGCGCGAACTGGCGAAGATCCGCTGCGACGTCGAGCTCGAGGTCGGCCCCGAACAACTGCGCCGCCACGAACCGGACACCGCGAAGCTGCGAGAACTCTACACGCGGCTGGAGATGCGCTCGCTGCTGAAGGCGCTGGACGCCTCCCCTTCCTCCCCTTCCTCCCCTTCCTCCCCTTCCTCCCCTTCCGCCGACGGCTGGGCGCCCGGTCGCAACTACGAACTCGTGCTCGAACCGGAGCAACTCGACCGCTGGCTGGACGCACTGCGCGCCGCCGACGTCTTCGCGTTCGACACTGAAACGACGTCCCTCGACTACATGCAGGCCGAGATCGTCGGCGTCTCGTTCGCGGTCGAACCCGGGGCTGCGGCCTACGTGCCGCTCGCGCACACCTATCCCGGCGCCCCGGACCAGCTGGACCGTGCCGAGGTGCTGCAGAAGCTGCAGCCGCTGCTCGAGGACGATCGTCGCGGCAAGCTGGGGCATCACCTGAAGTACGACGCGCACGTGCTGCGCAACCACGGCGTCGAATTGCGCGGCATGCGCTTCGATACGATGCTCGAGTCGTACGTGCTGAACAGCACGGCGACCCGTCACGACCTGGATTCGGTGGCGAGGCTGTATCTGGGCGTGACTACGATCCACTACGAGGACGTCGCGGGCAAAGGCGCGAAGCAGCTCAATTTCCGCGACGTCTCCGTCGAGGCCGCCGCGGAATATTCGGCCGAGGATTCCGACGTCGCGCTGCGCCTGCATCGCACGCTCTGGCCACGGCTGGAGGCCGTGCCCGCGCTCGCCCGGCTCTACCGGGAGATTGAGCAGCCGCTCGTGCCCGTGCTGCTCGACATGGAACACTGCGGCGTGCTGGTCGACGCGCAGATGCTCAAGCGCCAGAGCCATGAGCTCTCGCGCAGCCTCGTCGAACTCGAGCAGCGCGCACATGCGGCAGCGGCGCAGCCTTTCAACCTCGAGTCGCCCAGGCAGCTGCAGGAAGTGCTGTTCGGCAAGCTCGGACTGCCCGTGAAGCGCAAGACCCCGACGGGCCAGCCGTCGACGGCCGAAGACGTGCTCGAGGAACTGGCCGACGAGTTCGAACTGCCGCGCATCATCCTCGAGTACCGCGGACTCGCGAAGCTGCGCTCCACGTACACCGACAAGCTGCCGGATCAGATCAATCCACGCACGGGGCGCGTCCACACGTCATATCACCAGGCCGTGGCGGCGACAGGGCGCCTGTCTTCGACCGACCCGAACCTGCAGAACATCCCGATCCGCACGGCGGAAGGCCGCCGCATCCGGCAGGCATTCGTTGCACCACCGGGCCATGTCCTGATAGCCGCGGACTACTCGCAGATCGAGCTGCGCATCATGGCGCACCTGTCTGGCGACGCCGGCCTGCTCGACGCGTTCGCGCACGACCGCGACATTCACCAGGCAACCGCTGCCGAAGTGTTCGGGGCTCCGTCGCCCGATCAAGTCACGCCCGAACAGCGGCGTGCGGCGAAGGCGATCAACTTCGGACTCATCTACGGGATGTCCGCCTTCGGGCTCGCGCGCCAGCTCGGCATCGAGCGCGGCGCGGCGCAGCAGTACGTGGACTTGTACTTCCAGCGTTACCCGGGCGTGAAACGCTACATGGACGAGACGCGCGCGACGGCACGCGAGCAGGGTTTCATCGAGACCGTGTTCGGACGCCGGCTCTACCTGCCGGAGATCCGGTCACCCAATGCGCAGATGCGGCAGTACGCCGAGCGCAGCGCGATCAACGCGCCGATGCAGGGCACGGCGGCGGACATCATCAAGCGCGCCATGATCGAGGTGCACCGATGGCTGTCCGGCCAGCCTCACGCCCGTCTCATGATGCAGGTGCACGACGAGCTCGTGCTCGAAGTGGCGGAGGATCGCGTCGACGGCGTGCTCGCCGAACTGCGCGGGCACATGGTGGCCGCGGCCGATTTGCGCGTTCCGCTCAAGGTTGAAGTCGGCGTCGGTCGAAACTGGGACGAAGCGCACTAGTTGGCCACGGCGCGCCCGGCGAAACAGCCGTAAAATGCCGTATCCGGGCTTCCTGCCCAGTCGAGGAGACAGATGATGCGCAAGACCACCGTCGCCGCCGCGCTCGCCGCTGCATGCGGCCTGTTCAGCCTGCCCGCCGTCGCTGCCGACAACGGCATCTACCTGGGCGCCAGCGCCGGCCAGAGCGGTGTCCAGTACGACCAGAGTTTCAACGGCCAGGATTTCAGCTTCGACGCCAGCGCCACGGGCTTCAAGGCAATTGCCGGCTGGCGGTTCCTCGACTGGCTGGCGGTGGAGGCCGACTACGTCGACCTCGGGTCCGGCGACGACAACGTGCTTGGCGAAAAGATCGAGTCCGACGTCAATGGCGTGTCGCTGTCGGCCGTGGGATTCGTCCCCATCGGTCCGGTGGACCTGTTCGCGCGCGTGGGCGCCATCAACTGGAATGCAGACCTCAGCGCGCCGAACCTCGGCGTGAGCGCGAGCGACGACGGCACTGACCTGACCTATGGCGTCGGCGCCCAGTTCCGCGTGTGGAGCCTGGCCATTCGGGGCGAATACGAGGTATTCGACATTTCCGATGCGGACACGATCGACATGATCTCGATCGGTGTCACGTGGACGTTCCTGTAATTTAACCCATTGACCGGCAATGGATTATTGGTGGGCCAGGCACGGCAAGAAACCTGGCCTGGTGCAGCCGGAACTTTCCCGGCACGACCCCCTCTAATCCGCTTGAGCGTCCTTGCGACGCTTGGCGTCGGCCTACCTCCCTGGGCGCGACGTCTGCCCGGTCATCCCCCAATACCGGGTTGATTAACCCCGGCAGGATCCGCTGGTCCTGCCGGGGTTTCTTTTATGCGCTTCCCGTCGAGCAGCGCTTCGAGCGCGCCCCGCGCTTCCTGCACGCCATCTCCCGCGTGCGCAGAGAACAACTGCACCGTGACGAGGCCGTCCCGCGGCAGTCTGCGGCGGACCCCCTGCAGCGCGTTGCCCGCCGCGCCCCGGCCGAGCTTGTCGGCCTTGGTCAGCAGGATGTGCACCGGCAAGCCGCGCGACGAAGCCAGCGCCAACATGTCCTGGTCGTGGTCGGTCATTGGATGGCGCACGTCCATGACCACGATCGTGCCCTGCAACGCGGCGCGCTGGGCGAAATACCCTCGAGCAGCGTGCCCCAGTGAGCCCGCATGCTGCCCGCCACCTTGGCGAACCCGTAACCCGGCAGGTCGACGAGCCGGCGACCCGGCTGCAGCTCGAAGAAATTGAGCAGCCGCGTCGCGCCCGGACTCTTGCTGGTCCGGGCCAGCCCCTTGCGCTGGGTGATCGCGTTGATGGCGCTCGATTTGCCGGCATTGGAGCGGCCGGCCACCGCGACTTCGACGCCCGTATCCGGGGGCAACTGGCCGAGCTTGTTCGCGCTGGTGAGGAACCGGACTTCGGGGTATGCGGCCATGCTTCCTGCCAGCGGGACGCGCCCACGACGCGCGAAGGCCTTAGTGTACAATTTACGGCTCGCCCGGCAGGCCGCAGAACAGCAAAGTCCCCGGCCTTTCTGCGCCCGGCGCCCGTTCGGTCCTTGGGAGTGGATTCAGACATGACCGCGAAGTTCGCCGCCCTCACGCTGGTTGCCGTGCTCGGCTCGACCGGCCCCGTCCACGCAGCAGGCACCGTCGAAGCCGGCCAGGCCAAATCGGCCACCTGCATGGCCTGCCACGGCATGGACGGCAACAGCGCGAACCCCGAATGGCCGGCACTCGCGGGCCAGCATTCGTCGTACATCGTCAAGCAACTCAAGCACTTCAAGGCCGGTGAGCGGCAGAACGCGCTGATGAGCCCGATGGCCATGATCCTGGCCGACCAGGACATGGAAGACCTCGCCGCGTACTACTCGTCGCAGACGCACCAGCCGACGGGCGAGACGGAGCCCTCGAAGCTCAAGCTCGGCCAGAGCATCTACCGTGCCGGCATCGCATCAAAGGGCGTGCCGTCGTGTGCCGGCTGCCATGGCCCGAACGGCCGCGGCATCGCGGGCGCGGCGTTTCCGATGATTGGCGGCCAGCACGCCGTGTACGCCGCGATCCAGCTGCGCAATTACAAGTCGGGCGCACGCGCCACCGACCCGAACTCGATGATGCGGACGATCGCGTCCCGGCTCACGGACGAGGAAATCGATGCCGTCGCGTCGTACCTCCAGGGCCTGCGTTGAACCTCGCGTTTCGTCGTCGGTCAGAAGCCACCATGAGCAAGCAGACACTCGTTGCCCGGGCCCGGCAGGCGTTCGCCGCCGGCGTGCTGTTGCTGGCGGCCGGCACGGCCTCCGCCACATTCACTCCCCAGCAGGGCGTGAACTACAAGCTGCTGACGCCTGCGCAGCCGACCAACGTCGCCCCGGGCAAGGTCGAGGTGGTCGAGGTGTTCTGGTATGCCTGCGGCCACTGTTACCTGCTCGAGCCCAAGCTCGAGGCCTGGAGCCGCAGAGGCAAGCCGGCCAATGCCGAACTCGTGCGCTTGCCCGCCACGTGGAACAACACGCTCAAGACGCACGCACGCGTCTTCTACACGATGGAACTGCTCGGCAAGCAGAACCTGAACCCCGAGATCTGGCGTGAGATCAACGTGAAGGGCAATCGGCTCGATACGCCTGCCGCGATCGAGGCGTTCTTCACGTCGCGCGGCGTGAGCAAGGCCGATTTCCAGAAGGCATTTGCGGGTTTCGCGGTCGACTCCAGGATCATGAAGGCAGACGACCTCAACCGCCGCTACAAGATTTCGGGCACCCCCACGGTGGTCGTGAACGGCAAGTACGTCACCGACGTGAGCATGGCCGGCAGCGAGGACAAGCTGTTCGAAGTGATCAATGCGCTGGTAGCCAGGGAAACGCCGGCGAACTGATTGCAGCCGAAATACGCGCGCGCGGTTTTTTCGCTGCGCCCTGTGTTACAACGGCGGCCGGACTTCCGGCGGATTTCCTGATGCTGCGCTTATTGATTCCCACCGGCAGCGGCTACACCTGGGTCGAGCACACCCCGCCGGCGCCCTTTCCGGACGAATTCCTGTGGGCGGACCTCTTCGAGCCGACTCCCGAGGAAGAGCGCGCCGTCGAGGCGCTGCTCACGGTCGACGTGCCCACGCGCGACGAGATGAAGGAGATCGAAACCTCCAGCCGCCTGTACGAAGAGGGCGGCGCCGTGTACATGACGGCGACGGTCGGCAGCAAGCTCGACAGCGAGCGCCCGGAGAGCAGCGCGCTCACGTTCATCCTCGCCAACGGGCGGATGATCACCAACCGCTACGTCAACCCGACGCCGGTGCAGCGCTTCATGCAGTTCGTCGAGCGGTCGCCTGCGGCGTGCACTTCATCGGCCACGCTGTTCGCGGGACTCCTCGAATCCTTCGTCGAACGAATCGCCGACCTGCTCGAACGCGTGCAGACCGAACTCGATGCCGTGTCGTTCGCGATCTTTCCGCGTGGTGGCGCAAACTCGCCGAGCAGCGCCGACCTGCACGCCCTCATCCGCCAGATCGGCGCCGACGGCGACCTGGTCTCGAAAGCGCGGGAAAGCCTCGTGAGCTTCCAGCGCATCCTGATGTACGTGCAGCAGACCCCGAACCTCGAGCTCTCGTCGGACCAGCGCAACCGCTTCAAGTCGACGCTGCGCGACGTGCAGTCGCTGTCGGACCACGCGTCGTTCCTGGTCAGCAAGATCCAGTTCCTGCTCGACGCCGTGCTCGGCCTCATCAACCTCGAGCAGAACAACATCATCAAGATCTTCTCGGTCGCGGCCGTGATGTTCCTGCCGCCGACGCTGGTTGCCAGCATCTACGGCATGAACTTCCACTTCATGCCGGAGCTCGACAAGCACTGGGGATACCCGGTGGCCCTGCTGGCCATGGTGTTCTCGGCGCTGGTCCCTTATCTCTACTTCCGCCGCAAGGGCTGGCTGTAGCCCCGCCCGTCGCGCACCGATGACGCCGGGCGTCTACCTCGCCCTGACTGCAACGATCGCGGTGGCGGCGCTCACCCCCGGCCCGGCCGTCACGGCCATCGTCGGGCGCGCCATCACCGACGGCGTCCGTCCCGCACTGGCGATCAGCGCCGGCGTCGTCACGGGCGACCTGCTGTTCTTCGCGCTGGCCGCCGCCGGCATGGCCGCGGCAGCCCAGTCCCTCGGCGACTTCTTCACCGTAGTCCAGTGGCTCGGCGCTGCGTACCTGGCGTGGCAGGGAATCGTTCTCTGGCGGTTCCGGCCCCGCGCGACGACGGCCATCACGGGCACAGCGCACGAGTCTCATTTCTGGCGCAACTACGGCGCCGGGCTGCTGCTGATGTTCGGGCACGTGCAGGCGATGTTCTTCTATGCCGCGCTGCTGCCGGGCTTCGTCGACCTTTCGCGCCTCACGGTGTGGGACGTCGCCCTGGTCGCGCTGACGCTGGTCGCCGTGATCGGAGGCGTCAACGCGGGATATGCCGCGCTTGGCGCCCGTGCCCGTCGTTTCTTTGCCGATGCGCGTGCCCAGCGGATCTTGCACCGCGTGGCTGGCACGCTGATGCTGCTTGCCGCGTTACTGGTCGCCACTCGGGTGTAGGATTGCACGCATGGCCAAACCCACGATCAACAACATGGCGGTGTTCTGCGATTTCGAGAACGTCGCCCTGGGCGTGCGCGATGCGCGCTACGCGAAGTTCGACATCGACAAGGTGCTCGAACGCCTGCTGCTGAAGGGCAGCATCGTCGTCAAGAAAGCGTACTGCGACTGGGAGCGGTACAAGGAGTTCAAGGGGCCGATGCACGAGGCCTCGTTCGAACTGATCGAGATTCCGCACGTGCGCATGTCGGGCAAGAACTCGGCCGACATCCGCATGGTCGTCGACGCGCTCGACCTCTGCTACACCAAGTCGCACGTCGACACGTTCGTGATCGTGAGCGGCGACTCCGACTTCTCGCCGCTCGTGAGCAAGCTGCGAGAGAACAACAAGCTCGTGATCGGCGTGGGCGTGAAGAGCTCGACGTCGGACCTGCTGATCGCCAACTGCGACGAGTTCATCTACTACGACGACCTCGTGCGCAAGGAAGAACAGCGCAGCCGGCGCAAGAAGCCGCCAGCTGCGGCATCCGCTGCAGCACCCGCCGGCAAGCAGTCTGCCGCTGGGAGACAAGCTTCGCAGTCGGCGGCGCCTGCACCCGTTCCCGCTCCCGCAGCCGATGCAACGGACACGACTGCCCCGTCGGCCGAGCCCTCCCGCAGGGCCCCTTCGCGCGCCAAGTCCGACGACGAGAAGAAGCAGGAAGCGTTTGACCACGTGCTCGCCACGATCGAAGCGCTGGCGGACGAGCGCGAAGCCGACGAGAAGATCTGGGGCTCGATGATCAAGCAGACGCTGAAGCGCCAGCGCCCCGGGTTCAACGAGAGCTACCACGGCTTCCGCAGCTTCAACCAGCTGCTCGAGGAAGCGCGCGACCGCAAGTTGATCGAGCTGGAAAAGGACGAGAAATCCGGCGGTTATGTCGTCCGGGCAGTGACCTGAGCGCGCGCCTTGGCCATGCCGGCGGAATGATCCGCCTTACCCGCGTGTCCGGGGTGGACCTGAGAGGAATGGCGCGCCCGACTGGATTCGAACCAGTGACCCCTGCCTTCGGAGGGCAGTACTCTATCCAGCTGAGCTACGGGCGCGTGGCTAGCCCCGAAAAGGGGCGGGAATCATAGCCCCGGGACCACCGCGAGTCCATTTGGGCCCGGCCGGTGCCTTGGCCGCCTCGCGCTGCCTCGACGCCGCGGGGTACGCCGCGGCCAGATCTGCACGTTATACTTTGCGACCCCGTCAAAACCGCCGTCCGGAGTTCGACCGTGAGTGCTGAGCACGATCGCAAGTTTTTCGACACCTTCATGCTGATCCTGGGCATCCTCGCTGCCATCACCGTCGGCCTGATGGTGCTTGCCGGCATGATCTCCGACCGCACTTCGAAGCAGTACCACGACCAGGACCCGCGCAAGGTCGAGGAAACCCTGGCACGCATCGCGCCGGTCGCCCGTGTCGCCGTCGCGGGTCAGGACAACTCGGCCCTGGCGCCCCCCGCCGCCGCTCCGACGGCCGCAGCGGTCGACCTGCCGGGCGAGCAGGTCTACCAGCAGGTCTGCACTGCGTGCCATGGCGCCGCCGTCGCGGGCGCGCCGAAGACGGGCGACAAGGCTGCGTGGGCGCCACGCGTTGCGCAGGGCATGGACCTGCTGCACAAGCACGCCGTCGAGGGTTACCAGGGCAAGGCGGGCTACATGCCGCCCAAGGGCGGCCGCACCGACCTGTCGGACCAGTCGGTCATGAACGCCGTGGATTACATGGTCAACCTCGCGAAGTAGTCGCATGTTCGCGCGTCTCTTCCGCACCATCGTCGTTGCCGCCGCGGTGGCCGGCTTCGCCGCGGGCTGCGCTTCACCGCCGCCGCAACCCGAAACGATGCGCGACCCAGGCGTGAACTTCACGAACTTCAAGACGTTCGGCTGGACGGCGGGT
>Ga0224500_10001735_pt1 | contig 12480 bp, 13 predicted proteins | sample SF_Oct11_sed_USG_FD_168126 | JGI IMG/M metagenome (GOLD analysis project Ga0224500, IMG submission 168126) | Sediment microbial communities from San Francisco Bay, California, United States - SF_Oct11_sed_USGS_4_1 | ecosystem: Environmental > Aquatic > Marine > Sediment | place: USA: California... | reverse complement strand
GACCGGTGGCAACGGATCACCCTGCCCTACGTCGGCGACGAGCTGACGATGCGCATCGTGCTCCCGCGCACCGTCGCACGCGACCTGCCAGCCCTGAACGCCCTGGTGCCGGTCGCCACCGCACCGGTAGCGGCCGACCTGTACCAAACGGTGGACCTCACCCTGCCTCGCTGGGACACCAACACCAGCCTGGAGCTACTGAGCGAACTGCGCGAACTGGGGCTCAACAGTCTGGGTGACCTCACCGGCATTGCCCCCGGAGTGAGGGTCACCCAGGCGGTTCATCGTGCGAACATCACCGTCGACGAGGAGGGGTCCGAAGCCGCCGCCGTCACCGGCATCGCGATCGACGTCTCAGCTCAAGTCCCCACGACGACGATGCGCGTAGACCGGCCATACGCCTGGGCAGTGGTCCACGAACCCACTCAGACGCCGGTCTTTGTCGGACATGTCGTCGACCCGAGTGCGTAGGAACCAACCGATCGCGGGGCAGACACGACAGCACAAGCCGGCCACAGGGCACTACGGGCCAGTCGAAACGCCCGACGCCGTCGCCACCTTGGCCCACGAGGCGATCCAGGAAGACTGATCGAGATCTGGGGTCCATGAAGGCGCGTCCACATCACCGCGGTGAGACGTGGACGCATCGTGTTGGTCCTTCGCCGCGGGGATCTGCCTTGGGGTGAGAGGCGCAACGTGGGTCGCTTCCATCCTTACCGGCTGGTGGCCATCGATCCGCTGTCCGGATTCGGTGCCGTGGCATCCTTGGCCGAGCAAGTGGTGCTGCTGGTTCTCGGGACTCTGGCTCGCGGCTTCGGCTTCTGGTTACTGATGCGGAGCGACTCAAGCACGCGGCTGCTCCGGGCCGTGTCGGCAAGTGAGGCCCACCCACACGTGCCGTCATGGGCCGCTCAGCTCACGGAGCACCTGGGCGTCGCACCCAGCCGAGCGCGACCGGTGGTGTCCGACCAGAACGGCCTCGTCGGCTCTTGCCGAAGGCGTCGGGATCGGGCAGGATTCGCAGGCCGTCGAGGAGGCGTGATGGGGAACTTGCTCGTTCATGTGACGTGCGGACCGGAGTCCCCAACTCGCGCGGCCCTGGGCCTTCTAGTTGCGCGGGCCGCCGTTGAACAGGGGCACGCGGTCAACATCTTCCTTGCCGGAGATGGGGTCCAGCTCATCCGAGAGTCCGTGCTGGATTCCCTCAGCGGCCTTGGGACTGGCTCGTTGCGGGAGTCCTTCGACGCGGTGGTTAGCGGGGGTGGGCGCTTCTACGTGTCGGGCATGTCCAGCAAGGCGCGCGGTGTCACCGCCAGCGACCTGGAAGGCAAGCCGGCAGAGATGGCCATGCCTGACCGGCTCGTCCAGCTGGCGTTCGAGGCCGACCGTACCCTGACGTACTAGCTTCGTAGGCCCAAGCCGTACATCGGCCATGGCATCGTCTATCGCGGGTGTCAGTCCGGACGTCAGGCGAGAAACGCATCCAGACCCGGCTCGCGATACCCCAGCCTCGGGTCGTGACGGCGAAGCGCGGGGACGAGGATCGGCCGGGGGTTCGCAGGTTCGAGGTACGGCTCGGCCATGCGCAGGTCGAGTTCGACCCTCCCGACCGTTGGGATCAGATTCCAATCCCAAGGGATCGAGTCCGGAGAGGATGGCGGGTTATTGGCTGAGGACGGGGGGACGAAGCCGGGTTGATGAAGCGCCCCGCGTCAGGAGCCCCTCACCACGACCTTGCCAAGTGCATGTCCCTCACCGACGTATGCGAGCGCGGCAGGAACCTCGTCGAGGGTGAACTCGCGGTCGATGTGGATCCGGACGTCCCCTGCGACGCAGAGGGCGGCAAGCGGTTGGAAGTGGACCGGGCCCTCGTGGACCACGAGCACCCCCATCGAGCGACCAGTGACCCGCCCCACCGCCCAACCGGCGGTGAGTACGCGCAGCAACGACCGCACCGACCCACCTACACACCGATACATACCGCCCGGCGCCAGCGCACGGCGGTAGGCGAAGACCGATCGGTGGGCGACGAGGTCGAGGATCAAGTCGTGGGGGCCACTGGTCCGCGTGAAGTCGTCGCGGCGGTAGTCGATCACCTCGTCCGCACCCACCGAGAGCATGAAGTCCAGCTTCGCGGCGTTGTCGACCGCGGTGACGTGCGCACCGACCCGCTTGGCGAGCTGGATCGCGAACGACCCCGACCCTCCACCGGCACCATTGATCAGCACCCGGCACCCCGCGACGGCCTGCTTGGTGCCCTGCACGGCGATCGCGCCCGCCTGCGGGATGGTGGATGCCTCGCTGAACGTGAGCTCGGTCGGCTTGTGGGAGAGGGCGCTCTCCGCCGCGAGCGCGTACTCCGCAAAGCCGCCCATCAGCGCGAGGTTGTCGCCATACACCTCGTCCCCGGGCCGGAACTGGGTTGCTCCCACGCCGACGTCGTCGACCACGCCGGCGATGTCGGACCCGAGCGTGCGCCGAGTCGGAGCCCAGAGACCTCCCAGCCTCGCGTAGGCAGGCGAGCCGCGCAGGCCCTCCCAGTCACTGAGGTTGATCGAGGTCGCCTCGACTTTCACGCGCACCTGTCCGGCGCCGGGAGAAGGCATCGGCACGTCCTCGATACGCAGCACCTCCGGGGGCCCGTACCGGTCGTAGACGACGGCCTTCACGTCCCGCGCCTGACGTTGGACATGGCGGCAACCTAGCAAGTGCGGCGTCACATCCAGTTCGTTCTAGGTTCGAGCACGAGCGCGGCAGTTCACTAGCCAGATGCCGAAGTAGAGCGGTGTACCAGCCTCTTCCACGCCCGGACCGGCACTGATGGCTAGTTGGTCAGCGCTCGGGCGCACGACGGGCGCACAGTCTGGGTGCTCAGCCTTGTGTTCGGTCTGATGGCAGAGCTGCGCGGCGTCGGCATCCAGTACGCCGACTGGCTGGAGCCCAAGGGCTTCGACGCGTGCGACGGCGTTCCCCTTGACCCTTGCCAAGCCGCATTGAGCGCGGCCGAGTCAGCGCGGGCTATCCAGTGGATTGCCCTGGGGCTTGCCCTCTGCCCGCTTGGCTCCCTGACTGCTCAGGCCGAGAGAGGGCGGACCCGTCGCGCATCCGAGGTCCAGGACCACCCCGCCACTCCGATGTGAGCGATGCTATGTGCGGTTATCGCGCCCCGCCCTCACGGACCTCCGGGGTGGGGTACCGACGCGGGATACCGGGGCGGGCAACCCCACACATCGTTAAGACATCCCCTGGCTGGTGGACCCAGATCCGCCCGATATCCGGCATTAGGCTCGGGGCGCTGCGGCAGAAGAATGGGGGTTCATCGTGAAGCGACTCCATAGGACGACGAGCACAGCGCCAGCAGTGGCGACGTTGCTCGTGGGACTGGCCTGTGTGGGTTGCACGAGCGGCTCCTCGACCGGCGCAGCATCGTCTCCGGCGTCGTCGTCCGCCAGCCCCTCGCCAACGTCCGCGTACTTGCGCCACCAAGCTCGCGTGGACGCCTTTCGGGCCGACTGCGACGCCGCTGCGGCGGCGGCTCAGCAGAAGCCGGTGGTGATCGATGGTGATCCATACACGTCGACCACGTTCTTGTTCACTGCACGTCACCCGAATACAGCCATCTGCAGCTACGCCAGAACGGACGTTCCGGTGCGTCGCGCAATCTGCTACGAAGTCCACCCGGATCAGGCTGATGCGGCCTGCCTAGCCATTCCCTCAAGGTACTTGGGCCCTGACCAACCAGTGTCGGGCGGCTGAGCGATTGGTGCCGTTATGTGCGACCGCCCTCACGCAGCGCCCGGGCGGTGCACTTGCGCGGGCAAACCCAGCGCTGCTTCCCTGTCTGCGCCCTACCAGTCCACGTCGGGGTCTGGGCTGAGCCCACGATTCGACGTGTGTTCTTGCCGACGGGCCCGGGCTACTCTGCAGTCATGCACCGGAGCACGGGCCGTCGACCTCGCCTGCCGGGCTACGACTGCTGCGATGAGGACTGCTGACCGAGAGCTGGACCCCGCTTCCGTCCTTCTCTCGCAGGAGTCTCATGTCGAATTCACGGACGAACCACGCCCTGTTGATCGCGGCCGCCGCTTCATGGGGGCTAGGAACCGTCCTCAGCAAGTACGCCCTCGGTGGCTACGACGCCACTGTTCTGCTTCCCTTCCAGCTGCTCGTCAGCGTGCTCCTGCTGCTCGCCTTCGTCTCGCTCTCAAGTGCCCCGATCCGGGGCATGCGGCAGCCGGGACGCATCGCGTTGCTCGGAGTCCTGAACCCGGGAGTCGCCTACGCGCTCGGTCTGTTGGGGCTAGCCAGGATTGACGCGTCGGTCTCGGTGATCATCTGGGCGACTGAGCCCGTGCTGATCGTCCTGATGGCGTTCGTCTTTCTGCGGGAGACCATCGCCGGGTACGCGATTGCGTGTCTTGCTGCGGCCATGGTCGGAGTGCTCCTGATCGTCGGCTCGCCGTCGAGCGCGACCTCGATTGTGGGCGTTGCCTTGACCCTCGCGGCCGTCCTGGCCTGTGCGCTGTACTCGATCTTGCTGCGCCGCATGCACCTGTCCGACGGGACGTTGAGTGTGGTGTTCGTCCAGCAGGTCGCCGCGTTGACGTTCGCGGTGGTGGTGGCGGCCGTCGACGGAGTGATGCGCCTGCCCATGCAGGCTCCGACGAGCCTCCAGACCCTGAGCGTCGTCGTGGGCGGTGGGATGTACTACGCCATCGCGTTCCTGTTCTACGTCGCCGGGCTGCGACGCACCTCAGCTGCTTACGCCGGAATGTTCCTCACGCTGATCCCCGTGTTCGGCCTCGTCTTCAGCGGGCTCCTGCTCGGGGAGACCCTCGGTGGTCGGCAGGCGCTCGGGGCGGTCCTGGTGATCTCCGCCATGGGAGCGCTTGGTGTGTTCGAGGCCCGCCGAACACCGTCTGCCGTGCCCGGACCGACCGAGCGAATCGGTCACGAGCCCTAGGCCGGCTGACCGGCAGCTCAGTGGGCGGTGACGGTGACCGGCCGGGCTCGGCGTAGGGCGCCAGCCGGTTCCCATTGGCACTGAGGTGGGCCAACGGGTTATAACCAAGGGGTGCAGCGCAACTACTTCAACGGACTGAAGACGGCCGTGCTCCTCGGCGGGCTGTCCGCCCTGATCCTGGGGATCGGCGCCTGGCTCGGCGGCAGCACCGGTCTGGTGATCGCGTTCGTCATCGCCTTGGCCATGAACGGGTACTCGTACTGGAACTCGGGCAAGCTGGCGCTGCGCGCCATGCACGCTCGGCCGGTGACGGAGGCCGAGCAGCCCACGATGTACCGGGTGGTCCAGAACCTGGCCATCGGTCAGAACCAGCCGATGCCGAAGCTCTACGTCTCGCCGACGTTGGCCCCTAACGCCTTCGCCACCGGCCGCAACCCGGAGAACGCGGCGGTCTGCTGCACCGAGGGCATCCTGCAGCTGCTGGACGACCGCGAGCTCAAGGGCGTGCTCGCCCACGAGCTGGCCCACGTCTACAACCGCGACATCCTCATCGCCTCGGTGGCGGCGACACTCGCCTCGGTGATCGTCTTTGTCGCCAACTTCGCCTGGCTGATCCCGATGGGCGGGCGCGGCGGGGACCGTGGTAATCCGCTGGGTGCGCTCCTGCTCATGATCCTGGGACCGGTCGCTGCCGGGCTCTTGCAGTTCGCGATCAGCCGGTCGCGCGAGTACCAGGCGGACCAGACGGGGGCGACCATCACCGGCGACCCGATGGCGCTGGCGAGCGCGCTGCGCAAGCTGGAGCAGGGCACGCAGGCCGCGCCGTTGGCACCCTCGCCCGAGCTGGAGACCGCCAGCGCATTGATGATTGCCAACCCGTTCAAGGTCGGCGGAATGGCGAACCTGTTCTCCACCCACCCGCCGATCTCGGACCGGGTAGCCCGGCTGGAGGAGATGGCCGGCTACCGCTGAGCCGCCGCGCTCCTTGTCAGCGGCGCCGAGCGTGCTCCGAGGCCCAGCGCAGCGGGCGGGTCACCCGCCACGAGTGGCTGGAGGTCAGCTCGGCCTCCCGGCGACGGGCGTCGGCCAGCTCCTGCTCCGCGCGCTCAGCACGGCGACGCTCGGACGTGGCCGCCCGATGGACGACGCCGTACCGGCGGTTGCGGCCGCGCACGTCGTTGAGCCAGTCCAGGTCGACCGGGCGGCTGCCCGCCGTCGGGGCGTCGGCGGGGTAGTCCCAGACGGCGAAGTCGTCGGAGTAGATCCCCGCGAGCTGCTCGACCGCCGACGGGTCGACCAGGTCGGGGCGGTAGGAGACGACGTTCTCGTTCACACGGGGCATCGGCTCCACCTCGACCCCGTGCTGCCTCAGCTGGTCCTCGATGCGTCGTAGCCCCTCCGCAAGCTCCTCCTGCCGGAGGACCAGCGACTGTCCGGCCACCGGTCGAGCGAGCAGCCGGCCCTGCGGCCAGAAGTGCACGTCGACCCCGCTCCAGGATCCGCTGTCCGCCACATGGGCGGCGAGTGCGGTGACGAAGCCGGTGAACAGCTCCCGGATCTGCGCCTCGGACGCCACCCGCTCCGGCAGGTCAGGGAACCCCGGGGGCAGCCGCTCGGCGTAGTAGGGCTCTGCGGTGAGGTACTTGCCGGCCCAGGCGGAGAACGCCCGGGTGACCGGGTGGCGCACCGGTTGGACGGTGACCACGTCCGTGGCGGTCAACGCGTCCTCCCGCTCCGCGACCGACAGCCGGTCCCAGGTGAACCGCAGGTCGACTGCGCCGTCCCAGACCGCCTGGAAGGGTGCGGACTCGCCCCACAGGCTTTCGGCGGTGGCCGCGGGGACGTCCACCCCGTGCGCCTCGAGCAGCCACCAGCGCAGGCTGGTCCCAGCCGCCTTGGGGTTGCCCGCGACGAACAACCGGGTCTGGGGGAAGAACAGCGAGGTCCGCAGCGAGTGCTCGACGAAGGGGTCGGGAGTGGACGTCATCGCCGCTGGCCGGTCGACTACCGGTAGTTGACGAACTGGAGGGCGACGTCGAGGTCCTTGCCCTTCAGCAGGGCGATGACCGCCTGCAGGTCGTCGCGCTTCTTGCTCGACACCCGGAGCTCCTCGCCCTGGATCTGCGCCTTGACGCCCTTCGGTCCCTCGTCACGGATCATCTTCCCGATCTTCTTGGCGTTCTCCTGCGAGATGCCCTGGGTCAGGGTCGCCGCGATCCGGTACTCCTTGCCGCTGGACTGCGGCTCACCGGCGTCCAGGTGCTTCAGCGACACCTTGCGCTTGACCAGCCTGTCCTGGAACAGGTCGAGGACGGCCTTGGCCCTTTCCTCGGAGTTGGCCCGGATCTCGACGCCCATCTCGCCCTGCCAGGCGATGGACGCCCCGGTGTTCTTGAAGTCGAACCGCTGCGAGATCTCCTTGGCCGCCTGGTTGAGCGCGTTGTCCACTTCCTGGCGGTCGACCTTGCTCACGATGTCGAACGAGGAGTCGGCCATGGGGACCTCCGGGTGGGGGGCTGGGGGCGGTTGCGCTGCGCTATCCTGCCAACCGCCGTCATGGCAATCCAGGCAGGTTGCCCGAGTGGCCAAAGGGAGCGGACTGTAAATCCGTCGGCTCAGCCTACGTTGGTTCGAATCCAACACCTGCCACCCCTCGGACCCCCGGCCTACTGCCGGGGGTCCGGCGCGTGTGGCGAGGCGCGTCGGGCGACGGCGACGACGACGAGCGCGGTCGCACCGACCACCGCCCCGAGCAGCCACGGCGAGCTGGCCGGTCGTCCTCTGACCTCGCCGGAGCCTCCCGCCGACATCACCGAGCCCAGACTGCCCGCTGACAGTGCCGAGCCGACGGATCCGCTCGAGCCGAGGGACAGCACCGACCCGACCGAGCCCACGGACCCGACCGACAGTGCCGACCCGACCGAGCCGATGGACAGCACGCTGCCGCTGGAGGCGATGGAGAGGAAGGAGTCCGTGGACGCGAGCGACCACTTGGACCTGTTCGGGGGTTTCGAGGCATCCATGCGTCCGGCCTACCGGGTCCGGCCGGGTCCGGCAAGGCCCGCGGGCGCCGATCGCCCGATTACGTGGTCGGTGGGCCGGCTGTGTACCCTTGCGGGGCTTGTTACGAGCGCGCCCCAATAGCTCAGACGGCAGAGCGTCTCCATGGTAAGGAGAAGGTCTACGGTTCGATTCCGTATTGGGGCTCTGGGGGCCGGTGTCCCCGGCCGTCGTCGAGGCGGTCGGAGCCCGGTTCGGCAGGCGGAGTAGCTCAGCCTGGCAGAGCAAGCGGCTCATAATCGCTGTGTCGCCGGTTCAAATCCGGCCTCCGCTACCACCTCGACGTCCGACCCGACAGACCAGACCGACCACGAGCACCAACGAGCAGGGAGCACCCGGTGGCCAAGAACGACGTTCGCCCGAAGATCACCATGGCGTGCGCTGACTGCAAGCACCGCAACTACATCACCCGGAAGAACCGCCGCAACGACCCGGACCGGATCGCGCTGCAGAAGTTCTGCCCGAACTGCGGCAAGCACACCGAGCACCGCGAGACCCGCTGACGCTGCGAAGCGCCCCCGGGCGCGGCCGGCGGTTCCGAGCGACGAAGGGCGGTTCATGGGCGTCCTGGACGGACGGGTTGCGCTGGTCACCGGTGCGGGCCGGGGGATCGGGCGGGCCACCGCGCTGCGGCTGGCCGCGGACGGTGCCCTGCTCGCACTGAACGACCTCGACCCGGAGCCGTTGGCGCAGACGGCCGCCTCAGTGACCCAGGCGGGTGGCCGCGCGGCCACCCACGTCGGATCGACCTCCGACCCGACCGCGGCAGCCGCCTTCGTGGCCACCGCCGTGGCCGAGTTCGGTCGGCTCGACATCGTCGTCAACAACGCCGGGACCACCCGCGACCGGATGTTCCACCGGATGGACGCCGCCGCCCTGGACGCCGTGCTCGACGCCAACCTGCGCACCGCGTGGAACACCACCCAGGCCGCCCTGCCTCACCTGCGGGACGTCGCGAAGGCCGAGATCGAGCGCGACGGGGCACCCTCGCACCACCGCAAGGTCATCTTCACCGCCTCGGTCGCCGCCCTGACCGGCAACCCCGGGCAGGCGAACTACACCGCCGCCAAGGGTGCGCTGATCGCGCTGACCAAGACGCTGGCGGCCGAGCTGGGCCCCTTCTGGATCAACGTGAACGCGGTTGCGCCGGGCTTCGTGGAGACCCGGCTGACGGCGGCCAAGTCGGACTCCGACCCTCTCGGAATCCCGGAGGACATCCGCCGGTCGATCCGCGCCATGATCGCCCTTGGACGCTTCGGCCAGCCGGAGGACGTCGCCAACGTGCACGCGTTCCTCGCCTCGCCCGACAGCGACTTCGTCTCCGGCGTGACCATCCCGGTCACGGGCGGCCAGTTCGGAGGGATGGGGTAGATGGCACTGAACCTGGACAAGGTGGGCGCCGCCTACCCGACCCTCACGTATGAGGTCGGTCGGGAGAAGATCCGCGAGTTCGCCGACGCCGTGGGTGACCCCAACCCGGTCTACCGCGACGCCGAGGCCGCCCGTGCGCTCGGCCATGCCGATGTGGTGGCGCCGCCGACGTTCGCGGTGGTCGTCACCAGGGGGCCGCAGAAGGTGGTGTTCGACGACCCGGAGCTGGGACTCGACTTCTCCCGCGTGGTGCACGGCGACCAGAAGTTCCTGCTGCACCGCCCCATCACAGCCGGGGACGTGCTCAGCGTGGTCGCGACCGTCGACTCGGCCCGAACCGTCGCCGGCAACGAGATCCTGGCCATCCGGTCGGACGTGTCCGGGGCCGACGGCGAGCCGGTGGCGACCGTGCGCGCCACGCTGGTCGTCCGTGCCGAGACGGAGGGCTGAGCGATGGCCTCCCCGGTTGCCGGTGCCGACGTCGCCGTGGGCACCGAGCTGCCCCCGGGGTCGTTCGTCGTCACGCGGGCTGACCTCGTCCGCTACGCGGGCGCCTCGGGCGACTTCAACGTCATCCACTGGAACCAGCGGGTCGCGCAGTCGGTGGGGCTGCCCGACGTCATCGCGCACGGGATGCTGACCATGGCGCTGGCGGCGCGCGTGGTGACCGACTGGGTCGTGGACCCGGCGGCCGTGCTGGAGTACAGCGCGCGCTTCACGCGGCCGGTGCCGGTGCCGGACGACGACGTGGGCGCCACGCTCGACGTCTCGGCCAAGGTGACCGAGCGGCTCGACGACCGGCGGGCCCGGATCGAGCTGACCGCCACCTGCGGAGGCGACAAGGTGCTCGGGATGGCGCGTGTGCTGGTGCAGCTGTCGTGAGCCAGGCCCCGGACGAGGTCGTCGAGCTGGCGGACCGGCGGTCCGCGGCGAGGGAGGAGCGCGACTTCGCCTCCGCCGACGCGCTGCGCGACGAGATCGCCGCGCTCGGCTGGGTCGTGGCGGACGTGCCGGACGGCTACACGCTGGCCCCACGCCCACCGTTCGAGGTGCTCCGCGGGCTGGCCGACCTGCCGGACCGGTCGTCCGAGCCGGACACCCGCCACTGCTCGGTCGGGCTGCTCGTCGAGGGCTGGCCGGAGGACCTCGACCGCTGCGTGTCGGCGCTGGTGGCACACGCTCCGGCGGACGTCGTCGTCATCGGACTGGACCTGGGCGACGTCGACGGGGCGGGGCGCGTGCTGCACGACCTGGCCGCTGCGCACCCCGGCCGGGTCGAGGAGTGGCACGTGGCAGCGACACCCGAGCAGGCTGGCTGGGGGCGGGCCCGCCAGGCGCTGATGCGGCTCGACACGGCGGCGGTGCACGTCCTGATGGACCCGTCGAGCGTGCTGGACGGCGACGCTCTCACCCCGCTGCTCACGGCGCTGGCGGAGCCCGGGGTGGTCGGCGCCGGGTGGCGCGGCACGAACGTGGACCTGGCGGACGGCTGGCGGTCGTTCGTGGACGCCGGGCCCGGGGAGGTCGACGCGCTGCTCGGTTACCTGATGGCGGTTCGGCGCGACGCGCTGCTGGGCGTCGGCGGCCCCCACCCGAAGGCGCGCTTCTACCGGAACGCCGACATGGAGCTGTCGCTCGCGCTGCGCGAGGCGGGCGGGCGGCTCGTGGTGCCGGACGGTGAGCTGCCCGTCCACCAGGAGCGCCACCGTGGGTACCACGACTCGGCGCCGGAGTACCGGGACCGGGAGTCGCGTCGGACCTACGACCGGCTGCTGCAGCGGTTCCGTGGCCGCGACGACCTGCTGGCCCCACGGGCCTAGGCTGCCGCGGGTGTCGAGGCGTGGCGAGGTGCTGCTCGCAGACCTGACGACGCTCCGCGTGGGGGGGCCGGCCCGGCGGCTGGTCGAGGTGACCGACTCCGCCGAGGTGCCGGAGCGGCTGGCGGAGGCCGCCGCCGCCGGCGAGCCGGTGCTGGTGCTCGGGGGTGGGTCGAACCTGGTGGTGGCAGACGACGGCTTCGCGGGCACGGTTCTGCGCGTGGCCTGGCGGGGCATCGAGGTGGCGGCGGCAGACGGCGAGGTGCGGCTGCGACTGGCCGCCGGCGAGCCGTGGGACGCCGTCGTGGAGCAGGCGGTCGGTCAGGGTTGGGCAGGGATCGAGGCGCTGGCCGGGATCCCGGGGCTGGTGGGCGCCACGCCGATCCAGAACGTGGGTGCCTACGGGCAGGAGGTCGCCGACAGCCTGGCGACGGTGGACGTGCTGGACCGGGAAAGCGGCGAGCAGGTGAGGCTCCCGGCCGCGGCGTGCGGGTTCGGCTACCGGACCAGCCGGTTCAAGGAGGAGCCGGACCGGTTCGTCGTCGAGTCGGTCGAGCTGCGGCTGCGGGCGGGCGCGCCGAGCGTGCCGGTCCGGTACGCCGAGCTGGCCCGGGTGCTGGGCATCGCGGAGGGGGCGCCCGCGCCGCTGGCGGAGGTCCGCGACGCCGTGCTGGACCTGCGGCGGTCGAAGGGGATGGTGCTGGACCCGGCCGACCACGACACCTGGAGCGCCGGCTCGTTCTTCACCAACCCGGTGCTGGCCGTGGGCGACGCGGACCGGCTGCCCGCGGAGGCCCCGCGCTGGCCGCTGGCCGACGGGCGGGTGAAGACCTCCGCGGCGTGGCTGATCGAGCGGTCCGGGATGGGCCGAGGGTGGGGCGGCGAGCTCACCGGGGGCCGGGCCACGCTGTCGACGAAGCACCCGCTGGCGGTGACCAACCGGGGCGGCGCGACGGCGTCGGACGTCGTCACCGTGGCGCACGCGGTCCAGGCGGAGGTCCACACCCGCTTCGGCATCCACCTGACCCCGGAACCCACCCTCCTCCTCTGACCCGGCGCAAGGGCCCCCTCATTCACCTCTATTGAGGCTTCCGCACCCAGTGGCGAACCGAACCTGGGAATCACCGGGGCGGGATACCTCCATCTAGTGGGATGAGGGGGCCCTTGCGCCGGGAGGGGGGGTGGTGAGCCAGGTGTCGATGTCGGCCAGGAGCTGGCGCTTCAGGGGGTCGGGGGCCACCGACCCGCGGACCGACATCCGCGCCAGCT
>Ga0224500_10001733_pt1 | contig 12496 bp, 9 predicted proteins | sample SF_Oct11_sed_USG_FD_168126 | JGI IMG/M metagenome (GOLD analysis project Ga0224500, IMG submission 168126) | Sediment microbial communities from San Francisco Bay, California, United States - SF_Oct11_sed_USGS_4_1 | ecosystem: Environmental > Aquatic > Marine > Sediment | place: USA: California... | reverse complement strand
GTTGGCAGATATGATCCATATGGTCAATAACTCTCTCCAAATTACAGTTCATCTCTTTGGGCGTAGAGACATGCAAAATCCAATCCGGTACCATCATCCATGCATCCAACACGCCACCAATGACTGCTCCGCGCGCGATAAGTTCTTTGAGTTGATCATCACTGAATTGGCGGTTGTGATTCACCAGGGCCCTGCAGTTATGATGACTTGCCCACACATGTCCGCTGAAGTTTTCCATTGCTTCCCAAAAGCTGTCATCACACAAATGTGTCGCGTCAAGAATGATATTGAGCCGCTCCATTTCTTTCAGCAACGCTTTACCATCTTTACCTAATCCTCCTGTTGCATTGGTACCCTGGGCATATCTCCCCGGGCCATAGTGTGCCGGGCCAAGTGCGCGAAGTCCTTTAGCGTAAGCTTTTTCGAGGTGCGCCAGTGTCACAATTGAATCTGCCCCTTCCAGGCTAAGGATATAGCCAATTGGTTTTTTGTCATTTGAAGTTCCGTCCATCCATTTCCCAATGTGTTCTTCCAGCGAAGTGATCGAATTAATTTGGACCAGTTCACCTTCCAGCTCCATTTCCTTATACCATTCCAGTTGCCCTTGCGTTTGTGCCCATGCCTGTTGGGGAGAATTCCAGCCTGGTAAAGGATTATCAGCGGCTACATATCGCGCTATTTGTGTGGCTACCACGAGCCCAATATTTCCTTTTCTGAGCTCCGGAAAACACACCACGTTATTGCCGCGGTCAGGCTTGTCCGTCATACCTTTTTCACGGATTCTGATTTCATGAACAGGCTTTCGCAGGTCGCGGTTCCAATCCATGGCGTTCATACTTAAGTCAAGGTGTGCGTCGATGGTGAACATATGTTATAGTTGGTAATTATTCTTTTTATTGAACGTTTAAGGGCTAAGCGTGTTTATCACACTTGCCCCCTTGTTATCATTTTAGCTATTGCATTTGTCCAATATAGGCTCTTGCTTCCTTAATTTCCTGTCTATCACTGTTTGAGTTTTTAGTTAGTGAAAGCAGCAACTCAAAATAGTGCGTGGCTTTCATCTTATCACCGATTTCCTTCGCGGCAATGGCTGCTCCGTACAAGCCATTAAATCTGTTTGGATGTTGCTGCAAATCATACTCGTATTCTTTCAAAGCTTCTGCAGGCCTGTCCATGGACAACAGGAGATCACCCAGAAGTTCTCCCGCAGGCAGAACTTCACCGGGTGTTACCGGATGTTTAGATGTATTGTTTTCCATTCTGGCAGCTTCTTTCATCAATGAAACTGCGTATTCACTTTTGTCATTCGCGAAATGGATCCATGCTTGCGTAGCATTTATTTGAATCTGAACCTGATTGGCTTTGTATTCATCACCCATATCCAGGAGTTCTTGATGCAATGATCGCAGTATGGCAAGTTCACTTTCTGATGATTGTATATCCCCTGAGCGGACAGATCCTATGGCCCTTGCGAAATGCAGAATGGATTTTTCCCATGGGAAAGCATTCCAGTCAATTTCAACGGAAGGAAACTGCAGCCTGGCGGCGCTTGTCCAGTTTCTGTTCTCCAGGGCTATTCGAGACGGAATCGCTGCGGCCGAATATGCGACTTTGAAATTGACTGGAAAAACTTTTTCAAATGTTTTCAGGTACTCATATTGGTCATTCGCTTTCTTGTTTTCACCTATTTGTAAATAGGCATAGACGAGATAATCCATGCCATGCAATTCCTCATCCCAATGACCTTTAGGGTCGATTCGCTCAGCGTAACACTGTGCGGCACCTACCGAATTTATGTTTGATTTTATAGATTCTTCCCAAAGACCCAATCGCGTGAAAATATGAGAGGGCATGTGCTGGGCATGTGCCGACGCCGGTGCGATTTCGGCGTACCTCCTCGCTGTTGGTAATGCTAATTGGGCAAGTTCAGGATAGTCGTAATTATGAATAATGTAATGTGCTATTCCTGGGTGATTTGGTTGATCCAAAAATAACACCTCCAGAAGTTTACCAGACTTCCGTTGATTTTTATAGCTTTTATCGGATGGATCGGCTGATGCCGTCAATGCCAATGCATAGAAAATTGCAGCCTCCTTATCATCTCTATATTTTTCATACACTTGTTCCATTTTTTTTTCAAAGCGGAGAACCCGTAATTTATGATCAGTAGATTCCCAATCCTTGTAAAACTCGCCAATAGCATCCAAATAATCCTTTTCTCTTTCAGATTTGGCCAGAGATTCAGCCGCTTGTAATATTTTGGAGCCTTTTTCCAGGTAGCCAGTACCTGATTGTACCCATAGCGAATGAAAGTTGCACATGGCGATGCCCCAATATGCCATGGCACATTCCGGATCTATCTCAATCACTTTTACAAATGCCTTTTCTGCTTCGTCGTACTCGAATGAATGTAGCAGCGATATGGCCAGATCAAAAGTTTCGCGGCTCTTTGGATCACAAGAAAGTGAGAAACTCACATCTCCAAATTGTTGACCCCCACACAAAGTAATATCCCCTCTTTGAAGGTCAATAGAGGTTAATATCACTTCTGCAGTTCTTTTTTTGTTTTGACAGCCAATCGCGCATAGCGCAATTATCAGACAAAAAAGAAGAAATGACATTTTGTTTGGTTTCATGGTTTCAGAATTGTGTCTTTGCCAAACATTGAGTCCGGATTATTCTGTACCGTGTTAAACGCTAATCTTTCTATTTCTTGCCAATGTATTCCAGGACCCGATCACCGTATTATTTTCAATTATTACTGCTCTATCGTATAGCGCTACCGTAGGGCAAATATGGTAAGGCACACCATATAATACATCGCCGACCTTATAGTCCTTACCATCTTTCACGTGAAAGATCATATGTTCCTCGCTGTGCCCGACTGGATCAAGATTGGACGCATTGAGAAAATAAACCCGGCTATGCAGCGGATTTTCCGAGGCAATGGCCTTGTGCCCAAGGTCTATGCATATCGAATCTGGTGTTGGTTTTGATATAACCCGGGTCACTACCAAAGCGGCAAGCAAATAGTGTTGTTCTGCAAGGGTGGTCTTGTATCCGTAATCCCAATAAATGAAGGTTCCTGGGCTGCACTCAATGTTTTTGCGCTTGCAGTGAATGGAATAGGTTGGTGTTCCGCCGGCCACGATGCGCAATTCCGTTTTGAATCTATCCTGTATTTCCTTTTGTATCCTCACCACGGGAGCAAAAGCTTCATCACAATTTTTTTTGCGCACCTCAAAATCGATATCCCGGATATGACCATCATACACATGAAGTCCGCAGCGTGTAATACCTTTCAACGATTTGCAATGCTCAAATAAGCTCAATGCTTCTGCCGGTGGCAGCCCGGTTCTATTCATACCAACGTTGAGGTCTATGAAAACCGGCAGTTGTAAACTGACTCGACTAAAAATGTCAGACAGATATTTTGCCGAGTCAAAGTTGTCGATAACGCACGAAAAGCTGGTCGCAGGAAATTGCTGAACCAGGGTCAGGAGCCTGTTTGCTTTAGGTCCCACGGGTTGATAGGCCAGCAATACATCAGGTGCTCCCACGCCGGCAAGCATTTCAGCCTCTGCAATGGTAGCACACTTGTATTTCTGAATACCTGCCTGCAGCATCATGGTGCACACCTCTGACGACTTGTGAGTCTTGACATGTGGTCGCAGTCTGTTTATATCGTCAATGCTGCTGATCAGGATTTGAATGTTTTCTTTAACCCTGTCCCGATATACCACGAGTGCAGGCGAATCAAGTTCGCTGATCTTATCAATTGTGTACCATTCAGTCTGAGGCATAATAAGTGATGGGTTAGTTTACAAAGCAACAATATCTGCTGCTTAAACAAAAGCATTCAAGATCATGACACCAATCAATCCTGAGATTGACACGATAGTTTCCATCAAAGACCAGGAACGAATGGTCTCTTTAATGCTTAAATTAAAATATTCCTTGAATAGCCAAAATCCAGAGTCATTGACATGTGAAAACATTAGACTCCCGGCTCCCACAGCAAGCACCATCAGATTTGGATTTACGTCTGGACGATCCAGCAGGGGAACTACAATTCCTGCCGCCGTTAAGCCGGCGACAGTAGCGGAGCCCACGCATAATCGAATTACACAGGCAATGGTCCATCCAAGGAGCAAGGGATGAACATCAAGACCATTTAACAGGACGGCAATTTCATCGCTCACACCGCTGTCAATTAAAACTTGTTTCAACGCACCGGCACCACCCATGATCAACAATAGCATGGCAATATCTTTCACGGATTCTGAATAAATGTCCATGATCTTTTTCATGCTCATTCCTGCACGGAGTCCAAGAGTGTATGTAGCGACGGCCAGCGATAGGATCATTACAATTGCAGGATCCCCCAGAAAATAAACTATTGTTTTTGGGAGCCCATCTTCAAGGGCTACGTTTCCTGAAATAGTAGTGATGCCCAGTAAAATGACCGGCAATAGCGAGGAGAAAATGCTAAGGCCCAGGCTGGGGAGTTCGCCCACAGGAATATCGCGCGATTCAAAAGTCTTCAGGAACGGAGATTTGATGTTTTTAAGGGCTTTCGAAAATACAGGCCCGGCCAGGATGACAGTCGGGATGCCAACAATAATCCCATAAAATAAAGTCGTTCCAATATCCGCATTAAATTGTGTTACCAGGGCTGTGGGAGAAGGATGTGGTGGCAGGAATCCATGCGTTACGGAGAGGGAGGCAAGCATTGGAACGCCAATATAGACCGCCGGCATTTTGTATTTTTGTGCGACCGAAAAGATCAAAGGCACTACCAATACAAAGCCGACGTTGTAAAAGAGTGGTATGCCTATGATGAATCCTGTAATCATCAGCGCCCACTGAATATGCCGTTCACCAAAAAGCTTCATCAGGCCAGCGGCGATTTGTTGCGCTGCACCGCTTTCTGCCGCCAGCTTGCCCAGCATCGCTCCGCAGACCACGATAATAGCCAGGGTGCCAAGCATGTCTCCCATTCCTTTTTGAATGGACGAAGTGATTTTCGAGACCTCAATACCCAACAGCAAGCCAGCGAGAATCGAAGAAATCAAAAAAGCGATAAAGGCATTAACTTTGAAAAGCGTGATGAGCAGGACGAGCAATGCAATACAAAGAATGATAATGATAAGCGACATGTAGCAAGGATTGGTTCTTTGGGTGATGTTATCTCCTGGATCAACAAAGACTAAATGCAAATTAGAATTTATCCGGTATCTGAATTATGCGTATCACCAGTTCGTGAGGATCTCCATCTTTATCCAACAAACTGAATTTTACCATTGGATTATCTTTCCTGATTTGTGTTTCAATATGTGTGATTTGGTTATCAGGGATGCTTTTTTGAAGCTCGTTTTGCAGTGCTACCAACGCGTTGGCAAAATCAACTTCAATTGAACTTGGGTTATAGGTTGAAGTCTTCATGTTGAGAACCTTTAATTGTTAATCGTTATCGGCAAATCTTTATCCATACTGTTTCATCCTCAAGCGAAAAATAAAATTCCTACTGGCATTTGATGATGAAGTTGTGCTCACCACCGGATCAGCGCAGATGCCCAGGTGAACCCGCTGCCAAATGCAGCCAGGCAAATTAAGTCATTTTCCCTGATTTTCCCTTCGGCCCACGCTTCACTCAATGCAATGGGAATTGATGCAGCAGTGGTGTTTCCGTATCGCATAATGTTGTTGTAAACCTGGTTATCTGAGAGTGCCAGTTTTTGCTGAATATATTGGCTGATGCGCAGGTTTGCCTGGTGGGGAACCAGCAGACTGATATCATCTTTTTTAAGATTGTTTGCGTCCAACGCTTCATTGATCACCTCTATGAATCGTACGATAGCATGTTTGAAGACCTGGCTTCCATTCATCACAACTTTAAAGGTAGACGTGTCCAGGATTTTTTCGGGTTGCCTTTCTGCGTGCGGTCGGCTGCTGCCAGGGTCTTTAACATAAAGTTCTTCTGCAAAGTTACCATCGGAATGCAGGTGCGTTGAAAGAATGCCGGGCTTGTCAGATGGTTGCAGAATAACCGCACCGGCACCGTCACCAAAAATCACGGCTGTGTTCCTGCCTGCGGTGCTGATATCCAGCGCCGTAGATTGTATTTCAGCGCCAACAACCAGGATGGTTTTGTACATACCTGTTTTTATGAATTGATCGGCAACGGACAAGGCATAAATAAATCCAGAGCAAGCGTTGCGTATGTCTAACGCTGCAATTCTTCCATCAAGGCCTAACGCGCGCTGCAATAACACACCAGACCCAGGGAAGAAGTAATCAGGTGTAATGGTAGCGAAAACGATAAAGTCGATTTCATTTTCGGTAAGGTTAGCGCGCGACAAAGCAATTCGGGAAGCCTTAGCCGCCATGTTGGCGACCGTGTCTGTGGCTGGATCCATCCATCTCCTTTCATGAATTCCTGTTCGTTCGACAATCCAATCGTTGTTTGTATCCATCAAGGTGGATAGGTACTCATTGGTAATTACATTCTCCGGAACGTGATGGCCCAGGCCAACAATTTTAGAATGGCGCATTCGATGGAATTTAGATTCTGCTAAGTTAATAAATGTTGACAAATGCGCGCGCGGAGGGATTAAATTGATGGCAGGCCATCCCTGTTGGAAATGAGAAATGAAGCATGGACGAGCCTAATCCCTAGTAGGCGCTGAAGCCGCGTTCGATAAAGTTGAAGAATCCGTTCTTAAAGGTGTGAAATGCAGTCTGAAACGAATCCAATTCGGCCATAATACCCTTGTGCTCTTCGTAGTATTCAGTGTCTGATTCCTTTTCTGACTGGAGCATCTGCGCCAGCTTGTGTTCGTGTTCACGCAGTTTTTTCCGGAGCAGATCAATCAATTCGCCATCGTAATAAATGATCAGATTTTGAAAATGATCAACATCCTTTTTGAATTCGACGGCATCGCTGTTGCCGGCATTCTGGTCTAGTACCTTCTGGAAGAAGGAGATTTCACGTTTCCACAGCGCTATTGCTGAAAGCCATTCCAGGGTTAGCTTGTGCTTGTCAAGCAAACTTGGCTGTAGTATGTATTTTCCGGTTGAGCCTAGTACAGAAATCATAGCAAAGAAGGTTTGGTGATGTCACAAGTAGGGCTGATTCTGTGATTAATTTCAGGACAACGATCATGTTTTGAGATGAGATTTGTCAGGTAAAGTGTACGATAGTGGTAGGAGATTTAAATGAATAATTGGACTATGATCGGAACACTCAATAGGGATCAGATTGATAGTTTCCTGCGATGCGAGGTCATTGGGCGTATTGGCTGTTCAGCGAATGGTAAAACTTACGTGGTTCCCATTACCTACATCTACGATGGAAAGAATATTTATGCGGCGACCAAGGTGGGAATGAAAACGGATTTGATGCGGCAAAATCCGAATATCTGCTTCGAGGTTGATCACATTCGTAATATGGCCAATTGGCAGAGTGTTATCGCGTGGGGGAAGTATGAAGAACTGGAAGGGAAGGCGGCAGAAGATGCGCTTCAATCCATCTCAAATCGCATCCACCCGATATCCACGAGTGAAACTTCCGTGCCGCGGCATGGATTGGAAAGACCGCATGAGCCGGTCAATCCCGAATTTGAGGTTGTGGTTTTCCAAATAAAAATAAAGGAGGTTACGGGCAAATTCGAAAAGCAGTGATTTTTTCGTTTCACCGCTTGCGGTTATGGCATACAACTGGCCATGCAGAAGATTAGTCACTTTCATCAACAGTTTTGAGGTTGTCATCGGGAATGCGATCGATCAGTTTATTGTAGGGATCGATTCCCGCCTTGACAGGTTTTCCCTCCACTACAAATTCAAGGACATGTTCTCCCGGGGTAAGCCAATGTTTCTTCAGGTATAGCGGTACCTTTTTCTTCATCCCTTGGTCATTCTTGCCATCTTCTGCGAAGATGCCAATGTCGATCAGGTCTTTGCCTGCTCCGGTTTCCTTCTCTTTGCCCTGCCCATCGTAGTATATCTTTCTGGTTTGGACCGTCATGGTTACCCTGTAGTTTTCGCCCTCCATTTTTTTGTAGTCTGCATTGATAATCCGGTTTTCGTACAGTGTTATTTTTTCAAAGGCATCTTCGATGAAATATTTTAAGCTGTCGGGCGTCGCTGCGTTGATGTAACTGTACCACTCGTTCGAGGTAGGGAAGGGAGGTTTTTGGCGAAATGCAGCAGTGTCAATGAATTTCTTAAAGGCTGCGTTCAGCGAATCTTCGCCAATCAAATCCTGCAGCGCATACAACACCAATGAACCTTTGTCATACCAAACGTAAGATCGGGAGTCGTTCTCCAACAAAGTTTCTTCAAACTTGTCTTCTCCGGCGCGGCCCCGGAGGTATCGATCGAGCGAGTACTTCAAACGGTTTTGCATGACATCTTTTCCGTATTCATGCTGCAATACCATGAGCGCAGAATATTCAGCCATAGATTCTGAAAGCTGATTAGCACCACGCGTTGCGCTGGGAGTTACCTGATGACCCCACCACTGATGGGCCACCTCATGCGCCGTTACGTAATAGGAATAGTCGGTATCATCGGGATCACTGAAGTCTGCCACCCATCCAAAACTCTCTGAATATGGAACTGTATTGGGAAATGACTGTGCAAAACTGGCGTAACGTGGAAACTCGAGCACGCGTATTTGATCGTATTGGTATGGCCTGAAATTTTTGGCATAGTAGGTTAGTGATGCTTTTATGGATTTCACATATCTGTCGAGGTTATATGTGTGCGATGGATGATGGAAAATTTCAATATTGACTTCATTACCCCCGGCGCCTATCCATGTGTCACGAAGAACCGCATAGCGCGCTGAGGATATATTGAAGAATAAATCCATCTCGTTATCCATCTTGTAGTGATAATATTTGCGCCCATTTTCTTCCCATTCCTTTTGAATATATCCGGGGGCGACTGCTATTTGATCAGGTTCAGTACTCACCACCGCCTCAAACGTTACATAATCTGCGTCATCGTTGAAAAGCAGATTGCTGAGGCCCCATGGATCAGTCTGAGGAGGCAGAACGTAGTCTTTTTTCGGTAATCCATACTTCTTCCGGTCTTTGTCGCTGGTCATCGGGTCTCCGGGATAACCAAAGGAAGGAAATATACCGAGATCGAAAAATGTGCCGTTGTAAACAATCTCTCTGTCCAGTCCACTGTTTGGGAAACCGCGGTAACGGGCATCCATCGTAATATCCATCTTCATGGTGTCTCCGGGTTCCATGGTCCGCGGCATCACATAGATGAAGAAACGATTTTGGGAGTCTTCCATCACCATCTTTAATGGCAAGCCATCGATTTTAAGTGTTTCAATTTTGGTGTGGGCCATTGGACTTCCGATGTTGAGCATAAGCGAGTCGATGGGACGATTCGTTTTGTTTACGATGGTAAAAATACCAGCTGCCTTCGTATATCTTTCTGTCGGAAAAATATCGATGTTGACCTTGACATCAGCTATTTTTGGTTGCGCTGAAAATTCGTACCGCTTGTATTTTTTTTCAAAGTCTGCGCTAATTCTTTTTCCTTCTTTAATCGTATGGTATACATTTAACACGCTCACATTATAATAAATAAATGCCCCGCACCCGACCCATAGTAGTGTAAAAAAAGTGAGCGGGATCGCGGCCTGGGCGTTAAACCGTTGCCGCGCTAATTTCCACCGGGCACCAAAGCCTGATTCTGCTCCGCGGTTCCAAAAAAGATTACCAATAATAAGGAACACAGTACCCAGGCTAAGCCAGTACACGTTAAACCAGGTAATGGCTTTAAAGAAATGCCCGAAGCCATTCATGTCGGACACTACATAACCAGGGCCGTAGCTGTAGAAAAAGAGGTTATAGTTTAGTTCGGCAAAATTTCGAAGTCCGAAAAAGGCTACCCAGATCCCAATGGAAATTACATGCCCGACAAACTTGTTGTTCACCAGGATGTGAACAATGAATGCCAGCATTACCAATTGAATGTACTCCGGAAACTCAATGAGATAGAGGTCCGTAAAGTACATACTGAATTCAAAATTGAAATAGCCCTTTATTATCTGATTGAGAACGCCACAGAGCAGTACGAGATTCACCAGCACAAAACTGATTAACGCAAGCGAAAGAAATTTGGAACCATATACAACCCAATTGGGGATAGGTAATGCATCGGATATATTGGCGTAGTGAACAAGTTTATCGCGGTGGACAACTTCACCGGTATAAAAAATAATGATGATAAAGACAAAGATGATGTAATCGGCGTCTTTTGCTTCCAGCATGTAGTAGGTGACTGGTAGCGATGGCGTGCCAAAAATGGGAGATCCAAACCATCCATCCAGAAACAGGAATAGTACGCCGGCAAGCAGTATAGAAACAAAATAGAAATCCTTGATGATGTTCCTGAATTCAAGCACCGACAGCCTCAGCATCTTTTGGAAGTAAATCGAGCGTGAGTATATCTTTTGAACAACAGGGAGGTCGTGAAGGGAAAGGCTTTTGGTTTCTGCGAGATCTTCCTTTGTAATTTTTCCCGAAGATACTTCCAGCATACTGCGGAATGAAAAACGGAAGTACGTAAAAAGAAATAGCACAAGACTCAGGCCAATCCAGAGAATTCTGTTCCACAAGAAATTTCCAGTCAAAGGGATTAGCATGACGTTCTGTTCAGCGGGAGTCCAGTACTTTGTCGCGTTGACATAGGTTGTAAGGGCGAACGGATCGAGGATATCGACCAAAGTCTTATTGTCGAGGTCTCGTGTAAGGGCGTTGGCCAGCAGATATCCAACAAAAAGTATTACACTGCCGACGTATGTGACAACGATTTTCCTGGTGAGTACAACCAGCGAAAAGAAAACAGTGCCGGTAAAGAATAAATTTGGAAGTCCAAGTACGAGCGTGTTGTACAGATAATGGTGGAATACAAACGGACCATATTGTTCAGGCTCTATTTCGCCGGAAAGTACACCGATAGGTCCGCCAATCCATGTTCCCAGATGATATCCGAAACTGATTAAGAGCAGGATGACAAATGAACCCAAGAACCGGCCCATCAGATACGACTTTTCTCTTATGGGATAGGCGAAAAAATAATCCTTGGTTTGATATTCAATATCCCGGTAAACAGGAACGCCCATTACCGCGGAAGCTATGAGCATTTCGAAAATGCTCAGTATAATAATAAACTGGCCGATGGCGTATGATGAGTTCACGAAGACTTTTTCAGAGGCGGGGCTGTTACCGTAGATACCGCTGATCAGTGCAAACAGGAATATAATGGCAAAGTATGCCCATGTTGCCGGGCGCTTAAGTCTGTACTTGACTTCAAATAGAAATATTTTCCAAAGCATAGCTGTTCCGTTGAATATATTATGGCCTACACTGTAACGATGTCCATCTTTTCCGCAATACGCGAAAAATAGAAATCTTCCAGGCCAGCCTCGACAGCCTTGAAACTTTCATCGGGTTGGATGTCACTTAATACATGGATTTGCGTTTTACCGGCCTTTAATTGCGTGGAAATGACCTGGAAAGAATTCCGAAATACAGTCAGCTCGTTTTTCTCAATTGTTTTGCTCCAGATTTTACCCTGCACGGAATCTACAAGGGTGGTGGGATGGCCCTCAGCGATGACTTCTCCCAGGCAGATGATTGCCATGTTGCTGCAGAGATTTGTTACGTCTTCAACAATGTGTGTCGAGAGAATGACGATGGTGTTTTCGCCAATTTCGCTTAATAGATTGTAGAAGCGATTTCGTTCCGCCGGGTCCAGCCCTGCGGTTGGTTCGTCTACGATAATAAGCTTTGGATTTCCAATGAGTGCCTGTGCTACGCCAAAGCGTTGCTTCATTCCACCGGAAAAAGTTCCCAGATTTTTATTTTTTACGTCCGCCAGGTTCACCTTTTCAAGTAGTGCGCTGACGATTTGTTTTCGCTGCTTCTTTTCTACAATGCCCTTCAGATCCGCAATATGGTCCAGCATAGTCTCAGCAGTTACACGGGGATAAACCCCAAATTCTTGCGGCAAATAGCCCAATATCTTTCTAACCTCCTGTTTTTGATCCAGCACATCCAGGCGGCCAAGGGTAACAGATCCACTATCTGCCTCCTGCAACGTTGCGATGGTGCGCATAAGTGATGATTTACCGGCGCCGTTAGGACCGAGTAAACCAAACATTCCCTGGTTGATGGTCAGGGAGACGTTTTTAAGCGCCTGTACACCGTTTGAGTAAGTCTTGCTGAGGTTTTGAATAACAAGCTGCATACGAGGTAGAATTGGTTAATCGTAAAAGAATTTTGAAGATAAGGATAGCAGATCATTCCAGCAAAGCCATATTGCGCAATACACAGGTGTAAAAAAAAAAGCGAAGCCCGCACTGCCAGCTGCCGAGGTTCCGGATCGTGGCTACATTACCACATTCACGATCCTCCCTGGCACGACGATTACTTTTTTAGGTGCCTTTCCTTCGGTCCATTTGATA
>Ga0224500_10001731_pt1 | contig 12505 bp, 11 predicted proteins | sample SF_Oct11_sed_USG_FD_168126 | JGI IMG/M metagenome (GOLD analysis project Ga0224500, IMG submission 168126) | Sediment microbial communities from San Francisco Bay, California, United States - SF_Oct11_sed_USGS_4_1 | ecosystem: Environmental > Aquatic > Marine > Sediment | place: USA: California... | reverse complement strand
CTCGAGATTGCCGGACAGGGGGAAGTCCTTGCGAAAAGGGTGGCCAATGAAACCGTAATCGGTCAGCAGCCGGCGCAGGTCGGGATGGCCGTCGAAGAGAATGCCGAACAGGTCGAAGGCCTCGCGCTCAAACCAGTTGGCAACTGACCAGACGTCGACCACGGAGGGAATCACCGGCGGGTTTTCGGCGCCCGTATAAACCGTCAGTCGCAAGCGCAGGTTGCGGCTGATCGACAGCAGGTGATAAACGACAGCGAAGCGCCTTGGATCGAACTGCTGGCCAGGATCGGCCAGTATCGTGCCCGGCTCTGCTGCCCGGCTGAAACCCGCACTGGTGGCTTCCTGCGTTTCCCACTCGTCCCGACCATAGCTGAGATAGTCAACGCCGCAAATATCGATCAGCATCTCGAAGCCGAAATCGTCGCGCAAAGTGCGGGCAACGTCGCGCAAACTGCCAGGCGACACCTCGAAGCCGAGCTCGCCACAGCGGGATTCAACCCGGAGGAGCGTGTCGCCGAAACGCTCGCCGACGCTGGCCGCAAGGGCCTCTAGCCTGGGATTGACCGGACGAGAACTCATCGCGCAATCGTGTTGGTGCGCCGAATCTTGTTTTGCAACTGGATGATGCCGTAGAGCAATGCCTCGGCCGTCGGCGGACAGCCGGGCACGTAGACGTCCACTGGCACTATGCGGTCGCAGCCACGAACGACTGAGTAGGAGTAGTGGTAGTAGCCGCCGCCATTGGCACAGGATCCCATGGAAATCACCCAGCGGGGCTCCGCCATCTGGTCATAAACCTTGCGCAGGGCCGGAGCCATCTTGTTGGTGAGAGTACCGGCGACGATCATGACATCGGACTGCCGGGGGCTTGGCCGAAAGATGACGCCGAAGCGATCGAGGTCATAGCGGGCTGCCCCGGCGTGCATCATTTCGATGGCACAACAGGCCAGGCCAAATGTCATGGGCCAGAGCGACCCCGTGCGCGCCCAGTTGATGAGGTTGTCGAGCTTAGTAACGACAAAACCGCGCTGCTGGAGGATGTCCGGGGCAGGCTCCGGGAGCTCCATGCCTAGTCCCATTCCAGGGCCCCTTTCTTCCATTCGTACATGAAGCCCACCACGAGCACGGCCAGGAATACGCCCATGGCGAGAATTCCCGTCAGCCCGATGGCATCGAGCGTAACCGCCCAGGGAAACAGAAAGGCGATTTCAAGGTCAAAAACAATGAACAGGATCGCCACCAGGTAATAGCGGACATCAAATTTCATGCGGCTGTCTTCGAATGGCGCGAAGCCGCACTCATAAGGAGAGAGCTTCTCCGGATACTTCTGGCCGCGACCGATGAGGAACCCCAGGCCCAGCAACACCAGGCCGATGCCCGTGGCTACGCACAAATAGACCAGTACTGGTACGTAGTTGGTCAGCACGGGCGCTCCTTCAACCCACGACTCACGTCAATGCCAGGACGCGACGCCCAAACGCCGCGATCACTCCAGAATTCACTCCGTCTCGTAGACCTGGTGCCGACGGTGAGACTCGAACTCACACGGCTTGCGCCGCCGCCCCCTCAAGACGGTGTGTCTACCAATTCCACCACGTCGGCAACTGCTTTAAATGGACGCCGCTTATTTGTCGGGCTGGCCCTGATCAGCATCATCCGGCAGCGCCGGTAATGACGGATCCGCCGCCGGCAACGCTGGCAGCTCAACCTGGGCCGACTCGCTCGTCGAGCCCGCGGCCGGACCGACGACCGGCGCCGGCGCGGTTTCAGTCGGTACGGCAATATCGAGCAGGCTCTCGGCCGGCTTGCGCTGTGCGCCCAGGTAAGCAAGCCCGAGACTAGTGCCGAAAAACAACATGGCCAGTACGGCGGTCGACCGTGACAGGAAATTTGCCGAACCCCGGGCACCAAAAACCGTTCCCGACGCGCCGGCGCCGAACGCCGCCCCGGCTTCGGCGCCCTTGCCGCGCTGGATCAGCACGAGGGCGACGATCATGACGGCAATTACCACATGAACGATCAATACTACATTGTGTAACGTAGTCATCAGCCTGCAGCCGCCTTGCAAATGCTTACAAATTCGGCGGCCTGCAGCGAAGCGCCGCCGATCAGCCCGCCATCGATATCTTGCATCGCGAAGAGATCCTTCGCGTTGGACGCCTTGACGCTGCCCCCGTATAGGATGCGCAGGCCGCCGGCAATTGTAGCATCGCGTCGCATTACAGTGGCCCGGATATCGGCATGAACCTCCTGGGCCTGCGCCGGGGTGGCCGTCCGCCCGGTGCCAATTGCCCATACCGGTTCGTACGCCACGACAATCGCCCGGCGGGCGGCTGACGCCACGCCGGCGGTGTCGAGTGCCGAAAAGACCGCATCAAGCTGTCGGCGCACGACCGGCAGGGTCTGCCCGCCATCGCGTTCCGCCAGAGTCTCGCCGACACAAAGTATGGGGACCAGGCCGGCTCGCAAGGCGGCAACGACCTTGGCGGCAACCCGCTCGTCCGATTCGCCAAACAGCGCCCGCCGCTCAGAATGCCCCACGATCGCATGGCTGCAGGCCACGTCCCGCAGCATCCCGGCGGAAACTTCACCCGTGAAGGCGCCAGACTCCTCGGCCGCAACATCCTGGGCACCGACCGCCAGATTACAACCGTCCACCAGACCGGCAACTTCCGCCAGATAAACGAACGGCGGACAGACCAGCACGTCCACCGGGGCGCGTGGGCTCGCCAGGATCTCCGGACCGAGGCTCACCGCGGCAAGGCCATCGGTGACCGCTCTTACCAGGGCACGATTGGCCGAACGGCTGCCGTTCAGCTTCCAGTTACCCGCAACCAAGGGTCGCCTGTTCGACATCGGTGAAGGACCACGCCCCGGAAAAAAGACGCCGCAGGGTAGCGTTCTGCCCCGTTTTAAGCAACGCGGGGGCCTGGCAGAGGGACCCTTTTTCAGCCCGTGGCAGTAGCCCGGACACTGGCGGCGATGTCGTCAGCCAGCTTTTTCACGACGCCCTGGTCCTCGCCCTCAACCATGACCCGCACCACCGGCTCGGTGCCGGACGCCCGCAGAACGACCCGCCCGCGCAGCCCCAGTTCCTGCTCCGCGCGCGCGACGGCCGAGTGAATCCCGGGAGCGTTCGCCAGGTCGATCTTGTCGCGGACCAGGACGTTCACGAGGGTCTGCGGGTAGCGAAGCATTCCAGCGGTCAGGTCAGCCAGGGTCTTGCCCGATTGCTTGACCACGCACAGGACCTGCAGCGCGCTCACCAGTCCGTCGCCCGTCGTGGTCTTGTCAAGGCAGATCAGGTGGCCCGAGGTTTCGCCGCCAAGCCGTCCGCCTGTTTCCCTCAGCAACTCGAGAACGTAACGATCGCCAACCCTGGCGCGCCGGAACTCGATCCCCAGCTCCCTGAAGCCACGCTCGAGGCCAAAGTTGCTCATCAGGGTGCCGATGACCGGGCCAACCAGCTGCCCCGATTTCTGCCAGGCGCTGGCCAGAACCCAGAGCAGCTGGTCGCCGTCGACCAGCTGACCCGTGTGGTCGACCATCAATACCCGGTCGCCATCGCCGTCCAGCGCAATCCCGAGGTCTGCGCGAACTCCCTGGGTAGTGAGCCGCAACAGTTCCGGCTTGGTTGACCCACAGCTGTCGTTGATGTTGCGCCCGTTCGGGGAGCAGCCGATCGGCACGATCTCGGCGCCGAGCGCCGACAGCACGCGGGGCGCAACCTTGTAGGCCGCGCCATGCGAACAGTCGATAACGATCTTGAGGCCATCGAGTCGGAAGTCTTTGGGCACGCTGGAGATACAGAAGTCCTGGTAGGCATCCAGGGCGTTATCCACGCGCTTGGCCCGCCCGAGAAAACCTGATTCCCGCGTTACGGCAGGCTCTGACAATCGCGCTTCAATTGCCGCTTCTATCTGGTCCGACAGCTTGCTGCCATTGGCGTCGAAGAACTTGATGCCATTGTCTTCATAGGGGTTGTGCGAAGCGCTGATGACAACCCCCACGTCGGCGCCGAGCGTGCGCGTGAGGTGTGCAATCCCCGGTGTCGGCAGCGGGCCAACCAGGAGCACATCCATGCCCACCGCGACAAATCCCGCCTCGAGCGCCGACTCAAACATGTAGCCGGAAACGCGCGTGTCCTTGCCGATGAGCACCTTGCCGCCGGTTGGCGCAAGCACCCGGCCTGCCGCACTTGCCAGGCGAAGGGCAAACTCGGCGGTCATCGGGTACTCACCAACGCGTCCGCGGATTCCGTCCGTCCCAATAGCTTCCTGCTCATAACTTGTCCCCGAGACTTTCCATTACCCGAAACGCCTGCACGGTCGGAGCCACGTCATGCACCCGCACGATCCTTGCCCCCCGCTCCCTGGCCTTCAGGGCCAGCGCCAGGCTGCCGCCGAGGCGCTCTGCCGGGATGCCACCACGCGCCTCACCAAGGAGCTGGGCAATCATGGATTTCCGTGACAATCCAGCCAGCACCGGCAAGCCGGTTGCCACAAGCACGTCCAGCTGGCGCAGCAGGGAGAGATTGTGCTCCAGGGTCTTGCCGAAGCCAAAGCCCGGATCAAGTATAAGCGACTCCCGTGACAGTCCGGCGGCGACACATTCGGTAACCCGACCGGTCAGCCAGGCCAGAACTTCGCCAACCACGTCGTCATAGCGGGGCAGCGTCTGCATGGATGCCGGCTCGCCCTGCATGTGCATCAGGCACACGGGCACGCGAGCAGCGACGGCAGCGGCCAGTGCCCCGGGCTGCCGGAGCGCCCTGACATCGTTGAGCATGTCGGCGCCCGCGGCGACCGCCGCGGTCATCACGTCCGGGTCACTGCTGTCGACGGATATCGGAATGTCGGATTCGGCGCGCAAACCGCGAATCACGGGAATCACGCGCGCAAGTTCGGTGGCGGTGCCCGGTGCCGTGGCGCCGGGACGGGTCGACTCGCCGCCAATATCGATGATATCGGCGCCAGCGGCAGCCATGGCGAGCCCCTGCTGGACGGCCTGCCGCGGCTCCAGGAACCGGCCGCCGTCAGAAAACGAATCGGGGGTGGTGTTCAGGACACCCATGACCAGGCAGCGATCCGGCAGGGATCGCTGCCTGATCACGAGGGGTGGCAGTGATGTCGACGTGGTCAGGTCTGGGCGCGATGCTGGCTGGCCGGCTCGCCAATACCGGATTCACCCGCCGGCTTGGGACCGCCGAAAGCGGTGGCCGGTGCCCCGGGACCGCTATTGTCCCAGCCCTCCGGCGGACGAGGTTCCTTGCCCGCCATGATGTCGCGGATCTGCCCTTCATCGATTGTTTCGTACTTCACCAGTGCGCTGGCCATCGCATGCAGCTTCTCGATGTGCTCGTTCAGTATGTCCGTGGCGAGCTGGTAGTTGACATCGATAATGCGCCGCACTTCCTCATCGATGGCATGGATCGTCACATCCGACACCTGCTTGTGCTGGGTAACGGTCCTGCCCAGGAAGACTTCTCCATCCTCTTCCGTGTAGGTCAGTGGGCCAAGACGGTCCGAAAGGCCCCACTTGGTAACCATGTTGCGCGCGATGTCCGTCGCCCGCTCGATATCGTTGGATGCACCGGTGGTGACCGCATCGGCGCCGAAGACCAGTTGTTCGGCGATGCGCCCGCCAAACAGACTCGCAATTGAGCTGTTAAGCCGTCGCTTGCTGTAGCTGTAGCGGTCCTCTTCGGGCAGGAACATGGTAATGCCGAGCGCACGACCACGCGGAATGATCGACACCTTGTAAACGGGGTCATGATCCGGGACGGTCAGGCCGACGATGGCGTGCCCGGCCTCGTGGTAGGCCGTCAGCTTCCGCTCCGCTTCGCTCATCACCATCGAGCGCCGCTCCGCGCCCATCATGATCTTGTCCTTGGCCTTCTCGAACTCTTCCATGGTGACGGTGCGTCGGTTTGCCCGCGCGGCAAACAGGGCAGCTTCATTCACCAGGTTGGCGAGATCCGCACCAGAAAACCCGGGTGTACCGCGTGCGATGATCGACGGCCTGACGTCGTCGGCGATCGGCACCTTCCGCATGTGCACCTTGAGAATCTGCTCGCGTCCACGCACATCCGGCAGCGGCACCACCACCTGCCGGTCGAACCGGCCTGGCCGTAGCAGGGCGGGATCCAGCACATCCGGGCGATTCGTGGCTGCTATCACGATGATGCCTTCGTTGCCTTCGAAGCCGTCCATCTCAACCAGCAGCTGGTTCAGGGTCTGCTCGCGCTCGTCGTGCCCGCCGCCAAGCCCGGCGCCACGGTGGCGACCCACCGCGTCTATTTCATCTATGAAGATGATGCAGGGCGCGTGCTTCTTGGCCTGCTCGAACATGTCGCGAACCCGGGACGCGCCCACGCCCACAAACATCTCGACGAAATCAGAACCGGATATCGTGAAAAACGGCACCTTCGCCTCGCCCGCGATGGCGCGCGCCAGCAGGGTCTTGCCGGTACCGGGCGAACCGATCATCAGCACGCCCTTCGGTATCTTGCCGCCGAGCCGCTGGAACTTGGCCGGGTCCTTCAGGAAGTCGACTATTTCGGAAACCTCTTCCTTGGCCTCCTCGACGCCCGCCACATCCACAAAGGTGATCTTGACCTGATCCTCGCCCAGCAACCGGGCCCGGCTCTTGCCGAAGGACATCGCGCCGCGACCGCCAGCGCCGCCCTGCATCTGGCGCATGAAGTAGACCCACACACCAATCAGGAGGAGGACCGGAAAGGAATTGATGAAAAGACTCACCAGGATGTTCTGGCCCTTCGGCGCCATCGCGCTGATACGCACATCGTTCTTCTTCAGCTCACCGATGAGCGCGGTGTTATCCGTCTCCGGGCTGAAGGTGGTAAAGCGCTCGCCAGTGGACTTGGCGCCCTTGATGGTGTCGCCTTCGAAAATAACCTGGTCAACCTGTCCGGACTGCACCAGATTGAGGAAGTCGGAATACTCGATGGTGTCGGGCTGCCGACTGCCCGTGCCAAAGCTCTGGAACACGGTCAGCAGCACGATGGCGATGACAATCCAGAGAATGACGTTCTTGGCGAGGTCGTTCAGCACTTTATTAAGCCTCTGCTTCTGGTGGAAATCGCGCCAAAAACCTGACGCATTGACAATTTTAGACCCTACTACAACCGAAAGTTCCTGGCTACCAGGTAAGTTTCCCGATTACCGGAGCGCGAAGCGGCGGGTTTCCGCAGCCGAACCGACGCAAACCGGGCCCGGGCCGCCTCCACATACTCCTGAAAGCCTTCTCCCTGGAACAGCTTTACCACCAGATTGCCACCCGGGCGCAGGACCTGGCTCGCAAAGTCGGCAGCCAGCTCCGCCAGGTGCATGGCCCGCGGCTGATCCACGACCCGCGTCCCACTCATATTGGGGGCCATATCAGACAGTACAAGGTCAACCGGCGTGCCGGCGAGACTGGTCAGGAGACGGTTCATAACAGCTTCTTCGCCAAAATCGCCCTGAAGGATTTCCACCCCGGCCAGTGGGGCCATGGGTAGCAGGTCCACCGCCAGCACCCGGCCCCGCCCGCCAACCACATCTGCAGCAAACTGGCTCCACGCTCCCGGCGCGGCGCCCAGGTCGATCACGACAGAGCCGGGCTTGATCAGGCGCTCGCGACCCTGCAGTTCGGACAGCTTGAATACTGCGCGAGAGCGCCAGCCCTCCGCCTGGGCACGCTTCACGAAAGGGTCCCGCGCCTGTCTCGCCTTCCACCGGGCACTGGATGATTTCCGGCTCATCGCTATACTCGCGGCCCATGCCAGCGGCCGCGAAACCTCTTTCCGAGAAACAGAAGAAGCACTTGCGAGGACTCGCCCATGGACTCCGGCCGGTGTCGCACCTGGGTAACGCCGGCATTACCGACGCCTTTCTTGCTGAACTGGAAACCACCCTCGCCCATCACGAACTCATCAAGCTCAAGGTAGTGGCGTCAGACCGGACACAGCGCGACGCGGCCATACAAACCCTCGTGGAACGAACCGGAGCCATCCTGATAGCGCGCATCGGTAATATTGCGGTGCTCTACCGGCCGGGCCCGGGCGGCCCGCAGCTCGAACTGCCCGACAGCTGAGGCGCGCGGCCTCCCGGCGCAGCCTTCTAGAAGTATTCGACCCGCACAATCTCCAGATTCTTCTCGCCGGCGGGTACCGTAAAGGACGCAACGTCGCCCTCCACCTTGCCAATGAGGGCCCGCGCCAGCGGTGAGGTGATCGAAATCAGGCCCTGTTTCATGTCTGCCTCGTACTCGCCGACAATCTGGTAGCGGCTGGCCTTGCCATCCGCTTCGTCCACCAGGCTGACCGTCGCACCAAACAGGACCTTGGTATTCCCGACCAGGCGCGTCACGTCGATCACTTCCGCATTGGCAATCAGGCTCTCCAGGTCCCGAATCCGGGCCTCAATAAATCCCTGCTCTTCCTTCGCAGCGTGATATTCGGCGTTCTCTTTGAGGTCACCGTGACCACGGGCCACGGCAATAGCCTGTGTCACACGTGGCCGCGCCTCCGTCTTCAGCGTGCGGATTTCCTCGCGCACCTTCTCGGCGCCGCGAATTGTCAATGGAATCCTTTTCAAACGATCACTCCAGCATGCAGATCCTGCAGCCTGTTTACGCTGCCGCCATCCCGATGATCGAGAGCGTAACCCGTCGCGAGTGCCGCCGGCATGGTGGTGTAATAAGTCACCTTGCGATGCACGGCAGCGCCGCGGATGGAATGCGACTCCCGAATGGCCTGCTTGCCCTCGGTAGTATTCACGATCAGGCTGATTTCCTCGTTCTTGATCATGTCTACCACGTGCGGCCGGCCCTCGCGCACCTTGTTCACCCTTCGGCAGGAGATGCCCGCCTTGGCGAGCGTCATGGCAGTGCCGCCGGTTGCAATGATGTCAAAACCGCGATCGAGCAGCAGTTGCGCCAGCTTGACCGCTGCCGGCTTGTCGCGGTCTCGCACCGACAGGAACGCCGTGCCTCGATGCGGCAGGACGACGCCCGAGGCAATCTGCGCCTTCGCGTAAGCCTCGGCAAAGGTCCGCCCGGTGCCCATTACCTCACCAGTCGACTTCATTTCGGGACCCAGGATCGGGTCAGCCTCGGGGAATTTCACGAACGGGAATACCGCTTCCTTTACCGAGTAGAAGTCGGGTATTCGCGGGGCGGTTGCGCCCTGCTCCGCCAGCGTGACATTCACCATGGCCTTGGCGGCCACCTTTGCCAGCGGCAGGCCAATTGCCTTCGACACAAACGGCACTGTCCGCGACGCACGCGGATTGACTTCCAGCAGGTAAATGATCCCGTTCTGGATTGCGAACTGGGTGTTCATCAGCCCGATGACGTTCAGCGCCTTCGCCAGCATCGTCACCTGCCTGGTGAGCTCTGCCTGGACGTCCTGGCCCAGGGTCACCGGCGGCAGGGAGCAACTGGAATCGCCGGAGTGGACGCCGGCCTGCTCAATGTGCTCCATGATCCCGCCGACCATGACATCCCTGCCGTCGCTGACGATATCGACATCGACTTCCACCGCAAGATCCAGGAAGCGATCCAGCAACACGGGGCTGTCCTCGGAGACATTGACTGCGTCCTTCATATAGAGGCGGAGGTCATCTTCCGTGTGCACGACTTCCATCGCCCGACCTCCCAGGACGAACGAGGGCCGGATAACGAGAGGAAACCCGACGTCAGCGGCCAGGCGCACCGCCTCGTCCGGCGTACGGGCCGTGCAGTTTGGCGGCTGGCGCAGCCCCAGTCGCTGCACGAGCTGCTTGAACAGCTCCCGGTCCTCGGCAATATCAATCGACTCCGGGCTGGTGCCAATGATGGGGACACCCGCTTCCTTGAGCCGGCGCGCCAGCTTGAGCGGCGTCTGCCCGCCGAACTGCACGATGACCCCGTCTGGTTGCTCGAGATCGACGATTTCCATGACGTCCTCGAACGTGAGCGGTTCGAAGTACAGCCGGTCGGACGTGTCGTAGTCGGTCGATACCGTCTCGGGGTTGCAGTTGACCATGATTGCCTCGTAACCGACCTCCTTCATCGCGAAGGCGGCATGTACGCAGCAGTAGTCAAACTCGATTCCCTGGCCGATCCGGTTCGGCCCGCCACCCAGAATGATGATCTTCTTGCGATCCGTGGGTCGCGCCTCGCACTCCTCCTCATAGGTCGAATACATGTAGGCAGTCGTCGTCGAAAACTCGGCGGCGCAGGTGTCCACGCGCTTGAAAACCGGACGCACGCCGGCCTTGAGGCGGGCCTGGCGGACAATGTTTTCCCTGATTCCCAAGAGCTTCGCCAGCCGGCTGTCCGAGAAGCCTTTGCGCTTCAGTGTGCGCAGCTTGTCCCCCTGGAGCACCGGCATGCCCTCGGAGCGCACGCGGCCCTCGCACCGGATCAGGTCCTCGATCTGGGCCAGGAACCAGGGATCAATGCCCGACAACCGGGCAACTTCATTTCGGGTCAGTCCGTGCCGGAACGCGTCGCCAACGTAGAGCAGGCGGTCGGGACCGGGCATCCTGAGCTCGCGCCGGAGGAGGTCCATGGCCTCATCATCGGGTTCGGCGGCCATCATTTCGACAAAGCCGCTGATTCCCGTCTCGAGGCCCCGCATGGCCTTCTGCAGCGACTCCTGGAACGTGCGACCCATCGCCATGACTTCGCCGACCGACTTCATCTGCGTGGTCAGACGGCTGTTGGCACCGGGGAATTTCTCGAAGGTGAAGCGCGGAATCTTCGTCACCACATAGTCGATGGTTGGCTCGAAGGACGCCGGCGTCGCTCCGCCAGTGATGTCATTGCGGAGTTCATCGAGCGTGTAGCCAATGGCGAGCTTCGCCGCCACCTTGGCGATAGGAAAACCCGTAGCCTTGGAAGCCAGCGCGGATGAACGGGACACCCGGGGATTCATCTCGATGACCAGCATTCGCCCGTCTTCCGGATTGATGGCGAACTGGACATTCGAACCACCGGTATCAACGCCGATGCGGCGGAGCACGGCAATCGATGCGTCGCGCATCCGCTGGTATTCCTTGTCGGTCAGCGTCTGCGCAGGGGCAACCGTAATCGAATCGCCCGTATGCACGCCCATGGCATCCACATTCTCGATGGAGCAGATGATGATGCAGTTGTCGGCCTTGTCGCGCACGACTTCCATCTCGAACTCCTTCCAGCCGATCACCGATTCCTCGAGCAGGATTTCCGTGGTCGGAGACAGGTCGAGTCCGTGCGTCGCCATCGCCTCGAATTCTTCGCGGTTGTAGGCAATGCCGCTGCCGCTGCCGCCGAGGGTGAACGACGGCCTGATGATGGTTGGAAAGCCGATGGTGGCCTGTACCTCTATGGCCTCCTCGATCGTGTGGGCGATGGCGGCATTGGCCACGTCCAGCCCGATCTCCTTCATGGCCTTCCGGAACAGGTCACGGTCTTCCGCCGTGTCGATGGCTTCGCGCGACGCGCCAATGAGTTCGACGCCAAACCCGGCGAGAACGCCCTCCCGCTCCAGGTCGAGTGCGCAGTTGAGTGCCGTCTGGCCACCCATCGTGGGCAGCAGCGCGTCGGGCCGCTCCTTCTCGATGATCCGCGCCACGGTCTGCCAGTTCACCGGCTCGATGTAGATCGCGTCAGCCATCTCGGGGTCGGTCATGATCGTGGCGGGATTGGAATTGACCAGGATGACCCGGAAGCCTTCCTGTCGCAGGGCCTTGCAGGCCTGCACGCCGGAGTAGTCAAACTCGCAGGCCTGGCCGATCACGATCGGCCCGGCGCCGATGATGAGTATGCTTTGCAGATCTGTACGCCGTGGCATGAAGAACTCTCGGTTAGCTGCGGCGCTACACCCGCTGGTGCGCCGCCTCCTGGTGCTTGGTGAAACTCCGGCGCTTTACTTCCCCGTTGCCGGCACGGCGTTCTCCTTCTGAATGCGCTGACGCATCAGGCTGGAGAAGCGGGCGAACAGTGGCCGCAAGTCGTGTGGCCCGGGACTGGCCTCGGGATGACCTTGAAAACCGAAGGCTAAACAATCGGTTCTCTCTATTCCCTGAAGTGAATTATCAAATAAGGAGCGGTGCGTGGCCCGCAGATTGTCCGGCAGGCTGGCCTCGTCGACGGCAAAACCGTGATTCTGGCTGGTGATCAGGACCTGCCTCGAGTCCAGGTCCTGCACCGGGTGATTCGCACCATGATGGCCGAATTTCATCTTCACGGTCCTGGCGCCACTAGCCAGTCCGAGTAGCTGATGTCCGAGGCAGATCCCAAAGACGGGAATACCAGCGGCAATGATTTTCTGGATGGCCTCGATCGCGTAAGTACAGGGTTCGGGATCGCCGGGACCGTTGGAGAGAAATACGCCATCCGGTCGCAGGGCCAGTACCGCATCGGCTGGCGTCTCCGCCGGAACAACGGTAACCCGGCAGCTGTGATCGACCAGCAGCCGGAGAATGTTGCGCTTGATACCGAAGTCGTACGCCACCACGTCGAACACGCCACTGCGCTT
>Ga0224500_10001730_pt1 | contig 12514 bp, 15 predicted proteins | sample SF_Oct11_sed_USG_FD_168126 | JGI IMG/M metagenome (GOLD analysis project Ga0224500, IMG submission 168126) | Sediment microbial communities from San Francisco Bay, California, United States - SF_Oct11_sed_USGS_4_1 | ecosystem: Environmental > Aquatic > Marine > Sediment | place: USA: California... | reverse complement strand
CAGGACGAGACCGGCCGAGGCCCACCGTCGCCGCCCACCCCGTCTGCATCGTTCGTTCATCGCTCGCCCAGCCTCGATCTCTCGTCGCGTCACGCGCGCTGCTCGTGCGCCTGCGCGTCCCTGCACCGCCGTACAGGCGAGACGGCTCGTCGTCCCTCCACGTCACTCGACGTGGAGTCTTCGTCGCCGCCGCCACTGCCAGGCCCCGAAGCATATCTACCCGCTTCGGACGCCGAGGCTGGCCGAGCCGCTCGATCGCGACGTCCCCGGCGTCGCGTTCAGCTTTGGGTCCGCAGCTTCGTTGACACCCGGGCTCGTTGGGCTCTCCGGCGGGGTCAGCACCGCGCGTGGGCACGCCACCACAGCATTCAACCGGTGGCCTGCTGCGCCTCCCACCATTCCTTGAGGTGCCGCTCGGCGCTGTCGGTGTCGACGGCGCGTCCGGCCCGCTTCAGCTCGAGGAGGTGGCGGACGGCCGCACCCACCTCCGGGCCGGGCGGGATCCCGAGGATCTCCATGACCCGGTTGCCGTCGATCGCCGGGCGCTCGGCCAGGCGGCGGTCCTCCGCTGCCAGGGCCGCGATCCGCTGCTCGAGGTCGTCGACCTGTTCCTGGAGGCGCTCGGCCTTGGCCCGGTTCCGGGTGGTGCAGTCGCAGCGGACCAGCTCGTTGAGCGCGCCGAGCAGGGGGCCGGCGGTGCGGGCGTAGCGCCGGACCGCCGCGTCGCTCCAGCCGTCGGCGTACCCCTTGAACCGCCCCGACAACCGCACGAGCTCGGTGACGTCGCGCACGACGTCCTCGTCGAAGGCGAGCGCCCGCAGGCGGCGCCGGGTCATCTTCGCCCCGACCGCCTCGTGATGGTGGAAGGTGACGGTCCCGTCCTCGAAGCGGCGCGTGGCGGGCTTGACGATGTCGTGGAACAGGGCTCCGAGACGGACGACGAGATCGGGCGGGGTCTTGGCGGTGACCGCGATCGTGTGGGCGAGCACGTCCTTGTGCCGGTGGATCGGGTCCTGCTCGAGTCGCAGGGCCGGCAACTCGGGAACGATGTCCTCGGCGCGACCGGAATCGACGAGCGCCCACAGGCCCGCGCTGGCATCGGGCGCGAGCAGGGCGTCGCAGAGGTCTTGGCGGGCAGCGTCGACGTCCATCACGAGGCGGCGATGCTAGCCGAGCGACGGGGTGGTCGTCGCCGCCGTTTCGAGTGGCCGGCCCGCCGAACCCGCCCCGGAGGCCCGGCCGGCGGCGACCCGCCCGTACGCTGGGCCGCCATGACGAGCCTGATCCTGCGCGGCGGAACGGTTGTCGACTCGACCGGTGCACGCCGGGCCGACGTCGCGCTACGCGACGGCCACGTCCAGTCCGTCGGCGCACGCCTCGATGCCCCCCGCGGCGCGCACGAGATCGACTGTGGAGGGTGCCTGGTCGCCCCTGGCCTGGTCGATCTGCACGTCCACCTGCGCCAACCGGGTGGCGAGGAGGCGGAGACCGTCGAGACCGGGTCGCGGGCCGCGGCCGTCGGCGGGTTCACCGCGGTCGTCGCGATGCCCAACACGAACCCCGCCGCCGACTCGGTGGAGGTGGTCCGAGCGGTACGGGCCTGGGGCGAGCAGGCCGGGCTGTGCGACGTCCATCCGGCCGCCGCGATCACCGTGGGGCGGGCGGGAGCCGCGTTGAGCGACCTGGAGGCCCTCTACGACGCGGGCGTGCGCATCTTCACTGACGACGGCAACGAGGTCGCCGACGCCGCGCTGATGCGGGCGGCGTTCGAGCGCGCGGTCCAACTGCCGGGTGCGGTGCTCGGCCAGCACTCCGAATGCGCCGCGCTGGTCGAGGGCGGCCACCTGCACGAGGGGGCGGTGTCGGCCAGCCTCGGCCTGGCCGGACGTCCCGCCGAGGCCGAGGAGATCACGGTCGCTCGCGACCTCGCGCTCGCCCGGCTGACGGGCGGCCGGTTGCACGTGCTCCACGCGTCGGTGTCCGCGACCGTCGAGATGGTGCGGCGCGCCCGGGCCGAGGGCGTCCGCGTGTCGATGGAGGTGACGCCGCAGCACCTGTGGCTCACCGACGAGCTCTGTCGCGACGGCGATCCGACGTTCAAGGTGAATCCGCCCTTGCGCACCGGGTCCGACGTCGCCGCCATGCGCGCCGGCCTCGCCGCCGGCGTCATCGACGCCATCGCCACCGACCACGCACCGCACGCGCCGCACACCAAGGCCCGCCCTTTCGCCGAGGCCCCCCCTGGCATGGTCGGCCTCGAGACCGCCGTCGGGGTGGTCTGGACCGAGCTCGTCCACCCCGGCGTGCTGAGCGCATCCCAGGCGCTCGCAGCGCTGTCGTGGAACCCGGCGGCCATCGCCGGGCTGTCCTCGGCCGAGCCGGGCGCCGGTCACGGCGGGCCGATCGTGCCCGGCGCAGCCGCGCACGTCTGCGTGATCGACCCCGAAGCGTCCTGGACGGTCCGCGGCGGCGACCTCGTCGGGCGGGCGCACAACACGCCCTTCGAGGGTCGCACCCTGCGCGGTCGGGTGCGACACACCTTCCTGGCGGGAGAACCCACCGTGCTCGACGGCGTCGCCCAGCGCTGACGGGGCGCGGGAATGGGGGTCGGCATCGGGGCGGCTCTAACATCGCCCGCCATGACCAACCGGCTCCGCTCGCCGCGCCGGACGCCCGCGGCATGAAGGCGCTGCTCTTCCGGCGCAACGAGGTGCGCTACGCGGCCGCCGCCATCACCTCGCGATTCGTGCGCGGTGAAGGGGCCCGCATCGGCCCGCTGAGCCTGAGCGACATCGCGGCGCCCGAGTTGCCGGGCGCCGGATGGCACCGCGTCACACCGCTGCTCAGCGGCATCTGCGGGAGCGATCTCGCCACGATCGAGGGAACGTCGTCGCGCTACTTCGAGCCGCTGGTCTCGTTCCCCTTCGTCCCGGGCCACGAGGTGGTCGGCCGCCTCGAGGACGGCACCCGGGTGGTGATCGAGCCGGTGCTCGGTCCGGCCGCACGCGGCTTCGAGCCCCCGTCGGCCGACGCGGCCCCCGGCGACGGCGACGACTACGGGCACTACGTGGCCGGGCCGCTCGAGGCGGGCATCCAGATCGGCTACTGCGCGTCGACGGGCGGCGGCTGGTCCACCCAGCTGGTGGCGCACGAGTCGCAGTTGCACCCCATCGACGACTCGATGAGCGACGGGACGGCCGTGCTCGTCGAGCCGCTCGCGGTGGGTATGCACAGCGCGCTGCGCGCCCAGCTGCGGCCCGGGTCACTCGTCGCGGTGATCGGCGCCGGCACGATGGGGCTGCTGACGATCGCCGCCCTGCGCTGCCTGCACCCCGACGCCCGGATCATCGCCGCGGCGAAGTACCCCCATCAGAAGCGACTCGCGACGCGCATGGGCGCCGACCAGGTGGCCGAGCCGGCAGGTCTGGCGCGCGCGGTGCGCCGGGCGAGCGGCTGCCGGATGATCGGTGACGATCTCGCCGGCGGTGCCGACGCCACCGTCGACACGGTCGGCGCGTCGGCATCGATCCGCGAGGCGATCGGCATCACGCGACCCCGCGGCCGGGTGGTGCTCTGCGGCATGCCCGCGCACGTCCACCTGGAGCTGACCGCTCTGTGGCATCGCGAGACCGAACTGGTCGGCGCCTACACCTACTGCACCGAGAAGTTGCCGTCGGGAGAGCGCACGACCTCGTTCCGCCTGGCCCTCGATCTCGCCCGCCGGGTCGACCTCTCGCCGCTGGTCAGCGCCACCTACCGCCTCGACCGCTACACCGAGGCGCTGCGCCACGCGGCCAACGCGGGGACCCGGGGCGCGGTCAAGGTCGCCTTCGACCTGCGCGACGAGAAGCACCGCCGCTGAACCGCTCACGCGCGACGGTGCCCGGCCTCGAGATGGCCGGGCACCGGGAACGTCTCTGCACCTGCCAGGCCCGCGCGACACCTCGCTGGGCCAGCTCGGAGACCCTGGCGGATCGGTGGAAGCTGCGCCGGGCGAGGTGGCGCTGCTCAGCGCTCTTCGCGGAAGACCACGTGCTGGCGAACGACCGGGTCGTACTTCTTCAGCTCGAGCCGCTCGCGGGTGTTGGTGCGGTTCTTGCGGGTGACGTACGTGTAGCCGGTGCCGGCCGTCGACTTCAGCTTGATGATCGGCCGCTTGTCGTTCTTGGCCATGTCAGACCTTCACCCCCCGGCGGCGCATGTCGGCCAGCACGGCCTCGATGCCCTTCTTGTTGATCGTCTTGATGCCCTTCGCGCTCACCCGCAGCGTCACCCAGCGGCGCTCCGCGGGCACCCAGAAGCGCTGCTTCTGGACGTTGGGATCCCAACGGCGGCGGGTCTTGCGGTGCGAGTGCGAAACGGCGTTGCCGAAGCTGGGCTTGCGGCCGGTGACCTGGCAGATCTTGGACATGAGGGCTCTTCGTGGTGGTCCGCGCTGATGCTCGTCGCGGAAAGAGTCGGAGGAACGCCGCGGCACAACCGACGGCGATCGGTCGGGTCAGTGTAGCGACCGGGGCCGCGCCCGGCGATTCGGGCGCCGCCGCGCTGGCGACCGCGTCCACCTGCAGAGGCTGGTCGCATGGTTGTAGCGTGCCGCCGATGGCGAAAGATCTCGATTTCTGGGTGGACCCCATTTGACCTTGGTGTTGGGTGACGGCCCGTTGGGTCGCCGACGTCGCACCACAACGTGACCTCAAGGTCACCTGGAAGTCCATCTCGCTCTACTTCAAGAACGAGCCCGCGCCCGACTCCGACTACCACGACCCGGTGCTCTACACGCACAAGCTGCTCCGGGTGCTCGAGGCCGTCCGGGCCGCCGAGGGCGAGGACAAGGTCTTCGACCTGTACTGGGAGTACGGGCGCCGCATCCACCACGACAAGGACCGCTCCTTCAGCGCAGCCGACGCCCTCGCCGCGGTCGGCCTCGACACCTCCTACGCCGACGCGTTCGAGGCGGAGAAGTGGGACTCGGTCATCCGCTCGGCCATGGACGAGGGGCTCGCCCTGTGCGGCAACGACGTCGGCACGCCGATCCTGGGCTTCGACGACGAGAACGGCCGGCGGGTCGGCTACTTCGGCCCGGTCATCACCCGGGTCCCGCCCGGCGACGGTGGTCTCAAGCTGTGGGACGGGCTGATGACGATGGCCTCCATCGACGGCTTCTGGGAGATCAAGCGGACGCGCACCGAACGGCCCGAGTTCGGCGAGCGGCCCTGAGCCCGAACCTGGCCGGTCCGGCCACCGGCGGTACCGCCCTGGGCGGCGCCGCCGGAGCCGGACGGTAGGGTTGGCCCGTGCGAGCGTCCCCGGGCTGCGCTGAGACGGGCGACGAGCTGGGCAGCGCCTGGGACCCGCTCGTCGCGGCTTCCCCCGACATCGATCGGTTCTGCTCGCGCAGCTGCTGGGCCCTGTCGGCGCACTCGGTCTACGGCGGTGGGGCCGAGCCCCTGGTCGCGCACGACGACGGCGCGGCCGTCGCGCTGGCCCCCATGGCCGACCGCAGCGGCGCCCGCCTGCTGTGTGGCCTCGACCCGCTGTGGGGGTTCTCCTCGGCGGTCGTCGGGCCCGACCTGCGCGGCGGCGCAGTTCTGCTTCGCGACCTCCTCGACCGCCACCGCGGCCGCTGGGACGCCGCCCTGCTGACCGGAGTCCCCGAGCGCAGCCCTCGCCTCGATGCGCTCGTGTCCGCTCTGCCCCGCCGCGTGGAGCTGCGCGCACTGCCGTCGATGGTCCGGCGGCAGATCTCGCTCGGGCCGGGCGGAGTCGACGCCTACCTCGCCGGCCGCGGCAGCCACTTCCGCCGCAACCTGCGGCGTGCCGAACGCCGCCGCGTCGACGAGGGCGTCGACGTCGAGCTGATCGAGGGCGGGGGCGCCGAGATCGTCGCCCGGTGCGCGGCCGCCGAAGCGGCGTCGTGGAAGGGCCGGGCGGGTGACGGGCTGACATCGGCCCCGTTCCGAGCGTTCTACGAGGCGCTCGCGGCACGGCTCGCGCCGAGCGGCGCGCTGCGAGCCGGCTTCGCGCGCGACCCGTCGGGACGGGACCTCGGCTACATCCTCGGCGCGGTCGCCGGGGGCATCTACCGGGGGCTGCAGCTGAGCTTCGCCGAGGACGCGGCCGCGCTGTCGATCGGCAATCTCCTCCAGTACCACCAGCTGCGGGCGGTCGAGCGCGAGGGCCTCGGCCTGTACGACCTCGGGATGGACATGCCGTACAAGACGGCCTGGGCCAACCACTCCCTCACGACGCTCACCGTCGCGGTGCTCGCCCGCTGAGAGCACCTCGGCCGCCTCGCCACGTCCGTGTGCGGCGGGCACCCCTGAGCGGTCTAAGGTGGCCCCCCGTGGGTGCGGACCGCAGTCCCGACGCTGCCGGACCCGGCTCGTCCGAAGCGGGGGGACCGGGCGACGGCGCCGCTGCGACGGCCGATCGCTTCCGACGTGACGATCGCGCCGAGCTCCCGCTGTACCTCGGCGCCGTGGTCGTGCTGATCGTCGGTGGTGCGCTGGTGCGCACGTGGCTGTTGAACTGGATCGCCGGGCCGCTCTTCGTCGTCGTGTTCGTCGGGTTCGGCGGCGCGGTCCTCGAACGCGCCCGGGCCGGTCGAGCCGCGCCGCCGGCCACGAAGTCGGATGCGTCACCGTGAGTTGGGCTGCCCACGAGCTCGAGTCCTACGTGTTGCAGAAGCACGTGAAGTCGGGGGTCAGCTACCTCGGCATCCTGCTGGGCTGCCTGCTTCCCGACCTGTTCACGAAGCTGCCGGTCTACGGATGGACCATCGGCGGTTTCACGCTGAAGGCCGACTTCCCGGCGCAATACCATCGGAGTTGGCCTGGGGTCGGATTCACCCACTCGCTGCTCTTCGGCGTGCTGTTCGCCCTGGCGGTGCTGGCGGTCACCCGCAGCCGGTGCTGGACGCTGGGCATCCTCATCGGCGAGTGGGCGCACGTGCTGACCGACACCTTCGACTCGGTGGGCACGATGCTGCTGTTCCCGTTCACCACCCAGCACTACTCGACGGGCATGTGGGCGTACGCCGCGCAGGCCGGCCGCTACGGCGACGCGGCGGCCTACTACTCGAGCCTCGGTGGCGTCTGGGACGTGCTCTGGCTCGGGGTGGCCCTGAGCGGCTTCTCGGTGTTGCGACGCCGGTACTTCCTCGAACGCGTCGCGCCGCAGGACCCCGCCTGGGCGTGGCTACAGCGCCGCTTCGACCTCGACGAACGGGCGCTGGTGGCGGCCTATCGCGCCTGGTTCGTGTACGGCGCCAGCCGGATCTTCGGCTGGACCCTGTGGGCGCGGGTCCTCAACCCCGAGCGGGGTGTCCAGGTCGTCGACTGGTCATGGGGCGGGCCGGGCTGGGTGGAGGCCGTGAGCTTCCCGGCCCGGAGCTGGGCCCAGTTCTCCCTGAGCACCGCCTGGGGGCTCGTCGGCGTGAGCGCCGCCCTCGCGCTGCTGTGGCGCGTGGTGGGCGCCCGCCTGTGGGCCCGCGCCGCCTGAGCCCGACCTGGCTCCGCCTCGCGCTCACGCACCGCCGGAGGGCGAGGCGTCGCCGCGCGCCCGCCTCGCGGCGCCCACCCAGTCGGTGACGATGCCGTCGACACCGGTGGCCGCCGCCGCCTCGTGTCCGTCCTCGGAGCGCACCCAGCAGTAGACGACGAGGCCCAGCTCGTGCGCGCTGGCGACGACGACGGGGTCGGTCACCCGGTCGTCGATCGAGACCGCCTCCACCCCCCAGGCCGCGGCCCGGTGCAGGTAGTCGTAGACGGCGGCGGGCGTCGACGCGGGCGCGAGCAGCGCCCGCTCGGCGCCGTGCCCACCCCGTACGGCGAACTCGGTCGAGCGCTGGTCGCGGGTCCACAACAGGCTGCGATCGAGCACGCCGAGCGCTGCGAGCACGTCGACGGACACGCCGACCGCGCGGCCGTCCTTGAAGTCGACGGCGAAGCCTAGGTGGGGTGGGAGGGCCTCGGCGGCCGCGGCCAGCGTCGGCGGGGCCGCCCGGCGGTGGCCCTCGCCCCCGCCGGGACCATCGAACGCCCGCAGGCGACCGAAGCAACGTTCGCTCGTGAAACGGACGGGAACCGGCCAGCGCAGGGTTCGCAGCGGGATCGGATCGTGACAGAGCACCGGGACGCCGTCGCGGGTGAGCCGGACATCGATCTCGACGAGATCGGCGCCCTGTCGCGCCGCGGCGGCGATGCCGGCCAGGCTGTTCTCGGGCGCATCGAGCGGCAGCGTCCGGTGGGCGATGATCCGCACCGGGTCAGCGGGGCGCGGCCCGAACGGGCTCGCGGGCGCGGGGTTCGCCGGAGCGGGCGACCACTTCCTCGACCGCCGCTGCGCCCCCTTCGGCGTGGCGCGACCGCCGGCGCTGGACCCATGCCGCCCGCAGACCGATGACGGCCACGGGCAGCACCTGAGCCGAGCCGAAACAGACGCTGCACATCGGCGGGGGAGCCTACTCGCCGGCGCGGCGGCGCACCTCCCGCACCGCTCAGCGCGGGCAACTCGTCGCCTGGTAGGCCGCTGCCACGGCCTCGACCGCGTCGCGATAGGTGAGCGGGCCGACCCAGTCGGTGCCGCCGAGGATGCGCGTCGCGACCTCGGGCACCGAGCCGGCACAACCGTTCACCGCTTCGAGCGGGCGACGCAGGTCGACGGGGTTCGCGCTCGGGAAATACCGCTGCACGAACAGCTCGAACAGGTCGGGTCGCAGCCCGTCGGGATCCACCGCTGGCGCCGTGGCCGGGGGCGCGGCGGATGGCGGCGCGGACGTGGCGGACGGTGATGCGGAAGCGGCTTCGAGATCGCGGTAGCGCACCTCGAGCCCGGCCAGGTCGCTGCGCGCCTGATCGCGCTCGGCCCGCAGCCGCGCGACCTCGGCCGCTGCCTCACCGGGCGCGGCCCCGCCGACCGGGGTCGGGGCCGTGCTGCGCCCGAGCAGGAAGCCTCCCAACGCCAGCACGGTCAGCGTGGCGCCCGCCACCCCTGCCGCCACGCGCCGGCGCCGACGGTAGATGCGCTGGTCGCGCCGCGTCGGCCCCGCCGTGAGCGCCATCGGGTCAGGCCACCCCCGCGCTCACAGGAACAGCAGGGGGTCGGTCGGGTTGTCGTACACCCGGGTCTCGAAGTGCAGGTGGGGGCCGGTCGAAGCGCCGGTCGACCCGACCCAGCCGATGACGGTCCCCTGGCGGACCGAGGACCCCTCGGAGACGCCCAGCTCGGACATGTGCCCGTACAACGTGACGATCCCGCCGTCGTGGGCGATCATCACGCAGTTCCCGTAGCCGCCGTTCCAGCCGGCGAAGATGACCGTGCCGGCCTTGGACGCCCACACGGGGGCGCCGTATGGCGCGCCGATGTCGAGCCCGGCGTGCAGGCGGCTGTAGCCGAGGATGGGGTGGATCCGGTAGCCGAAGTACGAGGTGATCGGGCCGTCGGCCGGATAGACGAACCCCGATGCGGAGGCCGACCCGACCGACACCGAGTACGAGCCCCCACCGCCGCCCGATCCCACCGAGCTCACGCTGACCGCGGCGACCTTGTCCCGGATGACCTGGTCGAGCTCCTCCTCGGCCGCCTTCAGCTCGGCGTCGCGTCCTTCGGCCTCGGCGATCTCGTCGGCGAGAGCATCCTTGAGACGAGCCTGGGAGTCGCGCCGCGACTCGAGCTCGGCCCGGGCCGCGTCGAGCTCGGCGTGCGCGGCCGCGGCCGCATCGACCGCGGCGCGGGCGGCCTCCTCGGCCTGCTGCTGTTCGTCGAGCAGGCCGCGGTAGCGCTCGATCGTGTCCTGGTAGGAGCCCTGGACCAGGTCGTAGAACTCCTGTTTCTTGACGAGGTCGTTCATCGACGTCGCGCCGAAGGCCAGATCGTTGCGGCGCCCGATCGAGCCGACGTACGCGTTCACCACCCCCTCGCGCGCCCGGTCGCGCCAGGTGCTCGCCGCCGCCGCCGACTCGGCCGCCCGGGCCTGCCAGGTCGCCGCGTCCTGCTCGGCCTCGGCGAGCGCCGCGGTCGCCACCGCCACCTCGGCCTCCTGAGCGGCGAGGGCCTCGTTGAGGCCGGCGAGCGCGGCGAGCATCTCGTCGGAGCGGGCGTTCAGCACGTCGAGCTCGGCGGCGAGGTCGGCCTGGCGCTGGAGGTTCTCCTCCTTCTGGGCGCGCGCCTCGTCGAGGGTGAGATCGTCCTGGCCCGAGGCCGGGTCGCCGCCTACGAGCAGGGTGAGCAGCACCGCGATCACCACGATCGCCCGTCGCGCTGCTTGGCTGTCTGGAACTCTCACGCGGACCACCACGCACCGACGACAGAGACGACTCCCGCTGAGCCCCCAACCCGCTGAGCCCCCAACCTGCGGAGCGAACGCTAGCAGCAGGCCTGCAGCAACGGGTGGAGCCGACTCGGTCCATCACGGGTAGCGCTGGCGTAGCCACTCAACAGTGAGCTCGAGCGCCGGGCGGCGGTGACCCTCCAGGTAGTGGGGCGCGCCTCGCACCTCGTGGTAGGTGAAGTCCGCCGCGCCGGCGTTGTCACGGATCTCGAGCGCCTGGCGGACCCGGATCTCGGTGTCGGCCGTCGGATGGACGAGCAACGACGGCACCGTGACCTGGGGCATCGTGTCGGCGAGTCGGGCGTGCGAGGACAGCCCGGACCACGTGGACAGCCACCCCCGGTCGGTCATGACCCGCGACAGGCCGCCCCGGCCGTAGTTGGCCTCGAACGGATCCGGGAACGCGAAGAGCGACCCGAGCGGCCGATCGTCGGGATCGATCGACAGGTCGAGGTAGGCGGGATCGGCGAGCGTCCGGTAGATCGTCAGGTACCGGCTGTTGACGCCCCGCGCCCGGGCGTCGCGCCACGCCGAGCTCCCGCGTGGTGCGCTGCGCGCCGCGGCCCGGCCGGCGGCCTGGTCGGCGAGCGCCGCCTTGGCCACCGCGTCGATGCGGGCGACGCGGGCGATCTGCGCCGCGCGGTAGCCGGCGAGCCACTCGCGGTCGTAGGAGCACGGCTCGGGCCAGGGCCGCCAACCGTTGTCGGGGTTGTACATGTCGAGTTCCGGCACCACCGACAGGGCGTCGCCCTCGTCGGCGACTGCGGGATCGATGACCTGGAGCATGAACACCCCTTCGCCCGGATGCGCTGCGATCCCGATCCAACCGTCGCCGAGCGACCGTTCGGCCTGGGCGAGCGCCATGAGCGAGCCGCCCCCCGAGTTCCCGAGCAGCACGACCGCCTCCGCGCCCCGCTCCCGCACGAGCTGCGCGGCCGCCGCGACGTCGAGCACGCACTTCTCGTGCAGGCAGTCGATGTCGTTGTTCATGTAGCGAGTGCCGAACCCGAGCACCGCGAACCCGGCGTGGGCCAGCAGCGGGCACGCATAGTGAACGGAGAAGTCGCCTCGCGGGTGCGACAGGATGACCGCCGTCTTCCAGCGCTGACCGCCGGGCGGTGTCCACAGCGTGCCGCGCACGAGCGCGCCGTCCTCGGCGACGATGCGCACGGGCTCGCGGGGGATGTCGACTCCCGGGTCGTCCTCGGGAAGAGGCCAGTAGCCCAAGCCGTTGGGGCGCGAGTGTCCGAAGGTGGCCGGCATGGCCCCGGACACTACCCAAGCCGGTCGCCACCCATCCCCCGCGTGGACGAACCGATCGGAGGGGGACCCGCCCTATCGTGGACCACGTCCCCGACGCCCCGGCCGCGAGCCGGGCCGCGGGCGACTGGCATCGGGTGCCGGGCCGGGCCCGGGGAGCATCGGCGGTTGTGGCGTGAACGGCAGGATCCTCATCGCGGAGGACGACCCCAAGCAGGCGGAGCTGATCCGCATGTACCTGCAGGCCGACGGGTACGCCGTGCTCGTCACCCACGACGGGCGCAGCGCCCTCGAGGCCATCCGCACCCGCGCCCCGGATCTCGTGATCCTCGACTGGATGATGCCCGCGATGGATGGCCTCGACGTGATCAGGGCCACCCGCCAGAGCTCCGACGTTCCGATCGTGCTGCTCACCGCCCGCTCGGACGAGGACGACCTGCTGCTCGGCCTCGACCTCGGAGCGGACGACTACATCACCAAACCGTTCAGCCCGCGCGAGCTCGTCGCCCGGGTCCGCACGATGATGCGCCGGCGGGTGCCCGCAGCGGAGACGCCGACCGAGATGGGTGTCGGCGGGCTCGTCGTCGACACGGTTCGCCACGAGGTGCGGGTCGACCGGCGGGCGGTGGAGGTCACGCCCAAGGAGTTCGCCCTGCTCGTGGCGCTCGCGGCCCAGCCGGGCCGGGCGTTCTCCCGGCCCCAACTGCTCGAGGCGGCGTTCGGCTTCGGCTACGAGGGTCTCGAGCGAACCATCGACGTGCACGTGCTCAACCTGCGTCGCAAGCTGGAGGCCGATCAGAGCGAGCCGCGCTACCTCCTCACGGTCTACGGGGTCGGCTACAAGATGGCCGAACAGCCGGCGTGAGCGGCGGCGCTGCGGGGCCGCTGGCCGCGCGATGAGCGACCAGAGCGCGATGAGCGACC
>Ga0224500_10001729_pt1 | contig 12516 bp, 9 predicted proteins | sample SF_Oct11_sed_USG_FD_168126 | JGI IMG/M metagenome (GOLD analysis project Ga0224500, IMG submission 168126) | Sediment microbial communities from San Francisco Bay, California, United States - SF_Oct11_sed_USGS_4_1 | ecosystem: Environmental > Aquatic > Marine > Sediment | place: USA: California... | reverse complement strand
CGGGTAACGGCCGACGCGAGCGTGCCGGTGGGCAAGGCAGCCGGCGCGATGCTCGCGTCGTCATGCGGACCGGTCACCGACGTGCAGTGGCGGCAGACTGTGGGGACGACGCTGACTCTCCTGTCCGCCCGGTCGCAGGCGATCAGCATCGAGCCGACGGTTCCCGGTAGCTACAGCTTCACGGTCGACTTCACCGATATCGGCGGAGCGCGTCGCAGCCTGTCGGTGACGATCAACGCACTCTTCCCGGCGTCGCCGACGGCGATCGTCGTCCGGTCCGACCAGGCGGTGCGCGAAGGCGGCAGCGTGTCGGTGCGCGCGTGGCCGGCCGCGACCGCGGGCGAGACGATCACCTGGACGCAGGTGTCGGGGCCGGCGGTCGTGTTCGATACCACCAACACCGATCAGAACCGCGTGCTCTTCACGGCGCCAGCGGTGACGGAAGACACGGTTGTCGTGCTGCGCGCAACCCGGCGGCTCGTCGGCGGCGGAACCGACAGTGACGACGTGCGGATACTGGTGGAGAGCTACGATCAGGCGCCTGCGGACCCTGCCGGCACCGGCGCGTACGTTTTCAGCGACTTCCACGTGTCGCGCGTGTATCCGTACCGCGCCAACGGACCGTTCGCCTCGGCGCTTGTGGCTTGCACCTACGAGTCGAACCTGCAGTACTTCGGCACCGGGGCGAATGTCTGCCCGCTGTCGAAGCTGCCGTTCCTGCACCAGACCACCGGCGGCGGCGTCCCGACGGTCAGCCAGATCATGGACCGGGTGGCCGTGTCGCACGACTGGATGGGCCAGGTGTTCGAGGAGTTCCTCACCACCCAGGCGAATGACGACCTGAAGCGGTTGTTCAACGGCGTCACGGCGATCGTGATCGGGGCGCACGTGCGGCCCAGTTTCTACTACGCGCTGACTGGGGCGATCTACCTCGATGCGGACAGCTTCTGGCTGACCGCGGACCAGCGCGACGTGATCGACGAGAAGCCCGACTTCCGCTCGGACTTCGACCGCCTGCTCAACTACTCGAGCGTGTGGCGCTACACCGAGAACAACCTGAGCATCTTCGTCAACTTCCCCGCGACGACGCGCATTCCGCGCGCTCCGAGCTACCTGCTGGCCGAGGCCGGCTGGCTCCTGTATCACGAACTCGGTCATGCGTCCGACTTCGTGCCGCCGGGCGTGCGCAGTTCTCTGAACAGCAGTCTGTCGGTGTGGGGGAACATCAGCCCGCGTTTCGAGAGCGGGACGCTGCCGTCGGACGACCTGAGCCGCAACCTGCCGCTGTTTTCCGCCGAGATGCGGGCGCTGGCCCAGGTGAAGTTCGTCGGCGTTGCCCCGACGCCGGCGCAGATCGCCTACACCCCTGACACGGTGGCCTCCTTCTTCGCGCCCGACCGGGCGACCGACGAATACAACTTCCATCCCTCGACCCGCGAGGACCTCGCGATGCTGTTCGAGGAGTTCATGATGTTCCGCAACCACGCCTGGCGGCGCGACATGGCGATCACCGACAAGATCACCGATACGACCACCAGTTCGACGCTGATCGTGCGCTGGGGACAGCGTGGACGCGTCGGGGCGGTTTCGGTGAAGCCGCGCGTGCAGCTCGTGGTCGGTGCGCTCGCGCCCTGGGTGCCGTTGGCCGAGGTGACGAACCTGCCGCCGCCGGTCCAGATGCGGGCGGGCGATAGCTGGGCCGGCAACCTGGTCCAGCCGGCGCCGCCGCCGGGGCTCGCGAGTGCGCTGTCCGTGCGCGGTGTGCTGGACTTCGAGGCTGAGCGGGCGTCGTTGCTGCGCGACCTGGGTGGGCGTCACGGGCACTTGACGCCGAACGACAGGTGGCTGCGGCGCGCTGGTCGCTGAGGAACGAGTGAGCGAGTTCTCGACCCGCGACCCGGCCACGCCGGCGTTCTGGGACGAGCGCTACCGCGCCGGCTTCACCCCGTGGGACGCCCGCGGGGTGCCGCGCGCGCTGACCCGCTACATCGACGCGGCGCGGCCCGGACGGCGGGTGCTGGTGCCCGGTTGCGGTAGCGCCTACGAAGCGGGCTACCTGCTTTCGCGGGGTTTCGAGGTCACGGCGATCGACATCGCACCGGAAGCGCTCGCCCGCGCTCGCGCCGTGCTGGGCGACGCGGTTGCCGACCGCGTGCTGAGGCAGGCGGATTTCTTCTCGCTGGACATCGAGATCGACTGGATCTACGAGCGCGCCCTGCTGTGCGCCCTGCCGTACCGGCTATGGGCGGACTACGCTGCGGCGGCGCGTCGCCTGCTCGGCGTGGGCGGGGTGCTCGCCGGCTTCTTCTTCATCCAGAACTCGGCGCCCGAACCGCGCCGCGGTCCGCCGTTCTCGGCGCACCGGACCGAGATCGACGGGCTGTTCGCCGACGGATTCACCTGCACAGCAGACGAGGACGTCCCCGAGGAACAGTCGATCCCGGCCTTCGCGCGCCACGAGCGCTGGATGGTGTGGCAGCGCCGAGACGAAGCCGGCGCAGCCGCGGGCAATCGCTGAGCGTTGCTTCATAATTCGCGCCAGTTCCCGCGTGCCGCCGCCCGGGCGGAGCTGCCATGACGCTGATCGCCTTCATCGTCCTCTACCTGCTGGCGTCGATCGCCATCGGCCTGTTCGCCGCGACGCGCGTCAAGAGCACGTCGGACTACGCCATCGCCGGCCGCTCGCTGCCGCTGCCGGTGATCATCGCCACCACCTTCGCCACCTGGTTCGGCTCCGAGACGGTGCTCGGCATCCCGAGCAAGTTCGTCGAAGGCGGATTCCAGAAGACGGTCGAGGATCCGATCGGCGCCGGCATGTGCCTGGTGCTGGTCGGCATGTTCTTCGCGCGCAAGCTGTACAAGATGGACCTGCTGACGATCGGCGACTTCTACCGCAAGCGCTACGGTACCGGCGTCGAGATCTTCAGCTCGATCGTCATCCTGATCTCCTACCTCGGCTGGGTCGCGGCGCAGATCACGGCCCTTGGCCTCGTCTTCAACCTGCTGTCGGCCGGGGCGATCACCGTGGCGACGGGCATGGCGATCGGCACGGGGGTCGTGCTGGTCTACACGCTGTTCGGTGGCATGTGGTCGGTCGCGCTGACCGACTTCTTCCAGATGATCATCATCGTGATCGGCCTCACGATCATCGCGATGTTCGCGGCTGACCACGCCGGCGGTGTCGGCCGCGTCGTCCAGTACGCACAGTCGCGCGACATGTTCAACTTCTTCCCCGATGGCGGGCTGCACGGCTGGCTCTTCTGGCTGGGCGCGGCGATCACGATCATGATCGGCTCCATTCCGCAGCAGGACGTCTTCCAGCGGGTGATGTCGGCCAAGAGCGCGGACATTGCCGTCAAGGGACCGATCATCGGCGGCATCTCGTACACGCTGTTCGCGCTGGTGCCGATGTTCATCGGCGTGTCCGCCTTCCTGATCATGCCGGACGTCGCCAACGGGCTGCTGAAGGAGGACTCGCAGAAAATCCTCCCCACGCTCGTGATGGAACGCATGCCGGTGTGGCTGCAGGTGTTCTTCTTCGGCGCGCTGCTGTCCGCCATCATGTCGACCGCGTCGGCCACGCTGCTGGCGCCTTCCACCACGTTCGTGGAGAACGTGCTGAAGAACTTCGTGAAGATGAGCGACCGGCAGGAACTGCGCTACATGCGGGCAACGGTGGTGGTCTTCACCTTCTGCGTGCTCAGCTACTCGATCATCATGGAGGGCACGCCGATCTACGAGCTCGTGTCCAAGGCCTACCAGTTCCCGGTGGTCGGAGCGTTCTGGCCGCTGGTGTGCGGCCTGTACTGGCGGCGCTCGACACGACAGGGCGCGATCTGGTCGATCGTGCTGGGCATGAGCGCGTGGGGGCTGCTGGAGTACACGCCGCTGGGCGAGGCGTTCCCGTCCGTGCTCGGAGGCTTCCTCCTTGCGGGCCTCGGCATGGCGGTCGGTTCACTCGTGCCCACGGCAGGCAACCAAGCCTACCGGGCGCATACCGCCCGCCACGGGGAACATTCGCACGCGCATCGCTGACGGCCGGGGCCGCGGCGCCGGCCGCGGTGCTCAGCCGCCGCGATTGGCGAGGTGGCCGAATTCCGCGGCAAAAGTGTCGAGGCGCTGGTCGAGGTGCGCCTGCTGCTCCGGCGTCGCACTGTTCACCAGCTGGGCGATCAGCCGGGCGTTGTCCCGGCGAAACGCCTCGGCGCGGGCGCGCAGCTTTGCGTCGGACGGCTGCGCGAGCTCTGCGAAGTAGGCGCGGATCCAGCCGGCTGCCGCCTCCGTGGGCGGGCGCTCGGCCTGGATCCGCCGCAGCAGGGCGACCAAGGCCTTGTTGCGGCGCTCGCGGGCGTCGATCCAGTACATCGAGTCGGCCGGCCGGCCGGCCAGGGAGGCCCGGACGATCTCCAGCTGCTGCGGGTTCAGCTTGCCGAGCCAGAACTCGGCGCGCTCGGCGTACTTCCGCGCACGCGCGTCGACCGCCTTCTTCATCTCCTCCGCCGTCTCGCGGCGCGCTTTCGCGTCGTCGTCCGACAGCTTGCGCTCGAGTTGATCGATCTGGCCCCTGGACAGGGTCAGCGCGAGCGCCGCGAAGTCGGGCGCGATGCGCTCGCCGAGGGCCAGCAGGCGTGCGCTCACGCCTTCGCTGAACTCGATCACCTCGGCGGGCGAGACGTTGCCGTCGAGCTCGGCGCGCGCGCGGTGGATGAACGCCGAGTAGTCGCGCAGCTGGGTCGCGCGGTGCCACTCCATCACCGACGCCATCCGCTGGCGAACCAGCTTCTCCTGCTCGCTCGTCAGGGAAACGTAGCGGTCGAGCGCGTGAACAAGGAAGAGGTCCGCGTTGTTGTACCCGACCTTGAACGTGCTGCAGGCAGCGATAAGGACGGCAAAAAGCGCCAGCGCAAACCGACGCAGGCTGCGGCCGAGGGGGGTCAGTGAACTAGAATCGAAGCGCAATCGAGGACCTCCGCGCGCCATGAACATCGTGATACTCGCCGCCGGGCAGGGCAAGCGCATGCGCTCGTCCCTGCCAAAGGTACTGCACTGCGTGGCGGGGCGGCCGATGTTAGCGCACGTCATCGCCGCCGCCCGGGCCGCCTGCACGGACGTAGCCAACATCACAGTGGTGGTCGGGCACGGCGCCGGTGCGGTGCAGGAAGCGTTCCCCGGCGAGCCGGGGTTGAATTTCGTGCTGCAGGAGCCACAGCTGGGGACCGGGCACGCGGTCATGCAGGCGGTTCCGCGCCTCGACGATTCCGCTCCCACCCTGGTCCTGTACGGCGACGTGCCCCTGATCACTGCGGGCACCCTGCGGCGCCTGCTTGCGGCCGCCGGAAAGGGCGTGGGGCTCCTGACCGTACGCCTGCCGGATCCCACCGGCTACGGCCGCATCGTCCGCGACGAGCGGGGCGACGTCCTGCGCAGTGTCGAGCAGCGGGACGCGAGCGCCGCGGAGCAGGCGATCGACGAGGTCAACACGGGCATCATGGTGGCGCCGACGGCGCGGCTGAAGGACTGGCTGAAGACGCTGTCCAGGGACAACGCCCAGGGCGAGTACTACCTGACGGACATCATCGCGCGGGCGGTGCAGCAGGGAGTGCGCGTGGCCGCGGTCGTCTGCGATGGCGCCGAGGAGACCCTCGGCGTCAACAGCAAGCAGCAGCTCGCGCAGGTGGAGCGCATCGCCCAGCGGCGCACGGCCCAGGCCCTGATGGAGGGCGGCGTGACGCTCGCGGATCCGGAGCGGATCGACGTGCGTGGCGAGCTCGTGGTGGGCGCCGACGTATCGATCGACGTCGGCTGCGTTTTCGAGGGGCGGGTCAGCCTGGCGGACGGGGTGCGCATTGGCGCCTACTGCGTCCTGCGCGACTGTTCGGTCGGCCCGCACACGGAATTCCTCCCGTTCTGCCACGCGACCGACGCGATGGTTGGCGCGGGGGCGCGGATCGGCCCGTACGCGCGGTTCCGTCCGGGGGCGCGCATCGAGGACGATGTGCACGTCGGCAACTTCGTCGAGATCAAGGGCAGCACGATGGGACGCGGCTCCAAGGCCAACCACCTCGCCTACGTGGGCGACACCACGGTCGGCCAGAACGTGAACATCGGCGCCGGGACGATCACGGCCAATTACGACGGCGTCAACAAGTACCGCACGGTGATCGGCGACGGCGCCTTCATAGGCTCGAACTCCGTGCTGGTCGCTCCCGTCAACATAGGTGCCGGCGCCACCATCGCCGGCGGTTCGACGATCGCCAAGGACGCGCCCGCAGGCAAGCTGACGGTGGCGCGCGCCCGCCAGGTGACGCTCGAACACTGGAAACGCCCGGTCAAGCAGAAGAAAGGCTGAACATGTGCGGCATCGTCGGAGCGGTCGCGACGCGCGACATCACTCCTGTGCTGGTCGAGGGTCTGCGGCGGCTCGAATACCGCGGTTACGACTCCTGCGGCGTCGCGTTGCTGGTCGACGGCGCGCTGACGCGCTCGCGCAGCACGGCGCGCGTGGCGGACCTCGATGCGCAGGTGAAGAAGTCCGGGCTCGCAGGGTGGCTGGGCATTTCGCACACGCGCTGGGCGACGCATGGCGCCCCGGTGACGACCAACGCGCATCCGCACTTTTCGCGCGACGACGTGGCGGTCGTGCACAACGGCATCATCGAGAACTACGAGGAGATCCGCGCCGAGCTGAAGCGGGCCGGGTACGAGTTCGTCACCGAGACGGACAGCGAGGTCATCGCGCACCTGATCCACTCGCTGTACAAGGGCGACCTGTTCGCCGCCGTGCGCGGCGCGGTCGCGCGCTTCAAGGGCGCCTACGCGATCGCGGTGATGCACAGGGCCGAGCCGCAGCGGCTGGTCGGCGCGCGCCACGGGTCCCCGCTGGTGGTGGGCCTCGGCAAGAACGAGAACTTCCTGGCGTCCGACGCGATGGCGCTCGCCGGCACGACCGACCAGATCATCTACCTGGAGGAAGGCGACGTCGTCGACGTCGAGCTGCGCGGAGTCCGCATCGTCGACGGCGCAGGCGCCGCCGTCGAGCGCGCGGTCCAGACGGTGCGGGTCGGCACCGGCGCGGCTGAGCTGGGCCCGTACCGGCACTTCATGCAGAAGGAGATCTTCGAGCAGCCGCGCGCGATCAGCGACACCCTCGAAGGCATCGAGGCCGTCGACCCCGCGCTGTTCGGCGCGGAAGCAGCCGGGCTGCTCGGCGGGATCGATTCGGCGCTGATCCTCGCCTGCGGCACGAGCTACTACGCCGGGCTGACGGCCAAGTGCTGGCTCGAGTCCATCGCCGGACTGCCGACCCAGGTCGAGATCGCGAGCGAGTACCGCTACCGCGACAGCGTCCCGAATCCGCGCTCGCTGGTGATCGTCATTTCGCAGTCGGGCGAGACCGCGGACACGCTGGCTGCGCTGAAGCATGCGCAGTCGCTCGGCATGAAGTTCACGCTCGGCATCATCAACGTGCCGACGAGCGCGATGGCGCGCACGACCAGGCTGAAGTTCTTCACCCGCGCCGGCGTCGAGATCGGAGTCGCGTCGACCAAGGCGTTCACTACCCAGCTGGTCGCGCTGTTCCTGCTCGCCCTGGTCGTCTCGAAGCTGCGCGGCCGTCTGCCGCTCGAGCGCGAGCAGGGGCACATCCGCGCGCTGCGCCACCTGCCCGCGGCCCTGCAGGCCGTGCTGGCGCTCGAGCCGCAGGTGATCGCGTGGGCGGAGGATTTCGCCCGCAAGGAAAACGCGCTCTTCCTCGGCCGTGGCCTGCACTACCCGATCGCCCTGGAGGGCGCTCTCAAGCTGAAGGAGATCAGCTACATCCACGCCGAGGCGTATCCGGCCGGTGAACTGAAGCACGGCCCGCTCGCGCTGGTGACGGAACAGATGCCGGTCGTCACGGTCGCGCCGAACGACACGCTGCTCGAGAAGCTGAAGTCCAACATGCAGGAAGTGCGCGCGCGCGGCGGCCAGCTCTACGTGTTCGCGGATGCCGATACCCGCATCGAGTCGTCACCGGGCATCCACGTGATCCGGCTGCCGGAGCACTATGGCCCGCTATCGCCGATCCTGCACGTAGTGCCGCTGCAGTTGCTGGCGTATCACACGGCAGTCGTGCGCGGCACGGACGTCGACAAGCCGAGGAACCTGGCGAAGTCGGTGACGGTGGAGTAACTGCTGCAGCAGTTGGTAGTTGATGATCGTTAGGAATGAAGTCCGTCGGATCCGAATAAAGTCCGTCGGGGAATCACGGCAAGACCGAGTTTGCGGAAGACCGTTCGCGACCCAGTGCGGACGTCTTGCGATGACCGAACGCGCATGCATGTGGAACGGTCATAAGCCAAAGTACCGCCGAAGCCGAACCGCGGCCGAAGGCCGCTTCTTCAAAGGCGCAGCGGAACTTCTGTTTCGACGAGCAGAACTTCCGGTCGGGCGATGCTGGAATCAAGCTGGGATACGAATGAATATCGGCAGCCCGCCAAAGTCCTGGAACCCGAGCTTTCTGTACACGCCGTAACCCGCTTCGGATGACTGCAGGATGCCGACCCTGTAGCCAAGCCTCGCGGCCAGCCTCAGCGGTTCGGCCGTTGCATGTTCTCCAAGGCCCTTGCGGCGCTCGGAAGGAATCGTCGACACCGAGTACACGCCGGCCAGCCCCTCCTTCAGGAAGCACATCGACGTGGCCACCATCGTTCCCGCATGCCGGATGGCGAAGAACTGGAGCCGTCCGTCTGCCCTGGTTGATTCAGCCCCAAATGCCGCGGGCGAAAAGTAACGGGCCAGGCCGACCGGAAGGCCGTAACCAGCAGCGAGCAACTGGACCCATTCATCGCTTTCCGCGCCGCTGCCGACCCGCACCAATTCGTAACCGGCGGGAAGCGATGTGCTCTTCAAGCGCGCGATATCCACGCCCATCGCCGGGATCGCGCTTTGATTGACATAGCCCCGTTCCGATAGGTAGGTCGCCACGTCGGGACACGGCGGGTTCGTTCCGGAGAAGATCACCGCCGAAGGCACGCCAAGCCCTGCCATTGGCTCGACGGCGGTCCGCACGATCGGCAACTCCACGGGTTCCGGGAAGACGGCGAGGTTACCAAGCGGATGGGCCTCGCCCGACAGCATCCGAAAGAAGCTTGGCTCGCTAACCACTCCTTTCTGCCCAACGAGACAGCGAAACGTGCTCTCGAAGTGCCGACCGATGGCGGGGCCGAGCGAAGTCCCGGCGGCGGTCACCGACGAAATCAAGGCTTCATGGCTCAAGTACGCATCACTCATCACACCCCCTCCAGAGCGGCTCGCAAGCCGCCTGTCTGCCCAGTCGATCGATGAACGGATTCAACACTCTCACCACCCGACTGACAAGGCCGCCATCACCTGGATTGCAAATTCCGCCGGGACGGACCGCTTCTGGCCGGGATTCGTCGATCAGCTTCCTCGAAAGCTGCCTTCCGACGATTGTTCTCGTTTGATCCTTGGATCCGAAGGATTTCACGCCCTTATCGCGAATATTGCGCTCCGGTCCGACGGACTTTGCGCAGCGTCGCCAAGTCCGACCACAAGACGGAACGACCCTGCAATCTCGGACGGACTTTATTCTTTGCGATCAAGGGAAAAGACAAGTTCGGAACTGGGAAATTAAGTTCGGAACTTGCCGGGCAAGGCCGTCGAACTATGTTTGGAACGCAGCCCCGACTGTCCCAATCAAGATGTCCGCTTTCGGCGGCGGATTCAACCGGTCGATGCAACGGTCTGGCTGAACATCGCAACTGGTGTCTGGTAGCCAAGAGTCTTTCTCGGCCGTTGGTTTAATTGTCGCGCTGAGGAGGCTTTGGCGAACCTTGAGCGCGTGGACCGTGACGGCAGTTACGTCTACAGCGCCAAGACGTTCATGCTGGTTCAGCGGCACGACTTCCCGGCGATGCTGCAGGTGACGACCGAGTGGGTCGAGCGCTACCGGCTGCCGCTGGCTTTCGGCGCGCACGGCGGCGCTCTGACGCTCAATGGCCGCTTCGACGAGGCCGTGCTCGCCCTCGAACGGGCGTTGCGCCTGGGCCCGCGCGACCCGTTCCGCGCCGAGTGGCAATACCGGCTGGCGCGGGCCCACTTCGGCGCGGGCCGCTACGAGCTGGCGCGCGACTGGAGCCAGAGTGCTGCCAACACCAACGCCCGGCTCGAGTGGCCGCCGATCCACGCTGCGGCGCTGCTGCAGCTCGGCCAGCGCGAGGCGGCGCAGCGAGCCTTCAACGAGCACATGAAGCTTCATCCAAAGTTCACGATGGCGCAGGCACTCTCGAAGGTGCCCGGCGACGCGCCCGGATGCGTTCAGATGCGCAACCGCCTGGTTGCGAGCCGGCGCGAGCTGGGGCTGCGCGACTGAAGCCCGCAGTTGGGAGACGGTCGGAACCGGCGCCCGGAAGCAGCTTTCCGGAGAGCCGCGCCTTGCCCCGCTGCGCGGCCAGCTGGCCGCGTTATGGTGGCAGGCGGTGGTTCGCGGAAGGCCTCAGGTCGGCCAGGAGCAGCCTGCTGCGGTGGTTTGCTTCAGCGTGGCGGGTCTCGGCCGGATCGGGCGAACGACGTTGGCCCGTTGCCCGGGCTCCCGAGGGAGGATCTGCTCAGGACCGCGCCAAGCCTCTCCGCCTCGCCTTGTCGGTACAGTTGCCGCGCTGCACGTAGTGCTCGGCGCGTTCACGGCAGTAGGTGAGATAGGCCCGCACCAGGCTTGAAGGGTGCCTGTGCGATGGATAGAGCAGGTTGATGGAAACCTCGGGCAACTTCAGGCTTGGAAGCACGCGCACAAGTTCGCCACGCGCCAGCGCGTCGCGGGCCAGGAAGGGCGGCAACTCGGTCACGGCCTCGCCGCGCAGGGCCCAGGAGCGGAGGTGCAGGTAGTCGTTGGTGGACAGCACCGCATCCGGCGCGAAGGCGAACTCCCCCAACTTCCAGGAACTCTGTGCGCCTGAGCCGGGCGACCAGACGGCGCAAGGGTATCGGTGCAGTCCGTCGGCCGTCCTCGGTGCGCCGAGCCGGGTCAGCAAACTCGGTGACGCCACCAGGACATGGCGGTACGAGGCCACGCGGCTCGCCACCATGGACTCGTCGACGATGGCGCCGACGCGCAGCGCTACATCGATGCCGTCCTGGATCAGGTCCACCCGGCGCTCGGTCGAGAAGACGCTGAGCCGGATGTCCGGAAACTGCTGCTGGAAGGCGGCCAGCAGTTCCCACCACGGCTCCATGGACGGTGGAATCGAGAGGCGCAAGCGCCCTTTCAAGCGCGCCTGATCACTGCGAACCGCCTCCGCGCCTTCGGCCAACGCCTCCAGCCCGCGGCTCGCGTGCTCGTACAGGCGCGCCCCGGCATCAGTCAGCGTAATGCCCTTGGGAGACCGCTCCAGCAGTTGGACCTTCAGGTGCAGCTCGAGCTGACGGATGCGCCGGCTGATCGTCGGCAGGGGCAGATTCAGGCGTGCCGCCGCGGCCGACAAGCTGCCTGCGTGCACGGCGCCGACAAACATCCGGACGGCGTTGAGATCCATCGATGCCTCTCATTATTGAGAGCCCCATTATCAGTCCCGTGCCTTCCCTATTGCAATCGAGAACCATAGATTTCCGGCATGCGCCTGGCAGTCAGGGCGGCAATCGCTTCAACGTTCGTACCGGGGAGTCCGCCATGTCGATCGAAGTGCTAGTGAAGGCGTACGAGAAGGCGCTGAACACCAATGACATCGAGTCGATCCTCGACCTGTACGGGCAAGCACCCGTGTTCATGCCTCAGCACGCGCCGGCCCTGGTCGGCCGCGAAGCGGTGCGCGCCGGCTATCGGCAGGTGTTCGACACGATCAAGCTGAACATCGAGTTCGCGATCCACGAAGTGGAAGTTCTCGGTGACACCGCGTGGGCGCGCACCAGTTCGGCCGGCCGCACGCGCATCCTGGGCGCAGGCATCGAGGTGGCCGAGGGCAACAACGAACTGTTCATCTTCAAGCGCGAGAACGGCGACTGGAAGATCCACCGCTACCTCTTTTCGACCACCCAGCCGCGCGCCTGAGCACGGTCCACAGGAGAAACAAGATGCATTCGCCACGCAACCGTCTCGCGTCCTTGGCACTGATCGCCGCTGCTTTGCTGCCGTGGCCCGCGCAGGCTCAGGATCTGGACCAGCTGCCCAACTATGTGCCGGTGCTGCCGGCCGTGAAGGCGCGCGCATTGGCGGTCGACCCGTCGAAGGGCTTCCTCGTGAAGGAGGTCAAACCGAACGTCTACGTCGTCACCGACGGGATCTACCAGTCGGCATTCATCACCACAGGCAAGGGCGTCGTGCTCTTCGATGCGCCGCCCTCGTTCGCCGACAAGCTGCCCGCGGCCGTGGCCGAGGTGACGCAGGAGCCCATCAGGCAGATCGTGTACTCGCACGCGCACCTGGACCACATCGCCGGCGCAGCGGGCCTCAAGAAGAAGATCGTGGGCCTGCAGATCCTGGCCGAAGAGGAAACGGCTAGCTTCCTGCGCCAGAAGAACGAT
>Ga0224500_10001727_pt1 | contig 12525 bp, 8 predicted proteins | sample SF_Oct11_sed_USG_FD_168126 | JGI IMG/M metagenome (GOLD analysis project Ga0224500, IMG submission 168126) | Sediment microbial communities from San Francisco Bay, California, United States - SF_Oct11_sed_USGS_4_1 | ecosystem: Environmental > Aquatic > Marine > Sediment | place: USA: California... | reverse complement strand
CCGGCGGACAGCGGCGCCAGGCTGCACAGGAGAAGCGTGACCAGCGCCGCCAGCGCGTGTGTCCTTCCCTGCGTCACGCCCGGTCCCCGCCTAGTACAGGTGGACTGCGAAGACGTGGAACAGGCCGGAGAAGATCATCATCAGGAAGAACGGCACATGCACCACGTGCCAGAGCGAGAACAGCCTCTCGAACGAGTTGAACCGCGCCACCTGGCGCACCTGGCCCAGGTGCTCCCGCAGGTACCTGCGGATGGTGGCCTCGAGCCGGTCCGCGTGCTGGTCGACGATCGGGGAGGTCATGGCGCGGGTGATCAGCTCGCGGCGGGTCCGGGAAACGAGGCGCCGGTAGATCAGCCGCGTCTGCCAGCTGATCGTCAGGTGGCGGACGATGCTGTCCACGAGCGTGACCGGCGGAGCGAGGGCCCGCCGGTCCAGAGCGACGAGTTCCACGCGGATGGGCTGGATCAGTGCGCTCGCGTGGCCACCGGGAACCGACTTCTCCAGCACCCCGGCCATCTCCTGCAGCGTCGCCTTGCTGCCATACAGGCCGTGGTGGATTCCGGCATAGAGGTACCGGCCAAGGACGCCGCTGCCGGCCACGAGCAGCGTGCAATAGAGCGCCACCCTGGAGTTCAGGTCGCCGAGATCGAAGTTGCAGTGATAGAGGATCAGCACGGGTCCGACGATCCCCAGCATCATGTGGATGCGAAACCAGTGCCGGGTCTCACCGAAGCGCGACAGCCAGCGGACGCGCTTGCGGACCGAGTAGAGCAGCAGGAGCAGCATGAGGGATCCGCCGACGATGCCGAGGGCGTACCCCAGGCCGTACTCGGCGTTGATGTTGCGCTGGTCGCGCCCGAGCCACCCCGCATAGATGGCCAGTGCTGCGATCCCGTAGCCCGCCAGCGCCCCGTAACGCGAGTACAGGGAACGCAGCGCCTGCCAGGAACGCGCGCCGTCCTTCGAAGCCGCGGTCACTGGCACGGCTGCCGATACCCCACTCAATGCCCGTCTCCTCCCGAAGAGCCCCGGAGTCCCGCATCCAGCCGTGGACGCGGCGGCATCCTGCCGCCCCGCAGCAGGATCCGTGAATTGCACTTAACCTCTCAGTTGTGCATCTTATGCACAATAAAGGCCGATTTCATCCCCAGGCTGCACTTTATGTCAGACCATCACGGCGCTTTTGGGCCCGTTCTGCACATTAGCGGTGCCCCGACGCCGGCACTGTGAAGCGGCGCACATCTGGCGACCGGCAGGACCATGAGAATCGGTCGGGGCTGTTCTGGGGCGGCCGATCCAGGTCCGGGCAAATGAAGCCATGAACTCGACGATGGCGGCACTGACTTATCTGCTGCCGGCGATGGCGATCGTCGTCACGTACGGCTGGTTCCAGAGCCGCCTTCACCGGCGGAGCGCGGCGGTGCTCGAGGCCTCGCACGCCTCGGGGATGATCGAGCCACCCGCCATTCACCCGGTGATCGATCCGAACATCTGCATCGGCTGCAAGGCGTGCATCAACGCCTGCCCCGAAATGCCCGGGCACCAGGTGCTCGGGATGATCCGGGGCAAGGCTGAACTGGTGTCGCCCAGCGACTGCATCGGCCACGGCGCCTGCCGCACTGCCTGCCCGGTTGGCGCGATCACCCTGGTGTTTGGCACGGAGCGTCGCGGGATGGACATCCCGGATGTCGGACCGGACTTCCAGACCAACGTGCCCGGCATCTACATCGCCGGCGAGCTCGGCGGCATGGGCCTGATCCGCAATGCCATCGAGCAGGGCCGGCAGGCGGTCGGCTACATCGCCCGGAACCGCGCGCCGAAGAACAGCCCCGGCGTGGACGTCGTCATCGTCGGCGCGGGGCCCGCGGGCTTCTCCGCCTCCCTGGCGGCGATGGAGCACAGGCTCCGGTTCGTCACGATCGAGCAGGATTCCTTCGGCGGCATGGTTTCCCACTATCCGCGCGGCAAGCTGGTCATGGCCGGCACCGCGCACCTGCCACTGGTGGGGAAGGTGAACTTCGGCAGCACCAGCAAGGAGGAGCTCCTCGCCTGCTGGCAGAAGGTGCAGCGCGAAACCGGCGTGCCGATCAGTTTCAAGGAGCGCGTTGTGGCCGTAACCCGGGAAGGCGATGCCTTCCGGGTCAGGACCACCACGCGGGAGATCCTCGCCCGGCACGTGCTGCTCGCCATCGGGCGGCGGGGCACGCCGCGCCAGCTCGGCGTGCCCGGGGAGGACCTCACGAAGGTCACCTACAAGCTCATCGAGCCCGAGCAGTACAGCAACCGCCAGGTGCTGGTCGTGGGCGGCGGAGACAGCGCCGTCGAGGCCGCCACGACCATCAGCCAGGTTCCGGGCTCCAGGGTCGCGCTGTCCTACCGCGCCGAGGCCTTCAGCCGCGTCAAGCCCGCAAACCGCGAGCGCCTGAGAGCCGCTACGGAAGCCGGCAAGGTCCAGGTACTGCTGAAATCCGAGGTACTCGGCATCGAGCGGGACAAGGTGCTGCTGCGACTCGTGGAGGACGAAGTGGCAATCGAGAACGACGCCGTGATCATCAGCGCCGGTGGCGTCCTGCCCACGGCATTCCTCAACTCGATCGGCGTACGGGTCGAGACGAAGTACGGCACCGCCTGATGAAACGCAGCGTATTTGCGGTTTCAGCCACGCTCGTCCTGCTGGCGGTGGCCGGCGGCGGCGAGGCCCAGACGCTGGAAGAGGCGCGCAGCGCCGTGCGCGTCCGGGACTTCGCCATGGCAGCGCGCATCTACACGACGCTTTCCGACCGCGGCGACCTGCAGGCGCGGTACCAGCTCGCGATGCTCTACGGTTCAGGCAATGGGGTGCCGCGCGACGCGGCGCGGGCAGCCGCCCTGATGAAGGACGTGGCGGCGAGCGGCGACCCATGGGCCCAGTACAACTACGCGCAGATGCTGGACAATGGCTCGGGCGTGCCAAAGGACCCGGCCGCCGCGCGCGAATGGTACGGGCGGGCCGCGGCCGGCGGCAACGAGCGCGCGGCCCTCCGGCTGAAGGATCTGCAGGCCCAGGCGGCGGCTGCGCCAGCCCGGGATCCCGAGGCACTGCGGCGGGCGGCCCAGCGCGGCGACATGGGCGCGTTGCGCGCGCTCGTGGCAGCCGGCACCGACGTGAATTCGGCCGACCCGCACGGGCGGACCGGCCTCATGGAGGCGGTGGACGGCCGGCATGCCGAGGCGGTTTCCCTGCTGCTGGCGGCCGGCGCCGATCCGGATGCAGCAGATGACACGGGCAGCACGACGTTGCACAGGGCCGCGCAGGCCGGCGACGCGGGCATCGTGGGCCAGCTGGTCAGGGCCGGGGCGACACTCGACCGGCGCGATGGCCAGGGCAATCCCCCGCTGATCATCGCAGCGGCGGCTGGTTACGCGGACGCGGTCACCGTGCTGCTGGATGGCGGAGCGCCGGTGAATCAGGCCGACGAGCGCCAATGGACCGCCCTCACGGCAGCCCGGGAGCGCAATCACCCGGATGTGGCCCGACTGCTGGCGAGCCGCGGTGCAAGGGACGCCCTCCCGGCGCGCGCGGCCGCGGTGCCTGCCGTCTCCAGCGCGGTGGACTCCGCCGGCGTCCTCCCCGGCGCAACCCCGCTGATCTATGCCGCATGGCGCGGCAATGCCGAATTCGTCGAACGGATCCTCGCCGACGGCGCTGACATCGCGGCGCGGGACCAGGAGGGCAAGACGGCACTCCACCGGGCGGCGGAGCGTGGCCATCGGGATATCGTGGCCCTGCTCCTGGCCCGTGGCGCGGACGCCAGCGCGGCGACCGCCGACGGAGCTACGCCGCTGATGGAGGCCGCCGTCGGTGGCCATGCCGGCGTCGCCAGCCTGCTCGTGCAGCGTGGCGCCAGCCCGGGCAGCCGCGGCCGAAACGGCCAGACCGCCCTGTCGCTGGCAGTCGCGGGCGGGCACGAAAGCCTGGTCGGCATCCTGGTCGACGCCGGCGTGCCGGTCGACGAGCCCGGGCCCGGCGGCGTGACGCCCCTGATCAGCGCTGCCGGGCTGGGGTCCACCGCGATCGTGCGGACCCTGCTCGATAACGGCGCCAACCCGAATGCCAGGGACGACAAGCACCGGTCGGCAGCCTGGACGGCTGCCCAGGCCGGGCAACCACGCGTGCTCGGCCTCCTCGCGGCGCACGGCGCCGACCTTGGCGCCGGCACCGCCGACAACGAAACGCCGCTGATCGCCGCCGCCCGCCGCGGCGACGCTGCCACGGTAGCCGAGTTGCTCCGGCTGGGAGCCCCCGTGGATGCCCGGAGCCGCGACGGCAATACCGCGGTCATCGCCGCCGCGACGGCAGGCAGCCCGGACGTGATCCAGAAGCTCATGGCGGTCAAGGCGAATCTCGACGTGCGGAACAACGCCGGCAACACGGCCCTCATGATCGCGGCGGCCCAGGGCCAGGACGACACCGTGCGGCTGCTGCTGGCCGCCGGTGCGGACCCCGACATCGTCAACGTGGACCACCGCACGGCGCGCGACCTGGCGGCGCTCGCCAACAACCCCCGCATCGTGGAGCTGCTGCCGCGATGATCCAGCCCCGAGAGGTCGAACCCATGAAAGCGCACCTGCTGAAGCGTTGCGGGAGCAGCCTGCTCGTCCTGCTGCTCCTGGGGCTTGGTGGCTGCTCGAGCCCCCCTTCCCCCGAGCGCGTCCAGCCGCTGGGTGAACCCGGGATCCCCGACCACGCGCCCTTTGCGGACATCAGCTGCCTCAAGTGCCACGACCGGGACCGGCCCGCCCCGGTCACCGACACGACGACCGGCGCCGCCCTCATCCACGGTGGCGGCCAGGACTGCGGGCAATGCCACGCCGCAGGTGGAGAGAGCTGGCGGGTCTTCACCGCGTTCAGCCACAGCCCCACGCCGGACACGTGCCTCGACTGCCACTCGACGGCGCGGCCCGTGGCCCTCGTGAAGAACACGATGTCCCATTCATATAGCGGGGTTGGCGACTGCGTGGCCTGCCACGCTGCCGGCGCGGGCGTGACCTGGAACACGGCGACCTACGTCCACGAACCGGTCCCGGCGAGCTGCGGGGAATGCCACTCGGGCCAGCGGCCGGCCACCGTGGTCAACGGGTTCTCCCACGACGCCGGCGGAACCGGCGACTGCGCCAGCTGTCATCACAGCCCGGGAGTGACGTGGAGTGACGGCTTCTTCTCGCACTCGCCCGCCCCGGCGAAGTGCGCCGACTGCCACGCCGGCACGCGCCCCGCGGGCCCGGTCGGCAACCCGCCCTTCGACCACGCCATCGCCGGCACGGGTGACTGCAAGAGCTGTCACGCCCCCCTGAGCGCGACGAAGACGGACTGGACCGGTGGCGGCTTCAGCCACAGCCCGGCGCCCACAACCTGCATCGACTGCCACCTGGGTATCCGGCCCGTCGGGCCCGTGGGGACGCCGTCCTTCGACCACGCCAACGGCGGTCTCGGCGACTGTGTCAGCTGCCACGTCCCGAAGAGCGCGACCCAGACGGACTGGTCGGGGGGAAGCTTCTCCCACAGTCCGGCCCCGGCCTCCTGCATCGGCTGTCACGCGGCCGACAGGCCGGTGGAGCCGGTGGGTTCACCCGCCTTCGATCACTCCATTGCGGGCATGGGCGACTGCAAGAGCTGTCACCAGCCGCTCAGCGCCACCAGGACGGACTGGCGAGGCGGCACGTTCTCCCATGTGCCCGCGCCCCAGACCTGCATCGACTGCCACCTGCCGCAACGTCCCGCGACCGTGACGGGCAGCGGTTTCGATCACGCACTGGGCGGCACCGGCGACTGCGCGGCCTGCCACCAGAATCCCGGCGTCACCTGGGCCGGAGCCATCGGCGGCTACGATCACAGCACGATGCCCGCCGGCACCCGCTGCGACAGCTGCCACGAGGCCGAGCGCCCGGCCGCCGCCGTCAGCGTTGCCTGGCCGGGCCATCCGGCCAATCCGAACCTGTTCCTCCATTCGCTGCTGGCCACCACCGACTGCAAGAGCTGTCACCTGGATCCGGGCGGCACCTGGTCTCCCGGCATCTACTCCCACAGCCCGGACCCGGGTCAGTGCTCGGTCTGCCACCTGAACCAGCGTCCGGTGGGCCCGTCCGGCTCACCCGTCTTCGACCACGCGCTGGGCGGCTCGGGGGATTGCGCGGCATGCCATGCCAACAAGTCCCCGACCAAGACGGACTGGACCGGCGGTACCTTCACGCACACCAGCACGATCAAGGTGTGCGCGACCTGCCACGAGTACCGGCGGCCGGCGGACACGCTCCACGCCACACAGGGCGCCGGCGACTGCGCCAGCTGCCACGCCATCAAGAGCGCGACGCAGACCGACTGGACCGGTGGCACCTTCAGCCACTCGCCCAAGCCGACGACGTGCGCCGGCTGTCACACGGCGGACAAGCCGGCGGCGGCCGTCCGCGGCACCGGGGTCTCGACCGACGGCAGGACCTACCAGAACGACTACCTGCACAGCCTGGTGACCGGCGACTGCGTGGCCTGCCACCGGGAGAAGAGCGCCACACAGGTGGACTGGACGGGTGGCACCTTCAGCCACAGTCCGGTGCCGACGAAGTGCACCACCTGCCATGCAGTTACGAAGCCGGCGGCCGGCGCCACTTCATTCGATCACTCCCTGCCGGGCCTCGGCGAATGCAGCAGCTGCCATGCCTTTGCCGGGAAGAAGTGGACCGGTGCCTCGGCCGTGCCGTCGGTCGTCGTCCTGACGCCGCCGACGGGCAAGAACTGGCCGAACATCACGGCGCCTCACCCGGTCATCGACCCGGCCAAGACGGGACTGACCTGCGCGACCTGCCATGGGACCAACACGGCCGCCAGGATCATTGACTACGATCACGCGAAACCCGTCACCGGCGTCAAGTGCGTCTACTGTCACTACACCGGCCAGACGGTAACGTCGGCTGCGGTCGAGACCAGGAGTCACCAGAGCACCAGCAACACCAAGGACTGCAACGCCTCCGGGTGCCACAGGCCCAAGGCCTACCCAACCTGGAATTCGACGTCGAAGACGTTCTCCGGCGGAGAGTGGGGGGGGCCGTGACGGACGGGCCACTGTGAGATGCTAGCCTCCACCCCCGTGGACAGCGACCACAGCCAGGCACCGTGAGCACAGATCCAAAGCGCGCCGCGCTCGCCGCCCTCCGGCTGGCCCTGCGGCCCGTGTTCAGGCTGCTGCTGCGAAGCGGAGTGACCTGGCAGGATGCCAGCGACATCTGCAAGGCCACGCTCGTTGAGGTCGCATCGGCCGACTACGGGCTCCACGGCCGGCCGACCAACATGTCGCGCGTCGCCATCATGACCGGCCTCGGCCGCCGCGAGGTCAAGCGCCTGCGGGACCTGCTGGCGGCGGCCCCGCCCATCGAGCCCGGCCGGCTCCATGGCGCTACCCGCGTCCTGACCGGCTGGTACCTGGACGGCGACTTCACGGACGAGGCGGGCCTGCCGCTCGACCTGCCCTTCGAGCGCGGGCCGAAGGGGTCCGAAGAGCCCACGTTCACCGGCCTCTGCCGGCGCTACGGCGGCGACCTGGCCCCGGTCACCATGCGCCGGGAGCTGAGCCGGGTCGGTGCGCTCGAGGAGCTGCCCGACGGCAGGCTCCGCGTCCTGAAGCGCTACTACATGCCCCGCCAGATGGACCCCGACGCCATGGTCCGCGCCGGTTCCATGCTCGAGGACCTCGGCACCACCGTGAGCTTCAACCTCGGCAGGCCCGAGGGCGAACCGTCCCGCTTTGCGGGCCGTGCGACCAACACCCGGATCCGCGGCGCGGATGCCCGGCGCTTCAGGGACTTCCTGGAAGTGGAAGGCCAGGCCTTCCTCGAGCGCGTCGACGAATGGCTGTCCCGCCACGAGGCGCCACCCACCGACGGCGGGCCGAAAGCGCGCACCCTGCGCGTCGGGGCCGGCGTCTACGGCATCCACGACGAACGGAAGCGCTGACGCGGACGGGCGTGCGCCGTTCGGCCGGCGAATCCGCCGTGCGATACTCGTGCCATGAACGGGCAACCCGGCATGCTGGCGGCGGAAGTTCGTCTGCTTCGGCAGGACCAGCTGGATGAAAGCCTGGGCGGCGGGCTCGGGCTGCAGCGCGTGGCGGAGATGACCCACCTGCCGACCGGGATCGCCAGCACGCAGATTGAATCCGTCAACGTGCCGGCAGGGGGCAGCACGGGCCTGTGCCTGGAGCCCGACGACGACACCCTCCTTCATGTGGTGGCGGGCCAGGCAAGGGTCAGGTGGGGCGCCAACCTGGCCAGGGAGACGCCGGCGGGCCCGGGCGATACGGTGCTGGTGCCGGCGGGCGCCTCGTTCCGGGCAGACAACGCCAGCCCGTCGGCGACGCTGCAGTTCATCCTCGTGCGTGGCGCCGCCTGAGGCGAGATGCCAGTCCCCGTCCTCACCCTCGACCTGCTCCAGACCCTTAGCCTCGCGGCAGTCGTCTACTACGTGGGCGTGCTGCTCCGGCAGCGGATCGCGCTGCTGAACCGGCTCAACATCCCGTCAGCCGTGGTCGGGGGCCTGCTGTTTGCCGCCGCCGTCTTCATCTGTCGCGATCGCTTCCTGAACCTGCAGCTGGAGACCACGGGGCAGCCGCTGCTGCTCGTGGCCTTCTTCACCACGATCGGCATGGGCGCCAGCGTGGCGCTGCTCCGTTCCGGCGGTGCCGCCGTGGTGGTCTTCCTCATCTTCGCCACGGTGGTGTGCGTCGCCCAGAACGTCCTCGGGATGGCGGTCGCCGCGGGCCTGGGCGAAAACCCGCTGATGGGCGTAATGGCCGGCTCGGTCACGCTCATGGGCGGGCCGGCGACCGGCCTCGCCTTCGCCCCCGAGTTCGCCAAGGCGGGCCTGCCCGGCGCCGAAGTCCTTGCGATCACCGCCGCGGTGTTCGGCATCGTGTGCGGCGGCCTGGCGGGCGGCCCGGTCGGCACGTGGCTGGTACACCGGCACAAACTCAGGTCTTCGGCACAGGCGGCTTCGCCCGCGGCTGGCCCGGTGCCCGGCGGGGAATCCCGGGAGATCGTCGTGCACGTGGAGCGGGAGGACACGGCGATCATACGGAACCTGGCCGTGCTGGCCCTGGCCATGGGCCTCGGCAGCATCCTGAGCCGCTATATCCAGGCCACCGGCGTCACCCTCCCTGCCTACATCGGCGCCATGATCGCGGCCTCCGCGCTGCGCAACCTGGATGACGCGACCGGCTGGTTCCGCGTCGACGAGGACGCCATGGACTTCGTCGGCGGCGTCGCCCTGAACATCTTCCTGGTGGTGGCGCTGATGGACCTCAAGATCTGGCAGCTCGCCGGCCAGGCGCTGCCGCTGTTCGTCATCCTCGTGGCCCAGCTGGCGATGCTGGTGGGCCTGGCCATCCTGGTTTCCTGGCGCCTGATGGGCCGCGACTACGACTCTGCCGTCATGGCCGGCGGCTTCATCGGCTTCGCCATGGGCACGACGGCCAACGCCGTGGCCAACATGCGCACGCTCGTGGGCCGCTTCGGGCCGGCGCCGCGGGCCTTCCTGGTCGTGCCGCTGGTGGGCGCCTTCTTCATCGACTTCATCAACGCGCTGGTCATCACCGGCTTCGTGAACTGGTTGCGCTGAAGGTGAGCCTCTAGCGTGGACCTCCAGAGCATCGCCCTGGCAGCGGGCCTGGCCTGGGCGAGCGGCATCCGGCTGTACGTGGCCATGTTCCTCGTCGGCATCGCCGGTTACTTCGGGTGGATCCTGCTGCCCGCGCACCTGGAGGTCCTCGCGAACCCGATCGTGCTGGGCACGAGCGGCACGCTGGCCGTGGCGGAATTCTTCGCCGACAAGATACCCGGCTTCGACAGCCTGTGGGATGCCGTCCACACCTTCATCCGGATCCCGGCGGGCGCACTGCTCGCCGCGGGTTCCGTGGGTGGGCTGGGCGACGACAGCCTGCCGCTGATGATCGCCGCCGGGCTGATCGGTGGCACGATCACCGCGGGGAGCCACTTCACCAAGGCCGGCAGCCGCGTGGCCATCAACCACTCGCCGGAGCCGTTCTCCAACTGGGTGGCGTCGCTCTTCGAGGACTTTGCGGCGCCGGGGATCGTGTGGCTGGCCATCGTGGCGCCGGTGGTCCTGCTGGTGGCGCTATTGTTCGCGATCCTCGTGGCGCTGTGGCTGCTGCCGAAGCTCTGGCGCTGGATCGCATCGATCATCCGGCGCATCGCCGGCTGGGGCACTCCAGCGCCGTCCCCGTAGGAGCGGCTTCAGCCGCGACCCTCATCGCTCTCCGTCCTCCGGAGCCGGAGAAAGCACTCCGCAGCCCGCGGCATCCCGGTCGGGATCCCTTCCGGCTACCGTGAGTACACGGTGAGCGCCCGGAAGGGACACCCGACCGTGCTGCCGCTCCGTCCGAGAGTTCCGCCAACAGGCGGCAACCGGGTGGACGTCGCTACGCTCGTCCGATAGCCCAGCCGTGGTACATCCGAGCGGTCAGCGGTCGATGCCTCGCCCGCGACAAGACGTGTACTCACGTCAGCGGGCGGGGTCTTCGGCCGCTGACCGCGGGATGCGGCACGGATCCGGCGAAAAGGTCGCGGCTGAAGCCGCTCCTACGACAGGCGCAAGGGCAACGTGCGCAGGCGTTGGCCGGTGACGGCGTAGACGGCGTTGGCGACGGCCGGGGCTATCGGCGGCACGCCCGGTTCCCCGACGCCGCTCGGCGGCTCCGTGCTCGGCACGATGTGCACGTCGATCGCCGGCGAATCGGCGAGGCGGAGCGGCCGGTAGTCGTGGAAGTTGCTCTCCCGGACCGCGCCGTCCTCCAGCGTGATCTCACCGTACAGCGCGGCGGACAGGCCGAAGAGGATGCCGCCTTCCATCTGCTGGCGGACGATGTCCGGGTTGATGGCGGTGCCGCAGTCCACGGCGCAGGTGACCCGGTGCACGCGGATCCCGTCGTCCGCCGTGACCGACACTTCGGCGACCTGGGCCACGACGCTGCCGAAGGCCTCCTGGATCGCGAGGCCGCAGCGGCGGCCGGGGGACGGTTTCGCCTGCCAGCCACTCTTCTCCAGCACGAGGTCGAGCGCGGCGAGGTGGCGGGGTGAGTCCTTCAGGTGGCGCCGGCGAAAGGCGGCGGGATCCTCGCCCGCCGCGGCGGCCAGCTCGTCGATGAAGCTCTCGATGACGAAGCAGGTGTAGGAGTGGCCCACCGAGCGCCAGATCGAGATCGGCACGCCGGGGTTCCACTCCGCCAGGTCCACGCGGACGTTCGGCAGCGCGTAGGGCATGCTGAGGGAGCCTTCACGCGCGGCGAAGGAGCCGATGAGCCGGTCGAAGAGCGCCACGGAGCCATCGGTGAAGCCCTTCACAACCGGCTCGGGCATCCACTCGGGCATGAAGAGCGACGTGGTCAGCGGAAACACCAGGCCGTTCATGCTGGCGGCGATCAGCCGGTGCTGCCAGGCAAGCGGCTGACCGTCGCCGTCCAGCGCAGCCCGCAGGCGGTGCAGCGTCGCCTCGCGGAAGTAGCCGTGGCGGAGGTCGTCCTCCCGGGTCCACACCAGCTGCACCGGACCGGGCACGCGCCGGGCGATCTCCGCCGCCTCGGTGACGTAGTCCACGATGAAGCGCCGGCCGAAGCCGCCCCCAACCAGGGTGGCATGCACGGTGACGGCAGCGCGGGGCAGATCCGAGACCTCGCAGATCGCCTGGCGCGCGATATCGGGAGCCTGGGTCGGGATCCAGGCCTCGCAGCCCCCGTCCCGGAACCACACGGTGGCATTCATGGGCTCCATGGTCGCGTGGGCCAGGTAGGGCAGCCAGTACTCGGCCTCCAGCACTTTCCCGGCCGTCGCGAATGCGTCGTCCAGGTTGCCGTCGTCGCGGATGCGATGTCCCTCCTGCATGTCGAGCTGCCGGCCCTGCTCCGCCCGGATCGACGCGCTGCTGATTCCGGCAAGCGGACCCAGCTCCCATTCCGCGTCGATGGCGGCGGCAGCCGCGCGGGCCTGCCAGAAGGTGTCGGCGACGATGGCGATGCCGCTGTGAACGGGAAAGACGTCGCGGACACCGGGCAGCCGCCGGGCAGCCGCGGCATCGTGGGACTTCAGGACAGCCTGGAGCCGGGGTGGTCGCTTGACGATGGCAGTGGTGAGCCCCGGCAGGCGCGTGTCGATGCCGTACTTGGCCTGGCCGAGGACCTTGGCCGGCACGTCGGGCCGGGGCACGTCGCGGCCGATCCAGCGCCGGGCCCCGGTGTCGCTGCGCAGGACGACGGCAGCGGGCAGCGGCAGCGCCGCCGCGTCCGTCGCGAGCTCGCCGTAGGTCAGCATCCGGTTGCCCGGGCCGGTGACGGCGCCCCGGCCATTCGTGTCGAGCTGAGCCGGATCCACCTCCCAGCGGCGGGCGGCGGCGGCCAGCAGCATCTGCCGGGCCCGTGCTCCCGTCTCCCGGATCGGCACCCAGCGCGCGGCCATGCTCCGGCTTTCGCCCGTTATCTGGGCAGGGTC
>Ga0224500_10001725_pt1 | contig 12539 bp, 11 predicted proteins | sample SF_Oct11_sed_USG_FD_168126 | JGI IMG/M metagenome (GOLD analysis project Ga0224500, IMG submission 168126) | Sediment microbial communities from San Francisco Bay, California, United States - SF_Oct11_sed_USGS_4_1 | ecosystem: Environmental > Aquatic > Marine > Sediment | place: USA: California... | reverse complement strand
AGCGCAAACAGGCCGAGCACGAAGTACTCACCCTTCAGGATCCGTCGCACCTGCAGGTAGCCGTGCCCGTACAGGAACGCGACGGCGACGGCGCCGCAGGCCACGATCTTGAGCAGGCTCGAGAGCGGATCGGCCACGTACGTGCCGTGCCAGCCGACCGTGCGCTCGCTGAATCCGGTCACCGTCGTGATCCACGAGGCACCCGCCAGCGTGAGCAGCGACAACGCGAAGGTGACCCAGCGCGTGCGCTCGGTCAGGAACAGGTCGACGAGCAGCACCACGCAGGTCGCTGCCAGGACGAACATCTCAGGCGCCGCGAGGGCGAGGTCCAGGCTCGTGATGGATGCCGGGTTCATGGTCAGAGCTTCGTCATCATCATCTGCTGCACCAGTTGCTCGATGGTCGGGCGCATGACGTCGAGCAGCGGCGCCGGCCACAGGCCCAGCGCAAGCACCGCGACGGCGAGCACGCCCAGCACGAGGAATTCGCGGCCGTTCAGGTCCTGCAACTGCGCGACCTGGTCATTGCCGACGGGACCGAACACCACCCGCTTCACGAGCCACAGCGTGTAGGCCGCGCCGAGGATCAGCGTTACGGCCGCGAGGAACGCGCACCAGAAGTTCGCCTTGAAGGCCGCGAGGATCACCAGGAACTCGCCGACGAACCCGGACGTGCCGGGCAAGCCCGCGTTGGCCATCGCGAACAGCACCATGAACGCACCGAAGAGCGGCATGGTGTTGATGACGCCCCCGTAGTCCGCGATCTGGCGGCTGTGCATGCGGTCGTAGAGCACGCCGATGCAGAGGAACAGCGCGCCGGAGACGAGTCCGTGCGAAATCATCTGCACCATCGCGCCGTCGAGGCCCATGGCGGCGCCCTGGACCTGGCCGGTGGCGCGGACGATATCGAAGGCGATGAACGCGCCCAGCGTGACGAAACCCATGTGCGCGATCGACGAATAGGCGATCAGCTTCTTCATGTCCTGCTGCACGAGCGCCACGAAGCCGATGTACACGACGGCCGTGAGCGACAGCGCGATCACGAGCCAGTCGAGCTCGCGCGCCGCGTCCGGCGTGATGGGCAGGCTGAAGCGCAGGAAGCCGTAGCCGCCCATCTTCAGCATGATTGCAGCCAGGATCACCGAACCGCCGGTGGGCGCCTCGACGTGGGCGTCGGGCAACCACGTGTGTACCGGCCACATCGGCACCTTGACCGCGAACGCCAGCAGGAATGCCGTGAAGATCAGCGCCTGCTCGCGCATCGTGAGCGGCAGCGCCTGCAGATCGGCGATCGAGTAACTGCCGCCCTGCAGGTACAGGTAGATGAGGGCCACCAGCATGAGCACCGAGCCCAGGAAGGTGTAGAGGAAGAACTTGACGGTGGCGTAGACGCGCCGCGGGCCACCCCAGACGCCGATGATCACGAACATCGGGATCAGCATGGCTTCCCACAGCACGTAGAACAGCATCGCGTCGAGCGCGGCAAACACGCCGATCATCAGCCCTTCGAGGATCAGGAAGGCGGCCAGGTATTGCGTCGGACGCTTCTCGATCACGGTCCAGCCGGCGATGACGACCAGCGGCGTGATGAAGGCCGTCAGCACGATCAGCGGCATCGAGATGCCGTCCACGCCGAGCGTGTACCAGGCGTTGAATGCGCCGATCCACGGCTGCTGCTCGAAGAACTGCATCGAGGCGGTCGCCGGGTCGAACTCGCGCCACAGCAGCACGCTGATGGCGAACGTGGCGAGGCTCGCCGTGAGCGCAATCCAGCGGCCGATGGACAGGCCGCGCTCGCCGACGAGCAGCAGCAGCACGCCGGCTGCGACGGGCAGCCAGACGAGGACGCTCAGGATGGGCCAGTCGAGTTGCATGATTCCTGGTGCTCAGCTTCGCCAGAGGAGCCACGCGAGCAGGACCGAGAGGCCGATGATCGTCGCGAAGGCGTAGTGATAGAGGTAGCCCGACTGCAGGCCGCGGGCGGTCTGGGCCACCCACGCGACCAGCCGCGCCGAGCCGTTGACCGCCGCGCCGTCGATCAATGCGACGTCGCCGCCCTTCCAGAGCGCGGTGCCGAGCATGCGGCTGCCGGCTGCAATGACGTTCTCGTTGAACCAGTCGAAGTAGTACTTGTTCTCGAGCAGCGTGTACAGGCCGCCTGCCCTCTCCCGCAGCCGCGCCGGCAACTCGGGACGCTTCAGGTACAGGAGCCAGGCCAGCGCCACACCGGCCGCAGCCAGCCAAACGGCCGGACCGCTGAAACCGTGCTGCACGAACTGGGCCGCCCCGTGGAACTCTTCCGCGAGGTGACGCAGCACGTCGTGACGCTCGGCTACGTGGATCGCGCCGCCGAAATATCCGCCGAACAGCAGCGGCTCGATCGTGAACCAGCCGATGGCGACCGACGGAATCGCCAGCAGCACGAGCGGGACCGTGACGACCCACGGGCTCTCATGCAGGTGCTCCTGCGTGTGGTGATCCATGCGCTCCTTGCCGTGGAACGTCATGAAGACGAGCCGGAACGAATAGAACGCGGTGACGAACACACCCACGATCACGCAGAAATACGCGTAACCGGCGCCCGGGATGTGCGAGGCGTGCACGGCTTCGATCAGGGCGTCCTTGGAAAAGAAGCCCGAGAAACCCGGGAAGCCGATCAGCGCCAGTGCACCGATCAGCGCGGTCCAGTACGTGATGGGCATGTACTTCCTCAGGCCGCCCATCTTGCGCATGTCCTGCTCGTGGTGCATCGCGATGATGACCGAGCCGGCCGCGAGGAACAGCAGCGCCTTGAAGAACGCGTGCGTCATCAGATGGAAGATCGCGCCGGCATACGCCGAGACGCCGAGCGCCACGGTCATGTAGCCGAGCTGCGACAGCGTCGAATACGCCACCACCCGCTTGATGTCGTTGTTGACGATGCCGAGGAACCCCATGGAGAGCGCCGTCGTCGCGCCGATCACCAGCACGAAGCTGAGTGCGGTCTCCGACAACTCGAACAGCGGCGACATGCGGGCGACCATGAAGATGCCCGCGGTGACCATCGTGGCCGCGTGGATCAGCGCCGAGATCGGCGTGGGGCCTTCCATCGAGTCCGGCAGCCAGACGTGCAGCGGCACCTGCGCCGACTTGCCCATCGCGCCGATGAACAGGCAGATGCAGATGACCGTGGCCGCCTGCCAGGCATGACCGGGAATGAGCTCGAACGTGCTGCCGGAGATCGTGTCGGCCTGCGCGAAGATCTCGGCGTAATGCAGCGTGCCGGTCAGGTGGATCAGGCCGGCGATCCCGAGCAGGAAGCCGAAGTCGCCGACGCGGTTGACCAGGAACGCCTTCATGTTCGCGAAGATGGCCGACGGCCTGGTGTACCAGAAGCCGATCAGCAGGTACGACACGAGGCCCACCGCTTCCCAGCCGAAGAACAGCTGCAGCAGGTTGTTCGACATCACGAGCATGAGCATCGAGAACGTGAACAGCGAGATGTAGCTGAAGAACCGGGTGTAGCCCGGATCGTCGCGCATGTAGCCGATGGTGTAGACGTGGACCATCAGCGAAACGAAGGTCACGACGACCATCATCAGGGCGGAGAGCCGGTCCACCAGGAAGCCGACCTCCATCTGGATGCCGTCGCTGACCAGCCAGGTGTAGACCGCGCCGTCGAACACCGGGGCGCCGTCGAGCAGGCCCAGCAGGACCTTGCTCGAGAGCGCGCAGGACACGGCGACGCCCGCGATCGTGAGGCTGTGCGTGGCCGCGCGGCCAATCCGCTTGCCGGCCAACCCCGCGATGATCGATGCGATCAGCGGCGCCAGGACGATGATGAGCAGCGTCCTTTCCACGGCTCAGCCCCTCATCGCGTCGAGGTCTTCGACGTTGATGCTCTTCCGCTCGCGGAACAGCACGACCAGGATCGCCAGGCCGATCGCCGATTCGGCGGCGGCGACCGTGAGGATGAAGAACACGAACACCTGTCCGGAGAGGTCGCCGAGGTACTGCGAGAAGGCGATGAAGTTGAAGTTCACCGACAGCAGCATGAGCTCGATGCACATGAGCAGCAGCAGCACGTTCTTGCGGTTGATGAAGATGCCGGCGACCGCGAGGCTGAACAGGATGCCGGACAGCAGCAGCACGTGGGACAGCGGGATCATTGCCTGGCCTCCGCGTCCATCTTGACGATGCGCACGCGGTCCTGCGCCCGCACCGCGACCTGCCTGCCGATGTCCTGCACCTTCTGCCCCTGACGATCACGCATGGTGAGCGTGATCGCGGCGACGATCGCGACCAGCAGGATGACGGCGGCGATCTCGAACGGATAGAGGTACTGCGTGTAGAGCAGGTGCCCGAGCTCCTGCGTGTTCGAATAGCCCTCCGGCCGGCTGACGACGACCGCGTCCGCGTCATCGAGCCCGAGCTTGCGCACGTAGACGACGAGGCCGATCTGCGCCGCGACGACCAGGGCAATCAGCGCGCCCAGCGGTGCATAGCGGGTGAAGCCCTGCCGCAGCTTCTCGACGTCGACGTCGAGCATCATCACCACGAACAGCCACAGCACCATCACGGCGCCGACGTAGACCACGACCAGCGTCAGCGCGAGGAACTCGGCATCCAGCAGCAGCCAGATCACGGCACTGTTCAGGAAGGCCGCGACCAGGAACAGCGCGCAGTGCACCGGGTTGCGGGCCGTGATGACGCCCAGCGCGGTCAGCACGAGGATCGCGCCGAAGACGTAGAAGAGGACGTTGACGATCATTCGGTGTCGCCTCGGTCAGCGGTAGCGCGCGTCGGCGGCCTTGTCGGCCGCGATCATGGCTTCGTAGCGCTCGCCCATCGCCAGCAGCTTGTCCTTGGTCATGATGTTCTCGCCGCGGTTTTCCATGTGGTACTCGTGGATGCGGGTCTCCACGATCGCATCGACCGGGCAGGCCTCCTCGCAGAAGCCGCAGTAGATGCACTTGAAGAGGTCGATGTCGTAGCGCGTCGTGCGGCGCGTGCCGTCGGCGCTGACGTCGGACTCGATGGTGATCGCGAGCGCCGGGCAGACCGCCTCGCAGAGCTTGCAGGCGATGCAGCGCTCCTGGCCGTTGGCATAACGGCGCAGCGCGTGCAGGCCGCGGTAACGCGGCGACTGCGGGGTCTTCTCCTCCGGGTACTGGATGGTGAACTTCGGCGCGAAGAAAGCGCGCAGCGTCACCCGCAGGCCCTGCAGCAGTTCCCAGAGGAAGAAGGTCTTGATCAAGCTGCGCACGCTCTCGCTACCTCACCCGGCCCACGGACCGATCTTGAAGATCCACATCGCCGCCTCGGCGCACAGCCAGACCAGGGTGACCGGAATGAAAACTTTCCAGCCGAGCCGCATGATCTGGTCGTAGCGGTACCGCGGAAACGTCGCGCGGAACCACAGGAAGCAGAACAGGAAGAAGCAGGTCTTGAGGATGAACCAGTGCAGGCCCGGCGCCGCGAGCAGCGCGATGTCGCCGAGCACCGGGTAGCCTTCGACCGGCGACAGCCAGCCGCCCAGGAAGAACGTGGCCGACAGCGCCGAGATCAGGATCATGTTGGCGTATTCGGCAAGGAAGAACAGCGCGAACGCGATGCCTGAGTACTCGACGTGGAAACCGGCGACGATTTCCGACTCGCCCTCCGCGACGTCGAACGGCGCGCGATTGGTCTCGGCGATGCCCGAGATGAAGTAGACGACCAGCAGCGGGAACAGCCAGAGCCAGTACCAGCTGCCCGGCCCGCCCGCCTGCGCTTCGACGATCTTGCCGATGTTGAGCGTGCCGGCCGCCATCACCACGCCGACCAGCGCGAATCCCATGGCGATTTCGTACGCGACGATCTGCGCCGCCGAGCGCATGGCGCCGAGGAATGCATACTTCGAGTTCGCGGCCCAGCCGGCGAGGATGATGCCGTAGGCGCCGAAACCCGCGAGCGCGAGGATGTAGAGCACGCCCGCGTCGATGTGCGCGATCGAAAAACCCGGCCACAGCGACATCACGGCCCAGGCCGCGAAGGCCGGCGTCAGCGTCAGCAGCGGCGCCACGACGAACAGGTAGCGGTTCGAGCGCGACGGGACGACGACCTCCTTGAGCAGCAGCTTGATCACGTCGGCGAACGGCTGCAGCAGGCCGAAGGGTCCCACCCGGTTCGGGCCGATGCGCACCTGCATGTAGCCGATGACCTTGCGCTCGGCGAGCGTCGTGTAAGCGACGCACAAAATCACCGTGATCGTGACGGCGAGAATCTGGCCGAGGCTGACCAGCGTGGTCCGCAGCCATTCGGGCTGCGACTGCCACAACGCGACGATCGTGTCGATCATGCCGCGCCCCCGGCAGCGCCTTGCTGTCCGTCCACGGTAGCTTGCAGTGGCGCCGAGCGGCGCACGATGGCATCGACACCGTAGATGGCCACTTCGCGTGTCACGTCCATCGCCGCCAGCCGGCCCGGTGCGAACGCCGCGCCCGCGGCCACCCCGCCCTGGTACGTGTCGAGTTCGTTGCGCAGTTCGTCACGCACCTCTTCGGAGCTGGCGTATTCGAACCCGTCGAGTCCGAGCAGGTTGCCGAGCACGCGCAGGATCTTCCAGGCGGGCCGGGCTTCGCCGGCCGGCTTCGACACGCCCGCGACACTCTGCCAGCGTCCTTCGACGTTGACCCAGGTGCCCGAGGTTTCGGCGTATACCGCGCTCGGCAGGATCACGCTGGCGTTGGCCAGGATCTCCTCGCTCGCGTACGGCGTGATGGCGACGACGCAGTCCGCGCCGCGCAACGATGACTCGATGGCGGAGGAAGGCACGAGATCGGCGGATTCGATGCCGCCCAGGAGCACGTAGGCCTTGAGCCGCGCCGCGAGCATCTCGATGGCGTTGAGGCCAGGCGCCGCCAGTGCGCGACCGCCCGTGGCGCGATGCGGGAGAACGCCGGCCAGGGCCGCCCCGACGGCGTTACCGCCCTCAGGCAGGAACCCGAGATTCGCCCCGGTTGTGTCGGCGAGCGCCGCCGCGAGCGCACGGAGTTCGGAGTACGCCGCGTGATGCTGCGCGAGCGCGCCGAGCAGGATCACGCGCAGGCCGCCTGCGACCAGCGTTGCCGCCACGCCTGCGTGCTGCGCGGACGGCACGACGCCTTCAAGTGCGGCAGCCACGTGCCGCGGCACGGCCTTGCCCTGCGCAGCGAGGGACGCGGCAAGCACCGCGGCCAGGTGCTGCGCCATGCCGAGCCCGTTGCTGGTGAGGCTGGCAGTGACGGGGAAGCGCACGTCGTAATGACGCGGGTTGATGAACGACACCTTCGCGCCGCGGCGCAACGCGCCCTGGCGGACGCGATGCGCGATCAGCGGCACTTCCTTGCGCAGGTTCGAGCCCACGACCAGCACCCCTGCCGCCTGCTCGATCCCGGCAATCGTGCACCCGAGCATCGGCGCCACCGGATCGTTCGCCTGGTCGCGGAAATCGATGCGACGCAGCCGGTGGTCGACGTTGTTCGTGCCGATCGCACGCGCGAGCCTGGCCGCGAGCGCGAGTTCCTCGAGCGAGGAAATCGGCGACGCGAGCACGCCGACCTGCGCCGGACCGGTCTCGCGCACGACCTGCTGCAGACCCCTGGCGGCAATCTCGAGCGCGGTTTCCCAGTCGACTTCGCGCCAGGTGCCGCCTTCCTTGACCATCGGCTTCAAGGCACGGTCCGCCGCATAGAAGCCTTCGTAACTGAAACGGTCGCGGTCGGCGATCCACGTTTCGTTGATCGCTTCGTTCGCGCGCGGCACGATGCGCATGACCCGGCCACGCAGCACGTGCGCGTTCAGGTTGGTGCCGACGCAATCGTGCGGCGACACGAGCGGCACCTGGGCCATCTCCCAGGCACGGGCGCGGTACCGGTACGGCTTGTTGTTCAATGCGCCCACCGGGCACAGGTCGATGATGTTCGCCGAGAGCTCGTGATCGATGCTCTGCTCGATGAACGTCGAGATCATCGTCTGCTCGCCGCGGCCGATCGTGCCGAGCGCCGGCACGCCGGCGATTTCCTGGCCGAACCGCACGCAGCGCGTGCAATGGATGCAGCGGGTCATGTCGGTGGAGACGAGCGGGCCGAGGTTCTCGTCCTTGAAAACGCGCTTGCGCTCGGCGTAGCGCGACACGTCGCGCCCGAAGCCCATCGCGAGGTCCTGCAGTTCGCACTCGCCGCCCTGGTCGCAGATCGGGCAGTCGAGCGGGTGGTTGATCAGCAGGAATTCCATCGTGGCCTTCTGCGCCGCGATCGCTCTGGGCGACTTCGTGAAGACCTTCATGCCCTCGGCGACCGGCGTGGCACAGGCAGGCATGGGCTTCGGCGCCTTCTCGATTTCGACCAGGCACATGCGGCAATTGGCCGCGATGCTCAGCTTGTCGTGGTAGCAGAAGCGCGGGATGTAGACGCCGTTGGCATCCGTGACCTGGATGACCATGGCGTTCTTGCGCGCCTTCATCGGCACGCCGTCGACTTCGATATTGACCAGCTCTTCGCTCATGGTGCCCTGATCACGCTGCGCGGCCGCGCGCCTCGACGATGCTGTGGCCGTGCTCGATGAAAAACTCGAACTCGTGACGGAAATGACGGACGAAGCTCTGCACCGGCCACGCGGCGGCGTCGCCGAGCGCGCAGATGGTATGCCCTTCGATCTTGTTGGCGACGTCGACCAGCATGTCGACGTCGGCCTGCTTGCCCTGCCCCGCCAGGATCCGCTGCAGCGTGCGGTTGAGCCAGCCGGTGCCCTCGCGGCACGGCGTGCACTGGCCGCAGGATTCCGAGTAGTAGAAGCGCGAGAGGCGCTCGAGCACGCGGACCATGCATGTCGTCTCGTCCATGACGATGACGGCTGCCGAACCCAGCGACGAGCCCGCCTTCTTGAGCGAGTCGTAGTCCATGTTGGCTGCCATGATGGCTTCGGCCTTGAGCACCGGCACGGACGAACCGCCCGGAATCACGGCCTTGAGCTTACGGCCCTTCCACACGCCGCCCGCGAGCTCGAGCAGATCGGCGAATGGAATGCCGAGCGGAACTTCGAAGTTGCCCGGATTCTCGACGTGGCCCGAGACCGAGAAGATCACCGTGCCGCCCGAGTTGGGCGGGCCCAGTCCGGCGAACCACTCCGGGCCCTTGCGCAGGATGGTCGGCACGGACGCGTAGCTCTGCGCGTTGTTGATCGTCGTCGGCTTGCCGTAGAGGCCGAAGTTGGCCGGGAACGGCGGCTTGAAGCGCGGCCGCCCCTGCTTGCCCTCGAGCGACTCGAGCAGCGCGGTCTCTTCGCCGCAGATGTACGCGCCCGCACCCATGAACGAGTACAGGTCGAAATCGACGCCCGATCCCTGGATGTTCCTGCCGAGCAGGCCCGCGGCGTACGCCTCCTGCACCGCGGCTTCGAAGCGCGGGAACGGCTCCGCCATGAACTCGCCGCGGATGTAGTTGTAGCCGACCGTCGAGTTCGTGCAGTAGCCGCCGATGGCCATGCCCTCGATCAGCGCGTGCGGGTTGTAACGGAGGATGTCGCGGTCGTGGCAGGTCCCGGGCTCGCTCTCGTCGGAGTTGCAGACCATGTACTTCTGCATCGGGGCGTTGCGCGGCATGAACGACCACTTGAGGCCCGTCGGGAAGCCCGCACCGCCGCGACCGCGCAGGCCCGAGGCCTTGACCGCTTCGATGACCTGCTCGCGCGGCGGCTTCTCCGCCAGGATCTTCCTCCAGGCGTCGTAACCGCCGATCTTCAGGTACGTCTCGAGCTCCCACGAGCGCTCGTACTTGAGCGGCTCGAAGCAGACGAGGTTCAGCGATTGGTTCCAGTCGGCCACGCGTCGGACTCCGGCTTACTTGTGATCGTCGAGGATCTGATCGACCTTCGCGGGCGTCAGGTGCTCGAAGTACACGTGGTTGACCATCATCATCGGCGCGCCGTTGCACGCCGCGAGGCATTCCTCTTCCTGCTTGAGGTAGAAGCGGCCGTCGGCCGTGCTCTCGCCCACCTTGATCCCGAGCCGCTTCTCGAGGTGCGCAAGGATGTCCTCGCCGCCGCAGAGCATGCAGGAGATGTTGGTGCAGACCGAGATGTGGTGACGGCCACACGGCTTCGTCTCGAACATCGAATAGAACGACGCGACCTCGTACACCTGGATCGGCGGGATGCCGAGATACCCGGCCACCGCGTCCATCGATTCCTGCGGCAGGTAGCCCTTCTCGTGCTGCACGGCGTGAAGCGCCGCGATCACGGCGGAACGCCTGCGGTCGGCCGGAAACTTGGCGAGCCAGTGGTCGATCTCTGCGCGCACATGCGCCGGGAGCGCCTCGCCCGAGTCCGCGTGAGGGTGCGAGTCACTCATCGGTCGATCTCTCCGAACACGATGTCGAGGGTGCCGATCACGGCCACGACGTCCGCCAGCATGTGACCCGCGGTCATTTCCTCGAGCGCCGCGAGGTGCGCGAAACCCGGCGCGCGGCACTTGAGGCGGTACGGCTTGTTGGCGCCGTCCGACACGAGGTAAATGCCGAACTCGCCCTTCGGCGCCTCGACCGCGGCGTAGGACTCGCCCGCCGGCACGCAGAAGCCTTCCGTGAACAGCTTGAAGTGATGGATCAGCGATTCCATGTCGCCCTTCATCTCTTCGCGGCGCGGCGGCACGATCTTGTGATCGTCGATCATGACCGGGCCGGGGTTCTTCCTGAGCCAGTCGACGCACTGCTTGACGATGCGATTCGACTGGCGCAGTTCCTCGACGCGGACCAGGTAGCGGTCGTAGCAGTCGCCGTTGACGCCGACCGGAATGTCGAAGTCCATGCGGTCATAGACTTCGTACGGCTGCTTCTTGCGCAGGTCCCACGCGATGCCGGAGCCGCGCAGGACCGGGCCGGTGAAGCCCAGGTTGAGCGCACGCTCGGGCGTCACGACGCCGATGTTGACCGTGCGCTGCTTCCAGATGCGGTTGTCGGTGAGCAGCGTCTCGTACTCGTCGATCGCGGCCGGGAAGCGCACCGTGAAATCGTCGATGAAGTCGAGCAGCGTGCCCGAGCGCGCGTCGTTCAGCCGGTTGATTTCCTTCGCGCTGCGGAAGCGCGACGGCTGGTACTTCGGCAGCGTGTCGGGCAGGTCGCGATAGACGCCGCCCGGGCGGTAATACGTCGCGTGCATGCGCGTGCCCGAGACCGCCTCGTAGCAGTCCATCAGGTCCTCGCGCTCGCGGAAGCAGTACAGGAACATCGTCATCGCACCGATGTCGAGGCCGTGCGCGCCGAGCCACATCAGGTGGTTCAGGATGCGCGTGATCTCGTCGAACATGACGCGGATGTACTGCGCGCGGCTCGGCACCTGCACGCCGAGCAGCTTCTCGATCGCCATGCAGTACGCGTGCTCGTTGCACATCATCGAGACGTAGTCGAGCCGGTCCATGTAGCCGATCGACTGGTTGTACGGCTTGCTCTCGGCGAGCTTCTCGGTGGCGCGATGCAACAGGCCGATGTGCGGATCCGCCTTCTGCACGACCTCGCCGTCCATCTCGAGCACCAGGCGCAACACGCCGTGGGCCGCGGGATGCTGCGGGCCGAAATTCATCGTATAGCTGCGGATCTCAGCCATTCTCGGGCGCGTCCTTCAAGGCCGGCTCATAGCGGTGGTCCGAGCGGATCACGCGTGGCACCAGCGTCCGCGGCTCGATACTGACGGGCTCGTACACGACGCGGCCCTTGCCCGGGTCGTAGCGGACTTCCACGTTGCCGGAGAGCGGGAAATCCTTGCGGAACGGATGGCCGATGAAGCCGTAGTCCGTCAGCAGGCGCCGCAGGTCCGGGTGGCCGCGGAAGAGGATGCCGAAGAGGTCGAACGCCTCGCGCTCGAACCAGTCGGCGGCCTTCCAGACTTCGATGACCGAGTCGACCATCGGCGGCTCGCCAGGTTCGCACCACGTGCGCAGGCGCAGGCGGCGATTGTGCCTGACGCTCAGCAGGTGATAGACGACGGCAAAACGCTTCTCCGCGCCGTCGCCCTCGCCCTCGCCCTCGCCTGCCGGGCGTGCGCGAGCCGGGGTCTGCACGTCACGGCCGCGACTGAAGCCACGGAACGTCGCCGTGTCGGTGTTCCATTCGTCCCGGCCGTAGGACACGTAGTCGACGCCGCACAGGTCGATGAGTTGCTCGAAGCTCCAGCCGGCCTCGTCTCGCAGCGCCTGGCACACCGCGAGCAGCGCAGCTGGCGCGACTTCGAACGTCAGCTCGCCGCAACGCGAATCCACGCGCGCAACCTGCCCGGCGAAGCGGCCCGAGATCGTCTCGGCGAGTTGTTCCAACGCCTGGTTCATGAATCTGCTCGACCGTGCTCAGCGCGCAATCGTCTGCGTGCGGTGGATCTTCTTCTGCAGCTGGATGAGGCCGTAGATCAGGGCCTCGGCGGACGGCGGACAACCCGGCACGTACACGTCGACGGGCACGATCCGGTCGCAACCGCGGACCACGGCATACGAATAATGGTAATAGCCGCCGCCGTTCGCGCACGAGCCCATCGAGATGACCCAGCGCGGCTCGG
>Ga0224500_10001724_pt1 | contig 12542 bp, 10 predicted proteins | sample SF_Oct11_sed_USG_FD_168126 | JGI IMG/M metagenome (GOLD analysis project Ga0224500, IMG submission 168126) | Sediment microbial communities from San Francisco Bay, California, United States - SF_Oct11_sed_USGS_4_1 | ecosystem: Environmental > Aquatic > Marine > Sediment | place: USA: California... | reverse complement strand
CACCAGACGCTGCTGGGTCACCAGGCGCGAAGCGAGGTCGATGGCGAGGGGCGGCAGCTGGTCTGATGCGTCGAGCAGGACCTCGACGCCATCGGCGTGACCGCGCCCCTTGCGCTCCTGCACCTGGGCCGAGATCGAGGCGAGGACCGAGACCGGGTCGGGTTCGCGGACCGGCAGGTCGATGATCAGGGCACTCACCCGGTTGCCGGTCTCGCCAGCGAGGCCGGCCCGCCGGGTGGAGACCGGCACCAGCGCCGCCAGCGCCGGCGGCAGGGGCTCATCCCGGTCGAGCAGGAGGGCCCGCAGCCCGGCGGTGATCAGGGCCAGGAGCACATCGTTGACCGTTGCCCCCAAGCGTGAACCGATCTGGCGGACCGGCTCGAGCGGGATCGGGACGGTCTGGAGCCGCCGGTAGCGGCCGACCGGTCGATTGAGGCTGGGCCTGGCCCCGAAGGGGTTGGCGGCCACGTCGCCGATCGCTCCCCCGACGGCGGCGAGCTGGCCCGCCACCCGCCGCGGCCGCCGAGCGACAGCGCCGGCCAGCTGGCCGGCGGCGACGGCCCAGGTGAGCTGGTCGCCCAAGGCTCGGCGGGCCCGCTCTGCCGGTCCCGGGGGGCGGGGCCCGGCGACGGGCGGCAGCGGCGCCGTCTCCAGCGGGACGGGCACGGGGTCGAACAGCACCGAGAGCACCTCGACGCCCGACATACCATCGAGCAGTGCGTGGTGGACCTTCTCCACCAGGGCCACCGCCCCAGGGCCGAACTCGTCGGGGTCGAGACCGGTCACGAACCACAGCTCGAACAGGGGTCGGTCCCGGTCCAGGAGAAGCATCTGGAGCTGTTCGCAGAGCTCGTAAAGCTGGGCACGTGAGCCGGGGGCAGGCAGGGAGACGGTGCGCACGTGGTGGGTCGAGTCGAACGCGGGATCGGGCACCCACACGGGGCGGCCAAGCCGGAGCGGCGCCTCCCTCCTGGATACCGGCCGCCAAGGCCTGGCTGACACCGATCGCCGGCTCATGACTGGCCCGGCGCATCGTGGCCGCCCGCCCGCCACCGACCCCTTCCACCACGAGTACCTCCCACAACGGGCGGGCCGGGTCGAGCTCCTCGGCCGCAATCGGGCCGCACAGGTCGAGGACCGAGCGCAGATCGTGAGGGGCGGCCGCGCTGACCCGGCGGAGATGGAAGGCGAGATCGACCTCGGCGGCCACCCAGCGGGGCCGGCCCAGGCCGAGCCGGCCCTCCGCCACCCGCTGGCCGAGCCGGGGGATCTGCCCGATCGCCTGCTCCACCCGGCGCCGCAACGCACCGGCCTCGGGCGCCCGGTCGAGAACGGCCAGGGCCACGATCGTGGTGCGCAGGCGGGGATCGCGCCGGATCGCCCACAGCGTGGCATCCGTGGGGTTCATGACCTCGCCCGAGACGGGCGGGCCAAGCGACACCGGCCGAGGCAGATCAGACATGGTCATCAGTCAAGCCGCCCCCGGCCGGTCGGGCCAGGGTCGCACGTCACGCCCGGCCCGGTCACAGGGGGCGCCGGCATCACGCTCCGGCGCGGTGGTAGCAGCGGGCGGCGGTGGTTGACTGGAACCAGGTACGGGCGAGCCTCACGGGCACTGGGCCCGCGGTTCAGGATCGGTGCCCGACGGATGGTGACCGTGGCCGGGGGTACCCCACGAATTGGTCTTGTTCTGGGGGGCGGCGGTATCGCCGGCTACTCGTTCCATGCCGGCGCCTTGGCCGCCCTGGAGACGGTCACCGGCTGGGATCCGCGGACAGCGGAGATCATCGTCGGCACGTCGGCCGGGGCCAGCGTGGCGGCCGTCATCCGGGGCAACGTGCCGGTCACCGAGCTGGTCAGGCGCATCCTGTCGGTGCCCGACGATCCCCGGGGCATGGCCCGGCTGCGGGCCATCTCGGGGCGCGGGCAACCCAAGGTCGATCGACGCCCGGTGCAGCCAGCGTCCCCCCGCCTGGTGCTCCGGGAGCTGGGCCGGGGACCCCGGGGGCGGCCGTTGCACATCCTCGCCGGCCTGGCGCCGCCGGGCCGGCTCGCCACCACGGTGCTGGGCGAGCAGGCCGAGAACCTGCACCCCCACGGCTGGCCGGCCCGCACGATGTGGATCCCAGCGGTCGATCTCGACAGCGGCCACCTCGTGGTGTTCGGTCGTGATCCCATCGACATTGATGTGCCCACCGCGGTGGCCGCCAGCTGCGCCATCCCCGCCTTCTTCCGCCCCGTCACGGTCAACGGTGCCCGCTACGTCGACGGCGGGGTCCGCTCGATCATGAACGCCGAGCTGGTGGCGGACCTGCCGCTGGACCTGGTGGTGGCCCTCGCTCCCCTGTCGCTCGACCGGTTCGACCTCCGATCGCCCATCGCCTCCGCCCTGCGGGGGTTGCCCCATTGGCAGTTGCGCCACGAGATCGGCCGCCTCCGTGATGCCGGCATCCCGACCCTGGTGCTCGAACCCGATCACACGGTCAGCCGGGCCATGGGGCCCAACCCGATGGACCCCAACCGCATGGTCCCGGTGCTCGTCGACACCACCCGGGCGCTGACCGTGCGGCTCTCAGCGCCGGGGTTTCGTCACCATCTCGATCTCCTCGTCGAGGCGGCGGCATGCCTCGAGTCCCCGCCCGACGTCGGCTACCCCGACTGATGTGGAACCGTATTGTCAGCCGATCGTTGATCGTGCGCGACTGAGCGGCGACGGACTTCGGCGCAGTTATCACGCGCTCGCCCTCGGCCAGGGGATCCCAGGCTGGCGCTCCTCGGCTGGGCGGCCACGCCGGCCCTGATCGTGCCGCCCGCGGCCACGGCCGGGCTGGGCGGCGCGCTGACCGTGGTCGATCTGGCCCGGCGGGGGTGGCGGCGGGTCCGACGGCCCCGGACCAGTCGGGTCCGGCCCTCGGGCCCTGACCGGCGAGCCGGCCAGCGGTAGCGGTCCCGGTGAGCCCGTTGTTGATCTCTGCTTGATCCGCCGGCAACTGGGCCGCCAACTCGGCTGTGGATGCCGGTGGGTCATCCGGCCCGGGATCACACCGTCGTCGCCCGCAGAGAGCACCGCGCCTTCTTGTCTCATGGGACGGTCGCCGTCACATGGCCGTGACCATCAACAGCCGGTCAACGGCCGCCGATGATCACGGCCTGGGCCCACAGGTGGAAACCGTGACCGCCGGAATGCGCCGCCCGGCGGGGAATCAAGACAACGCCGAGCCCTCGACACCATCTCCCAACCGCAACAGATCATCGACGCCAGATCGCCTCCCACGAACTGGCGACGTGCCGCTCATCGCGCCACCGGTGGCAGACGTGCTGGTGGAGGCGGCCGCGGCGCTGCGCCGGGCCAGACGGACGCTCCGGCTGACCGACGTAACCCCTGTGTCTCGGCGATCGGGTGGCCGAGCTCGTCGAGCCGCGCCACCGCTCCGCCCTGTCGGCCACCATGGTCACCGCCGTCAGCATCCGCTAACGCCTCCGATACGCGGCGATCACGGCCGCCCGACCCGGCTCCGACCGGGAGTGAGCAGCTGAGCAGGTGCAGCGTCGCACCTCCGCCCGATCGCTTGCCGGCGGCGACCGCCGTGCCCTCTCCCACGGCGGTCGCCGACGTTCGCCTACCCGATCAAACCCCGGCGTTCACCGCCCGACCGTGGCCATGACGCCGAAGGCCGCTCCCTGCGGATCGGCCAGCACGGCGAAGGTGACCGGTCCAATCACCAACGGGGGCCGCAGCACAATCCCCCCAGCCGTCGCCGTCGCTTCGGCGGCGGCGGTCACATCGTCGACGGTGAAGTAGACGAGCCAGTGCGACGGCGCTTCGTCGGGCACCTCGGCCGGCATGGCCAGCAGGCCTCCGATGTCGGTGCCGTCCAACCGCAAGGTCGTGTAACCGGATTGTGGGTCGAGCTCCGGCCGCCAGCCGAACACGGCGTCGTAGAAGTTGACGACGGCATGGGGGTCTCGGCTGAGCAGCTCGCACCAACCGACTGCTCCGGGCTCGGCCCGCCGTAGCGGGGGTTCGTCGGGGCCCGGCTGGGGGCCGCCGGCGATCACCGCGAACGCCGCCCCCAGGGGGTCGGCCGCCACACCGACCCGGGCTCCGCCCGGGATGTCGAACGGCGGCGCCAGCACGGTGCCGCCGGCGTTGGTCACAGCAGCGAGCGTCTCGTCCACCGAGGCGACCCGGACGAAGACCGACCACAGGGCTGGCGTCTCGCTGCCCGAAGCGGCGGCCATGAGCCCGGCAGCATCGTGCCCGCTCACCTTGGCCACGTGATAGGTGCCCATGGCGGTGGCGGTGGACTCGTACGTCCAGGGCAGCACCCGTTCGTAAAAGGTGAGGGCGATCTCCACGTCGGGGGTGGTCAGATCAACCCAGTCGATCGTGCCCAGACGGGCGCTCGGAACAGAAGCCATGCATTGATCCTGCGCCGCCCGGCCCGGCCACCCCAGGGGCGAAGGTCAGCGACGTGCTCAGCTGGTGGGATCGATCCCTGCGGGCAGCGGGCCCGATCCGCCGAACGGCTCAGTCGGGCCGCTCCAGCGAATTACCCTCGGGCGTGTACGGGTAGTCGGCGAAAAGTGTCTGATCGACCGGGACCTCCTCCTCGTCGACGATGCGGCTGTGGAGGACATCCTCGATGCTGGTCCGTCGCCCCGGGGCTTCGTCGAGGTACACCTCGGCGAAGGCCTCGGCCTCGTCCAAGGTGGAGAACCGCCGGGCGTCCAGGAGCCGGTCGTCGTCGTACACCCGCACCTCGAATCTGGGTATCTCGTCCGGGTCGTTCGGTATCGATGCCATCACGCGGCCTCCTTGCTCGGGTCTTCATGCCAGGGTGCAAACATCGGGGAGGAGCCGCGAACGGGTGCCCGTCGGGGCTCCGGGCCTCGCCCCTGCTCACGCCTTGCGCTTGACGGGCACCTTCGTCCGGGGGCCCTCGGCCTGCTTGGCCGGCACTCGAACCTCCAGGATGCCCTCGTCATAACTGGCCTTGATGTCCTCGGCCGAGGTGCCCGCCGGCAGGGTCATCACCCGACGGAAAGCCCCGTAGTGGAACTCCGAGCGATACCCATCATCACCCTTTGATTCCTTCCGCCGCTCTCGTCGGGCCGAGACCGTGAGCTCGTCGTCGGCCACCGTCACGTCGATGGCCTCGGGGTCGACACCCGGCAGCTCGGCCCGGATCACCACGTCGTTGCCGTCGCGGTACTGCTCGACCCGAATCGGCTCGACCCCGGCCGTCATCCGGCCCAGCGGACCCGGGAGCCGCCAACGAAGCGGCCGGGACCAATCGTCGAACCAGTCGCTCATCCAGCCGGACGGCTCGATCACCTCGGGCTGGTCGACCACCTGCACCTGCCCGGTCGGTTCCTCGGCCCCGGCCGCCGCGTCCTCGGTGTTCTCGTTCGCCTTCTTCTCTTTGGCCGCCATCGCCGTCAACCTTCTCGCTCGTTGGTCGTCGGGCCACGCCGTGACGTGCTGGCGCGACCCCTTGCCCCAATTCGATCAGCCACCGCCTCCCACCTGTAGGGGCCTACGTCACTCGACCGGGCCAGCGCCTGGCCCCCTGAGCGCCCCCGGCTCGGTGGACGGCGGGCTCTCTCGGCTCCCGGTTGGGCCCGAGCGCTCGAGCCCTCCGAGCGCCCGGAACCGCAGGCGCGGCCCGGCCGCCGTCCGGGCGAAGTCCTCGCTGGACCGGGCACGGCGTCGGCAGCACGAGTCTGTCGCGCTCGGCCGCAGTGGCCGTGTCAACCGCTGTGCCCGGGAACTCTGCCGCCGCCCGGGTTGGGGTGACAGGCACCGAGCGGGCTGTGTCGCCCTGCTGGTCGACCACTCGGTCTCCCCCACCCCAGATCTAACGGTCGCACCAACAACGGTGTGCTCCGGCGGCCGACCAGCCACCCGTTCCGCCTGGGGGGCGTCCGCCGTTCACGGACCGATCGGCACCACCAGCGGATGCCGGGCTGTTGCGGTCAGGGCCAATGGAAGGGCAACCGCCGTGCGGCTCCCCGCATCCGGCAAATCCGCCCACGTTGCCCAGAACCTCTCCCACCACCACCGTGACGTACCGCACGCCCAGCTCCTGGTCCGCTTCGTCGACGCCGCCGCCCAACGCGCCCCCGACTTCGACGACAAGTATCAGTCGACAGAGCGTTTGCCGGCGGAGGATGGGCGAGCGGCCGCCGCTGAACGCTTCCACGAATTCGCCGCCTTGTGGGGGGAAAGCGCTACCCCGGGATCGAACGACTGCGGCGCTCAGCGAGGGCGGAGTTCGTACCGTTCCTGGCGTTCGCCGTCGGAGTCCGCCGAGGGATCTTCTCCGCCAACGCCGTCGGATCGCTGAACGCCTGGTTCCGGCGGGCCACCCGAGCCAGGGGCCACGTCCCCATCGAGCGAGCTACCCACCGGCTGGCGTGGTTCGAAGACGAACCCGTTGAAACCTTGGGCGGCAATCTCGTCAATACGGTCGAAGTACCGTGAACCCATCGTGTGCGCAAGGAATTGACGAGGCTTCCCGGGGATGTTCGCGCCCGTGTACCACGAGTTGGTGCGGGGGTAGAGGGTCCGGTTGGCCAGATCGCTGATCTCCTGGTCCCAAGCCGCTTCGGCGTCCTCAGTTGCTTCGACGGCGCCCAGATCGTTCTCGTCAAGGTAGCGGATGCAGGCGTCGATCCAGGCGACGTGCCGTTCCCCGCCGAGGGGCATCGTGTACAGCACGCCGGGCGACTGGGGACCATGGATCATGAACAGGTTGGGGAAGCCGGAGATGGCCATGCCGAGATAGGTGTCGAACCGTGTGGCCCACTTCTCGCTGAGACGCACGCCCCGCCGACCCTGTGGGTCGAGCTGAAGCATCGAGCCGCTGACGGCGTCGAAGCCGGTGGCGAGCACCAGCAGGTCGATCGGGTGCTCGCCGTGCTCGGTCAGCACGCTCGTCGCCGTGAAGGCCCTGATCGGGTCCTCGCGCAGGTCGACTAGTGAGACATTGTCGCAGTTGTACGTCTCGAAATAGCCGTTGTCGAGGATCAGCCGTTTCGTCCCGAATAGGTAGTCGGGTGTGAGCTTCCGGGCCGTATCGGGGTCGTCGACGATCTCGCGGATCTTGGCCCGCACGAAGTCGCCCACTTCTCTGTTCAACTCTTCGTCGGCCAACACCCCGACGTAGCTGTTGATTGCCAGGTGCAGGCCGCCCTCGGACCACATCTCCTCGTAGCGGACCTGGCGCTCAGCCGGCGTGTGGTCCCGCGCCTTCAGGCGGGTGGTGGGGAACGGCCAGCCGCCACGGCGGTACATCGAATCCCGGAGGTCGCCCAGTTGTCGCGGAACCCCTGGAGTTCCTCGGCCCTCAGCGGCCGGTTCCGGGCCGGTAGGGCGTACTGCGCCGTGCGTTGGAAGACCGTGACGTGGTCTGCCGTCTTGGCGATCTCGGGGATGGCCTGCACCCCGGACGACCCGGTCCCGATGACCCCGACGCGCTTGCCCTCGAACGAGACCGGCTCGTGGGGCCAGCGGCCGGTGTGGTACACGGGGCCGGCGAAGTCGTCGATGCCGGGATAGCGGGGCTTGTTGGCGACGAACAGCGCTCCGGTGGCACAGATCAGGAACCGGGCCGATGCCTCGTCACCGTGTTCCGTTCCGATGATCCAGCGTTGGGTTGTTTCGTCCCAACGCGCATCCGTGACCCGGGTGTCGAACTGGATGTCCTTCCGCAGGTCGAACCGGTCGGCGACGTGGTCGAGATAGGCGAGTACGTGGGAGCTTGCGCTCTGGGTCTCGGTCCAGTCCCATTCGTCGACCAGTTCTTTGCTGAAGGTGTAGGCGTAGAACGGCGCGCTCGGCGCGTCCACCCGGGCGCCCGGGTAGCGGTTGTACCACCAGGTGCCACCCACGCCACCGGCGCCGTCGAATGCCCGGACCGACAACCCCATCTCGTCACGCAGGCGGTGGAGGGCGTACAGCCCGGCAAAGCCGGCGCCGATGACAAGGGCGTCGTACTGCATCGTAGGTGTGTCGCTCACTTGCGGCTCTCCGGGTTCGGTCAGGACAGTCCCGGCCCCTGCCGAGTCGTCGACGGCCACCATCTTCGCGTCCCAACCACTCCACCGCGCCAACTGGCTCGCAACAGCCCGTACCTGCTGATCGGCACCGAGAGCCCCGACGACGTCAGGGGCGGGTGCGGCCCAGCCCGTGGACCAGCGTGGTCACGAGCACCACGGAGGCCCGGCGCTCGGTGTGGGAGCCCCGCCGTTCGAGGAATGCCCTAATGGCAGGGGCAGCGTCGGCCACCTGGTCGAGGGAGTCGAACCACAGCTCGGTCACAGCGTCGTAGCCGAACCCGCGAGGTGTCGCGCCCACGGCCACGTTGCGGACCCAGCGACGGACCCCGGCTTCCAGCAAGGCGTCGTCTTCGGGGTGGCGTTCGAGAGCGCGCACATGCTCCACCGGATCCACCGTCTCCCGACGCCGGGCGTAGTCGAACACGACCACCTCGGTCTCGGGGCCGTCGACAACCAACTCACTCGCGGCGTAGAGGGTCACGTCTTCTACTGCCCGCTCGAACGTGCGCAACTCGTCGGCCAAGGCGATGTCGTTGCGGGTGAGTACCGCGTGCATGGACGGGATGGAAACCACGCTGCGCAGGGCCAGCAGACCCACGCCATCGTGCTCGTTGGAGGCCCCGGGGAGGAGCCCGTCCGGGTCCACGGCGAGGCAGTAGCGCAGGCCGGCGATAGGTTGCGGACCTCCGGCCATGGCCTCGCCGACCAGGCTGTGTTGGACCCACCGCTCCCGGAACTCGCTGCGGGACAGGCGGGGGTGGCGGTTGGCGAGATAGATCGCCTTGGCCGGATGATCCACGATACTCATGCTCGATGCTCCCCTTGCCTCGTCCGGCCCTGGCCACTGCGGCCGGTGTCGCCCTTCCTACTACGTCCCGGTTGCGCCCGCAGATGCATGATGGCCGGAGTCAGCCGGCCTGCCCGCCGGTGCCGGTCCGGCTTCTGCTCCCGTGTTGATCGACGCGTACTGCCCGGCAATCACCCGCGGGAGATTCCGTCGCAAACCGTAGCTATCCCTAATGGTGCGTCACCTCAACCGCGCCGCCAACCCGCGTTCATCCAGCTCCGACGCCTGTCCTGCATGGCGATCGGTACCCGAATGTGACCGCGGCGTCATCCGCTGGACCCTCGGCTACTCAGGTGGTCGGTGTCCCGACAAGCGCAGGGTGTTCTCGGCGAGCCGCACGGCCCTCGGCACCAAGGAGACATCACCATGCGACGGATGGTCACCCTCTCCTCACTCTCACTGAACATAGCCGTCTTCTCGCGATCGGTACGGGACTCGCGCGCAACACCGGATGGGTCGCCCGCGCCTACGGCGCATCGACCTAGGCCCGCGGCATCCTGCTGTCCATCCACCTGGCGAACGCGCGATCAGGGTTTGAGCGATGCCACGTGGTGGGTGGCTGCAGCGGCAGCGGCGGAGACGGCCGTTGGAGCGGTGGCAGCGCGGAGCATGACGAAGATTCCGAGCACCGTGGCAGTGAGGAATTGGGCCTCCAGGGTCGTATCGACCGAGTCGCGAATCTCCCCCTTTCGCACGGCGTCGTCCAGCGCAGACTTGAAGGCGCTCGAGATGCGATCGAGATAGCGAGGAACGGCTCTTGTGCCGGTCGGGTCGTCGGGTCCGAGTTCGATGGCGGTGTTGCACAGGAGGCAGCCCCGGCCGGACACGGGCCCGTCGCCAGCGGCTCCGTAGAAGTCGAAGACGGCCATGATCGCCTCGATGCCGGCGCCGGGCTCCGCAAGTGGGGCGAAGCGCTGATCCACGACGGTCTCGCGGTACCGCTCGAGAGCGGCGTCGAAGAGCTCCTGCTTCGAACCGAACTCGGCATAGATGCTCGAGCGATTCACGCCCAGTCGCTCCTCGAGCATCGACGCAGAGGTCGAGGCAAAACCGTGCGAGCGGAACAGCTCGACCGCCCGGTCGACGAGGGCTTCGCGTTCGTAGGTCTTGGATCGTCCCATGGAGCCATTCGGGTTGACGTGGTGTGCCGTCAGGTGACTATATCCAACCGACCGTTTCGGAACCGATCGTTTTGATAGGAGAACCATGACAGCCACAGCAACCCTGGTGGTAACCGCCCGTCCCAACCCCGAGGAGATGGAGTCCGTGCATGCCTACCTCCAAGGCGTCATGCCACCGTTCGTCGCAGCGAGCGGGACCCTCGTGAAGCGCCTGAAGGTCGACGAGGTCATCACGGGCTCCCCGGTCGGCATGGCAATGGTCACGGACTTCGAGTCAGCCGACGCCATCTCGGACCTCTTCGCATCGCCGGAGTACGCCGAACTTCTTCCGGCCCGCGATCGAGGCTTCGCCGACATGAACATCCTCCTGACCCAACAGATGTAGCTCCAACCGCAGACGACCCCATCGCCAGTGGTGCCCGGACCGGCACCACGCCTGACCATCAGGCCACATCCACCGATGCGGCGGGGGACTAGAACCGCTCCCGGCTCGCCCGGGTTCGGGATCATGGCCGCCACCAACACGAGCTGGTCTGCGGCTGCGGCTTCGGCCACGATGGATGCGAAGAAGCCGGCCATCGACTGCGCCGCCACCACAAGCTGGCTGGCGCGGTGTCCCTCGATTGCGGCGACGGCGTAGTCGCTCAGGCCTGCGGCCGAGTCATCGACGAGGTCAGCGCCAGCCGCTGGAGGCGGCCCCGTGCAACAGCAGGAACATCGTCACCAATCCGCTCACGTGCCCTTCGGTGATGGTCCGAGGACGCGCCACCCCGAGCCGGCGCCGAGCTCGTCGACAGTTCAGGCATCGGCACCGTCGGCGGCGACACGCAGCGCAGCTGCGTCGAGCTTTCGCATCTGCAGCATCGCCCCGGTCACCCGGGCCGCCCGCTCGGGATCGGGGTCACCCAGGATCTCGTCGAGCTCAGTCGGTACGATCTGCCACGACTGATCGGTACGTCGTCGAGTGATCTCCAAGGTCGAGGAAGGAAGGCCCGATGGGTCGGTATCTGTTGTCGGTGTGGCACGACGATGAGTACGAGGTGGACTTCTCCTCCAAGGAAGCCCAACGCCAGATGGCGCAGGTCGGCCGCTTCAACGCAGATCTCGAGGCCGCAGGCGCCTGGCTGTTCGCCGGAGGGCTCCAACCGGCCAGCTCAGCAACCGTCTTCTCCCCCACCGACGGCGACGTGTCCGTGAACGACGGCCCCTACGCCGACACACCAACACAGATGGGCGGGTTCTGGATCATCGACGTCGCCGACCACGAGGCGGCGCTGGAGTGGGGGCGTCGTGCCGCCACAGCCTGTGAGGGCCCGGTCGAGGTCCGGCCCCTCCAGGGGGCATGACCATGACCACCTCGAGGTTCCGTATGGGCCGACTCGACCACGTACACATCCGGGTGCCCGACCGGGCCGAAGCCGCACGATGGTACGCCGACCACCTCGGCTTCGAACCCGTCGCCGAGTTCGACTTCTGGGCCACCAGATTCCACGGCGGCCCGCTCCAGATCTCAGCCGACGGCGGCCACACCATGCTGGCCCTCTTCGAGACCGGCCCCGGCCACCCGATGATCCGCCAGGAGACCGGTGTCGCCTTCAGCGTGGACGCCGACACGTTCATCGCCTTCGCCCGATCGCTCCCCGGCGAGATCACCAACCCGGACGGTCAACAACTCACAACCGACCAGATCATCGACTTCGACCTGTGCTGGGCCTACAACTTAGCCGACCCCTGGGGCAACCAATACGAGCTCAACTGCTACGACTACACCCGCATCAGCACCGACCTCGTCGACGCCAACGGCATCGACCCGGTCCGCTACTGGCCACGAAACCTCTACGACCAGCAGCGGGAGGCTGAGGCGTGAGAACGTTCAGCGCTGCCCGATCGGCGCTTCCTGGGCATTGACTGCTTGTGGCCGCGGCTGGAACGGTCGCGTGATGGCAATCGATGTGCGCCCGGCGACGGACTTCGACGACGTCAAGACCATGTTGCGCCCCAAACGGCCCGACGCAAGCGTGTGTTGGTGCTTGAGCTATCGCCTCACCTCCTCGAAGGAGAACAGGGAGCTCGTCGGCCCAACGCGAGGCGAGCGAGTGCAGCTCCTCGTTCAAGAGAACCCTCCACCTGGAGTGCTCGCCACCGAGCACGGCAGTCGGGCCAGCCCCGGAACCGTCGTGCCCCGGGGTTCTTGTCGTGGTTGTCACGTGCTGATGGCGGTGCGGTAGTCGCTGGGGCTCACGCCGAAGTGGGCCTTGAAGGCGGCGCTGAACGTGAACGGGCTCTGGTAGCCGACGAGTGATGCGATGCGCCCGACCGTCAGGTCGGGATCGGCGAGATGATCAGCGGCGAGAGACAGGCGCCACCGCTTGACGTACGCCATTGGTGGTTCGCCGACCGCCTCGCTGAAGCGGCGCGAGAACGCCGGACGCGACAGGCCTACGTGCGCCGCGAGACCGGTCACCGACCACGCGGCGGAGGGGTCGGCGTGGATGGCGCGCAGAGCGCGG
>Ga0224500_10001720_pt1 | contig 12555 bp, 11 predicted proteins | sample SF_Oct11_sed_USG_FD_168126 | JGI IMG/M metagenome (GOLD analysis project Ga0224500, IMG submission 168126) | Sediment microbial communities from San Francisco Bay, California, United States - SF_Oct11_sed_USGS_4_1 | ecosystem: Environmental > Aquatic > Marine > Sediment | place: USA: California... | reverse complement strand
GGGCACCGTTGATCGGGTCGAGGATCGGGAGCCCGGTACCGGTATCGACCACAACATCGCCGTTGGCGTCGATCGCCACCCACTGCCGCGGGCCCGCGGGGCTGCTCGCGAAGTAGGTCTGGATGATGAACGGGTTGTTGCCCAGGTCGTAGGCATCGCCGAAGCCGGGGCCGGCCTGGGTGACGGAGGCTGCAGCCATCAGGGCCGCGAAGGCGACGACCGCCTTGGCGACCGGGCTGGGCTTGACGTTGTGACGCTTGCTCATGAAAACCTCTGATGGATGTTGATTCGACGGATGCCCTGGGCCTTCGCGTTCTCGTTTCGGACGCCCAAGACCCTGTGCGGAAACTCGGTCCGGCGCGGGCCCCGCAAACGTCGATTCGATATATCGATCGACGCCGGCAATAACCTGACCGTGGTTTGATTCTTGGCGGCAGCGGAATCTGCCGTAAAGGCCACCGGACACCTCAATCGAACGGGGGATGCATCCCCATCGTCCAAACCCGCGGAAGGCGCGGCGCAGGCACTCGTCGCAATGCCCGGGCAGGCGATTCCGGCCGGCCGCTCCGAGTGCGTGGAACGCGACTTTTCACTCTAGGAGCCGCTCTACGTGGACGCCCAGCGAGGCCGTCCGAGAGTCACTGCACGGCGCGTTGTCAGGCGCCGGGAGATGGCGCCCGGGTGGGGATCCACCCTCAAACCATTTGTGAGTATTAAATATACCCCCCAATGGATCGGGGATGGAATATATTTAAATGTTGGATAATATTACCCGACATTAACTGAATTTCGGCGTGACAGCAGCTCAGATACTCCTGCTCGTATGCGGCGGCGGACGAATGCGGGCGCCGCACGTGGCCGCGCGCAGCGCCGTGATGCGCGGCCGTTCACCTGCGCAAACCGGTGCTCGGCTGCACGCGCGGCGTGCCATTGGTCCCCCGTGCACAGGGGACCAAGCACAGCCTTTGTTCACGCAGAATCCGACGCGGCGAGAGGTCGCGTTCGAGCGTCGAACACGAACCGGACGAAGATCGCGTGGTGCCGCGACAAGGCGGCGCGTCACGCGCAAAGGTGGAGGTTCCGCACATGCGGCTGCTGCTCATCGAGGATGAAGAGGTGCTGGGGCGGATGACCTCGGAGTCGCTCGTGCAATCCGGGTTCACCGTCGACTGGTTCGATACGGGGTCGGCGGGCAGTGCCGCCGCGCATGCGCACGACTACGACGTCATCCTGCTCGATCTCGGTCTGCCCGACATGCCGGGCGAAGCCGTGATGGAACAGCTGCGGGCCGTGCGATCGACGACCCCGGTGATCGTGCTGACGGCGCGCGGGCAGGTCGAGGACCGCGTGGCGATGCTCGACCTCGGCGCCGACGACTATCTGGTCAAGCCGTTCGCGATGACCGAGCTCTGCGCGCGAATCCGCGCGGTCAAGCGCCGCGTTTCGGCAGGGGCCGATCACAACGACATGCTGAAGGTCGGGCCGCTCGAACTGTTCCGCAACACGCGTTCGGCGCGCTGGAAAGGGAACCCGGTGACGATTACGGCCAAGGAGTTCGATCTGCTGGAGGCGCTCGTCGTGCGACGGCCCGCGGTGGTCAGCCGCGAGAAGCTCGAGGAAGCGATCTATGGCTGGGGCGAAGAAGTCGAGAGCAACGCAGTCGACGTCTACATTCACTTCCTGCGCCGCAAGTTCTCGCCCGGACTCATCGTCACGATACGGGGCAAGGGTTACCAGATCGGCAACGAGGAACTCCTGCTCCTCGAGGCCCGGCGGCCGGCAGCCGGAGCGTCCCAGTGAACGACTCGCTCGAGGCCAAGCGACCGTGGTCGATGCAAACGCAGCTGGTCGCGATTGCCCTGGCCATCACGTTCCTGGCCTGGTTCGCGGGCGTGACCGTCATGGCCCACATGTCGCAGCTCGAGGCCGAGAAGCTGCACGACCACGAACTCAAGGAAGTGGCCACGTTGCTGCTGAGCCTGAGCGGGCACGAGATCGAGGAGATCGGCGCGAATACGCCGATCGAGGCCCGGATCATCAACGGCCGCGCCGACAGCCAGGAAGCGCTGGGCGACGATTACCGCTACCAGGTGTGGGCGAGCGACGGTCGCTTGCTGCTCACCAACTTCGGAACTTCGTCCACCGGTCCCATGGCCAGATTGGGGCAGACCGGCTACAGCTGGCTGCAGATGGATGGCGAGCCATGGCGCGTGTACTCACTGCATTCCTCCGAGCGGAAGCAGGAAATCGAAGTAGCGGAACGGGCCACGACGCGCGTCTGGACCTTCGGCCCGTGGAATGGCCGCCTGCTGGTGCTGACTCTGGTCTCGCTGCTCGTTGTGTTGCTGCCGGGCCTGTTGCTGCTTCGCCGCCTGCTGCGGCCGTTACGCGACATCGCCGAAGACCTGCGCGCACGCTCGCCGATGAAACTGGAGCCGCTTCGAATCGACCGTACGCCCCATGAGCTCACGCCAGTGGTGGCGTCTTTGAACGCGCTCTTCGACCGGGTCTCCGCGGCGATCCGCCGCGAGAGTGCGTTCACTGGCCTGGCCGCGCACGAATTGCGCACACCCCTGGCCAACCTGCGCATACTGGCCGAGGCGGCCAGGCATGCCGGCGACGAATCCAAGCGCGATCAGATCCTCGACGAACTGGTCGGCAGCGTCGACCGGTGTGCGCGGATGCAGAATCAGCTGTTGACGCTCTCGCGAGTCGACGCGGTGCACTCGGCCGAAACGAACGAGACGGTCGACCTGACCGAAGTGGTCATGGAAGCCATCTCCGACGTGCTGCCCGAGGCACGCTCGCGCCAGACCAAGCTCGTCAGCCAGCTCGACGGCTCGGCCATCAGTGGCCATCGCTTCGGCGTGATGACGATGCTGCGCAACCTGTTGGGCAACGCGGTGCGCTACACGCCGAGCGGCGGTCGCGTCGAAATCTCGACATCGACCGAGGATGGCCAAGTGACCGTTCGGATCGACGATTCCGGGCCCGGCGTTCCGCACGCCGACCGAGAGCGGGTGTTCGGACGATTCGTGCGCCTGCAGCGCGATCAGGAGTCCGGCGCCGGGCTCGGGCTGTCGATCGTTCGTGCGGTGGCCGCGTCCCACGGTGCCGACGTCACGCTGCACGATTCGCCGCTCGGCGGCCTGCGGGTGGTGGTCAGGTTCGTCGGACGTGCGATGAGTCAAGCCGGGGCCATCGCCTACCCTGCTGGCGCCGGCGAGGCGCCCCTCGCTGTCGACACGGTGGGTCGCCTGAATCCGTCCCACTCCTGAAGACACCCTCGCCGCGAACGTCTCGACGCGCTTGAACGCGCGAGCTGCAACGCGCAGGCCGGATGGCAACGGGTCCGCGTCGGGAACCTCAGTCGCGCTCCCGGTCGACAACCGCCGGCTTCAATTGGCAAACACCCGCCCCGGCGCGCCACCACTGGGTGGCTGGGTGTGGCACGACGCGCAGGCGCCGTTCGGCGCGCCACCCATGGCCGTCGTGACACCGGCGCGCACGAGGCGCACCGCCCTCAGCGGCATGGCCAGGGTCGCGGACGTGTAGAAATTCCCGGCCGCGTTGGTGGTCAGCGTCGTTTCCTGGCCATTGGCATCGGTGACGATGACCGACACGCCGGCGATGCCTGCACTGGCTGGCGACGACGCCGACGGGTACGCGGTGCCCGCCACCGTGAACGCATGGCACGCCATGCAGTTCTCGCCCGGACGCATCAAGGGGCCCTCATCGGACTCGTCATCCCCACCACCGCAGCCCGCGATCAGCAGCAATGACAAAAGAATCATCGAAATCGTCGGCGTCGAGCCCATCGCATTCTCCCTGTCAAGCCGTCGGATCATGACGCGGCACTTGGAGCAATGGTGCCTGCCGCCGCTTAAGCAGAGGTAAAGGTTGCCCCGCGCCACAGTCGCCGCGAGGTACCGGCCGGTGGGACGCTGCCGCGGCGACGCAGAAGGGGAGAGCCCAGCGCTGCCTGCGGCTGAAGGCGACCCGATCGCCGTGGCCGGTTCAGCCCCCCGCCGGCTCGTCACCGATGAGCGGTCGCAATTGCATCTTCATCCACGCCGCCGAGTTGTGGAAGTTGGCGATCGCACTGCCGGGCGGGCAGATCGAGTCGCACATCGCGGCCATCTCTGCATCCAGGCGCATCTCCAGCACCGGCAACAGGTGCCGCAACTGCTCGACGGTGCGCGGGCCGATCAACGGCGCCACTACCGCGGGCTGGTCCTTCACCCACGTGATCGCCAGCTGCGCGGCGTCGTGGCCGGCGGCACGCGCCACGCGCACGAAGCGGTTGCCGGCGATCACGGCTTCGCGGCTGACCCGTTCGGCATAGATGCCGCCGCGCGTGGCGGCACGCGAGCCCGCCACGCGGGTGTCGTCGTCGGCGTAGCGGCCGGCGAGCACGCCCATCGCCAGCGGCGACCACGGCAGCAGGCCGAGGCCGTAGGCCTGGCACATCGGTACCAGTTCGTTCTCGACGCGGCGGTCGAGCAGGTTGTACGGCGGCTGGTCGGTGACGAAGCCGACATAGCCCTTCAGCTCGGCCGTGAGCACGCCCTCCAGCACCTTCCACGCGGGCGCGGTGGAACTGCCGACGTAGCGGACCTTGCCGGCGCGGACCAGGTCGGTCAGCGCGCCGAGCGTCTCGTCGATCGGCACGCCGAAGTCGGGGCGGTGCAGCTGGTACAGGTCGATGTGGTCGGTCTGCAGGCGGCGCAGCGACTCCTCGCAGGCGCGGATGATGTGCAGGCGCGAGTTGCCTTTGTCGTTGGGGCCCTTGCCCACGGGGTAGTGCACCTTGGTGGCGACGATCGCCTCGTGGCGCCGTCCGCTGTCGCGCAGCGCCTTGCCGATCACCCGCTCCGACTCGCCCTGCCGGTAGCTGTTGGCGGTGTCGATCAGGTTGATGCCGCCGTCGAGCGCGGCCAGGATCATCCGGACCGACTCGTCCTCGGGCGTCGGGTTGAGGATGTTGTCGGTACCCAGCGCGAGCGGCGCGACGAGCGCTCCGCTGCGGCCGAGGCGGCGGTACTCGATGCCCATCAGCGCGCTCCGTAGCCGGCGTCGACGCTGACCAGGGCGCCGGTCATGTAGCTGGCCGCGTCGCTGGCGAGGAAAGCCACCACGCGAGCGATCTCGATCGGCTCGGCGAGGCGCCCCATCGGCACGGTCGCGGCAATGCGCTCGAGCAACTGCTGGGTGACCGGCTCGCTGCGCTGCGATTGCAGCATCGGCGTGCGCACCTCGCCGGGGCAGACGGCGTTGACGCGGATGCCGTCGGTGGCGTGATCCAGCGCGAGCGCGCGGGTGAGGTTGTGCACCGCACCCTTGGATGCGCAATAGGCGGCCACGCCCGCCGAACCCAGGTCGCCCCAGATCGATCCGAAGTTGACGATCGCGCCGGAGCTGCCGCCCTGGTTGGCCTTCATCGCCGCGATCGCTGCGCGGCACATGAAGAACGTGCCGCTGACGTTGACCGCCATCACGGACGCCCACTGTGCGTCGGTGGTGTGCTCGCCGCGAGCGCGCACGATCACTCCGGCGGCGTTGACCATGACGTCGAGCCGGCCGTGGCGGCGCACCGCCTCGGCGACCACCGCGTCGCAGAACGCGCTGTCGCCGACGTCGCCGATCAGCGCTTCGCCCTGGCCGAGCGACGTCGCGATGGCGGCGGCCAGCCCGGCGTTGCGGTCGACGATGACGACCTGCGCGCCACGCGCGGCCAGCTCGCCCGCGGTCGCGGCGCCCATCCCGGAAGCGCCGCCGGTGACGACGGCAACGCGGCCGGCGAAATCTGTTTGCATGGCGGGAGCATAAGGCGTTCAATCGCCGTCTTGCGTGCCGGCGGGGCGCCCCGTCTACGACACCACCGCCACCGCCTTCACCTGCACCCACACCGGCTGCCCGGGTGCGAGCGCAAGCCGCTCGGCCGAGCGGCGCGTCAGCCGGCTCATCACCGCCACGCTGCCCACTCGAACCAGCGCCAGCACGTTCGACGGATGAACATCGTCAACGAGTGACTGCACGGTGCCCTGCAGGTGGTTCACGATGCTGGTCTCGCGCGGCTCGGCGAGCGCCAGGCTGACGTCGCGCGCCAGCACCTGCACGCGCACCGCGCTGCCCAGCGGATGACCCACGTCACGAGTCCACAGCACTCCGCCGTCGAAGTCCATGCGCGCCAGGTGCCAGCGTTCGTCGCGCGCGGCCACGGTGCAGGCCAGCACCACGCCGGCGGCGTCGTCCTGGGCCAGCGTCGGCACGTCCAGCCGCGCCAGCATCTCGAACAGCGGGCCCTGCGCCTTTGCAGCCCCGGCCTCGAGTGCGACCACGTGGTCCGCCAGACGCATCACCTCGCCGATCGCGTGCGTGACGTAGACCACCGGCATCGTCAGCTCGCGGTGCAGGCGGTCGAGGAAGGGCAGCACCTCCTGCTTGCGCGCGGCGTCGAGTGAGGCCAGCGGCTCGTCCATCAGCAGCAGGCGCGGGCCCACCGCGATCGCTCGCGCGATCGCCACGCGCTGGCGCTCGCCGCCCGACAGCGTGTCGGGCCTGCGCGGCAGCAGCGCGCCAATGCCCAGCAACTCGACCGCAGTCGCGAGCATGGTGCGTTGAACGGCGCCGGCGACACGCCTCAGGCCGTAGTCGAGGTTGCCTTGCACCGACAGGTGCGGGAACAGGCTCGGTTCCTGGAACACCATGCCGATGGCGCGCCGGTGCGGTGGAACGAACGTGGCGCTCGCATCGTCCTGCCACACCTGGTCGCCGACGACGAGGCGGCCGCGCTGCGCGCGCTGCAGCCCGGCCAGGCAGCGCAACAGCGTGGTCTTGCCGCAGCCCGAGGGGCCGAACAACACCGACACGCCGCGCGCGGGCAGATGCAGGTCGACGTCGAATGCGAAGCCGCTGGTGCCGAAGCGGTGCGCGAAGCGCGCCTCGATCGTGGTCGATGCCGTCATGCCGGGGCCACGGTGCGCCGCCGGTGCGCGAGGTTCAGCGCCAGCAGCGCGGCGAACGACGCGAGCAGCAGGCCACCGGCCAGTGCATGCGCAGCCGCGTAGTTCATCGCCTCGGCATGGTCGTAGATTGCGATCGACAGCACCCGCGTGGCGCCGGGGATGTTGCCGCCCACCATCAGCACGACGCCGAACTCGCCCACGGTGTGCGCAAAGGTCAGCGTCAGCGCCGACAGGAAACCGCGTCGCGACAGCGGCACCGCGACGCTGAAGAAGGCATCGAGCGGCGAGGCGCGCAGCGTGGCCGCCACCTCGGTCATGCGCACGCCCACGCCGGCGAAGGCGTCGCGCAGCGGCTGCACCATGAAGGGCAGGCTGCTCGCCACGCTGGCCGCCACCAGGCCCCAGAAGCTGAACACCAGCGGCGGCAGGCCCAGCGCCGCGAACGCCTGGCCCAGCGCGCCCTGCGGGCCGAGCAGCACCAGCAGATAGAAGCCCAGCACCGTGGGCGGCAGCACCAGCGGCAGCGCCACCAGCGAGTCGACCACCGTGGCCGCGCGCGAGCGCTGCGTGCGTGCGAGCCACCACGCCAGCGGCGTGCCCAGCAGCAGCAGCACCAGCGTGGTCGTGGCCGCCAGCCGCAGCGTGACGCCGACGGCCTGCCAGTCGCCGGCACTCACGGGGCCGTCACCGCGCGGCGCGGTTCAGCGTGGGCCCTCGCCCGGCGGTGCGAAGCCGAAGCGGGCGAGCGTGGCGCGCGCCGCGGGGCTTTCGAGATGGGCGACGAAGGCATGGGCGAGCGCATTGTCCATGGCGCGGCGCGTGACCACCATCGACTGCTCGAGCGGGCTGTGCCAGGCCTCGGGCACGCCGGTGTATGCGCCCTCGCCCGCCAGTGCGGGGGCCAGCACCAGCGACAGCGCCACCAGGCCGGCCTGCGCCGCGCCGGTCTGCACGAACTGCACGGCCTGCGCGATGTTCTCGCCGAACACGAGCTTGGGCTGCACCGCGTCCCACTGCCCCTGCGAACGCAATGCCTCGACGGCACGGCGGCCGTAGGGCGCATGCTCGGGGTTGGCGATCGCGAAGCGCCGCACGCGCACGTCGCGCACCAGATCCGCAAGCGGCAGGCGGCCGAGCGACGCGTCGGTGCTCCACGCGACGAGATGGCCGCGCGCGTACAGGCGCGGCGCGCCGGCAGCGAACCCGTTGCGGTGCAGTGCATCGGCGAACTCGCGGTCGGCCGAAAGGAACACATCGAACGGCGCGCCATGGCGGATTTGCGTGGCCAGCTTGCCCGACGATCCGTAGACGACCTCGATGCGCGCATCCGCGTGCATGGCACGGAAGGCTCGCATGGTCTCGTCGAGCGCAAAGCGCAGATCGGAGGCCGCGGCGATTGTCAGGCTGCGCGCCTGGGCGTGCACCGGCATCAGCGCGGCACCCAGCATGCCCAGCGCGGTGCGGCGCGCAAGTCTCATCGCTGGATGCTAGCTCAGCGGTGAACGGCCAGATGCCGCGGCGTCCACGCGTGCGGCTTGCGATGTACGAAGTGGTGGCGCGCGACGTGGTACGAAGGATCGAAGCCGTAGAAGTTCAGCCGCATGCGGCGCAGTTCCTCCTCTCGGTAGGCGGCCAGCGGCCTGATGCGCTCGTCGGCCTCGCGCCGAGCGGCCTTGACGGCCACGCGCGCAGTCGACCCGGTGTCGGCGGCCAGGGCGAGCGCGCGTTCGATGACCGCGGCGTCGAACCCGTGCGCGCCATCGGTCAGCACCGCGTCGACCAGGCCCAGCACGTGCGCCTCGCGCGCGCCCAGCGGCAGCCGGCCGCGCATCAGCGCGCGCGCGCGGTCCTCGCCGACCCGCCGCGGCAGCAGGTAGGTCCAGTACTCGCTGCCGTACAGGTTGCCCATGTTCTTGTAGTGCGGGTTCTGCACCACGCCGCGATGCGCCCACACCTCGTCGGCGGCCAGCGCGAGGAAGCAGCCGCCGGCGCCGGCATTGCCGCGCAACGCGGCAATCACCAGGCGATCGGTGAGCGACAGGATGGCCAGCGCCACGTCGTCGATGGCCTCGATGTTGGCCAGCGAGGCATCGGCCGCGCTGCCGCCGTCGATCTGGTCGGCCTCGATCTCGTGCAGGTGGATGCCGTTGCTGAAGAAGTCGGGGCCGCCGTCGAGCACCACCACGCGGGTCGCTCGCTGCGCCACCGCGTGCAGCGCGGCGGCCAGGCGTCGGCATTGGCGCGTGCTCATCGCGCCGTTGTGGAATTCGAACGACAGCACGCCCACACGCGCACCGGCAGGGCCGTGTTCGCGGTAGCGCAGTTCGTCCCAGGTCTCGTCGTCGCGCATCAACGGCACCGGCAGCTCGGGCAACGCAGCGCACTCGGCGGCGAAGGCGCGCGTGGCGGCGAGCTTGAGCGTGGGCGCGCCGTCGCCGCGATGGCGCCGCACATGGCCGATCCACACCGCGGCGTTGGTGGTGCGCCTCAACAGCGCCGGACCACGCCGCGCGACCACGTCGCCCGGGGCACCCGCAGGGGCGCGTCGCAGGTCGTCGTCACTCGCCGGGTGCGCATCGAACAGATGCGCTGTCACGCCGAATAGCGAGTCGGCCACGCCAGGGAACCCGTCCGAAGCCCGCAGCTTGCGCAGCACGACGGCTGTCGTGTCGCGCATCCAGTCGATCGCACGTTCGGCCTGGGTCATCGGCGGCTGCCAGCAGCCGGGCGACGGCGCCGACTTGCACACCGCACCCGGTGTCCACTTCGCGATCGCCTCGCGCACCGCGTCCACCGCTGCCTCGACCACTTCGTCCCGGTACAGGCTCGACTTGGTGGCGAGCTCGCGCATCGCGAACGCCCGCCACGCCCACACCGGCCCGGCGTCGTAGTCGCCGGTGGCCTGCAGCACCGTGACGCCCCACTCGCGTTTACCGGTCAGCACCGCCCAGTCCAGAGCCGACGGTCCGCGGTCGCCCGGTGGACCCGGGTGCACGACGAGGCAAAGCCGTGTCGACCACACCGACTCGGGAATGCGGCGCTTGAGGAAGGGCGCGATCACCACGTCGGGCTGCCACAGCGCGACCGCCTCCTCGGTCACCGCATCGGCGATGTCCAACTCGACCGAGACCTCGTGACCGTCGGCGCGCAAATCGACGAACAGCCGCTGCGCCAGGCTGTTGAAGGCGTGGGTGAGCAGCAGCAGGCGCATCAACAGATCCGCGGCAAAGGCTCTCCGGACAACCAGTCGACGATTCGTCTGCCGCCGAAGCGGGTCTGCATCTGAACGAAGCGGTGCTCGTCGGCCACGACGCTCCCGATGCGCGCGGCGTTGGCACCCAGCGGATGCGCGCGCATGGCGGCCAGCACGACATCGGCCGCCTCGGGCGCCACCGCTGCGACCAGCTTGCCTTCGTTGGCGATGTACAGCGGATCCAGCCCCAGCAGCTCGCAGGCGGCCTCGACCTGCGGCCGCATCGGGATCGTGGCCTCGTCGATCAGCATGCCGACATTCGACTGGCGCGCGATCTCGTTCAAGGTCGTGCCCAGCCCGCCGCGCGTCGGGTCGCGCAGCATGTGCACGGCGCCGGGCGGCGCGACGCGCAGCATCGCGGCCACCAGCGTGTGCAGCGCCGCGGTGTCGGAGACGATGGCAGTCTCGAACTCGAGCGACTCGCGCTGCGACAGCACCGCCACGCCGTGCTCGCCGATCGTGCCGGAGACGATCAGCACGTCGCCCGCCTTGGCGTTGGCGCCGCCCACCGCGACACCGCGCGGCACGACACCGACGCCCGTGGTGGCGATGAAGCAGCCGTCGCCCTTGCCCTGCTCGACCACCTTGGTGTCGCCGGTGACCACCGGCACGCCGGCCTCGCGCGCAGCGGCGGCCATCGACTCGACGACGCGCTTCAGGTCGGCGAGCGGGAAGCCTTCCTCGAGGATGAAGCTGGCCGACAGGTACAGCGGCCGCGCCCCCATCATCGCGACGTCGTTGACCGTGCCGTGCACCGCCAGGCAGCCGATGTCGCCGCCGGGGAAGAACAATGGCGAGACGATATGGCCGTCGCAGGACATCACCAGGCGCCCGCCTTCGAGCAGTTCGGCCGGCACCGGCAATGTGGCGCCGTCGTTGCCCTGGCGCAGGAAGTCGTTGTCGAAGGCGCGCGCGAAGACTTCCTCGATCAGCTGCATCGACGCGCGCCCGCCCGCGCCGTGGTTCATGTCGATGCGACCATTCTTGACGTCCAGCGGTCGGACGTAATCCTTCTTCACGGTCATGCGGCGCTCTCCGCCACCAGCTCGACGTCCCGGAAGCGCCCATACGAGTAATGCGCCGCGCAGGCGCCTTCGCTCGAAACCATGCACGAGCCCGTCGGGTTCTCGGGCGTGCACACGTTGCCGAACAGTTTGCAGTCGGTCGGCTTCTTCACGCCGCGCAGGATCGCGCCGCACTCGCATTGCTTGTGGTCGGGCACCGGCTCGTAGTGCAGGTCGAAGCGGCGCTCGGCGTCGAACGCGGCGTAGCCCGCACGGATCTTCAGCGCCGAGTACGGCACTTCGCCCAGGCCGCGCCACTCGAAGCGCTCGCGCAGCTCGAACACGTCGGACACCGCGCGTTGCGCCGCGAGGTTGCCCTGGCGCGTGACCGCGCGCACGAACTGGTTCTCCACCTCGGCCCGGCCCTCGTTGACCTGGCGCACCAGCATCAGACAAGCCTGCATCACGTCCAGCGGCTCGAAACCGGCGATCACCACCGGCTTCCTGTACTCCTCGGCGAAATGCTCGTAGGGGCCTGAGCCGATCACGATGCTCACATGGGCCGGCCCGATGAAGCCGTCGATCGGCACCGTGCCGAACCGGCGCACCTCGGCCGATTCGAGGATGTGCGTGATGGCGCTGGGTGTCAGCACGTGGCAGCACAGCACGCTGAAGTTCCCCAGGCCCTCCTTTGCCGCCTGCTGGATGACGAGCGCGGTGGGTGGCGTCGTCGTCTCGAAGCCGATGGCGAAGAACACGACCTCGCGAGCCGGGTTCTCGCGCGCAGTCTTCAACGCGTCAGCCGCCGAATAGACCATGCGGATGTCGGCACCGCGCGCCTTGGCTTTCATCAGGCTCAGCGACTCCGTGGACCCCCGGCTCGCCTGCGGCTCGCGCCCCCCGAGGGGGTGCTGCCCGCCTTGGGGCGGCCCGGCGGCGGGCGAGGCCGGCACGCGCATCGTGTCGCCGTAGGTGCAGACGATGGCTCCATGCTTGAGCGCGATGCCGATCGCCTGGTCGATACGCCCGATCGGCAGCACGCACACCGGGCAGCCGGGGCCGTGGATCATGTGCACCGCCTCAGGCAGCAGCTCGGCGATGCCATAGCGCGAGATCGCGTGCGTGTGGCCGCCGCAGAACTCCATGAAGCTGTAGCGCCGGTCAGGCCGCACCTCGGCGGCGATGCGCGCGCCAATGCCGCGCGCCAGTGCGCCGTCGCGGAACTCGTCGACGTATTTCATGCCGCCGCCTGCCGGGTCTGGGCGAGTTCAGCGAACAGCGCCAGCGTGCGTGCGGCCTCGTCGGGGTCGACGGTACCGATGGCGTGGCC
>Ga0224500_10001716_pt1 | contig 12576 bp, 8 predicted proteins | sample SF_Oct11_sed_USG_FD_168126 | JGI IMG/M metagenome (GOLD analysis project Ga0224500, IMG submission 168126) | Sediment microbial communities from San Francisco Bay, California, United States - SF_Oct11_sed_USGS_4_1 | ecosystem: Environmental > Aquatic > Marine > Sediment | place: USA: California... | reverse complement strand
GACTTGCCCGACCCCGACACGCCCGTGACGACCGACAGCCGGCCGAGCGGAAACCGCGCCTTCGCCTTGCGCAGGTTGTGCAGCTGCGCGCCACGCACGACAAGACTGGGCGTGCTGCGGGTGACAGGTCTTCGCGGCACCACCGGGTGCCGCAACGGATGCGCCAGGAAGCGACCCGTGAGCGATTGCGGCGCGCGAATCAGATCTTCGACGGTGCCTTCGCCCACGACGTGACCACCGCGCGTACCGGCGCCCGGCCCGAGGTCGAGCAGGTGATCCGCGCGCCGGATGGTTTCCTCATCGTGTTCGACGACGAGCAGCATATTGCCCTTGTCGGCCAGCTTCTGCAGCGAATCGAGCAGGATACGATTGTCCCGCGGATGCAGGCCGATGGTCGGCTCGTCCAGCACGTAGCAGACGCCTTGCAGGTTCGAGCCCAGCTGCGCAGCGAGGCGGATGCGCTGCGCCTCGCCACCCGAAAGCGTGGGCGCGGAACGATCGAGCGACAGGTAACCCAGTCCCACATCGTTCAGGAACGACAGGCGCGACTTCGCCTCGACCTGCAGATCGCGCGCAATTTCCGCCTCGCGGCCCTGCAGCCGCAGCTTGTCGAAGAACGCGAGTGCCTGTTCGACGGGCAGCCCGGACAGCTCGGCGATCGACTTGCCCTTGAACGTGACGTTGAGCGCGACCGGGTTGAGCCGCTGGCCATCGCACGTGGCGCACGGCGTGGCCTCGCCCTCGAACCACTCGTTCCACCATACCTCCTCGCCCGATTGCTCCTCGTCGAAGCCGCTGATCTGCAGGCCCGTGCCGTAGCAGTCGTCGCACCAGCCATGCTTCGAGTTGTACGAGAACAGCCGCGGATCGGGCTCGGCGAAGCTGCGGGCGCAGGACGGACAGGCGCGACGAGTCGAAAACACGCGGGTGTGTCCTTTGTCGACGACGTGCGCGACGCCTTTGCCGAATTCGAGCGCGCGATCGAGCACGGCACGCAGCTCAGCTTCGGTGCCAGCGCCTACCTTCACGGTGCCCACGGGCAGTTCGATGGTGTGCTCACGGAAGCGGTCGAGCCGCGGCCACTTCGCCGTCGGCAGCATAGCGCCGTCCACGCGCAGTTCCGGGTAGCCCTTCGACAGTGCCCACTTGGCCAGGTCCGTGTAGTAACCCTTGCGCGCGACGATCAGCGGTGCCAGCAGTTCGATCTTGCGGCCCTTCGCCTCGCGCAGCAGCAGCGCCGCAATCGAATCCACGCTCTGCGGCTCGATCGGCACGTGGCAGTCGGGACAATGCTGCACCCCCAGCTTCACGTAGAGCAGGCGCAGGAAGTGATGCACTTCGGTCAGCGTGCCCACCGTGCTCTTGCGGCCGCCGCGGCTCGTGCGCTGCTCGATCGCGACCGTCGGCGGGATGCCGAAGATCGCATCCACATCCGGACGCGAGGCCGGCTGCACGAACTGGCGTGCGTAAGCATTGAGCGATTCGAGGTAACGGCGCTGGCCTTCGGCAAAGACGATGTCGAATGCGAGCGTCGACTTGCCCGATCCCGAGACGCCCGTGAGCACAGTCATGCCGGTTCGGGGAATCGTCACCTCGATGTCGCGCAGGTTGTGCTCGCGGGCGCGGTGCACGACGATCGAATCGCGCGCGCGGTCCGCCACCGCGTCGCGTACGACGGGCGTCAGTTGCATGTCGGGAAGGATTGCGCGGCCCGCCGCGAGCACGGCGGCACGCTCGGTGTCGTAATCGAGCAGCGCACGGCCCGTGTGTGAAGCCGGCTCAGCCATCACCTGCTGCGGCGTGCCGGCCACGAGCAACTGCCCGCCGCCGTCGCCGCCTTCGGGCCCCAGGTCGATGATCCAGTCGGAAGCACGAATCACGTCGAGGTTGTGCTCGATCACGAGCAGCGAATGACCCGCGTCGAGCAGGCGCTTGAAGGCGCCCAGCAGCTTGGCGACGTCGTCGAAATGCAGGCCCGTCGTGGGCTCGTCGAAGAGGAACAGCGTGCGGGGGCCGTCAGTCTTGTCTTCCTTGACGTCCGCGAGATGTCCCGCGAGCTTCAGCCGCTGTGCCTCACCGCCCGAGAGCGTGGGCACGGGCTGGCCGAGGCGCAGGTAATCCAGACCCACCGCGGCGAGCGGCTCGAGGCGATCGAGTACCTCGCGATCGTCCGCGAAGAACGCGACCGCTTCCGAGACCGTCATCTCCAGCACGTCTGCGACGCTGACCAGCGGACTGCCCTTGCGGCGGATGCGCACCTCGAGGATCTCGGGCCGGAAACGCTTGCCGTCGCAGTCAGGACAGCGCAGGTACACGTCCGAGAGGAACTGCATCTCGACGTGCTCGAAGCCGTTGCCACCGCACGTCGGACAGCGTCCGTTGCCCGAATTGAACGAGAAGGTGCCGACCGTATAGCCGCGCTCGAGCGCGAGCGGATCGCGGGCAAAGCGCTTGCGGATCGCGTCGAACGCGCCGACGTACACGGCCGGGTTCGATCGCGTCGTGCGGCCGATCTGCGTCTGGTCGACCATCACCACTTCGGCGATGAGGTCCGCGCCTTCAATCGCGCGATGGGCGCCGGGCGCTTCGGTCGGCTTGCCTTGGGCGCGGCGCAGCCCCGCATACAGCACGTCCTGCACCAGGGTCGACTTGCCCGAGCCCGACACGCCCGTGACCGTGACCAGCCGATGCAGTGGAATCTCGACGTCGATGTCCTTCAGGTTGTGCTCGGTCGCACCCCGAATGCGAATCGCGGGGTCACCAGGCTTCGGCGCACCCCGGCTGCCGGCCGCGCTGCCCGCATCGAGCCGTCCCGACAGGTAGCCTGCCGTCAGCGTGTCGGAGCGCGCAGCGAGCTCGCCAGGCGTGCCTTCGAACACGATGCGGCCGCCGTGCTCACCCGGACCCGGACCCATGTCGAGAATGCGGTCGGCCGTCAGCATGATCTGCGGATCGTGCTCGACCACGAGCAATGAGTTGCCGTTGTCACGCAGTCGATGCATGACTTCGATCACGCGCTTCATGTCGCGCGGGTGCAGGCCGATCGACGGTTCGTCGAGCACGAAGAGCGTGTTGACGAGCGAGGTGCCGAGCGCGGTCGTCAGGTTGATGCGCTGGACTTCACCACCCGACAGCGTGCGCGACTGCCGGTCGAGCGTGAGGTAACCGAGACCCACGCGGACCAGGAATCCGAGCCGCGAGCGGATCTCGCCGAGCAACTGGTCCGTCGCCTCGTCGAGCGGAGCTGGTAACTCGATACGATCGAAGAAAGCGAGGCACTGGTCCAGCGGCAGCAGCATCAGCTGGTGAATGTCGAGGCCCTGCGGACGATCGCGCGACGTGAGGCGCCAGAGCAGCGCTTCCTCCTTCAGCCGCGCGCCGTTGCAGACGGTGCAGGGCGTATAGCTGCGGTACTTCGCGAGCAGCACGCGCACGTGCATCTTGTAGCTCTTCGACTCGAGCCACTGGAAGAAGCGGCGCACGCCGTACCAGACCTTCTTTTCCCAGCGGCCTTCGCCTTCGATGACCCACTCGCGCTGTTCGTCGGTGAGGTCGCGCCACGGCGTGTCGACGGGGATGCCGCGCTTCTTCGCGAAGCGCAGCAGGTCGTCCTGGCATTCGCGGTTCGATTCGGTCTGCCACGGCTTGATCGCGCCGCCGCGCAGGGTCTTGCTGGTATCGGGCACGACCAGGCCGTAATCGATGCCGATGATGCGGCCGAACCCACGGCACGTTTCGCAGGCGCCCAGCGGCGAGTTGAACGAGAAGAGGCTCGGGACCGGCTCGCGGTAGTGGATGTCGCAGTCGGCGCAGTGCAGGTCCGTCGAGAACTTCCAGGTGACTTCTTCACCTCTCCCGCTTGCGGGAGAGGTCGCACTGAGTGCGGGTGAGGGTTGGGGTGAGGGTCCGGAGCCCTCACCCGCGCTGCGCGCGACCTCTCCCACCGCAGTGGGAGAGGTATGAACCGTCAGTCTCCCGCGCCCGACGCGCAGCGCGGCTTCGAATGCATCGATGGCGCGCCCCCGCCCGACCGAGCCCAGCCGGAAGCGGTCAGCGAGCACCTCGAGCGTGCCTTTACCGCGCGCATGGATGCGGGTGTACCCCTGCTGCTCGAGCAGCTTCAGCACCTCCGCTGCCGTGAAGTTTTCAGGCACCGTCACAGGAAACGTAACGAGCAGCCGCGGGTCGTCGAGCTGCGCGGAGCGCTCCGCCAGTGCCGCATAGATAGAGTCCGGTGTATCGCGGCGGACCGGGCCGCCGCAACCGCGGCAATGCAGCTGCGCGCCGCGCGCATACAGCAGCTTCAGGTGGTCGTTCAGCTCCGTCATCGTGCCGACCGTCGAGCGCGAGGTGCGCACCGGGTTGGTCTGGTCGATGGCGATCGCGGGCGGAATGCCCTCGATCCGGTCCACCTGCGGCTTGTCCATGCGGTCCAGGAACTGCCGCGCGTAGGGTGAAAACGTCTCGACGTAGCGGCGCTGCCCCTCGGCATAGACCGTATCGAAGACGAGCGAGGACTTGCCCGACCCCGAAACGCCCGTCACGACGACGAGCTGGCGGAGCGGGATGTCGAGATCGAGGCCGCGCAGGTTGTTCTGCCGGGCCCCGCGAATGCGGATGCTGTCGTGTGGCGACTGTGACATGCGGAAAATGGGGGGCCCGAGGGAGCAAAACTGCGGGCAAACAACGCTACCACGAACGGGCCCGATCACCGATACTCCGGTCCATAACGAGTCCAACAGGTCCGGGGGTCCGAAATGCGTTGGTTATCCGCCCTGATGCCGCGCGAGACGCGTTTCTTCGCCCTGTTCGACCGGCACGGCGCGCTGATCGTTGAAGGCGCCAACGCGGTGGTCGAGCTGGTGCAGAACTACGGCGACATCACCCGGCGAGCCGAGCTGATCCAGCGCATCGGCGACATCGAGCGCAGCGCGGACAAGATCACGCACGAGACCGTCTCGGTCCTGCACTCCACGTTCATCACCCCGTTCGACCGCAACGACATCCATCGCCTGATCTCAGGGATGGACGACATCCTCGACCTGATGCAGGACGCAGCGGAGTCGATGCACCTGTTCGACATCCAGACGCTGCCGCCCGCCTCGCTCGTGTTGGCTGAGTTGCTGCAGCAGTGCTCGGTCCGGGTGCAATCCTGCGTCGCGCTGCTGCACTCCATGGACAATGCCGACGCCGCGCTCAAGCTGACCGAGGAAATCGATCAGCTTGAAAGCGACGCCGACCGGGTCTCGCGTGACGGCATCTCGCGCCTGTTCCGCGAAGAGCAGGACGTGCGCCAGCTGATCAAGCACAAGAACGTGTACGAGTACCTCGAGGAAGCGATCGACAAGTGCCAGGACGTGGCCAACGTCATCGAGTCGGTGGTCGTGGAAAACGTCTGATGGGCGCCGAGCTCACGATCCCGTTCGCCACGCTGGTGCTGCTCGTGGCCCTGGCGCTCGCCTTCGACTTCATGAACGGCTTCCATGACGCGGCGAATTCCATTGCCACGGTCGTTTCCACCGGCGTGCTGCGCCCGCACTACGCCGTGGCGTGGGCCGCGTTCTTCAACTTCGTCGCAATCTTCATCTTTCACCTGAAGGTGGCGGCAACGGTCGGCAAGGGCATCGTCGATCCGCTCGCGATCGACCACTACGTGATCTTCGGCGCCCTGATCGGCGCCATCATCTGGAACCTGATCACGTGGTATTACGGCATCCCGTCGAGTTCGTCGCATGCCCTGATCGGCGGCATGATCGGCGCGACGATCGCCAAGGCCGGCGTCGACCCGCTTGTGATGAAGGGCATCCTGCGCACGGTCGCCTTCATCTTCGTCTCGCCGGTGCTCGGCATGCTGCTCGGCGGCCTGATCATGGTCGCCGTCTCGTGGATCTGCCTGCGCTCCTCGCCACGCAAGGTCGATCGCTGGTTCCGCCGCTTGCAGCTCGCGTCGTCCGCGGCATACAGCATCGGCCACGGCAGCAACGATGCGCAGAAGACCATGGGCATCATCTGGCTGCTGCTGATCTCGGCCGGAGTCACCGCGGCCGACGCCAGCATGCCTCCCAACTGGGTCATCGTCAGCTGCTACGTCGCGATAGCGCTCGGCACCATGTTCGGCGGGTGGCGCATCGTGAAGACCATGGGGCAGAAGATCACCAAGCTGCGCCCGGTCGGCGGCTTTGCCGCGGAGACTGGCGGCGCGATCACGCTGTTCATGGCGTCGTCGCTCGGCATTCCGGTGTCGACGACGCACACCATCACGGGCGCCATCGTCGGCGTGGGCTCGGCCCAGCGCGCGCGCGCCGTACGCTGGGGAATGGCGGGCAACATCGTCGTCGCCTGGATCGTCACGATGCCGGCCGCGGCGATCATGGCGGCCATCGCCTACTATATCGGCCGCCTCATGCTCTGAACGGTGAGCGCGGCTCAGCGCCGGCGCAGTCTGGCGATGAGGCCCCGCACCGAGTCCGCCAGCGTGTCGTAACGCAGGTCGGTCATCTCGCCCGCGTCGAAGAACGTGATGCCGCACGGCTGGCAGCGATCGAGGCGGATGTGTTCCTGCCCCGGGGCCTGCTCCGAGCGCATCGGCTTGCCGCACGACGGGCATGCCACCTCGGTCATCTTGTTCCAGTGCTTGCCGGCGCGCGCCGTGCCGGTATCAAGATCGCGCGTATCGTGCTTCGGCCACAGGAACCATTGGCGCTGCAGGTCGTCGAGATCCGCGTCCTTGCACGCGATGCCGTGGCAGTTTTCACAGCGATGAACGGTCGCCGTGAAACCCGCGGAAAAAGGATTCATCGTCGCCCCGCACTTGGGGCATTGCATGGACGGATTGGGCTGGTTCATCGCGCGACAGTATCACGACACCCCGCCACGACTTAAGCTCCGGCCATGACCTCACCCTACCCGCACCTGCTGGCCCCCCTCGACCTGGGTTTCGTCAAGTTGCGCAACCGGGTCCTGATGGGCTCGATGCACACGGGACTCGAGGACGATCCGAAGCAATTTCCGCGGCTGCAGGCGTATTTCGCGGAGCGCGCGCGCGGCGGGGTGGGGCTGATCGTCACCGGCGGCTTTGCGCCCAACATCGAAGGCTGGGCAGCGCCGTTCTCCGGACGGCTGACGACTCGCGCGGCCGCCGCTCGGCATCGTCCCATCACGGATGCAGTGCACGCCGAGGGCGGCCACATCGCGCTGCAGATCCTGCACACGGGCCGGTATGGCTACCACCCGCTCGCAGTCGCGCCGTCACGGCTCAAGGCGCCGATCTCCCCGTTCACGCCGCGGGCGCTGGGCGAACGCGGCATCGAGCGGCAGATCCGCGGCTTCGTGCGGTGTGCAACGCTCGCGCGCGAGGCCGGTTACGACGGCGTCGAGATCATGGGATCCGAGGGTTACTTCATCAACCAGTTCCTCGCCGCGCACACCAACCGGCGCACGGATCGCTGGGGCGGCAGCTTCGAGAACCGTTGCCGGCTGCCGATAGAAATCGTGAGCCGCACCCGTGCCGCGGTCGGGCCCGACTTCATCCTGGTCTATCGGCTCTCGATGCTCGACCTGGTGCCCGACGGCAGCGACTGGAACGAGGTCGTGCAGCTGGCGCAGGCAATCGAGCGCGCCGGCGCGACGATCATCAACACCGGCATCGGCTGGCACGAGGCCCGCATACCGACCATCGCCACGTCGGTGCCGCGCGCGGCATTTGCATGGGTCACGCGCAAGCTCAAGGGCCACGTAAACATTCCTCTCTGCGCGACGAACCGCATCAACGCCCCGGACGTGGGTGAGCGCATCCTGGCCGACGGCGACGCCGACATGGTCTCGATGGCGCGCCCGCTGCTCGCCGATCCCGAGTTCGTGAACAAGGCCGCTGCGGGCCGTGCGGATGAGATCAACACCTGCATCGCCTGCAACCAGGCGTGCCTCGATCATGTCTTCCAGCGCAAGATCGCTTCTTGCCTCGTCAATCCGCGCGCCGGGCACGAGACCGAATTGCGTTACGAACCCACGCGCTCGCCGAAGAAGTTCGCGGTGGTCGGCGCAGGCCCCGCAGGACTCGCCTGCGCCACGGTGCTGGCCGAGCGCGGGCACACCGTCGACCTCTTCGAAGCATCTTCGATCATCGGCGGGCAGTTCAACCTCGCGAAGCGCGTACCCGGCAAGGAAGAGTTCGAGGAGACGTTGCGGTACTTCGGCCGCCGATTGCAGGTCACCGGCGTCAACGTGCACCTTGGCGTGCGCGCCGACCTGGCGCTGCTGCGCGACGGCGGCTATGCGGAGGTGATCCTCGCCACGGGCGTTACGCCGCGCGACCCGGACATTCCCGGTGCGGCGGAACACCGCGCCTCAGGCCGCGTGCTGGGATACGCGGACGTGCTGCTGGGCCGGCATGAATGCGGACCGCGCGTGGCCATCGTCGGCGCCGGTGGCATCGGCTTCGACGTGGCGGAGTTCCTCGTCTCGCAGCGACATTCGACGGCGCTGGACCTGCCGGCATGGCAGAAAGAATGGGGCGTCACCGATCCCGGGCACGCACGCAGCGGCCTCGCACCGCCGCAACCATTGCCACCGGAGCGCCATGTGTACCTGCTGCAGCGCAAGTCGACACCGCTGGGCAAGGGCCTCGGCAAGACCACCGGCTGGATCCATCGCGCAGCATTGCGCATGAAACGTGTAGAGATGCTGGGTGGCGTCAACTACGAACGCATCGACGAGCGCGGCCTGCACGTGAGTTTCGGCGAACGGCGCACGCAACCCACGGTGCTCGCCGTCGACAACGTCGTGCTGTGCGCGGGCCAGGTACCGCACTGCGACCTCTACGATCCCCTGGAAATGTCGGGCGTCACCGTGCACAAGATCGGCGGTGCCGACGTGGCGTCGGAACTCGACGCCAGGCGCGCGATCGACCAGGGCTCGCGCCTGGGCGCGCGGCTGTAGCGCGTCTCAGGCGAGCGCTGCCGGTTCCCGGGCGGTCGCCGTGGCGTGCTCCTCGGCGCCCTTGGCCGCCAGCACGGCCTTGAGCAGCAGCGCGTGGTTGTGCTCGTCCTGCCCTGCCGTCAGGTAGCGGTCGGCCAGCGCCAGCACCTTCTCGAGGTACGCGCGGCGCTGGTCGAGATACAGCAGCGTCTTGCCGACGAAACCTGGATCGCGGCCTCCGACGTACATCGATTCGGCCGCGCGCAGTGCGGTAGCCAGTTGCTCGGGCGTCGGCTTCAGGCGGAAGCTGCGCTCGGCCATCGCTTCGTCTTCCGGTGGTGCCTCGTTCGCCACGCGCGCCGGCGCCAGGGAACCACGGCGTGGCGGCCCGTGCAGCAGCGAACGGATGATGTCGCTGGTCGTGACGATGCCGAGGATGCGCTCGGCCTCGTCCACGATGACGATCGCGTGGCTGCCCGACTCGATGATCAGGCTGGCGACTTCCTCGAGGCTGGTTGACGGCGGGCGGCTGGTCACCGGCGTATGCATGATCTGGTCGATGCGGAATTTCGCATCGAGCCACGCGGCCCGATCATGCGCGGCGCGCGGCACGAAGAACTCGACCTTCATCAGGTCAGCCGAGGTAATGATGCCGACGAGCCGGCCGTCGCGTACGACCGGGAGGTGATGGATGGGGTATTGCTGGAAGCAGGCCAGCGCTTCGCTGAGCGGGCGGTCGCATTCGATCACGACCACGGTCTCGGTCATGATGCGCGACACGGGTTCGGCAGGTCGCATGATCCGCGTCTCCTTGGCCAGACAAGGATAGCGCCGAATGGTGCGGACGCTGCGGCGCAGCAGCCGCCAACGATACGTAGTGGTCTCGGTACTTGCGCCTAAATGCAACGCATCACTGGTAGACCGTGACGCAGTTGCCGCGCGCAGCGACGGGCCTCGCTCAGGCGCGATGTGCGTGGGGCGCGACACCCGAACGGTCGAGCAGCATCTCGACCTTGTCGCGGAAGCTGCGGCTCAGCTTCACTTCCTGGCCCGACTGCAGCTTGAGGAAGCATTCGCCGTTCAGGTGCGGCCGCAGTGACTTCACGCGCGCGAGATTGACGATGGTCGAGCGGTGCACGCGCTGGAACACGGCCGGGTCGAGCATCTCCTCCAGCTCCTTCATCGTCGCGCGCAACACGTGCGTCTGGCCGTCCGCGTGCAGGCACATGTAATCGCCCGCGGCGTCGATCCAGTCGATCGTCGTCACGTCGAGCCGCACGGTCTCGCGGCCTGAACGGATGGGCAGCATCCGCGCATAGCGCGGCGCGGGCGGGGCCGGGCCAGCGGCCGGTGCCATTGCGGCATCGACCGTGATCTCGCCGTTGCCTTTCACCTCGGCGAGCAGTGCCATCAACTGCTCGCGCTGCGCCACGGCCTGCTGCTGCTGCCATTGCGCACGCACCCGATCGACGGCCGCGGCCAGCCGCTTCTCATCGACGGGCTTCAGCAGGTAATCGAGCGCGTGGGCCTCGAAGGCATTGATGGCGAAGCGGTCAAACGCCGTGACGAACACCACCATCGGCATGCTCTCCTGCGGCACGTTGGCCACCAGGTCGAGTCCCGACATGCCCGGCATCTGGATGTCGAGGAACATCAGGTCGGGCGCTTCTTCAGCGATCGCGGCCAGCGCCTCGCGGCCATTGGCGCACTGGCGCACGATGCTGATGTCCGTGTGCTCGCGCAGGCGCAGTTCCAGGCCGCGGCGGGCGAGCGGTTCGTCGTCGACGATGAGGGTGCGGATGGTCATGACGGTTGCGTCGCAGGTTCGAAGGGAAGCGAGATCTCGAGCCGCAGGCCAGGCCGCGAGAAGCGCACCGCAAGCGTCTGCTGGTCGCCGTACAGCACGGCCAGCCGCTCGCGCGTATTGCGGAAGCCTACGCCCCGGCCCGCGCCCAGTTCCACGCCGACCGGCAGGCCCGGGCCGTCGTCCTGCACCACCAGGTGCAGGTGGCCGGCGGCTTCGCGCGCCTCGATGCGCAGCCGGCCGCCTTCCTCGCGGGGCGCCACGGCGTACTTGAGCGAGTTCTCGACCAGCGGTTGCAGGATCAGCGAAGGGACCAGCGCGCGCGTGGCAGAGTCGTCGACGTCGAATTCGAGCTTCAGCCGGTCGCCGAAGCGCAGCTGCTCGATCCCGAGGTACAGGTTCAGCGCGTCGAGCTCCTGCCGCAACGTCACCTTCTTCATCGGGTCCTGGTCCAGCGTGTAGCGCAGGAAATCCGACAGCCGGCCGACGGCCTGGTTCGCGATCTTGCCCTGCCCGTCCAGGATCAGCGTCGAGATTGCGTTGAGCGTGTTGAACAGGAAGTGCGGGTTGAGCTGGTAGCGCAGCATCTTGACCTGTGCTTCCTGCGCGAGCGCGGCGGCGCGCAGCATGGATTCGCGCTGCTCCTGCAGCGCCTCGTAGTACTTGATGCCGAAGTACAGGCCCGACCAGCAGAGGATGAGGTACGTCGAGGTGATCGCACCCATGAAGATGCCATACCACGGCTCGCCCGCCATCCAGATGGGCTCCACCCACTGCATGTACGCGGAGTTGATGACGACGCGCCACGCGAGCGCGACGCACCACGAGGCGAGGATGACGACGGGAAAGACGACCTTGAGCGGCTGGCCGAGGAAGTGCCGGTACAGATAGCGCAGTGGCGCCGAAAGCAGGAAGCCGGCCGCCGCCGCCGCGAGCACCACCTTGATGTACGCGACCGGCTTCTCATACAGCACCGAGCCCAGGTACTGCGTGATGAGATAGCCGCTCCAGCCAAGCGTGTGCAGCGCCCAGAAGAGCAGGTTGCGGTTGCGGCGGAGGTCGTCGAGAGTCACCGCGGGAGCTTAAGCCGGACGCGACGAGCCCGGAAACGCTTCGTCGCACTGCGCGCACCGCTCGTCCCGGATCAGTCCGCGAAGCCGCGGACGTAGGCCTCGCAGCCGGCCTCGAAGGCCGCACCACCCCCGGCACAGAGACAACTGTCGCCCAGGTCGTTCTCGCGCGCCCACCGGAAGCCGGCCTGCTCCGCCGTGACAGCCTCGTCGGCATAGGCGCGGCAGCCCTCGGCGAAGGCGACGTCGTTGCGGGTCACACAGGAGCGGCCGTCGGCAATGCCGTTGCGCTCCGCCCAGTCGAATCCCGCCTTGTGTGAGGTGCAGCGCGCGTCGCGGCAGGCGTAGCCCAGGAAGCCGCGTGGCATCGGGTCGCGAGCCGGCGGGCCGGCGCTGCAGTTGGGCGCAGCTGCGATCGCGGGGCGGGTTTTCGGTGATGCAGCAGCTGCGGCGTGCCCGGTCGTGATCGAGACCCAGCCCAGCCAGAGCATCCAGAGCAGGCGCGGCGTGAGCCGGGCCGGCGGCCTTTGCGTGCGTGCCGTCATCAGAATCGCCCTCGAGGCCCGGCGGGCCCGACGCGCACTACGCTAGTGAATGCGCGTCGCGGGGCGCCTGCGGTATTCGACGGCAGTTGCCGCAGATTCAGGCAGCGGAGTCAGCCTTGCTTGCGCTTCGTCCAGGGATGCGTGGTCACGACGTGTTCGACGCCGTCGAACACCAGCACCAGGAGCAACAGGACCGCGAGCATGTCCACGCCAAGCAGGCGGAAGGTCTCCATCCAGGTCA
>Ga0224500_10001715_pt1 | contig 12593 bp, 10 predicted proteins | sample SF_Oct11_sed_USG_FD_168126 | JGI IMG/M metagenome (GOLD analysis project Ga0224500, IMG submission 168126) | Sediment microbial communities from San Francisco Bay, California, United States - SF_Oct11_sed_USGS_4_1 | ecosystem: Environmental > Aquatic > Marine > Sediment | place: USA: California... | reverse complement strand
CGGCCAAGGCCTCGCTCGGCCGGGCCTTCTTCTACAACGCAATCGGCATCCCGCTGGCCGCGTTCGGAATGCTCTCGCCGATCTTCGCCGGCGCCGCGATGGCGTTCTCCAGCTTCTCGGTCGTGAGCAATGCACTGCTGCTCAAGCGCTTCCGGTCACGCAGCGGCCCAGACCAGGCGTCCGGCTGACGAGCGCTACGCGGCCGTCCGGGTCCGCCCCTTCAGCATCGCGTACACGACGAACAGCGCCGCGGACGCGAGCAGGTGCTTCAGCGTGTGGCCACTGAGCGCGCCGCCGAGCAGCTGTTCGATGACCCGATCGAGCCGCTCGCACGCGACCGCGCCCGCATAGAGCGCCGTCGCGCCGTAGAGCCAGCGGGCGCGATCGAACGGCGACGGCACGAACGCCGTCGCGTACAGCGAGGCGCCGACGCAGCTCGCCTGCATGACCATGTAGGGCAGCAGGTTGCCGGTCAGGGCCCAGGTTCCGACCGCGGCAACCGCGGCAGCGCTGAAAGCGATCGTCAGGGCAGTCGCACGCGACGGCGCACGATCGCCCAGGGTCCCGGCAACCAGCCCCGCGAACCCGAGCGCGATCGGCAGCCGGTCCCACACCAGCGTCGAGTCACGCGGGTCGGCGTGGTACCAGGCCGAGCCGAAGGCGGTCAGCAGCGTGCCGGCGAAGAACACGAAGTAGGGAATGGCGACGCTGCGTTCGACCCGGGAGCGCCGAAGCCAGCCGATGCCGAGCGCGCCGATGGCGAGGAAGGGCAGGTTGGACAGGACGTTCAGCGCGTGCGGCACGCCGAGCAGCACACGCTGGTCAGCGAAGGCGTGATAGGCCTGCGGCTGCGCGACGGCTGGCAGCAAGGCCGCGGCGAGCCACGGCGCACCGAGCGCAATCAGCGCCAGCGCATCGACCACGCTCCATCGCGCCGGCCGCACCGATTGGTCCGCGGAGGTCGAAGTCATGGCCGGGTCGTCCTGGCTGCCGCCGCTGTCATGCGCCGCACACTAGCGCACCGCGGCGGACGGTTCGATGGACGATCATCGCGTAGCGGAAAGCGCGCCTAGCGGTCGCGCGCCGCGTCTCTGCTTTCGGGTTCGAGCTGGTCCAGCCGCCACAGCAGAGCCCGCGTCGCAAGCAGGCGCGCGATCCAGAGGAAGATCACGATTGCGACGATGAAACCGATCCAGCGCGGCAACTCGAGCGCTCCCGCCAGCGCCGAGGCGCCGATGGCGACGAGCCAGAACAGGAACATGTTGCGCAGGCCGTGGCGGCGCGGCGGCTCATAGCCGACGAGTTCGCCGATCAGTTCCTCGCGGCGCGCCGGATCCGGCACCCGGCGCTCGACCTCGGCAATCACCCAGCCGCGCGAGACCAGCCCGACGGCCGTCGGCGTGAAGCGATCGCGGGCAGAGGCCGGCATGCAGAGGATCCGATGGGCAGGTCGATCGTTGCGCCGAGGGCCGGACGCCGTGCGTCATCCGGCCCTCTCATTGAATCACGCCAGCGAGCGCAGTTCGCGCAGCGCAACCGACAACATCGCAAGGTCGGCCTGCCGGTTGTCGGCAAACTCGGCCAGCATGCGGCGCGCCCGTCCGATCGACGCGCTCTGGGCCGTCTCCCAAGCGGCCGCGCCCCCGGCCTTCAGCGCATCGGCGGCAATCTGGCGCTGCAATCCGGCGAGGTCGTCGGCCAGCGCGCTCTTCGCCATGCCCTGCCAGTACCCGTCCGATGGAAGCGACGACACCTGGGCCCGCAGGCGGGCCAGACCGAGCAGGTCGCCGACCGCGAAGTAGCTCGCTGCCACCTCGGGCAGCGACTGACCGGCGCCCTCGGCGATCTCGGCGATGTCCAGCGCGGCCAGCGAGGTCTCCGCGGCGGCGACCTGCAGCGCCAGGGCCGCCGGCACGCGGTTCGCCTCGAGTGTCTGCTGCCGTTCCGCGATCGGCGCCCGCCACGCAGCCCCGACCGGGGCGCCGGCGATGAAATCCAGCACTTCGGCGGTTGCAGGCGCGAAGCGCTCGATCGTCCGATCCATTGGCTCGGCGAGACGGCGCGAACGCAGGAACCAGGTCGTCGCACGTACGGTGCGGCGGCCCAGCTCGATCAGCATCTGCGACTGCACTTCATCCGTTGCAACGTTGTCGAGCGCCTCGATCGCTTGCCAGGTCTCGGCCACCCCGAACACCTCGCGGCTGAGGAGGTAGCCGCGCACGATCTGCGCCGGCATCGCGCCCGTGGCCTCCATCAGCCGGTGCACGAAGGTCGCCCCGACCCTGTTCACCATGCTGTTCAGCACGTGCGTGGCGATGATTTCCCGCCGCAGTGCGTGCCGCTCTATGTAGCCTCCGAAGCGCTCGCGCAGCGCCGCCGGGAAGTAGCGCGCGAGCGCGGTCGCCACCCAGGGATCTTCCGGAAAATCGGAAGCCAGCAACGCGTCGGACAGCCACATCTTCGAATACGCGAGCAGCACCGCGCGCTCCGGGCCTGTCAGGGCCTGCCCGCGCGACCGCCGCTCCGCGATTTCCTCGTCCGACGGCAGGAACTCCAGCGTCCGGTTCAGGCGCCCTTCCTTTTCCAGGAAGCGGATGAAGCGCTGCTGCTGATCGAGCAGCCGCGGCGCCATGCGGCCACCTACCGACAGCGACTGCGTCTGGAAATAGTTGTCACGCAACACCAGCTGCGCGACCTCATCGGTCATCGCCGCCAGCAGCGCATTGCGCTGCTTCACCGTCAGCTCGCCATCGGCGATCGGAAGGCTGAGCAGGATCTTGATATTGACCTCGTGGTCCGAGGTGTCGACCCCGCCCGAGTTGTCGATGGCGTCGGTGTACAGCCGCACGCCCGCCAGTGCCGCTTCCACCCGGCCGAGCTGGGTCAGGCCGAGGTTGCCGCCCTCGCCCACCACCTTGCAGCGCAACTCGGCGCCGTTGATGCGCACCGCGTCGTTCGCGCGGTCGCCGACATCGGCGTGTGTCTCGTGTTTCGACTTCACGTAGGTGCCGATGCCGCCGTTGTACAGCAGGTCCACCGGCGCCTTGAGGATCGCCGAGATCAGCTCGGCCGGGGTCAGGCGGGTGAAGGTCACGCCGAGGACGGCCTGGACCTGCGGTGAGAGCGGAATCGACTTCTCGGAGCGCGCCCAGATCCCGCCACCCTCGGAAATGAGCTGCTGGTTGTAGTCGGCCCAGGATGAACGCGGCAGGGCGAACAGGCGCTCCCGCTCCGCGAAGCTGGCGGCCGGATCGGGACTCGGGTCGAGAAAGACGTGGCGGTGATCGAAGGCGGCCACCAGCCGGATGTGGCGGGACAGCAGCATGCCGTTGCCAAACACGTCGCCGGACATGTCGCCGACGCCGACCACCGTGAAGCCGGTCGATTGCGTGTCGATGCCGATCTCGCGGAAGTGCCGCTTGACGCTCTCCCACGCGCCGCGCGCCGTGATGCCCATCTTCTTGTGGTCGTAGCCGGCGCTGCCACCCGAGGCGAACGCGTCGCCGAGCCAGTGCCCGTATTCGAGGCTGATGGCATTGGCGTAGTCGGAGAAAGTGGCCGTTCCCTTGTCCGCCGCGACGACCAGGTAGGGGTCGTCGCCGTCGTGGCGCACCACGTGCGGCGGCGGCACGATGCTGCCGCCGACCAGGTTGTCGGTCAGGTCCAGCAGGCCGCGAAGGTAGTTCTGGTAGCAGGCGACGCCCTCCTTCAGCAGCGCGTCGCGGTCCGACGCGGGCGGCGCCTTCTTCAGCACGAAGCCACCCTTGCTGCCCACCGGAACGATGACGGTGTTCTTCACCATCTGTGCCTTGACCAGGCCCAGCACCTCGGTGCGGAAATCCTCCGGCCGGTCGGACCAGCGAAGCCCTCCGCGCGCCACCCTGCCCCCGCGCAGGTGCACACCCTCGAACCGGGTCGAGTAGACGAAGATCTCGAACATCGGGCGCGGTTCGGGAAGCCCCACGATCCTGGATGGATCGAACTTGAACGAGAGGAACGGCCGCCGCGCGCCGTCCTCGCCGCTCGCGCCGGTCCCGGTCCTCCAGTAGTTGGTGCGCGTGGTGGCGAGGATCAGTCCCAGGTATTGCCGCAGCACGCGGTCCTCGCTCAGGCTGCCCACCTTCTCGAGCGCCTGTTCGATGGCGTTCACCTGGCTCGCAGCCGCCGTCGCGTCCTGCCGATCCGGGTCGAAGCGCAGCTTGAAGAGCTGCACCAGCATGTGCGCAATGCGCGGATGGCCGGCCAGCGTCGCCTCGATGAAGGCCTGCGACAGCGCGAAGCCGATCTGTCGCATGTACTTCGCGTAGGCGCGCAGCACGGTGATTTCGTCGGCGGACAGCGACGCGAGCAGGACGAGCCGGTTGAAATCGTCGCTCTCCACCGCGCCCGCCATCACGCGGGCGAACGCCTCCTCGAACAGCGGCGCAATCTCCTCGGCGTCGATCTCGTCGTGGCCGACCAGATCGAGTTCGAAGTCGTGGATCCAGAACGGATCGCCGCGTTCGGGCCCGACTTCGTACGGTTGCTCGGATAGCACACGCACGCCCATGTGCTCCAGCATCGGCAGTGAAGTGGACAGCGCGACGGGCTCCCCTCCCCGGTACAGCTTGAAGCCGAGGCGGCTTGGCGCGCCCTCGAGCGGTCGGTACAGGTTCAGCGCAAGGCCACCCAGGGCGAGCCCGTCGAGCCGGCGCACGTCGGCCACGGCCGACCGGGCCGAGACGTTTTCCCGGTACGACGCGGGGAAGGAGGCGCCGAACCGCTTGAAGAGCTGCGCTGCGCGGGCCTCGCCCTCCTCGTCGAGCAGCGCCTCGCGCAGGTCGTCCTCCCAGCGCCGCGCCGCATCGGCGAGTCGTCGCTCCACTTCGCGCCGGTCGTACTGCGGCACGCGGCCCGGCGTGGTCCGCACGGTCATGTGGATGCGCGCGAGCGCCGCATCGGTCAGCAGGACATCGAAGTCCGCCGACGTGCCGTCGAACGCCTGCAGCAGGATCGACTGGAACTTGCGCCTCAGTTCCGTCGTGTAGTTCTCGCGCGGCACGAAGATCAGGCACGAAACGAACCGCTCGAACGGGTCGCGCCGGATGAAGAGCCGGAAGCGCTGCCGTTCGCCGAGTTGCAGGATGCCGTTGGCGATCTCGTAGAGCTCGTCCGTTCCGATCTGGAACAGTTCGTCGCGGGGATAGGTTTCGAGGATGTGCGCAAGCGACTTGCCCAGGTGGCTGGCCGGCGCCAGGCCAGCCCGCTCGGACACCGCCCGGATCTTGCCGCGCAGCAGCGGGATCTCGGCCACCCGCGCGCTGTACGTCGTCGACGTGAACAGCCCGAGGAACCTGTGCTCGCCAATCACCTCGCCGCCGGGGCCATAGCGCTTCACGCCCACGTAGTCGATGTAGCCGGGCCGGTGCACGGTCGATCGCGCGTTGGCCTTGATCACCATCAGCATCGGCGACGGCGCCTTCGCGAGCGCACGCGCCTGCGGCGGCAGCACTGCGAAGCTCGACGACTCGTCGCGGCCGCCGGCGGCCTCCCGCAGGAGGCCCAGGCCCGTGCCAGGGACGATCTTCAACGCGACATCCTCGCCCGAGCCGACGAGGTCGTGCTGGCGGTAGCCCATCAGGACCAGGTGGTCCTCGGCCAGCCACTGCAGGAATTCGCGGTTCTCGTTCACGACATCCCGCGGCAGCGGCGGCGGATGCCGGTCGATCTCCTCGATCACGGCCCGCAGCTGAGCGACCATCGCCTTCCAGTCGGTGACCGCAGCGCGCACATCACCGAGCACGCGCTCGATCCCTTCCGCCAGCTGGGCGCGCGCCATCGGGTCGGCCAGCCGGTCCACTTCGACATGCATGAAGGACTCGCGCGGGCTGTCGGGTTTCTCCTCGCGCGGAAACAGGCCCTTCAGTGCCCCTCCCGCGTCGCGCTGCACGGCGAAGATCGGATGGACGATCACGTGCAGCGTCAGTCCCTGGCGGTTGATCTCCATCGAGACCGAGTCGACCAGGAACGGCATGTCGTCATTGACGATCTCAACCACGGTGTGGCGCGAGGACCAGCCGTGCTCGCCCGCCACGGGGTTGAGGACGCGGATCTTCGGCTTGCCGGCCTCGCGCCGCTGCGCGAACTGCCAGTGCGAGAGCAGCGCGCCGTACAGGTCGTCGACGCCGCGGGACGCGATGTCCTCCGGGTCGATGCGCTGGAAGTAGCTTGCGGCGAACGCCAGGAGGGCCTCCCGCTCCGTCTTTCCGACGCGCTGCTCGATCAACGCCGCTACGGCGGCCAGGCGCGTCGCCTTGTCCGCTTCCGGGGAACTCGTCATGTGCGCCTCCGATTCTTCTTCCGTTCCGGCCGCCTCGTGAGCGGCGAAACGACACAAGGGCCAAGTATGCCCCGACCAATGCCGGACCCATGGCAGCGGCCGCACGGACCATCCGATAATCGGGCTCCAGTCCCTGCCTTCCATCATGACGGTTCCCGCCTTCGCTCCGCGCCTTGCTTTCGTCGACGTCGAGACGACGGGTTCCAGCCCGGCGCGCGAGCGGGTCACGGAAATCGGGCTGGTGCGGGTGGATTTCGATGGCGATGCCACGCGGGTCGACGAGTGGTCGACACTTGTGAATCCGGGGTGCCCGATCCCCCCGGAGATCGAGTGGCTGACCGGCATCACCAACGAGATGGTGCGGGCGGCCCCGCCGTTCGCAGACGTCGCGCAGGAACTGATCGACCGCCTGGAAGGCGCCGTCTTCGTGGCGCACAACGCGCGCTTCGACTATGGCTTCCTGCGCGCCGAGTTCGCGCGCGCAGGACTCGCGTTTCATGCGAAGACCCTGTGCACGGTGCGGCTCAGCCGGGCGCTCGATCCCGATCGCTCGCCGCATACCCTGGATGCGCTGATCGAACGCTTCGGCCTGGCCGGGGAAGAGCGCCATCGCGCGCTGGGGGACGCCCGCGTCCTGTGGCGGCTCCTGCAGGCATGGGGCCGCCGCCACACGCCAGCCGAGATCGAAACGACTGTCCATGCACTGCTGAAGCACCCGAGCCTGCCAACGCACCTGCCGCCGAACGCGATCGAGGAACTGCCGCACGCGCCCGGCGTGTACCTGTTCTACGGCCTGAACGAGCATCCCATCTACATCGGCAAGAGCGTCGACCTGCGAACCCGCGTCGCGAGCCACTTCAACGCCGAGCATCGCACTCCGCGCGACCTCAGGCTGTCGCAGGAAATCCACCGGCTGGAGTGGGAGGAGACCGCCGGCGAGTTCGGCGCGCTGCTGCGGGAGTCGGAACTGGTGAAGACACGGCTGCCCGCGCACAACGTCGCGCTGCGGCGTCGCCAGGGCCAGGTCGTGATGACGCTCGACGACGCCGGCCGACCGGCATTCGCGCGCGCGCTCGACTTCGACCCCTCGACCGGGGAGGACCACTATGGTCCCTTCAACTCGCGTGCCGCCGCGCGTCGCCTGCTGACGGGGCTCGCCGCCGAGCACGCGCTCTGCCTCAAGACACTCGGGCTTGAAGGACGCCGGGCAGTCGCCGACGGCGCACCCTGCTTCAACCGCCAGCTGAACCGCTGCGCAGGTGCGTGCACTGGCGAGGAAGCGCCGGAGCAGCACTCGGTCCGCCTGCGCGAAGTCCTCGAGGCATGGCGACTGCCCGCATGGCCGCATCGCGGGGCCGTTGCCCTCGTCGAACGCAACTGCGGTCGCTTTCGCGAGGAGTGGCACGTGTTCGACCGCTGGTGCTGGCTCGGCACGGTCGGGACGCTGGACGCGGCCCGGGAACTGGCGCGGACCGCCACGCGTGCGTTCGAGGGCGACGCGGCGCGGCTGGCCGTCCGCGCACTGTCCGCGGAGCCGCCGTGGACGCTGGACCTGGTCGAGATCGACTAGACGTCAGCCGCCCAGCTGCTCGACCGCTTCCCGCAGGCGCTGGCCCTCGCTGAAGCCCAGCGCAGCGGCCGCGCCATTGACTTTCGAGATCACGCCGGTACTCCACGTGTCCAGTGCCTCGCCGATCCGCGCCGACGTATGTGCCACCGCGAGCGCTGCCTGCCCCATCGCATCGAGCATGGCGAGCGCGGCGATGCCTGCGCCGTCCTTGCCGACACCGGCATCGTTGAATACGTAGAGTTGCGCGGCGACTTCCTGCGCATAACGGCCGGCACTGACGCCGCCATGGGATCCCGTCACGACGACCTTGCCGGTGTGCTCCGCCGTGACTTCGGTCACCGAATCGAGTAGAACGATCCTATCGGGCGGCTCCATCGTCATACTGTAGTCGACCTCACGGGACTCGCCGGCGGTCGCTCCGAATGCGGGTCGCCGGCCAACGAATGGAGAACACATGCAGAACGCATACGGATTCGGCAAGACGGTCAACCTCGGTTTCGACGCGGCGGTGGAGCGCGTGAGCGCCGAGCTTGCCAAGGAAGGCTTCGGCGTCCTGACCGAGATCGACGTCAAGGCCACCATGAAGAAGAAGCTCGACCACGACGTGCGGCCCTACCGGATCCTCGGTGCCTGCAATCCGCCGCTCGCCAAGCGGGCGCTCGAGGCGGAGCCGACGATCGGCCTCCTGCTTCCGTGCAACGTCGTGGTGCGCGAAGACGAGGCGGCCCGGATTCACGTTGAATTCATGGACCCGGGCACGATGAGCCAGCTGTCCAGCAGCCCCGAGCTCGCCAAGGTCGCGAGCGAAGTGCGCGAGAAGCTCCAGCGGGTGATGAACGCGGTCTGACGCTGCCGCACCCGGATCTACCGGGTGCCCGATGCGCCCCCGGCTGGCGCCAACGCCGCGGGCGGAATACGGACCTCCGGATAGCGCTCGCGGAAGCGCTTCAGTTCGGCATCGGCGTCCGCATGACGTCCTTCGCCGCGCAGCTTCACGATGCGTTCGAGCCACTGCTGTGGCGATGACTCCGCTTCATTGGCTGCCGCGTCCTGTCTCACTGCGCCCTGGGTTGACGGCGCCGGCATTGCCTCGCGCCGTGCCTTGCGTTCACCGTCGGCTGGCGCCCCGGACAGGGCCGCTTCGCTCGATCGCGGTGCCGGGGCGACCGCAGCGCCGACCGATGAAGCGGCGGCCGGCTCCGGCGCGGCGAGCGCAGGCGCGCCGGCAGGCGGCGCGGCGGGCATGGCGCGCTTGGCGCTGTCGGTGCCCGCGCTGTCCGTAGCGCGCGCCGGCGGCGCAGCAGGGGGCGCGACCTGCAACTCCGCCCGTCCGGCCGTACCGGCAGCGTCGCTGCGTCGCTCATCGGCCGTCGGCGGAGCCGACGCGGCCGACTTGCGCAGCCGCGATTCCGCCGATGACGCACCTGTTGCGCTGCTGTCGGCCGCCATCGGCGCGGCCGTCGCTGGCGGCGCCGATGGCGCTTCAGCCGCCGTCCCGGGCGCCGTCGGAGTCGTCTGCGGAGCCCGACCCGGTTGCGCCGCCGGCGCGCTCTCCTGCACCCGCTCCTCGGTCGCGGTGAACCTCGGCATCTCCTGCTCCGTGCGCGACGCCAGCATCACCGCCAGCGTCGAAAGCAGTACGGTCGCCGCTGCCGCCAGCGGCCAGCGCCGGCGCAGCAGGGGGCGCGGCGCATCGGCCGCCCGGGGCTTCGCCTCGACATGCCGGGCCGCGGCGGCGAGGATCGCCGCGCGCGTCGAGGCCGACGGCCGCTCGTCGAGGGCCCCGCTCGCCTGGCGGTATCGACGCAAGGAAGCGTCGTCGCGGTCCGTCGTCATTGCCATGCCTCCATCGCCGAGCGCAGCTTGGCCATCGCATACCGCAGGCGGCTCTTGACGGTCTCGTGGCCGGCATTCGTCACCGCCGCGATTTCCTCCAGCGACAGGCCGCCCTCGGCCTGCAGCAGGAACGCCTCCCGCTGCGCGGGCGGCAGCTGCTCGACGGCATCGACGAACGCTCGCGCCTGGGCGCGCGACATCGCCTGCACATCGGGCCGCAGCGCATCGCCGGCATCGATCTCGAGCGGCGCATCGCCGTCCGGATCGTTGGCCGCTTCGTCGAGGCTCAGCGTGTCGTCGCGACCGCGCCAGAAATCGACCATCTTGTGCCGCGCAATCGTGTAGAGCCACGTGGTGAACTTCGCGCGCGGCTCGAAGTTCGCCGCATTCCGCACCACGGCCAGCCAGGTCTCCTGCAGCAGGTCGTCGGCCTGCGAGGCAGCGGCGCCCTGCCGCAGGAAGTAGCGGTACACCGGTCGCTCGTGCCGCTCGTACAGTTCGGCGAAGGCGCGCGCATCCCCGGCCGCGTACGCGGCCAGCAGGTTCTCGTCGCTCGCCGCGTCGCTCAATCGAACCCTTTCGCGCTGGGCGCCCGGGGATCCGTTCAGCAGATGACCCTCCGGCCTCATTCGCGGGGATTGTGCCCGCGAATGAGGGGTCGCGATCGCCGGATTTGGCGCGATGCCCAACGACTCAGCGGCGCGGCGGATCGGGCACGAACCCCGCTGCGGCCGGGAACGGATTGGGCGAGGTACGCGGGACCGGGATCACGCCCATCGCGACCAGGTTGTCGCGGCTGTCGTAATGGATCGCGATCACCTCGTCAGGAGTCGCCGACGCGCGCTCGAAGTCGGTGTAGCTCGTCGCCGAGTACTCGCTGCGGCCATGGCCGGTGCCGATCCGCGAATCCTGCGCACGGTCGCCGCGCCGCGCGGCCTCCGCCGACCCGATGGCGTCGCCAGCCGCGCTCGCCGCGGGGGCGGGCGGGGACGCCGCCTCGTTGCGGGACTGCTTTTCCTGCAGCACTGGCGCCGGCGGCGGCACGTAGCGAGGCTTCTCGCGGAATACCGCCACTCCGATCACGCCCACATTGTCCGGTCGCCCGGTGCGCGCCGCGTACGAGTTGGGCAGCGACGTGAACTCGAACGCGGCCACGCGCGACATGTTCTTGCGCCAGCCTGTGATCTGGGCAAACTGGCCGCTCGAAAGGACGTAGCCAGTCTGGTCCGGCGCCGCCGTTTCGCCCGAGATCGCATTCACTCCGTCCACCGAAAGCACGGTCAGCACGCGGCCACCGCTGCGATTTGTCAGCGCGACCGAGTAGCGACTCCCAGGCTTGCCGGGCACCCACCACTTGCCATCGTGCCAGTACATCGGCAGGGTCTCGCCGGTCGTCCGGTCCATCACGCGCACGTCCACGGTCGATCCGATGGCGTGCGCGCAGCCGCCGGCCAGCAACATCGCGCCGGCCGTCGTGGCCGCCGCCAGGGTCCTCATCAGCATTGGTGTTCTCCATGAGTGGACTGGAGCACGTGTAAACGGCGCTTCAAGCACAATGGGGTTAGCCGGGCTCCGCTCCGGGACCATCCTGCGACCCCAGCACCAGCACTCCAGCCCGATGCGTTACGAGCACCTGGTCCAGATCAACGATCCCCTGATGCCCCTGCTCGACACGCTGACTCGAAACCAGCTGTGGCAGGGGCTCGTGCTGCGCGCGGAAGAGCCGACCCAGTTCGTGCTCGGTCTGGAAAAGGCAACGATCCACACGCACGAGGTCAGGGACGGGATACATGAGCTGACCCGCACCCTCGACTTCGGGTCCTTCCAGGTCGAGGACCGGGTCCGGCTGGTGCGGGATTGGCGCAGCGAGATCCATACGAAGGCCGGGCCGACCTGGCCCGCCAGCCGGCTCACCATCACGATCGAGGAGCCCGAGCCCGAACTGCTCTTCCTGCGCTTCCTCTACGAATCCGAGGAGTCCGCCTCGGAGGCTCAGCTCGACCCCGTCATCGCGGCGCTGCGCGAACAGGCCTACGAGAGCGCTGACCTCGACACGGTGGTGCGCATTCGCGCCCTCGCGGAGCAGGGCGTCCTGGGGTAGCCGCCCCTGCAGCGCCGAGGCCTGGACCACACTCCCGCGCTCCCGACCCAGCGCACGAACGCCGGGTCCTCCCAAGGCGCAACAGGCCGGGCACTAGACTTCCGGACATGCACGACAAGGCGCTCGTTCTCTTTTCCGGAGGGCAGGATTCGACCACCTGCCTCGCATGGGCGCTCGAGCGCTTCCGCGCGGTCGAGACCATCGGTTTCGACTACGGGCAGCGGCATGTCGTCGAACTCGACGTGCGGCCGCGCGTGCTGTCCGCGCTGCGCGAGCGCTTTCCGCGCTGGGGACGCCGCCTCGGCGAGGACCACTTCGTCACCATGCGCGAACTCGGACAGCTGACCGAAACGGCACTGACCACCGGCGCCGAGATCCGCATGAGCGCCAAGGGGTTGCCGACCACCTTCGTTCCGGGCCGCAACCTGCTGTTCTTCACATATGCGGCCGCCATTGCCTACCGGCGCGACATCCCGGTGCTGGTGGGCGGCATGTGCGAAACGGACTACTCGGGGTATCCGGACTGCCGCGACGACACGCTGAAGGCGATGCAGATCGCGCTGTCGCTCGGCATGGACCAGCGCTTCACGATCGAGACGCCGCTGATGTGGATCGACAAGGCACAGACGTGGCAGATGGCGTTCGAACTGGGAGGCGATGAACTGGTCGAGCTGATCCGCGGCGAGACGCACACCTGCTACGTCGGCGACCGGTCGACGCGGCACGAGTGGGGCGTCGGGTGCGGCACATGCCCGGCGTGCGAGCTG
>Ga0224500_10001714_pt1 | contig 12595 bp, 9 predicted proteins | sample SF_Oct11_sed_USG_FD_168126 | JGI IMG/M metagenome (GOLD analysis project Ga0224500, IMG submission 168126) | Sediment microbial communities from San Francisco Bay, California, United States - SF_Oct11_sed_USGS_4_1 | ecosystem: Environmental > Aquatic > Marine > Sediment | place: USA: California... | reverse complement strand
TGGCCGGTGTCGATGCGCGCGAGCGACGGCTCCGCCGACTTGTCGAGCCGGTCGCCGATCGATACGACATCGTGTTCATCGATTGCCCGCCCTCGCTCGGGCTGCTCACGGTGAATGCGTTGACGGCGGCCGATGCCGTCCTCGTCCCGCTCCAGTGCGAGTACTACGCGCTCGAGGGCCTGTCCCAGCTCCTCGGCACGATCGAACTCGTTCGCGACCACCTGAACCCGCGACTCGCCCTTGACGGGATCGTCCTGACGATGGCGGACGCCCGCACCAACCTGTCCGCGGACGTTGCTGCTGAGGCCCGGAAGCATCTCGGCAACCAGGTCTACGACACGGTGATCCCACGCAGTGTCCGCCTGTCGGAAGCGCCCAGCCACGGATTGCCGATCGACCGCTATGCACCGGGTTCGCGAGGGGCGATCGCCTACGCGGAGCTTGCCAGCGAGTTCCGGCTAAGGCGTGGGCGCGCCTCCGCAGGCACGGTCGCGCCCGCAGCCGCCCGACCCGCCGTATCGGAGCCCGCCGCGATGGTGCTGTCGTGACCGTCCGCCCGGAGCGCAATCAGGGTCTCGGCCGCGGACTCGCCGCCCTGATCCCGCAGCGGAGCGGCGGTCTCCCCGGACCGGTCGAGATCGCGGTCGATCGCGTCCGCCCCAACCCTGACCAGCCGCGGCGGCGGTTCGCCGAGGCCGAACTGGCAACGTTGACGGCCAGTGTCCGGGAGCACGGGGTCCTGCAGCCGATCCTGGTCACGGAGACGGTGGACGGCTACCTCTTGGTCGCGGGCGAACGGCGTCTCCGGGCGGCCGTCGCCGCAGGACTGGATCGCATCCCTGCGGTCGTCCGCCAGCTCGATGATCGATCTCGGCTCGAGATCGCCCTCATCGAGAACCTCCAGCGCGAGGATCTGAGCCCGATCGAGGCGGCGACCGGGTTTCGCCGGCTGATCGACGACTTCGGGTTCACCCACGAGCAGATCGCGGAGCGGGTCGGTCGCGCGCGATCCACGGTAGCCAACACACTTCGGCTATTGGACCTGGCGTCGTCCGTCCAGACCGCCGTAGAGGACGGCCGGTTGACCGAGGGTCACGCTCGCGCACTCGGCGGTCTGTCCGTCGAACACCAGGAGCACGTGCTCGGGATCGTGATCGATCAGGACCTGTCGGTTCGCCAGACGGAGGAACTGGTCCGGCGCCTGCGCAAACCGCGTCCGGGGACACTGGAACGATCGGCCGAAGCGCGCAGCGATCCCGATCTCGAGCGCGTCGAAGAGGAGCTCCGCCGCTCACTGGGAACCAAGGTCAGCCTCGCCCGTTCGCGCAAGGGCGGCCGGATCGTGATCGAGTACTACAGCGACGAAGAGCTCGGACGACTGTACGAGCGATTGACCGGAGGGACCGCGTGACCGAGGAAGCCAACACGAGCGCCGCGCCGCCGCCGTCATCCGGGCGCGGCAAGCGCTCGCGTGCAGGTGGCGCCGACTACACGGCGGCCAGCATCCAGGTCCTGGAAGGACTGGAGGCCGTTCGCCGCCGACCCGGCATGTACATCGGCTCGACCGACGATCGAGGCCTGCATCACCTGGTCTGGGAGGTGGTGGACAACTCGATCGACGAGGCCATGGCCGGCCACGCCACCACCATCCTGGTCAAGATCGCCCCGGACGGGATCGTCACCGTGACGGACGACGGACGCGGCGTCCCGGTCGGCAAGCACTCGACCGGCAAGGACGCGCTCGAAGTCGTCCATACCGTCCTGCACGCCGGCGGCAAGTTCGGTGGGGGTGGCTACAAGGTCTCTGGCGGTCTGCACGGCGTGGGCGTGAGCGTCGTCAATGCGCTGTCGTCATGGATGCGGGTCGAATCGGCCCGCGACGGCTCGATCTGGACCCAGGAGTACATCCGCGGGAAGCCCACCTCGAGCGTCAAGAAGATCGGCACCCAGGGCAGCCGGCGCGGCACGACCACGAGCTTCCAGGCGGACGCGGAGGTCTTCGAGACCACCGACTACTCGTTCGAGACCATCAGCCAGCGTCTCCGAGAATCTGCCTATCTCACGAAGGGCGTGTGGATCACGCTGATCGACGAGCGGATCGACAGGGAGCGATCGTTCTACTTCGAGGGCGGGCTCCAGTCGTTCGTCCGCCACTTGAATCGCAACAAGGAATCGCTCCATACCCGCCCGATCTACGTCGAGCGCAAGGAAGGCGCGACGGCCGTCGAGGTGGCCCTCCAGTACAACGATTCCTACACGGAGAACGTCCTCGCCTTTGCCAACAACATCAACACCGTGGACGGCGGCACGCATGTCACGGGCTTCCGTGCCGCACTGACCAGCTCGCTCAACGATTGGGCGCGCCGCGCCGGCGTCCTCAAGGACAGCGACGGGAACCTGTCGGGCGAAGACGTTCGCGAGGGGCTGACCGCCGTGATCAGCGTCAAGCTCACTGACCCCCAGTTCGAGGGCCAGACGAAGGCGAAGCTTGGCAACGCCGAGGTCAAGGGCCAGGTTCAGACGGCTGTCGCAGACAGCCTCGGCCAGTACCTCGATGAGAACCCGGCAGACGGTCGCAGGATCATCGAGAAATGCCTCACGGCCGCGCGCGCCCGGGAAGCGGCCCGCAAAGCTCGGGACCTCGTCATCCGCAAGGGAGCCCTGGACGGGATGTCGCTCCCCGGCAAGCTCGCCGACTGCCAGGAGCGTGACCCGGCACGCAGCGAGATCTACATCGTCGAGGGCGATTCGGCAGGAGGCTCGGCCAAGCAGGGCCGGGATCGGCGCTTCCAGGCGGTCCTGCCGCTCCGAGGCAAGCTGCTCAATGTCGAGAAGGCCCGGCTGGACAAGATCCTGTCGAGCGAGAACGTACGGCCGCTGATCATCGCCCTCGGAGCCGGCATCGGCGAGACCTTCGACCTGTCCAAGCTGCGCTACCACCGGATCATCATCATGACCGACGCGGACGTGGACGGCGCCCACATCAGAACCCTCCTGCTGACATTCTTCTACCGGCACATGCCCCAGGTGATCGAGGAGGGTTACCTCTACATCGCACAGCCGCCCCTGTACCGGGTCAGCACCGGCAAGGTGACCCGGTACGCGCAGAGCGAACAGGAGCGCGAACGGATCATCCGGGAGTTCAACGTCAAGAATCTGTCCGTGCAGCGATTCAAGGGCCTCGGCGAGATGAACGCCGACCAGCTGTGGGAGACGACGATGAACCCGGAGTCGAGAACGCTCCTCCGCGTGGACAGTGAAAACGCGGCCCTTGCTGACGAGATCTTCGCGATGCTGATGGGCGAGAAGGTCGCGCCGCGCAAGGAGTTCATCAAGACCGAGGCTCGCAAGGTGCAGAACCTTGACGTCTGACGTCCGGGTGATCGACGTCCCGGGCATCGCTCGCTTCGAGGTCGCGCCGCACAACTGTTTCGCATGCGGCACGTTGAACACGAACGGGATGGGCCTCGTCCTCCACGTCGAGCCGGACCGGTCGTGGGCGGACCTCGTCCTCGAAGCCCGATTCCAGGGTTGGGACGGGATCGCCCACGGCGGCATCCTGTGCACGATCCTCGACGAGGTCATGGCGTGGTCGCTGGCCGGGACCGACGACTGGGGAGTGACCGCCCGCATGAGCGTCGATTTCCGACGACCGGTGCCGCTCGAGACGTCGCTTCGCGCGGAGGGTTGGATCGAGGATCGTCGGCGGCGAATCATCCACACGAGCGGTCGGATCGTCGATGCCGTGTCTGGCGCCGAGTTTGCCACCGCCACCGGCGTCTACATGACCGCCAACGAGGAGCGCAAGGCGGAACTGCGGCAGCGCTACGGGTTGCGATCCGATTCGCCCGAGTTCGTGGCCGGGCCGTGACGGTCTCGACCGGTTCATGGACCGCGGGCACCGGCAGCGACACGAGCGCCCGGGCCGGCGCCTACGTCGCGGCACGACAACCCATCGGCTTGTCGCTCGGGGCGGACCTCGCCGAGCACGTCGGCGATCCGGATGGATTCGCCGTGGCGCTGCGAGCCGCGTTCGACCTGCTGGCCGACCCGGAGTATCGCGACGCCCAGCGGCGGGTGGCGCCCACCCTTGGCCCGATCCTGGGCGTTCGCGCCCCGCTGCTGGCGGCGGTCGAACGAGGATTCCGGAGCGCGACCCCGAAGGATCGTGCGACCTCCCTACTGTTCCTCGCCGATCGGCTGTTCCGCGAACCGGAGATCGAAGCACGCTGGTTCGCCATCGCCCTCCTCGAGCGGACCCTGCAGGCCGAACCGGAACGGACGTGGCAACTCCTTCGACGAGCCGCGCGCGAAGCCGGGGATTGGATCACCATCGACAGACTCGCCCACCTCTACGCGGACGGGATCGGCACGGAACCGTATCGCTGGGCCGAGCTGGAGCAACTCGCCTTTTCGCCGTCCCGGTGGGAGCGGCGCCTCGTGGGGTCAACCATCGCCACGATGACCCACGGCCGCGCGCGAAGCGCCGTCGGATCGACGGTCGTCTCCCGCGGGCTGCCGCTGCTCGAGCAGCTCATGGGCGACTCGGAGCCGGACGTCCAGAAGGCGCTGTCGTGGGCATATCGGTCGCTCGCCGGCATCGATCGCGACCCCACGACGGTCGCCCTGCGGTCCGAGACCGACCGCGCGGTGCGGAGCGACGATGGATCCCGTGCGTGGGTCATCCGCGACAGCCTGTCGAAGCTGGATCCGGACGTGGCGGACGACCTCCGGGGCCGCCTCGCCGGTATCCGAAGACGCGCCGACGCTCCGTCGACATCCCCCGCTTCGGCCGTCGCCGCGCGGTTCGGGAGTCTGCCCGATCCCACTGACCACCCTGAACCACCGCTCGCCTGAGCAGGAGTAACCGACCGTGACCGAAGACCTGGGCAACGTTCGAGCCATCCGCATCGAGGACGAGATGCGGGTCTCGTATCTCGACTACGCGATGAGCGTCATCGTGTCCCGGGCCCTGCCTGACGTCCGAGACGGCCTCAAGCCCGTCCATCGACGGATCCTCTACACGATGGGCGAGATGGGCCTGTCAGCGACGAGCTCCTATCGCAAGTGCGCGGCCATCGTCGGCGAGGTGATGGGCAAGTACCACCCACATGGTGACGTGGCGCTGTACGACGCCCTGGTCCGACTGGCCCAGGACTTCTCGATGCGGTACCCGCTCGTGGACGGGCAGGGCAACTTCGGATCGGTGGATGGTGACAGCGCGGCGGCCATGCGCTACACGGAGGCGCGCCTGACGGGGATCGCCGCCGAGATGCTTGCCGACATCGACAAGGACACGGTCGACTTCGTCGATAACTACGACGGGACCCAGAAGCAGCCTTCGGTGCTGCCGGCCAAGCTTCCCAACCTGCTGGTCAATGGCAGTTCGGGGATCGCAGTCGGCATGGCGACCAACATCCCGCCGCACCACCTGGGCGAGATCTGCGATGCCACGATCGCCCTGATCGATGACCCCGACCTGACCTCGGACGACCTGTGCAAGTACGTCATGGGGCCGGACTTCCCGACGGGCGCCACGATCTTCCGGTACGAGAAGCAGCGCAACGTCCTGACCGGCGAGTGGGAGACCGTCGACGCCATCCGCCAGATGTACGCGCATGGCCGCGGCCGTGTGGTCATGCGCGCCCAGGTGGCGTTCGAGGAGGTACGCGGCGATCGGACGGCGATCATCGTGACCGAGCTCCCATACCAGGTGAACAAGGCGTCGCTGCTCGAGAAGATGGCGGACCTCGTCAAGGACAAGCGCATCGAAGGCATCGCGGACCTGCGCGACGAATCCGATCGCGACGGCATGCGCATCTATGTCGAGATCAAGCGTGATGCGAACCCTCACAAGGTGCTCAACAACCTGTTCAAGCACACGCCGATGCAGCTCGCGTTCAACATGAACATGCTGGCCCTGGTCGACGGCCAGCCCCAGACGCTGCCCCTCCGCAGCGTCCTCCAGCACTACGTCGACCACCGGCGGGAGATCGTGCGCCGCCGGACGGAGTTCGACCTCGGCAAGGCGCGCGCCCGCGCTCACATCCTTGAAGGACTGAAGATCGCGCTCGACAACCTGGACGCGGTCATCAAGACGATCCGCGAGTCGGCCGACGTGGAGGTCGCACGCGGCAACCTGATGAGCCGGTTCGACCTGTCCGAACTCCAGGCCCAGGCGATCCTGGACATGCGGCTGGCCCGCCTCGCGGCCCTCGAGCGCAAGAAGATCGAGGACGAGTACCTCCAGGTGATCCAGCTCATCGCCGAGCTGGAGGACATCCTCGCCAACCCGGCCCGGGTTCTCGCGATCATCAAGGACGAACTGGGCGAGCTCAAGAGGAAGTACGCCGGCGAGCGTCGGACCCGGGTCGCGGACGATGCCAGTCGCGAGATGACCGATGAGGATCTGATCGCCGACGAGGACGTCGTGGTGACCATCTCCGGACGGGGCTATATCAAGCGCCAGCCGGTCGCCACGTACCGTCGCCAGCATCGCGGTGGCAAGGGGATCATCGGCCACGTCACCCGCGAGGAGGACGCGGTCGAGCACCTGCTCGTCGCGAACACGCACGACTGGGCCCTCTTCTTCACCAACCGCGGGCGCGTCTTCTCAGCGAAGGTCCACGCCATCCCGGATGCCAGCCGCCAGGCAAAGGGCATCCCGATCATCAACCTGCCCGGCGTCCAGGTGGAATCCGGCGAAGTGCCGATGGCCACGATCACCCTGCCCGACTTCACGCCCGGCTCCTATCTCGTCCTGGCGACGCGCAAGGGCATCATCAAGAAGACGCCCCTCGAGCAGTTCGAACGGGTCCGCTCCAGCGGCATCCGGGCGATCACCATCGCCGACGACGACGAACTGGCCTGGGTCGACGTGTCGACCGGATCGGATGATGTGATCATCGCCACGGCCAAGGGCAAGCTGGCCCGGTTCGCCGAATCCGAGGTCCGGCCGATGGGTCGCGACGCCGCCGGCGTGATCGGGATCCGCCTGGCCCGCCTGGGCGACGCGGTCGTCGGGATGAGCGTGGTCGAACCGGACGCGGATCTGCTGGTGCTCAGCGAGACGGGATACGGGAAGCGCGTCTCGCTGACCGAGTTCCGACGCAAGCACCGTGGCGGCCAGGGCGTCGGCCTCATCGCCCTGGAGGGCCGCAAGACCGGCGATGTCGCCGCCGTGCAGCAGGTGACGGAGGAGGACGAGGAGCTGCTGCTGATCAGCGCCGGCGGTCAGGTCATCCGGACCGAGACGAACACGATCAATCGCTACTCGCCGGGGGCACGCGGCGTGATCGTGATGCGCCTGGCGGAGGGGGACCGAGTCGTGGCGATCGCCGCCTTCCGGGCCGGACTTGCAGACCGCGACGGCATGGGCGAGGATGGCACCCCCGGATCGGGGGATCTCGGTGAGAACACGCCGACCGGCGGTCAGTGACGAAGACTCGGGCCATCGGCGAGCGGGAGGCGGCACCCTTGTACGCGGACCAGTTCGAGATCTACCACGGCAACGCGAACCCGGAGTTGGCGCGCAAGATCGCTCGCTATCTGGGCAGCGAGCCGGGCAAGGCCGAGGTCTTCCAGTTCGCCAACGAGAATATCTTCGTCAAGATCCTGGACAACGTCCGCGAGAAGGACGTCTTCCTGGTCCAGCCCACCTCGCATCCGGTCAACCAGTCCATCATGGAGCTGCTGATCATGATCGACGCCTTCAAGCGGGCGTCGGCGGGGCGGATCACGGCGGTCATCCCGTTCTACGCCTATGGGCGTTCGGACAAGAAGGACCAGCCCAGGGTTCCGATCACGGCACGCTTGATCGCCGACATGATCACCGTGGCCGGAGCGGACCGGGTCCTGTCCATGGACCTCCATCAGGGCCAGATCCAGGGCTTCTTCAACATCCCGGTCGATGAACTCACGGCCGTTCACCTCCTGTCGCGCTACTTCATCGACAAGCAGCTCGAGGATTGCGTCGTCGTGACGGACCTCGGTTTCGCGAAGCGCGCCCGGACGTTCGCTGAACTGGTCAATGCCCCGCTGGCGATCATCGAGAAGCGACGCGTGGGGAACCTGGACCGGGCGGAGCTCATGAACGTCATCGGTGACGTCCGGGGCAAGCGAGCGATCATCGTGGACGACGAGATCGACACCGCGGGAACGCTGATCGAGGTGGTCCGGGCGCTCGAACGCGAGGGCGTCACGGAGATGTACGCCTGCGCCACTCACGGGGTCCTGTCCGACCCTGCGGTCGAGCGCATCAACGACAGCGCGATCCGCGAGATCGTGATCACCGATTCCGTGCCGCTGCCGCCGTCCAAGCGCCTTCCCAAGCTCACGGTCCTGTCCGTGGCCCCACTCATCGGGGAGGCGATCAAGCGCATCCATCGCGGCGAATCGGTGGGCGCCCTGTTCTCCAGCGAGGTGTCCTTCACGCAGGAGATGCTGCTGTGGGATGACGCGGCCGGCGAGCCCACGAATGCGGATCCCGGCCAGGATCTGGCGCCGTCGGCAGAGGCACTGGCTGCCGCTGTACCATCGGTCGACCGATGACCCTCCGATTGCACCGACCCGATGGCGAAGGTGGCCTCGAGCCGCGCCCCGTGACCGATCAGGACTGGCAGAACCAGCTGCGTTCGCCGCGCTGGGGCCGGGCCCTCAGGCGGGACCGACTTCCGGAACTCGCCAACCCGGAGATGAACCCGACATCGCGACTGCGATCGGTCCTGTTCTGGCTCGTGCTCGGTGCGGCGACATTCGTGCTCCTGGTCGCCGGCTATGGCTCCGGCTTCTGGCGCTGACCAAACCTGCGACAGCGACACGGTCGATCGGCTCGCGCCCCGGACCCAGGCCCAAGGGGTCCCGCGCCGTCTGAACGTATACTCACCGTCCCATGCGAATCCTTTCCCGTTTCGTCGACTCGAACGATCGCGAGCTACGACGCATCCAGCCCTGGGTCGATGAGGCCAACGGTCTCGAGGCGGAGCTCGAGGGGCTTTCGGACGATGAGATCCGTGCCCAGTTCGCCGAGATCCGCGACGAGATCCGGGTGGTGGCCACCGCCGGCGAACCGACCGAGGATGAGCTGACCCACCCCGATCTCGAGCGCCGCCGGGAGCTCCGAAAGGCCCGCCGCAAGCGCGAGAACGAGGCTCTCCAGAAGTCCCTCGATGACGTCCTCCCGGAAGTCTTCGCCATGGCCCGCGAGGCGATGAAGCGGACCTTGAGCATGCGCCACTTCGACGTCCAGCTCGTCGGCGGAGCCGTCCTCCACCAGGGCAAGATCGCCGAGATGCGGACCGGCGAAGGCAAGACGCTTGTCGCCCCGTTGGCCGCGATCCTCAACTCCCTGAGCGGCCGCGGTGTCCATGTCGTCACGGTCAACGACTATCTCGCCCGGCGCGACCCGCAGTGGATGGGCCCGATCTTCCACTTCCTCGGCGTCAGCGTGGGGATGATCACCCACGACGCCTCGTACGTGTTCGAGCCCGGTCACCCGACCAGCGATGAGCGTCTGATCAACCTGCGCCCGGTATCCCGGCGGGAGGCCTACGCAGCCGACGTCACCTACGGCACGAACAACGAGTTCGGGTTCGACTACCTCCGCGACAACATGGTCACCGAGCTGGATCAGCGGGTCCAGCGCGAGCGCAGCTTCGCGATCGTGGACGAGGTGGACAACATCCTCATCGACGAGGCGCGGACGCCGCTGATCATCAGCGGCCAGGCCGAGGAGTCGGCGGATCTCTACTTCACGTTCGCCCGGCTGGTGCCGCGCCTCTCGGAGCGTCCCGAGGGAGCCGAGGAGGGCGGGGACTACTTCATCGACCTCAAGGACAGGGCGGTCAGCCCGACCGAAGACGGTATCGAGAAGATGGAGGGCTTCCTCGGCGTCGAAAACATGTACGACGCCGATCCGCGACTGGCCCGGCATTTCGAGCAGGCCCTTCGAGCGCATGCCCTCTACAAGCGTGACCGGGACTACATCGTCAAGGATGGCGAGATCGTCATCGTGGACGAGTTCACCGGCCGCCAGATGCCGGGCCGCCGCTGGAGCGAGGGCCTCCACCAGGCCATCGAGGCCAAGGAGGGCCTGCGCGTCCAGCGCGAGACGGTGACCCTGGCCACGATCACGTTCCAGAACTACTTCCGCCTCTACGACAAGCTCTCCGGGATGACCGGCACGGCGATGACCGAGGCCGAGGAGTTCCACAAGATCTACGCGCTCGAGGTCGTCGCCATCCCGACCCATCGGGACATGGTCCGCGAGGACCTGCCGGATCTCGTCTACCGCGACGAGCGGGCGAAGTTCAATGCCCTCATCGATGAGATCGTCGAGATGCAGGAGGCCGGACGACCGATCCTCGTCGGCACGGTCAGCGTCGAGAAGTCGGAAGTCCTCTCGACGCTCCTCAAGCGACGCGGCATCAAGCACGAGACCCTCAACGCCAAGTTCCACGAGAAGGAATCGGGCATCGTCGCGCAGGCGGGTCGGACCGGTGCGGTCACCATCGCGACCAACATGGCCGGCCGCGGCACTGACATCCTGCTGGGCGGCAATCCGGCAGGCCTGGCATCCGAGTCGCTCCATCGACGCGGACTCAATCCCGCCGAGGTCGACGAGGCCACCATGAACGCGGCGCTCGCCGAGGCGAAGGTCATCACCGAAGAGGACCATGCGCGCGTCGTGTCCTCGGGGGGTCTCCATATCATCGGCACGGAGCGGCACGATTCGCGCCGCATCGACAATCAGCTCCGAGGCCGGGCGGGCCGCCAGGGTGACCCGGGATCGTCGCGCTTCTACCTGTCGCTCGACGATGACCTGATGAAGCGGTTCGCGTCCGACCGGGTGACCGGCCTGATGGAACGGCTCGGTCTCGAGGAGGACGTGGCCATCGAGTCACGCCTCGTCTCCAAGACGATCGAGAGTGCCCAATCCCGAGTCGAGGGATTCAACTTCGACATCCGCAAGCGCGTCGTCGAGTTCGACGACGTCATCAACAAGCAGCGCGAGACGATCTACGCGGAACGCGACAAGGTCCTGCACAACGAGGACCTCACCGAGACGGTTCGGGCATTCCTTGACGAGGACATCGACGCCCTCGTCGATTCGCATCTCGTTGGCGAGGACCCCGGTGAGTGGAATTTCGAGGGCCTGACTACGGCGCTCAATGCCATGGGGCTCTCCGGCGAGGGCACCTCTCCGGATGAGCTCTGGGAGATCGGTGGGCGCGAGGCCGTCGCCGATCATCTGCGCGAGCTGGCCGATGCGCGGCTCGACGCCCGCGAGGCGGAGATCGGCGAGGCGGACTGGGCCCAGGTGGAGCGCCTCGTCCTCGTCCGCACGATCGATTCACTCTGGGTCGAGCATCTGACGGAGCTGGACGACATGCGCCGCGGCATCGGGCTGCGCGGCTACGCGCAGCAGGACCCCCTCAACGAGTTCCGGCGCGAGGCCTTCCGCCTGTACGAGGAGCTGCGCGACCTCATCCGGCACGGCGTGGCCTCGTCGATCTTCCGCGTGACCGTCCAGCGCCAGCCGGCTCCGGACGCGGGGCTGTCCCAGGCCCTCGCGGCAGGTGCCGCCTCACTGCGCACCGGGTCCGCATCCGGCAATGGCGGTACGGTCCCCTCGCCGGCTCATGCCGTGGCCGCGGGCGCGGCGGCGACGGCCGGCTCCGCCATCGTCAAGGGCGCGCTCCCGGCAGGGCCTTCCGCCAGCAACATCCGCGAAACCCTCGGCGACCAGCCTGTCGCTGCCTCGCCGGCCGCGACCCCCGGCACGACCGGGGCGGTCGGTGCCGGCGCCGCGTCCGGAGGACCTCGTCCCGGCTACACGCCGACCGGGCAGCGGATCGGGCGCAACGATCCGTGCTGGTGTGGCTCGGGCACGAAGTACAAGAAGTGCCACGGCCGTTAGGCGGTCGCGGACTCGTGGGCCTGATGGCCCGTTCCGTCCTCGTCATCGGTGTTCTCGCCGGGGCGCTCATCGGCTACGCAACGTTCCGCATCCTTGACCAGGGTGCCCGCGACGAGCGGCGACAGGCGGACGCCATCGTGGTCCTGGGCGCGGCCCAGTACGACGGTCGCCCGTCTCCCGTGTTCGCGGCCCGTATCGACCATGCCGTCGAGCTCTATCACGAAGGCCTGGCGCCGATCCTCATCGTGACCGGCGGCAAGGCCGCGGGCGACCGGACGACGGAGGCCGCGAGTGCCCGCGCCTACGCCATCGACCGGGGCGTGCCGGACACGGCGATCCTCGCCGAGGAGCGCAGCCGCACCACGCGCGAGTCGATCGCCGGGATCGCCCACCTGATGCGGGAGCAGGACCTCACGACCGCCGTGTTCGTGTCGGATCCGTCGCACATGCTTCGAGTCCTGCAGATGGCGTCCGATGCGGGGATCACCGGCTACGGGTCGGCAACGACCACGAGCCCGGTCGAGCGGGATCCCGTGGCACGGGCGGATGCCGTGGTCCATGAGCTGGGCGCCCTCGCGCTCTACCTCCTGTCCGGCCGGTCACCGTGATCGAGGCGTGATCGCTGCCTGAGGATCTCCCCGATGCCGGGCTCGGGGGGCGCTGATCCGCTCTGCGCGG
>Ga0224500_10001713_pt1 | contig 12597 bp, 11 predicted proteins | sample SF_Oct11_sed_USG_FD_168126 | JGI IMG/M metagenome (GOLD analysis project Ga0224500, IMG submission 168126) | Sediment microbial communities from San Francisco Bay, California, United States - SF_Oct11_sed_USGS_4_1 | ecosystem: Environmental > Aquatic > Marine > Sediment | place: USA: California... | reverse complement strand
AGAGATAAGTGGACAATCACATCCGAAAGGTAAGAAGGAGGTTGCTATGTCGCTGGTACGATGGGATCCGTTTCGGGAATTGGAAGAAGTCTCAGATCGATTGAATCGCATGTTTGCGCGTCCGGCTACAAGGGCGGCAAACGGCAAAGAGACGATGATCGTGGCGGACTGGACACCATCGGTTGATATTAGTGAAACCGAAGGGGAGTATCAGATTAAAGCTGAGATTCCCGATGTGAGGAAGGAGGATGTGAAAGTCACCCTCGAGGATGGGGTCCTCACGATTCAAGGTGAACGGAAACATGAGAAGGAAGAGAAGGGAAAGAAGTACCATCGGATCGAACGGTCCTACGGGAGTTTCGTCCGGACCTTCTCGCTGCCTGATGTGATTGACGAGGAGAAGGTGAAGGCCGAGTTCAAGGAGGGGGTACTTAACCTCTCTCTCCCGAAGTCGGAGAAGGCGAAACCGAAAGCCATCGACGTCAAGGTGGCGTAAGTCGGTCGAAGGGTTCTTTCCGAACAAAGGCCCGCCTCTCAGGCGGGCCTTTTTGTTTCTACCGAGCCAACAGTTCTCTGGTGGTGACTAAGGGGATGACTCACCGGTTTCTTCTGCGTGACGATGATCGCCTTGGTGTGTCACGGCCGCTTCCGTCGTCGAGGCTGCTTCCGGTATAAATCGAGAAATTCCGCTGGTGAGAGCACGATCATCCCCTGACGTTTCGTCGCAGGGAAGTGTTTTGAGTTACCGGTAATCAGACAGGCGGCGTCACCGGCGAGCGCCGTTTCCAGGAATGGCTCATCTGTACGATCCGGAAGCCGGCTTGCGAGAGGAGTGCCTGCTACGCTGAGTCCATCCATTCTGATCTGCTCAAGCAGTGTCTGGACCTGTTCGGCTTCAAACTGAAACTTGGGTCTACCCAGAACGTCCGCGTATTCAGTCAGGATTCTGGCGTCGAGGCAGACGCGCACAGCACCAGAGGCGATCATCCGAACGATTTCACCTGGTGGACCGAATGGAGATAAGAGCCCAGCCACCAGCACATTGGTGTCCACCACAACCTTCACCGTCGGCGTGCCTTACGGGATGCCTGAACTTCAGCGGCAATCTCAACGGGTGTCAATTTATCCGTGCCGGCCCGAATCGATTGACGTTGGAGTTGTTCGACCGCAGCTACCGCCCGCGCGCGTCTCACCGCGGCCAGTGACTCTTCAAGTGTGTCTTCAGATACGGCAGAGAGAATGGCAATGGGCTTGCCGTTCGATGTGAGGATCATGTCTCGTTCGCGAGCGAGTTTGTTCCAGACGTGGCCTGAACGTCCGCGTAACTCTCTGACCGTGATGAATTTCATAGCCCTCCTTTGGTGAGTGACGATAGAGTACACAAGTGAGAGCAGATCGTCAATCGGATCCGGTCGTTCCAGCAAGCATTCCGTGGCGCAAGGTCAGTCGAAATGTAGAAGTATCATCGGATCGAGCGGTCTTACGGCAGTTTCGTCCGGACCTTCTCGCTGCCTGATGTGATCGACGAGGAGAAGGTGAAGGCCGAGTTTAAGGAGGGGGTACTTAACCTCTCTCTCCTGAAGTCGGAGAGGGTGAAACCGAAAGCGATCGATGTGAAGGTGGTGTAAGTCGGCCCGAGAGTCGTGTGAGCGGAACAAAGGCCCGCCTCCCAGGCGGGCCTTTTTGTTTTTAAGGCCGGCAGACATAACCACTGTCTCAATTCCGATCGAATTACGATCCCACGATAAGCGAGAGCTTCTTAACGAGTGGCAACAGTCTGAGATCCTCGGGCTGGCAGGCTCTTTCTGCGATTATTGGAAATCGTGCGGTCGATGATGGCGCCGCAGTTGAGACATTTCCAGGCATAGAAGACGAGAAAGAAATCTGAGAACCGTTCCAACAACATCATTCCCCTACACTTCGGACAATCCATTGAATCCTCCTAGGGTGAGTACGTACACAGCTGATGACGAATTCAAGCAAGAGCTGCGCCAAATGGTCCTAGTTCGGTATTCCAAGGAATTGAGAATTACGTAGTTACGTGGAGAGGAATAGTTTCACAAAATTGACGATTAGCAAGCGTGCAACGCGTCAAGGTTTTGTCGGCGTGAGAATGTGAGAAAGGATGGAAACGGGAATCTTTGTGAAGATGGTTTTCGGGAACGAGAGATTGAGGACGAGTGGAGGTGGCGTCCGAGTATTACTTATGAATGTGCTGCTGTGTTGAGGGTGTCGATTTGCCTGGAACGTTTGCTTCTTTAGAAGTTCAGTCGAAAAGTCGCTCCACCAGCGTGGTTTGTGGAGCGGTAGGTGCCATTGACCGTGGGGTTAGGGTTGTCGGTAACCGTACGGGTACTGAACACCAAGGCTTGGTAGAACAGGTCTAGACCGATGGCGGACGTTGAGAAACGGCTTTTCTCATTGTCGGCGCACGCAATCACCCCCAAGAGCTTCCCGCCGGCATGACAGAGAAAACCCATGCCAACTGTCGCACTATGCATATCGCTGTCCGGGAGTGCGGGATCAAAGCTGAGGTCGCTCATGGGACTATGGGAACGAATGTAGCCGGTACGCAAGGCCACGTCCCATCCTCGACTGGATGTGATCCCCAGTAACTTGTATTCCGTTCCGACATTGACGGTAAAGGCATTCGTCCATTGCTGCGGATTTGGTACGATGCCACCGGTGGAAAGCTGCACGCTCGCGTCACGGATCGCCTGCCATCGCACGAAATCCACATCGACTTCGACTTTCCACTCCTGGGTTTGGTTTCGAATCGGCCAGTAGGCGATGCCGCCAGACCAGATTTCCGGAAGACGGATTGATGTGGAGGCTTGAGCGACCAAGTTGCCATTGGCCAGTAAGACCCCGTTCAAGGGCAGCACGGCTTGACTGCGCCAAATGCCGGCGATCGACAGGCGTGGCTTGCCCTCGTCAGTTCGCCAGGGGGTATACAGCACACTCACATTCAACCCTGCAGTGGTGCCGCTTCCGTTCAATTCCAGTTCGGTGCCCGGTGCGAAGCCTGCCCCTGGTGCCGCCTGAAACCGTCGTTCCGCATGGCCTTCCCCAAGCAAACCGGTAAACGTGTAAATGTCGGCACCGAGCCCGATCGAAAACGATTCCGTCACTTTGTAAGCTACTGTCGGTTTGATGGAGATCAGTGGCAGCTGGGCGAAAGTCAAGGCCGTGGCAAAGGGACCGTTGGTCGGGTACTTTGCCGCGAAGCCGTACAGATTGAGCACGCCCAGCCCGACGCTCAGGTCGCTCAAGGCGGAGAGCCCCAGGTCTTTCAGGTTCGCCGTGAGGAATAATTGCCCCGGTGGCGGGAGTCCAATAGTCGGGCCGCTGTTGGTGATGGTGGTGCCCGTCTGACTGGTGAAGGTCGTGTTGATATTGACGAATTGGATGCCACCGGCATGGTGAATGCCGCGCAATTGAGCCATGCCGGCGGGATTGTAAAAAACGGCCGAGGCGTTATCCGCTTGCGCGGTGAACGCGTTGCCTTGGGCGATGGCGGCGGCATCGTGAAAGGCATTGCGAAATCCATCTGCGCAGACGGGGAGAGGGAGGCCGAAGAAAACAGAGATGCATGCAATCCAAATGACTAGATGGAAACGCTGCCGGTTCATCATCGGGGGGGGGAATTTACCAGGCGTGTCATACGGAATTCAATCCTAAACAGACTTGTTTTCATGAAATGCCCCATGGGATAGTTCCACCCCTTGACCGATAAAGGAGTGGTCTTGTGGAGCGACGGAGGCGGACCAAAAAGTTTGTTGGCTTGGCCAAACTCACCCCACCGAGCATGCCGGTGGTGCTCAAGCGTCCACGGCTCTTCCGGTTGCTCGATCATTCGCGGCAGCGTCCGGTCACGTGGATTACGGCACCGGCCGGCTCGGGCAAGACTACGCTGGTGGCGAGCTATCTGAGGGCGCGGCGTTTGCCGGTGTGCTGGTATAGGCTGGATGATACCGACGCAGATCCGTCCTCCTTCTTTCACTTTCTCGCGCTCGGCGCCAAGGCGGTTGCGCCACGATATCGAATCCCGCTGCCGGTCCTGACCCCGGAGTATGCGTTGGGATTGCCGACCTTTGCACGGCGGTTTTTTCAGGAGCTCTGTGCGCGCCTGCCCCGGCGCTGCGTCCTCGTGCTGGACAATTATCACGAGGTGCCGGCCCTGTCAGTGCTGCATGAATTATTACCCCATGCGTTCCAGGAAGTGCCGGCTCATGTCACCGTCATCATCATGAGTCGTCAGGATCCCCCACCGCCGATGGTGGCGTTACAGGCCGCTCAAGTGATGACGCGAGTCGGTGCTGAACCGCTGCATCTCCTCAAATCCGAAACCAGGGCACTGGTCCAATTGCATCTACGCGGGAAGATTGACCGGGAGAGGAAGCAGTTTGTCGATACCGTCTACGATCGAGTAGGAGGCTGGGCAGCCGGCCTGATGCTCACGCTGGAGCATGTGAAGAGCCGGTACGTCACCGCTCTGGACGGGATGGGAAACGCTCCGGAGAGCATCTTTCTCTACCTAGCGAGTGAGATCATGGAGCGGCTCATGCCGGACACACAGGAGCTGCTGCTCAGAACGTCCGTCCTGTCCGACATCGATGTACCGCTGGCGGAGCAGCTGTCGAATCTGCCGCATGCCGGCGAGATCCTCGGGGAACTGCATGCCCGGCGCTACTTCACTGAGCGCCGCCAGGGGGCGGGTCTTTCGTATCGGTATCATCCACTCTTTCGGGATTTTCTCCTGCATCGGGCACAACAGGTCATGGGACCCATGGAGTTCCGAGCGCTCCAACGAAAAGCCGCAGAGTTGCTTGTGAGCGCGGGGCGCATCGAAGACGGGGTGCTGTTGCTCCAAGCAGCGGAAGATTGGGACGGGTTGGTGCCCACCATCCTTGCGCAGGCGAATGGTCTGATCGAGGCAGGGCGTAGTCAAACGTTGGAGGCGTGGATATGCAGCCTGCCTGAATCGGTGCGCAACGAAAATCCCTGGATGAATTTCTGGCTGGCAACGGTCAAGGTGGCATTCACGCCGGACGAAGCATATGGGCTGTATCGGCAGGTCTTTCTCCAGTTCCGATCACAAGGGGATCAGGTCGGGAGTTTGATGGCGTGGTGTGGAGCCGTGCGAGCCATTCTGCTCCGATGGGCCGACATGAGACGACTGGATGAATGGCTGGAACTGTTTCCCATGCTGCAGCCTGAAGGGGGACCGTTTCCATCCGTGGAAGTCGAAGCGCATGTGGCGGATTGTATGGCGAGTGCCATCATGCATAGACAACCGTACAGGAGCGATGCAAGAGTCTGGTTAGACAAAGCCCTTCGCTTAGCTGAGTATTTGCCGCCTGCGATACAAGCCGGATCCCGGGATATGCTGAACATCTACCACCTCTGGAATGGAGAGGTGGTAGCGGCGGAAGCAGGGCTCGCGCAGTTCTCGAGGTTCGCTCGGAAGTTTCACTGGAACCCGATCACGGCCATATTGTTTCATAACCTCAATGCGACCATAGCCTGGTTCCGCTGTGAGTTTGATCAGTGTCGCCTGCATACCAGGAAATCCAGGGACCTCATTCAAGAGACGGGGCTCCATCTACTTGACGGCTTCGTCCTCAGCCAGGGCGCGCTCGGTGAATTGCTCGCCGGGAAGCTTGATGAGGCCGAGGTCTTATTGAAGGAAAATGATCGTGCCACGCAGCAGATTGGCGGTATTCATCGAGCGCATTTCTTGCACGTGCTGAGCTGGTATGAACTCCTCCGTGGCGATAACGAAGCAGCGAGGATTTATGTGGAGCAATCGAGGAAGATCGTGTCTACGGAAGGTGGATTCCTGTTTGGTGAAGGCTTGACCGATATTGTGGCCGCGCACGTGTGGCGTGCACTGGGCAAATCGACTGAGGCAGCGCAGTGGGTGGAGCGAGCGCTTCAGACCGCCAATCGGATGCAGAGCGATCATTTACGGTTTGGTGCAAGAATGATCGCGGCGCAACTCGCATTCGATCGTGGCGACGACACAGCAGGTCTGGACGAGCTGACAGAGGCGCTGGCCATTGGAGAAGCCAGAGGGCTCATGCAATATCCTGGGATGCAGCGTGAGGTCACGGCACAGCTCTGTGCCAAGGCGCTGAAGGCCGGGATCCGTGTGCCGTTTGTACAACGCATGATCAGAATGCATCGGCTTGCGGCTCCACACGAGGCGCATGTGATCGACACCTGGCCTTGGCTGGTCAAGATTCGTATATTCGGGAAACTGGCGGTCGAGATTGAAGGCAAGCCGCTGGAGAAACAACGCAAGGCGCCCCATCGCCTTCTGGAACTGTTGACCGCGGTCATTGCTTTCGGCGGACAGGAGGTGCCGGTGTCACGGCTGATCGATGCGCTCTGGCCGGAGGCCGATGGCGATACGGCCCGCGAAAATTTCAAGAAATCCATTGCCCGCCTCCGCAAACTGCTTGGAGTAGACGATGTGCTTCGCTGGCAGGACGACAAGATCTCGCTCAATCAGGACCTCTGCTGGGTCGATGTGTTGGCGTTTGAGCAGCACATCAATCGCGAAGACGGCCGAGCCATGGCTCTTTACAAGGGTCCCTTCTTAGGCCCTGAGGAGATTCCGACATGGGCAGAATCCCGGCGGGATCAAGAACGAACCAGATTTGTTCGCTTCGTGAACCGACACTGTGACCAAGCTCAAGCAGCAGAAAACGTCGAAGAGGCGATTCGGTCTCTCGAACGGGCTATCGAGGCGGATCCCGTGGCCGAACCATTATACCAACGGCTCATTCCGCTTTTGGTCGCTCATGGCCGCCATGCCGAAGCCGCCGCTCAATTTGAGCGATGCCGGTCTGTCCTGGCCCGCTGGGCTAATCGTCTCCCGTCCCCAGAGCTGCAGACATTGGTGAACATCATCTCGCCAAGATAGTGTTGATCCGCCTTTCGTGCTCCCAATCGAGCCCTCACCACATAGTTTCTTCACGTAGAACCTGCCTCTTTTGAATTTGTCCCCCTATTTGTCCCACGCGCCATGATTCACTGCGTCCTCACCAACGGAAACTAATGGGTGAGTGAATGCGAACTGGGAGAGCGTGCGGAGCTGTCGCAATCGTGAGGATGCTTCCTCCGATGGTGGCGTTGTTATGGCTAGGTTTGACCTCGATCAATCCACTCACGGAATCCGTCGTGGTCGCGGACGAATCGCATGTGGATCAAGAGCTCGTAGATCTACTGCGCTTCATGCATGAGGAGACCAGTCTGTCTCGTGAATCGTCGCCGCCTGGCGAGCCCTCATTTTTGGAAGTACCGCGCATAGGAGCTGATGGCGTGGAAACCTCAGAGCCTGAACGAGGTGATTTCTGGAAAGTGGTCGGCGCCACGACATCGAAGGTGTTTCCCGAGGACAGGGTGTCAGTACATTGCCCGTGGGTTCCAGTCTGTGAATCAAGCGGGACCCGCTAAGCGCGCGTCGATGGGTCGATCTATCCGCCGTGGCAGACAACCGGGGGTGGCAAACCCGGCTGTCCGCATAGCAGGGTGAATTTGTCCCCCTATCTGTCCCACACGGAGAGTGTATAGAGCTCGCGCGTGAGTGAGGTCACATCACGTAATCGTGAGAGGGTCAGAACCTGTTTCCAAAATTATGCAGGTAGGAGGGAAAACCATGACGTCGCTCAAAAGGAGGGTCGGTGGTGCGCTTCTGTGTGCAGTAGTGGTGATTGCCTGGGAAGGAATCGTGACGGCATCCGTTGCAGTTCCGACTGCTCCAATGCCCCCAAGACAGGTGGTCACGGCCACAATGCTAGGGATGCCGCTCCAGTTTGAAGCCAATCAGGGCCAGGTCGATGACCAGGTCAAGTTCCTCGCCAGAGGCAATGGCTACACGTTATTTCTCACGCCGACGGAATCGGTCATGGTCTTGTCACGACAGGAAGTGAGTGCCCCGATCGATGATCAGTTCGATAAGTTCATGATGTCATTGACCTTTATCCAGCCACAACAAGACAGGAATGCCCAGGTAGGTGATCGGACTGCAGGCGGTTCCTTTTTGAATGCCGAACCGGCGCCAATCAAGCAGGCCGTCGTCCGGATGAAGCTCGAAGGGGCGAATCCTTCACCGGCCATCGATGGCCTGGAGCAGCTTCCGGGTATCGTGAATTACTATATCGGCAATGATCCGGCCAAGTGGCGGACGAAGATACCGACCTATGCGAAGGTCCACTACAAAGAAGCCTATCCGGGTATCGACCTGGCGTACTACGGCGACCAAGGCAAACTGGAATATGACTTCATCGTGGCTCCGGGTGCCGACCCCAGTCAGATCAAGCTGGCCTTCGAGGGTGCATCGGACATCCAGCTGGCTGATAGTGGCGATCTGTTGCTTGCGACGGCACTGGGTGAGGTCCTATTACAGAAACCGATCGTGTATCAACTGGAAGCCGACGGGAACAAGACCCTGGTAGCGGGGAATTATGTGCTGTTTCCTGGCTCGCCTGCGCTTCACGCTTCAGGAACGACGAGCCACGAGGTTGGCATTCAACTCGCGGCCTATGATCGTAGCAAATCGTTGGTGATCGATCCGGTGGTCGTCTACAGTACCTACCTGGGTGGCAGTGGCGGCCAAGACATTGGCCGTGGCATCGCAGTGGATGGCGCCGGATCGGCCTACATCACGGGGAACGCAATCGGTGTGAATTTTCCTGTGCTGTCCGCCAGCCAAGGGGCATTTGGCGGAATTGTTGATGCCTTTGTCACCAAGCTCGATGTCACAGGGGCTCGGGTCTATAGCACCTATCTGGGTGGCAGCGGGTCCGACAGTGGACATGGCATTGCGGTGGATGGCGCCGGAGCCGCTTATGTCACGGGGCAGACCGCATCCTCGAATTTTCCCGTGCTGTCCGCGAGCCAAGGGGCACTGGCAGGACCTGGAACTTTTGATGCCTTTGTCACGAAGCTCGATGCCACGGGAGCTCGGGTCTATAGCACCTACCTCGGTGGCAGCGATTCCGACAGTGGATTTGGCATCGCGGTGGACGGCGCCGGAGCGGCGTACGTCACGGGGCAGACCTTCTCGCTGAATTTTCCCGTGCTGTCCGCGAGCCAAGGAGCATCGGGTGGATTTGTTGATGCCTTTGTCACCAAGTTCAATGCCGCAGGGGTTCGGGTCTACAGCACCTTCCTGGGCGGCAGCGATTCCGACAGTGGATTTGGCATCGCGGTGGACGGCGCCGGGGCGGCCTATGTCACGGGGCGGACCTTCTCGCTGAATTTTCCCGTACTGTCCGCCAGCCAAGGGGCATCGGCAGGAAATGGTGATGCCTTTGTCACGAAGCTCGATGCCGCAGGGGGTCGGGTCTACAGCACCTTCCTGGGTGGCAGCAACCAGGACAGTGGAAATGGCATCGCGGTGGATGGCGCCGGGGCAGCCTACGTCACGGGGCAGACACTCTCACTGAATTTTCCCGTGCTGTCGGCCAGCCAAGGGGCGCTGGCAGGATTTATTGATGCCTTTGTCACGAAGCTCGATGCCACGGGGGCTCGGGTCTACAGCACCTACCTGGGTGGCAGCAACCAGGACAGTGGATCTGGCATTGCGGTGAATGGTGCTGGGTCGGCCTACGTCACGGGGCAGACGGGATCCTCGAATTTTCCCGTGCTGGCGGCGAGTCAAGGGGTATTCGGAGGCGGTAGTGATGATGCCTTTGTGACCAAGCTCGGTGCCACAGGGGCACAGGTCTACAGCACCTACCTGGGTGGCAGCGGTTTCGACAGTGGATCTGGCATTGCGGTGGATGGCTTTGGAGCAGCCTATATCGTAGGGCAGACGGGATCCCCGAATTTTCCCGTGTTGTCGGCCAGCCAAGCGGTGTACGCAGGATCGGGCGATGCCTTTATCACCAAACTCGTCGAAAAGCCTACCGCCAACGCCGGCCAGGATCAATCTGTGCCTGAAGGTACCCTCGTGACTTTAGATGGAACCGGGAGCACGGCGGCGAATCCTACATATAGCTGGACGCAAGTGGCAGGACCAGCGGCCTCGCTGGCCAATTCCGGGTCGGCCCATCCAACTTTTGTTGCTCCCAACGTCCCTGCCGCAGGAGGAACCGACACCTTTGAGTTGGTGGTTTGTGAAGGCACGAGCAACAACTGCAGCGACCCGGCTACGGTGAATGTCCACATCACCGATGTAAATCATCCGCCGGTGGCGCAGGCCGGGGAAGATCAGACGGTGCAAGAAGGCAGCCCGGTCATCCTCGACGGCACGGCCAGTTACGATCCGGACATCGAATCGCTCACGTATTCCTGGCTCCAGCTGTTTGGTTCGCCAGTGACGCTCGCGGATGCGAACACGGCAACGCCTTCACTGACGGCGCCGTCCGTGGGGACAGGCGGTGGGCAGATGGATTTTGAATTGATTGTGACTGATCCGCACGGGGCAAATCATTCCGATTTCGTCTCGGTCTTTATTACTAATGTCAATCAGCCGCCAGTGGCCGACGCTGGGCTTGATCAAACCAAGAACGAGAACACGCTCGTGACCTTGGATGGAAGCGGGAGCCTTGATCCGGATCTGGACAGCCTGAGCTATAGTTGGACCCAGACCGGAGGCCCAGTTGTGTCGCTTACAGGGGCGAATACTGTTAGTCCGACCTTTACTGCGCCGAACGTGGCTGCCGGCGGGGCTCTCTTGACCTTCCGATTGGTGGTCCATGATGGGCAGGCCAGTAGTGTCGCCGATATGGTGCAGATCGCGGTGGTGAACGTGAATGATCCGCCGGTCTGCAGCCTGGCTCAAGCGAGCCCGAATGTCCTGTGGCCACCGAATCACACTATGACCCAGGTAAGCATCGTGGGGCTGACAGATCCGCAAAGCCAGACGCTCACGATCACCTATCAGAATGTGACACAGGACGAACCAATCAACGGCCTCGGCGATGGTGACACAAGCCCAGATGCGGCAGTATCAGGAAACGATATCCTGCTACGTGCGGAACGATCTGGGACGGGAAATGGCCGAGTCTACGTCGTGCAGTTCACAGCGACGAATAGCGACGGTGACCAGTGCAGCGGCACGGTTAGGGTCAGTGTGCCGCACAGCAAAAAAGATCCGGCGGTCGAAGGCACCCAGCTCTACAATTCTTTTGGTCCGTAGGCGAACATCGAAGCGGGAGCTTTGTACGGCTCCTGCTTCGATCGAATAAGGGATATAGGAAGTGAATCTTTGCCGCATGAATCCGATTGGATTCAGTGTATCGAATGCGATTCAGCCGATTCGATGGGTTGGTGGAAAGACGGGCCGGCTTAACTCACGCGAGTCATGTGAAATGGCCTACTAATAAGCTCACTCATGCTGATGGGGAAAGAATGCCCACAAGAGCATGGGATTTGCTATGCGGAGATACGATGCCCCAGGCCGGGGTTAGACTGGATCGCCCTATCCAGCTGCCTATCTCCTTGTGAGCTTCAGGCTTGGGCCGGCGAGTCCGGCGGTGATTCCCACAGTGTCGCCGCCGGGTATCGTCTGATACTGGGGAAGGAAACGCATGGCGGAAAGAGGATGAACCGGGCATCTCAATGGAAAGGAGTGCTTCCTTGACCATCACACTGGTGCCGCTGAGGACCAAGACTGAAAAAAGGGGATGAGGTCGCATGAATGTGAAGGGGTTCATCATGGAAGACGACCATGGAAAGGAGTTTGTCGTGGTGTGCGAAAAGCCGTATAAAAAGCCGGGGAAACTCTTCGCTCTCAGGGGCTGGCAACGACGGCGGATGATTCCGCTGCAATGTACAGGGCAAGAGCTTCGCCAAATCACTGGGGGAGTGCTGACGACACTCGATGATTTGTTTCAAGGCCTCCGGAATGAGTGAGGAAAGAGCTTACCTCCGGGGCGTCTACCTGAGGCCCTCAATTAACGTCTGGATTTCGGGCTTATTGTCACCGAAGCACGTGGAATGAATCACACCAATGAAAGGAGTGGTATCGCATCATGGTATGAAAACAAGGCATGTGTACGATGAGCGGCAACCTCATGTAACAGAGACATCCTCTTTCCGACCGACTTCCCTCCAGGGCCCTCGACGACACTGTATGCGGGTCGTGTAGTACTCTCGATCGACACCAACGGAAATTTCATCGTGCAACAGGAAGGCGGAAACAAGACCGACATCTGTGCCGCCTTACAATGAAGCTGGCCTATCCGGAATACCACTACGCCAAATTTTACGGCCCTCCGTCCCGGACCACACTCATCCCGTCACGAGGATTCCTCCTGGTGACGGGAGGTTTTTTATGCGGATGGGTATGGACTCTTAGTTCGAGTAGATGGAAAAGCGCAGCCCGAATCCTAACGGAGCGCTGTTTCCAGGGAGCAGACAACGCGACCTATGGCCTCTTCCGTGTGCATGCCTCACGTGTCAATTTGGCACGGGCCCAAGGGCGGCTCGAGCAGCTCTGGGAATGATACCCCATTTCTCCATGGTCGAATAATCTTCATGCAAGTGCCGGGATCGCGCTATGACAACGGCATCAATCTACCGGGTGTCGTGATGACGCACGTAGTCTCTTACTCTAATTACGCGGGAGTTCCCCACCTG
>Ga0224500_10001712_pt1 | contig 12604 bp, 17 predicted proteins | sample SF_Oct11_sed_USG_FD_168126 | JGI IMG/M metagenome (GOLD analysis project Ga0224500, IMG submission 168126) | Sediment microbial communities from San Francisco Bay, California, United States - SF_Oct11_sed_USGS_4_1 | ecosystem: Environmental > Aquatic > Marine > Sediment | place: USA: California... | reverse complement strand
TGTAAGGAGAATCCTGGCTGTTCTGCGGCAGCGAATCGGATGGCGCGGCATCTCGAGTGGTCACGACCCATGCTAGCACAGGAGCTGGAGACAGGGACAGGAGGAGCCATTGCCAAGGCGCATCGGTCGTCTGAAAAAGAAGGAATGGGAAGCAGGGCTGCTGGTTGGTCTTAGGGTATTCGGGCTGAACGCCCACTGTATTCAGCTAACTGAGCCGTTAGGTCATCCACTTCTGCCTCACGCTGAATCAGCTGGTCTTTGACCTCTGCCAACTCTTCCATTCGGCGCTGAAGCTCTTCGCGAGTCTGCGTAAGGAATTCCTCACGCTCGCTGAGTTGCTGCTGGAGAGTCCTGAGCTGGGCGTTGGCGGCATCCACTTGGGTCTGCAGTTCTGCCAGTGTCCTCGTATCTTCGGTGACGCGAGGGGATGAATTCCAACCCTGAAACATCAAGAGGACTAGAATTCCAACGAGCACCATTCCCAGCGCCAAGCCGAACGAGGTCGTTGAGGGGGAACTTGGCGGAAAGAGGTGCCTCATCCATTCACCCGGTTCCAGGCTGGGTGTGGCGGATGGGTGAGCAGAGGTCTCTGTCGGAGGTGCCTGGGTGCGAGCCCCCATGATCTTGGCCTTCAACGCGCGGGGAGGCGGTATGATGCGAAGCGCGAAGGGGAGAGATATAGCGACCGACTGAAATTCCTTGAGCGCGGTACGGCACGGAATACACCCAGACAGCAGATGGGCTTCCAGCGTTTGCCGTTCGATCTTTTCTAACGCGCCGATCGCGTAGAGCGGAACGGTTTCCTCGAGATCTTCATGCGTCATGCCGACTTGTCCTGTTCCCAGTAGGTGTGCAATGACTCTCGCAGCTTTACCATGCCGAGCCTGATACGGGCGGTGACGGTGTCGAGTGGCTGACTCAGTCGAGTGGCAACCTCGACCGAAGGCAGGCCTTCGTAGTACGACAATTCCAGGGCTTGCCGTTGCGCCTGTGGCAGGTCTGCCAAGGTTGTGCTGATCACGGTTCGTACCGCCTGATCGGCTGGTGACTCGAACTGCCCGGCTGTTGTCCCATTCTCTGCGTCATCGGTGGAGACATTTTGGCGACGAATACGGGGTGGAGATGTCCGTAATCGCTCGATGGCTCGACTACGCGTCAGGGTCAGCAGCCAGGCAATCGGTGTCCCGCGTCCGACATCGTAACGAACCGCTTTTCTCCACACATCGGCGTACACGTCCTGAAGGACCTCTGCCGCGTCCTCTTGGCTCCCCAGAATTTGCACGGCCAGGCTGAAGAGCATCGTGCTCGATTGATCGTAGAGTTGGCTAAAGGCGAGGTGATCGCCTTTGCCGGCCCGAGCGGCTACCTTCGGATCGATAGCGGACGCGGCGCGTGGAAGAGTTGAGTCCATGGAATGGTATTGCTAGCGATTGATCCGGTCGTCCAATGACAGGTCACAACTATAGCATCCTTGATTTGCTCCACGAAGAAATCGCGAAAAAGAATGCGTGTTCTGGCGAGTGCAAAAAAGAAAATGTTATTGATTTTTAGTGTCCGTTGTTGAGCGCGGGATCGACTGAAGTGAGGACTGGACCGGATGGCACGATTCAATTGCTTCCAAGACAAGCGCAGTGGTTAACGGGCGCAGGAATGGGCGGACCTGCAAGCGCCAGGGATTCGGAGTGCAGATTCCACAATAGGCTGAACCGACATGAATCATGAGCAGGATGCCGCTACCAGTGGAGGGCGACAAGTATTGCGTGAGCTGATCGAGACGAGCGTGGGCTCGTGTCACATATCCGTCAAGGGACTGCAGCGACGCTTGCTCCATAAGTGTGATTGTTATCAGTCTTCGGAGGATGAAGCGGGAAATGCCCTTGATGCCAGGAACACCAGCGATCCAGTTCATGAACCGCAAGATGAGAGATCTTGCCCGTTGCGAACCCCACGTCCAAGCCACACCCCGTGTAGAATCATCCTGCCTTCCCATGGGTGATAATCGAGGCCGGCGAACATCGAGCCGCTTCCCATCGCGGAAGACACCATCGACCCGACCGACGATCTGCTGAACGTCGACCTCTTCGTAGCGCCGGTAGCGGCGTCTCCTTGCAGGAAGAGCCGCCTGCCGTCAATGCCATGAATACGGTGACAAATAAATAATCGGTCCAATCGGTAGACGACGACATCGCCGATCCGAAGATCGGTCGCATCCTCGAGTTCAAGGCCGTCACCCGCCTGAATCGTTGGAGCCATACTCTCAGATTGGATGATAGGCGCCATCACTTCCTGTAGGACGAGTCCGTGCACGGCTTCCGGTAACCGCTCTGCCGAGAAACGGGTTGAGGTCGTTGATGGGCTGAGTAGGCGAGTGATCATAGCGGACCGCGCGCTGGTGCGGTTGTCAGCCGACGAAGCACCCGTCGAATCAGATCGAGTGCAGCGGTCGTGAGGTGATAGAAGCGCGAGAGTCTTGTCTTCCAGGGCAGGAGTTGTTCTGCCGGACCATACCGATAGGAGAGGAATGTTGCTGAAGGGAATAGCCGCCGTTTAAGCCAACCTATCTTGTTGCTGTCTGGTTGCGTGAGGAACAACAGAAGATGGCCGACCTCAGGGAGTGGCTCCATCGTCACCAATTTCAGAAGCAGCCAGGCCAACAACCGCTCGTGTCTCCTCGTGGGACCTAGCGTTGCCAGGACGTTATCAGGAATGGGAAGTGTGGGAAAGATTTTCACAACATGCGACAGCCCATGCAAGAGAGGCACCTGCAGGTTGGCCTGCCTGGTTCGTGCCACGATCACAGCCCAATCAGGCGCCTCTTTCTCGATGAGAAGTTTCATGTCATGCGCGAACGAGGCGGACAGATGCCCTCGATGGATCACAGTGTAAGCGGTCAGATAAATCAGCAGATCGGCGGTATCGAGACAGGAAATAGTCGTGGCGTCGACTGGTCTCCTCCGCGCACGCTTCCAGACCGAAGCAAGTTCTTGCTGATCGAGGTACCAGAGGGTTGTGATGAGATCGAGGGAAAGCGTTCCGTCCGCTGACGCATACGCGGGGTTACCGTCGATCTGTTGGGTGAAACCGAGATTGCGAAGTGTCCGGTCGATGGCGGGCAAATCCGATTCATGGACCAGTAAGTCGACATCCGAGATGGGGCGTGCCCCGCGCACTCCGTAGAGGCGTGAAATCACATCCGCCCCTTTTAGGACGATGAAGGCGATCCCGTGTTGATGAAACCGTCGAGCGATCACCATGAATTCTTCAAGGATCGCCCGATTTCTCACACTGACCTGGGTATAGGTCTCAAGCAGGTCGTCGAGGGTCGAGGAGGGCATGGGTACGCTGCTCCAGTTTCGCCCATTCTTTATAGTGGGGCAAACAGGCACTCATATCGCCGGTTTCCAACCAGGCATCACTTCGACCTTGGCGGCAGTGAGGACGCACCCCACAGGTCGGACATTCGTGCCGGTCGGTGGGGTGCGCTTGGTCGACGGTCTGCTTGAGGACTTCCCATCCTTCTTTCACCGTGCCGCTGCGGAGGGCATAGCGGGGGATAGGGAAGGCAGTGCAGAGGTTCATCTCTCCATAGGGAGTAATGGCAAACTGGCTCTGGCCGCACGCGCATTCGATGAATGACTGGTTGGCCGAACATGACTCCCTTGCCAAGGGGGGCTCCCGCATAGGGAGCAATTCCTGATCGATTCGGACTTTTCCCTTGGGGGTGAGGCGATATTGTAACGGGATCCGATCGCCGGTGATGGTGGTCGTGATCTCCAGGCAATATTGGAACTTCATATGAAGTGATTCCACCAGCTGCCGGCAGGCCTGGATCTCTTCGGAATTGATGGCCGTCACCGGCATTCGGACGAGGACGGGCAGCTCGGCGTCAGCAAGATTGAGCAGGCCTCGTCGAAACTGCCGATAGGACCCTGGAACTGCAGTCATACGCTCATAGACCGCCTCGGTTGCACCATAAATCGAGACATTGACCTGACTGATAGCGACTTCCCCGAGGAGGGTAGTGAATGACGAGGTCATGCGGGTGGCGTTGGTCATGAGGTGCGTCATCAATCCCTGCCGACGTGCATGGTGAAGAATCTCCCCGATGTCAGGGCGCACGCTTGGTTCGCCGCCGGTGAAGGTCACGGTGAGCACGCCAACATCGGCGATCTGGTTCAGGAGAGTGCAAACCTCTCTGGTCGTGAGTTCATGGGGCAGGGCCTTATGGGTGGGGTTGTAGCAATGGACGCATCGAAGGTTACAGCCGTAGGTCAGCTCAAAGGTCACACCTTCAGGCCGGCGCAACGCAGCCGCTTTGGTCGAGACCTGTTCGAGAAAACTCTCAGCATCAAGCTGTTTCATGATGCCACTAGTGTTGTCCTGGTCAGCTGGTTTTGAATGTAATCGACGACGTCAGGTTGTTTTGCAAAGGTGAGTCGTTGGCAGGGAACATGCGCGATCAAGTCGCTTAAGCATGCCATGGTGGATTCGATGACGGAGCGATCCCAATGTGGAAGAAAACATTGGGGGAGGATCAGTGCCAACACCGCACTGGGAGACAGACGATCAATCCGATGCTGAGCCCCGTGACTGATGCAAAACAGTTCCGTCAGGGGTCCAGACTCGTTTTTGGCGAAGGCGCCGCTGCCAACCCATGGCGTTCCGTGTATGAGAAAGGTATCCCCACTCTTGCGGATGATCATCCGTTCATCACTCAGAACAGATGCGCCGTCGGTATTGAAGAATTCCGACAGTGTGGATTTACCGGCGCCTGACTGTCCTGTGAAGATATATCCGCTTGTGGGTGAGAGAACTCCTGCTGAGTGAAGGAGCAGCCCTCCTTCTCTTGCGAGTCTAGTCAGCAGACAGACTTCGACAAGAGGATTGAGAATCTTCATCGGAACCCAGCCTTTCCCCGACGCAGTCTGTTCCCCGAGTGTCCACACCTCCATATGGGAAAAGTTTTTGGTGATGAGCGCGAGAGCACAAGGCTGGTGGGTCCTGGTATCCAGAGATACCAGCAGCAATCCTGCGTCAGTCTCATGGAGACGCCAGAGGCCTTGGCAGGCATCGAAGCGGAGGGGTCCCTGTGAGAAGTTTGGGAGCTTCTCGACCACGGTAATAGTGATCACGATGTCCGGGTGAAGGTCGGAGCGGTCGAGGAATGAACCAAACGGATGCATCGGCCAGCTGAAGGCTGGATAGTCCTGGGCTTCCGTCAACCTGATCCTATAGTCGGCAATCTGAAGATTGATTTTCATCGTCTGTGAGGATTTTAGGAAGGGCGTGGGCCGGAATCCGTCTGACCCATGCCACTATTCCTCTTGCATCTGTTTGGTCTGCATCCTCCACGACCCCCGTTGCTAGCGCTGGTTGTTGCTAGGCTGCAGGCGCTCAAGATGGCCTGTTCCTGGTTCAGTTCGACGCGGAAAAGCTGTGGCAGGCTATAGGGTTTCTTCTCAGTCATTATGCACCTGTACGTCCATGCGTATTCTGTGTAAAGGGTGAATCAACGTGTGTGGCAGTACTGATTGAGCCCGTGCAAGGGCGACGTCACAATCATAGGGGATCGGAGCTTCGGCTGTGCCACATTCCCAGCGGGCATCCGAGGGCTTTTTGTCGCAATAGGAATGGATTTCGCAAGTGCGGCAAGGTGAATTTCCCTGGTATCGTAATGCTCGGATTTCCTGAAATAGGATTTCGATGGCATCGGTCAGAGGATGCGCTCGCAGCGACACTCGCCGTTCATATTGCAAGGTGCAGGTGCCGAGTTGACCCCAGGCGTTGATATGAATGGTGTCGGTTCCGCAGCCGCATCGATAGAGTTGTTCTGTGTGAGGAGCGAACAACTCGGTGGTTCCGCCGCAACGCTCCTCAACCCCATCCGCTGCCGGTGAACCTCCATGCAGTGCAACCGCGTCGTCCGGAGCCACCCGATAGGTGAGTGACGACAGATCGCCGTTCAGGCGAGGTGACAGGGAGGTGGTGAATTCGAACGCCTGTCCAAATGATTCCACGAATTGCCTGATGGCCGGCATCTCGTCTTTATTCCAACTCATCGCTTTCGTTTTGAGTGTGAACGGCAGACGGCTGTCTTTCAGCAGCTCCAGTCCTCGAACGAAGGCGCGGAACGATCCGGGGACTTGCGTGAACCAATCGAACGGTTCCTCAGTCACCGAATGGCAGGAGATATCGATGATAAAGGGTGGCATCTGCTGCAGCCGTTCGATGGTCGCCTTGGTAAAGAGCGTGCCGTTGGTATAGAGCTGGAGCAGAAACCCCTTGCGATAGGCGGCCTCGTAGATTTCGAAGAACTGCGGGTGCATGAAGATATCGCCACCGGTCAGATTGAGCCATACGATGCCGATCTCTTGCATTTCATTGAGTAGACGATGGATTTCGTCGAGGGTCAATTCTCGAGGGAAAAATTCCTTGCTGTTATACGGATCGGTGTAGCAGTGGCGGCAATGGAGATTGCAGCGATAGGTCAGCTCGAGTTGCGCCTTGATCACCGACTGGTGGGCAGCGGCCTGCTCGTGGACTCGCTGGCTAAACGCGCCATACTGCATGGTGGGAATGGTTCGTTCGCTATGCATGATGTGTAGCGAGCCGGATAAGAGCCGGCTCTTCCGGTGCTTTCCAGTCGCAGGCGAACGTTGGCAGGGCTTCGAAAAACCCTGTGTGGAATGAGCCGGTTCGCAAATCATAACTCTGTCGGCGATTACCGGAGCAGAGCTGTAGTTGCCCATAGGCATCGATGTGGAACCTGTGCATGCCGCTTCGGCAGGGAGGTGGTTCTACTGAATCACGCCGGCAGGCATCTCGCTGGAGATCTGCATCCTGCTGATTCAGTTCGACAAGGTCCTGTTCTGACAGGGCATACTGATAGGGGCCTGTGCCGCCGTCGAGTTCTGGACGGAGCTCCTCGCCAAGCTTAAATTTGACCGTACCCAAGGACTCGACGTACCGTTTGACGGCGAGGATTTCAGAATGATTCAGCGTCATCGCAGTACTTTTGAGGACCAGCGGAATCTGCCGATCCAGAAGGAACCTGATCGCCTGAAGACAACGGTCGTATGAGCCTTGTCCCAAGGTGATATCCTCGAAGGTCTCGCGGGTCACCGCGTGCAGGCTGATTTCAATACGATGCGGCAGCAGTGCGGCAAAGCGATCGGCGTGGGCTTCCGTGATCAGGGTCCCGTTTGAAAAGACGGTGACCAGAAATCCACAACTGATGGCATGTTCATACAGGTTGAAAAAGTCTGGACGGGAGAGTGGTTCGCCTCCGGTCAGGCACAGTTCCAAGGTTCCGGCCTCGGCCAGTTCATCCATGATACGAAGGATTTCAGCGGTGCTGAGTTCCTGGCGAATTGCAACGGGACGATTGAAGCAATCCGTGTAACACATCACACAACGCAGGTTGCAACGACAGGTCACCTCCCATTGGCAGGCGTAGGGGAAGCGTTCGGGAAGGGGCGTGAGTGTATCCTGTGTCATCATAGGATAGGCTATCTGGTCATTTCCTCAACCGCCCGGATGGAAAGGAGGTCGTCAAGTAACGACGTGAAGTCCTTCGCCAACTGATCCACGGCCACCTCATACTCGCCGCAGAAGTCGGTGATGATTTCTTGGGCCGTGCGTCGCCCGTCAATCCGATTCCAGAGCGCGGCGCCGGTTTCGTTCAAGACATAGATGCTATTGGCTTCGGTGAGCGTCCGTCGGATGGGGACCAGAACGCATTCGCCGGCCACGTCGCGCTGCACGTAGTCGGGATGCTTGGTATAGATCGCCGTAGGTGTCATCAGTGGCGGCAGGATAGCAAATCCTTTCCGGTGCTTCTAGGGCTATTTGGGGAAATGATCATGTTCTGGGCCTGCTCAGAGGGTTGAGGCCGTTACGAGGGCCATGAGAGCACGGCATATCCTTCATGCCAGATTATGTGGGTCACCGTGGCACCTGCATCACGTAGTTCTGACCTAATCTCTTCTTCGTCGACGAAGGCATGCAGGAAATGGCTCTGGAAACAGGTGTCACCCAATTGATACGACTGATTGGCCCCAGGCAGCCTCGTGAGCCAGCGGTTGAGTCTGTGAATGAGCCGGCGCATCCTTGTCTCCCTTTCCCGATCGATCATGAAATTGAGCATAACCAGTCCATGCTCGCTCATGCATGTACGGAGGCTTCGGAGCCAAATCTGTCGCTGTTTCCGACCTGGGATGGAGCTGTACATGATGCCGGACATGAAGAGGTAGTCAACTCGAGCTGGACCGATTGGGATAGCCAGGAAGTCTGCTTGCGCGAAGAGGGGCTGCAGGCCTTTGGCCATGGCTTGCTGAGAAGCGACGCACAGGCTTTCCCTGTTGATATCGATGCCCACGACGAGAAAGCCGCGTTGCGCTAACGCGATGGACTCGCGACCCACGCCGGCCCCAAGCACCAGAATGGTTCCCGACGTCAGCTTATGGCGTACGAGTACGTCTTCTTCCCAGCTCTCCAACGTCCACTTATCGAAGGTTTCTGGAAGGTGTGCTTCTATCCCCTGGTAACTGGCATCGTAGTGGCTGCGGATCAGTCTGATCAGCCTCTCTGGTGGTAACAACGCCGGGAGGATTCCGGTGAGGAGCTGTTGAATACGGAATACGAGCCTTGCGGTCAGATCGGAGATCCGGACGAGAATGAGGATGCAGTGACCAAGTAGGCGCACGGTCCGGATCCTTATGAGCGAAGGTCGTCGGTGCAGTCGTTGCTGTGCATCCCGAGGCTTCTGAGTTGCTGCGCAATGAAGGTTGCCGCCTCTGTCGCACCGGTTGGAGAGGGTGGAAATGAAGGCAGTGGTGTCTCCAACGCGTGTTGCAAGGCTATCGCCCAGCAGCCTTGTGTGAAATCGTCGAGCGAGAGTTCCACGCCGCGTCCGTAACGCTGCAGATAATCCACCAACGGTTGTTCATCGGCAAAGTTGTACCGTCGCACATACACCAGAGGCGTCTGCAGTACCACGGCTTCCACCAATGTTCCGTAGCCCGGTTTCGTTATGATGACATCGACCGAGGCCAACAACGTTTTAAACGAAAACGGCAAGGACTTAATAGAGATAAATCGCCTGCTTGTCGATGGGATGGAGCCGTCGAAAAGGAACCGATAGCCGGGAAGTGATTCCACTGTTTCAAACGGGAGCGCATCCAAGGGAATTCCGCCGAATCCGACGAGCACGGTGCGCTCTCCAGGCGTCAGGTTCAGAAGTTCGGTGAGTTGTTCACGAGCCGAAAGAGCCGGCTCAGCAATCGGTCCAATGTCGATCAACTGCTTGAAGACCGTCATTCTTGGAGCCGGTGTAATTCGTAGCGCGAGATCGGCCTCGCTGTAGGCCTGTCGAATCGACTGGATGATTGCCCGTCCGTCAATCGATGGAGGGGCTTGGTACTCGGCTAGGACAAGGTCCCACGTCAGACTGACAAGTGCCACGGTGGACATTCCGGCTTTCTTTCCCGCTGTCAGAGCCACGTACGGAGTGTCGGCCAAGACAAGATCCGGAGCGGCGGCCCGCATGGCATCAACCTCAGCTTGAAGGCGATCATTCCAGGTGCTGTGGAATCTTTGATATTCATGCCAGGTTGCCTCTACGTCGATCGTCATGGGGCCGTTCTGAATGCAGCCGATGTCCTGCTGAACGGCGCTCGTTTCCCAGGGAGTCGTGAGACGATCCTTGAAGAATGATGCGGGGACGGTGGTGCGAAGGAGAACTCGGAGGTTCGGAACGAGACGGCCTAATGCATTGAGCACCGGCACGACTTGCGCGGCGTGGCCGAATCCATGTCCCGAGATGGCGGCCCAGATCAACGGCATAGTTAGGAGTGTGTGGGGACCACGGATGACAACTGGTGCGGAGAAAATCTACTCAACTATTGGAATGGTCCGATTCCATGGGGGGAATATTGTACAGCAGCTCTAGGTCGAACTCGTCGACCAGGTCGTTGAATGCGCCGGCCCCCATATCAGACCGAACTTCGGCCATAACGAGGTCAATGGCCGGAGCGGCATGTTGTCCATATTGCGTGACGGCTGATTCAATACGCTTTCTGGCATCGTCGAGGTTCACGTGGTCACTCCTTCTTTCTATAGTGGATTATTCACCCAAGGGAGTGCAACAGCTCCTGCATCTCCGGCACCAGATCCTTGCCGCCGTTAGATCGTCCCGAAAGGACAGCATCGACCCCGGCAGTGAGAACCGGTTTGGCATCGGCGTTCCGTCCTAGTTGGATCAATGCACGCCCAAGGGCCAGATGTGAGGCCACATGGGTTGGGTCTAATTGTGTGGCGACAGTCAAATGCTCGACAGCCTCTTCCACACTCCCGTTCTCTTGAAGGATCTTATTGCCGAGCCCATAGCGGCCAAGGAAGCCCTTGGGATTTTTGGCAACCATCTGGCGAAAGGCGTCAATGTCCATGATGCATGGCTCCGATGTTTGATTGGTACTATAGCATTGGAGCGGGGGGATCGGCCAGATGAGAGAGTCGGCTGGAGGGGCGTGAGATTGTGCTAGGGTCTTGTGGTGGCCGTGGGAACAACTGAAAGAGAAGACGGTGTGGTCGATGGTCTCCTCGATTTCACGGTCACGGTGCGGATGCCGGACTTTGGGGCTGGGGCGCTGCTGGCCATGTAGCGTGTGGTGTCCCGAACGAGTTGGCTGGTTAAATCAGTGAGACAGGCTTCAGTGACATGTCCCTTCAGTTCGTCGATCATAACCGGTGTGGCACCGAACAATTTGTAACGGACTGTACCAGAAGAGTTGGCTTCATACCGTTTGACCTGACCGTCCCACCGCTCAAGCTCAAGACCGACGGTGGCCGCATAGTCGTATTCAAGATCGATGAAAGGCGAAAGGAGAAACATGGAGCCGCCGATGATGATGCCTTTGAACGCGGCCATCCAGGAGTGTGGCTCGATGGCTTCGCTCATCGTGATGCGCGCGGAGACGATTTTCTCGCCGAGTGAATCTGTCTGTCCTCCGAGTGGAATCAGCGTCGAAAAGAGGCGTGTGTCCTGTACTCTGTTGAGAATCCGGCGCTCTGCTTCAATTGGGGGATTTTGTGGCGCTCCGTTTCGTGATAGATGAAACGAATCCATGACCAAGGGAACCCGCTCATCGCTGGGGAGCGAGTGGGTCATAGTGGTCTGCGACTCTGTTGGGACTGGTTTCACCTCGATTGTTCGAGTGCATCCACTCGACATCCCCAAGGCGACTCCAATCAAGCCCATGATCGACCAGCGAAAGGCGTGTCTCGTCATGATTGCTGTCTCCTCAGAAATAAAATGAGAAGCCACCAAATGGCAGGCTTGCATTCAGCCCCAGATTCGGAAATGCTGTCCCGGCATTGGAGATATGATGGAAGCGGTAGCCGGCGTTGACAGCAAGTTGGGGCGTCAGGAACCAGGACAGGCCCACTCCCCCCATGAGCACGAAGTTGAACTCATTGGCTTGTTCGCGAATGCGTCCGCCGAGATCCGTCCAGAACGGCCCACCGGCGAATTCCGCATACGGCCGAAGACGTCCCAAGGCGACGAACGTGTACTTGATTCTCGGGGTGAACCCGATGCCATGCGTCACAAGCGGTTCTCGAAACTCGAGGTACACCATCTCTGCTCCAAGAGAGACTTGTCCCCGGTACCAGCTGTCACCGATCGGATCAGTGATCGTCATCATCCACGACGGCATCACGGCCGGTCCGTGCTGTTTGGTCCTGTGCAGTTCGGTCAGTCGATGAGAGAACATATAGCCCGCCGTGAGCCCGACTTCCTGTGTGCCGACTGTGATGGTCGGCCAGACATCGGCGGCCTGGACGCTGGGTGCTGCCAGAACGGCGCCGAGTGCTAAGGTGGCGAAGGTGCGAACACAACAATCCATGCAGTCTCCATGTCACTATCTTTGTCGGCTCATGTCGGGTGAAACTTGATCAAGAGCTGTCCAGCCGCGACGCTTCAAAGGTAGCAGAGGACTGAATTCTGTCCAGGAGTTCGGGGAGTTTCCGGGAAAGGCACGTGGGAGAAGGGGCGGGGCGAAAGGGAGACCGGGCTATCCGCTTGTCTTTAGGTTTGAGAGATGGTCTGAGTCGGCCTGTAACTCAGGCAACGCATAGCGCTGATCGAGAGCGACCACACGGTCAAGACAGCGCAGGGCAGAAGTGGAATCCTGACGTGTTTCGTACACTTTTGCGAGGAGGCGCAGGACTGCGGCCTCGGCCGGTTCGTTGCCGAGCTTGATGTAGTGCTCCGAGGCGTTGTTGAGGCAGCGCTCGGCTCTCACGAGGTCTTCTTGATCGAGATAGCACTTTCCAAGTTGACTATACGTGACGGCCAGTCCTTCTTCGTTTCCCACCGTCCGGTGATGGTCGAGGCCCTGTGTAAATGATGCCACGGCCTGGTCCCATTGGCCGTCTCGGGCCTCTTGAAGCGCGAGGTTGTTGTACAGGATGCCGAGACCGCGATGGTCTTGGAGTTGGCGCAAGAGATCCATGGCTTCGAGATAGTAGGGGCGCGCTTTTTCGGGATGATCGGAAGCGATATGAAGATTGCCCAGGTTGACCAGCGTATGGGCCACGGCTGTGA
>Ga0224500_10001710_pt1 | contig 12624 bp, 13 predicted proteins | sample SF_Oct11_sed_USG_FD_168126 | JGI IMG/M metagenome (GOLD analysis project Ga0224500, IMG submission 168126) | Sediment microbial communities from San Francisco Bay, California, United States - SF_Oct11_sed_USGS_4_1 | ecosystem: Environmental > Aquatic > Marine > Sediment | place: USA: California... | reverse complement strand
CGTTGAGCGTGATCGCCTTCTTATGGTTCATCGCCGTGATACGCCGGCGAGTCGGGGACCGAGAGGACTGCGAGCGGGGAGAACAGTTGGCAGAAGCTGGCGGCCTGGCTCGACACGGTCGGCGGCTTCCACCTACCGACGTTCGTGGTCGGGATCAGTGGTCTGGCGACCATCCTGGTCCTGCGTTTCGTCGCTCCGAGGATTCCCGGGGCTCTGGTCCTCGTGGTGGGGGGGTTGATCGCATCGGGCTTGCTCGACCTCGCCGACCGGGGCATTGCCACCGTCGGGGATGTCCCTCGAGGTGTGCCGCTGCCGACGCTGCCATCGCTGGAGCTGATGGCTTCCAACACCTCTGAGGTTGGTTTGGCTGCGGTCGCGCTGTTGCTGATCGGGTTCTCACAGACAGCCGGCGACGCCAGGGCGTTTGCAGCCCGACACCGCTACCGGATAGACATCAACCAGGAGTCGCTGGCCCAAGGCATGTCCAACCTGGGAGCGGGAGTGTTCCAGGGCATGCCGGTGTCGACCAGTCTGTCCGCAAGCTCGTTGAACGACGCAGCGGGTGCGAGGACGCCGCTGGCGTCGCTTGTCACCGGCGGCATGGTGGTGTTGACGCTGTTCGCGCTCGCGCCCCTGTTCTCGGGCCTCCCCAAGCCGGTGCTGGCTGCCCTCATCATCGATGCGGTGGTGTTCGGGATGATGGACGTTCCCGAGATGCGCCGCCTGTGGCGAGTCAAGCGGGTCGACTTCTGGATCGCCGTCGCCGCCATACTCGGTGTGCTGACGGTCGGTGTGTTGGCCGGCGTTGTGGTGGGCATAGTCCTGTCGATGGCCTGGCTCATCTACGTCAGCGCCAACCCTCTGACCCCCATTCTCGGCCGCAACCCAGGAACCACCGCCTTCCGGTCGCTCGAGGAGTATCCCGACGGCGAGACCTATCCAGGAGTGCTGGTCATGCGTTTCGACGGAGCGTTGTTCTTCGTCACCACCGACGCCCTGGAAGACCGCCTGCGGCAAGCCGTCCTATCATCAGCCGAGCCCATCACAGCCGTGGTCGTCGACTTCGCCGGAGTCAACTTCATCGATTCCCAAGGGTCCGCAGTGCTCGGCGAGATCAAAACGCTCGCCGACAGCGCCGGCATCTCGCTGCGATTGGCGCGGGTGAAACCAAACGTCCTCGCCGTGCTTTGGGCAGATGGCGTAGCCGACCGAATCGGCCCTGAGCGACTGCACGACAACGTCGACCAGGCCGTGCGAGCGGAGCTGGATGCAAGGGCCACCGGGAACCGGTGAAGAACGGCTGCCCGCGACACTCCGGGAACGGCAGCGGCGTGCTGGCCGGTGGGTTGATCGGTATCGTTGTCAGCGGACGGAAGGAGATGACCGAGTGACCGACGCCGACCCTGGAGCGAAAGACGACCCCACCAACGAGCACGAGACCCCGGCGGTGGTCGTGCGGAGGGTGGAGATCACCGGCAGGATCGTTTGGCAGGCGATTGGTGCGGTCCTGGCCACTCTGTTGGCGCTGTGGACCGTGAATCAGGCTCGCGGGTTGGTGTCGATGCTTGCGATTTCGTTCTTCTTCAGCCTTGCCCTCGAGCCGGGTGTCCGGATGCTGGTGGGTCGTTACGGCTGGCGCCGCGGATCGGCCACCGGGGTCATCTACGTGGTCAGCTTCTTGTTCGTCTTGCTGATGGTGGTGGTCCTCATCCCGGCGATCAGTCAGCTGGCGTCGACGATCGGGGGAAAGGGCGGCGAGTGGATCGACAACCTGAGCAAGTGGACCTCCGACACCTTCGGTGTCGAGGTCGCCGGGCTGCAGTCGGCGGCCGACCTCGCGGGCCAGACGGGCAGCTCGGTCGGTGAGTTCAGTGATGCGGCGTTCGGAAAGGTCCTCGGCATCGCCACGAGTGGTATCGCGTTCGTGTTCAACATGGCCACGATTGCAATGTTCACCTTCTACTTCACGGCCGATTCTCCCCGTGTGAAAGAGGCGATCCTGAGGCTGTTCAGCCCCAAAGCGCAGCAGCGGATCGGTTGGACCTGGGATCAGGCGATCACCCAGACCGGCGGCTACTTCTACTCCCGCCTCATTCTCATGTTCATCAACGGAGTCGGCTTCTTCTTCACGATGGTGTTGGTGGGCCTCCCGGTCAGCATCGCGCTGGCACTGGCTCTGTTCGGAAGCTTCGTTTCGGTGTTCATCCCGGTGATCGGTACCTATATCGGGGGAGCGATACCGATACTGCTCACCCTCGCCATCGGCGGGCTCACCGGAGCGCTGATAGTGCTCGGGTACGTGCTGGTGTATCAGCAGATCGAGAACTACTGGTTGAGCCCCAAGCTGAGTGCCAAGACCATGACGCTGAACGGCGGTGTCGCCTTCGGAGCCGCGCTGGCGGGAGGTGCCATCGCCGGGCCGATGGGAGCGTTCACCGCCCTTCCGGTCGCCGCTCTGATCACTTCGTTCATGTCGAACTACGTCGCCAGTCACGAAGTCGTGTACGAGTCACCACCACCGCCTCCGACCTCCGGGAAGTCCCGTCGGCGGAGGCGGAACGCCGCCTCTGAGGCCTCGGAGCCGCCTGGGAATGCGCCATGATGGTCGGCCTCGGTCAGGAGGACCACTGATATGACAGAGCATGCCTCGGCCTTCTCGATCGATGGCCGGGTCTTTGAGTTCGAAGCGCCCGTCGCCGATCTGCTCCCGCTGGGAGGGTACGTCGAGGTCCAGACCCCCGGCCACCGTTACCTCGGGCAGATCATGACCGAGAGAGGGACACGGCGCGACGACGGAACCGCCGTTGCGGTCGGATCCGGAGCGCTGGTCGCTTCGCTCAACGACTCCGATGATGCGCTTCGTTTGGAGTCGGCGCCGTTCGGGGATGCCTCGATCGGTGCAGCCTCGACAGAGGCGATTCGTTCCTACCTGACCCTGCGGGGTGGTGATTCAGTGGCGCTCGACATCGGTACCATCCGGCCCGAGGTCGACGCTCCGGCCCGTCTCGAGGCCTCTGGCTTCTCGAGGCACACCTTCATGTGCGGTCAGTCGGGTTCGGGGAAGACGTATGCGATGGGTGTCATGCTCGAGCGTCTGCTGGCCCAGACCGACCTCCGCATCATCGTGCTCGATCCGAACTCCGACTACGTGCATCTCGGTTCGATCGTCGATGAACCGGCTGGTCAATCGGAAGGCCCGTCGGGTATCCGCCGCCTCCTTGGTGAACAGCGTGACCGGGTGCACGTGTTCGGTGGTGCAGGATCACCGCTGCGCATCCAGTTCGGTCGGCTGACTCTTCGACAGCAGGCCATGGTCCTGGGACTCGACAGGCTGGCCGACGCCGAGGAGGTCGACATCGCCCGGCGCATAGTGACCGAGATCGGGTCGACCGAGTACAGCTTGAGAGATTTGAGAGCCCGGGCAGATGTGATGGATGAGGCCGCCGCACGGAGGCTCACACTCAGGATCGACAATCTGGGGATCGAGAATGATGACATATGGGCACAGCCGGGAGAGGCTCCGGTGACCGACCGCCTCCCCGACGATTGGCGTGCGGTGGTCTTCGACCTCGGGTCGATCGAGATGGCCCGGGCGAGGTCGATCGTGGCGGCCGGCGTGGTATCGCTGATTTGGGATCGACGTCGGGAGCGACAGCCCGTCCTCCTGATGATCGACGAGGCCCACAACGTCTGTCCGCAGGAGCCCACAGACAGCAGCCAAGCCCTGGCCACCGAGCACCTCATCGCCATCGCCGGCGAGGGACGCAAGTTCGGCATCTACCTGTTTCTGGCCACGCAGCGGCCGCAGAAGGTTCACGAGAGTGTTCTCAGCCAGTGTGACAACCTGCTGCTGATGAAGATGAACGGAGCAGCCGATATCCAACGTCTCGCCATGCTGTTCTCGTTCGTGCCGCCCTCCTTGATCGAGATGTCGGCAGGATTCGGCCTCGGCGAGGGCTTGGCGGCGGGGAGGATCACGCCAGGTCCCGTCTTCTTCAAGACGGGCACGCGCTATACGCCTGAGGGCGGAGCAGACATCCCTACCGACTGGGCCCGACCACGATCGTAGGCGATGCTCGTCCAGGCCCGCTCCGGTTCGTCGGAGCGGCTTCCTCTGCGGCATAGGTGCGAACCTCTGGTGGTTCAGGCGGGTAGGGTATCTGGACGATGGACGATGAAGGCGAACGAGATACCAACGGAGGCATGATTGCCCGCATGGCCGGTGCCGTGGCCTCCCGAGTCCTCGAGTTGCTGGATCCGGACATGCTGCTGGAACAGATCGACGTCGAGCGGTTGATCGAACGGGTGGACATCGACGAGCTACTCGAGCGGGTCGACGTCAACCGGCTGCTCGATCGGGTCGGCGTGAACGATCTGCTCGACCGAGTCGATACCGACCGCCTCCTCGACCGGGTTGACGTCAACCGATTGCTCGACCGTGTGGATGTCGATCGAGTGATGGATCGCGTCGACGTCGACACGGTGGTGAAGCGGGCTGGGATAGCGGACATCGTGGCCGAGAGCACCGGACAGTTCGCCGACAGCGCCATCGATCTCTTCCGCCGACAGTTGGTGGGACTCGACGAGGTCGGGTTCAGGTTCGTTCAGCGCCTCATGAATCGCGACCCCGCCAGCCTTCCCAGTGGCCCAGCCCCGCTCCAGGATGTTGCGCGGTGACCACCAGTGCTGGGCGCCGAGTCGTCACAGGCCACTACGCAGGCCCGGCGACTCGAGCACTCGCCGCCATCATCGATGCTGCAGCATCCAGCAGCCTGTTCGCGCTGGGCTCTTCAGCGGTGGCTTGGGTTGGCCGAGCGATCGTAGGGATCGATATGACGACAAACGGCTCGGGACCCATCTGGCTGGGAATCGCATTCGTCTGGTTCTTCCTCTACTACTGGATTGGCCTGGCCCTCGTCGGGAAGACAGTGGGCAAAGTGGTCATTGGCCTGAGGGTCGTGGCCCGAGATGGCTCGCCTCTGGCGCCCCGAAAAGCTGCTCTGCGCGTCATCGTGATGCCGATCAGCTACGGCTTCTTTGGCCTTGGACTCGTTGGAGCGGTGATTGGACGTGAGCGCCGGACCCTGCACGATGTGGCCGCCGGTTCGGCTGAGGTGTACGACTGGGGCGGTCGATCCGCCGAGCTTCCCACAGTTCTCTCGACTTGGCTCGATCGTCGTACGCCTGTCGAGCCCGTCACCGGGGAGCGTTCCGAAGATCGGAACGCCGTCGACTGATCCGCCCGTGGCGTCCGAGATGTCGGCCCCCCACCGCGCAACAAATTGAGGGGCAGCTTCCGACCACAGGCCGGCGTCGGCTATGGTCAACTCACTATCCCGACTCGAGGAGCGTCTGTGCCAAATGGTAAGCCCAACATCCTTGTCCTGTGGGGTGACGACATCGGAATCACCAATCTGAGTTGTTACAGCGATGGGTTGATGGGGTACAGGACTCCCAACATCGATCGGATCGCCGCCGAAGGCATCCGCTTCACCGACTACTACGGGGAGCAGTCGTGCACGGCGGGTCGGGCAGCATTCATCACCGGCCAGAATCCCTATCGAACCGGGTTGACCAAGGTCGGCATGCCAGGGGCGGATCTGGGTCTGCGAGACGAAGACCCGACGATCGCCACAGCTCTGAAAGACCTGGGATACACAACCGGCCAGTTCGGAAAGAACCATTTCGGTGATCGAGACGAGTTCCTGCCGACCAATCACGGCTTCGACGAGTTCTTCGGCAATCTGTACCACCTGAACGCCGAGGAGGAACCGGAGGATCCCGACTACCCGGACCCCGAGCAGTTTCCCGGCTTTCGTGAGAAGTTCGGTCCGAGGGGAGTAGTCCACAGCTATGGGGATGGCAGGATCGAAGACACGGGCCCGTTGACCAAGAAGCGGATGGAGACGATCGATGACGAGATCATCGAGCCCGCTCAGCGGTTCATCCGGGAGGCCGTCGACGAAGGCACACCGTTCTTCGTGTGGTTCAACACAACGGGGATGCACTTCCGAACGCATATCGCCGACGAGATTCGCGGTCAGGCGGGCAAGTGGCAATCCGAGTATCACGACGCCATGGTCGAACACGACAAACGGATCGGCCGGATGCTGGACCTGGTGGACGAGTTGGGAATCGCCGAGGACACCATCGTCCTGTACAGCACCGACAATGGGGTTCACATGAACACGTGGCCGGACGGGGGCATGACTCCATTCCGCAACGAGAAGAACTCCTGCTGGGAAGGGGCGTTCCGGGTGCCGTCGCTGGCCCGCTGGCCGGGGCATTTCGAACCGGGCACCGTGCTCAACGGGATGATGAGCCACAACGACTGGTTCGTGACGCTGCTGGCCGCAGCGGGCGAACCCGAAATCTCCGACAAGCTCAAGGCCGGCCACGACCTGAACGGGACCACCTACAAGGTGCATCTCGACGGTTTCAACCAGTTGCCTTACCTCACCGGGGAGAGTGATCACAGTTCCCGCGACTACTTCTTCTATGTGTCCGATGACGGAGACCTGATGGCGTTGCGGTTCTTCAACTGGAAGCTGGTATTCCTGGAGCAGCGCGCCACCGGAACGCTGCGGGTGTGGGCGGAGCCGTTCACCGAGTTGCGGGTACCCAAGATCTTCAACCTGCGCACCGATCCCTACGAACGGGCGGACATCACGTCGAACGTCTACTACGACTGGATGATCAGCCATGGCTATCTCCTGGTGCCCGCCCAGGCGTTCGTCATGCAGATGGCCTCGACGTTGATCGAGTTCCCCCCTCGGCAGGAATCGTCCAGCTTCACGGTGAGCAAGATGTTGACCAAGCTCCAAGCCGGCATACCCAGCTCCTGACGTCGAGAGAACCGATGCTCGGGCCGGTGTGTGTTCGGGTGGCACTCGGGGGATGACAGCGATGAAGGCTGCCCTTGGCGACGGCATGATCTGGATCGACGGCGGCGAGTTCGCAATGGGATCCGAGGACTTCTATCGAGACGAGGGTCCCGTCCGGAGAGTCACCGTGGCCGGCTTCTGGATCGCGCCCCACCCAGTGACGAACCGCCAATTCTCGGCCTTCGTCGAGAGCACTGGCCATGTGACCGAAGCAGAATTGGCACCGGATCCAGCGCTCTATCCCGGGGCGCCGCCCGAGAATCTCGTGCCTGGTGCCCTCGTCTTCCAGATGACGTCGGGGCCGGTCATGCTTCGGGACTACTCCCAGTGGTGGCAGTGGACGCCGGGAGCAGACTGGAGACATCCGATCGGCCCTCAGAGCTCCATCTCCGGGTTGGGTGACCATCCTGTCGTCCAGGTGAGCTATGGGGACGCGATCGCCTTCTGTGCATGGGCGGGACTCTCGCTCCCCACCGAAGCGGAATGGGAGTTCGCCGCCAGAGGGGGACTGGATGGCGCCAGGTTCAGCTGGGGCGACGACGACCCCCAGGAAACCGAGCCGCTTGCGAACACCTGGCAGGGCGGCTTCCCCTACGAGAACTCTGAACTCGATGGCTACACGAGGACCTCCCCGGTGGGTACCTACCCGCCCAACGGACACGGCCTGTATGACATGGCAGGCAACGTGTGGGAGTGGACGGACGACTGGTACACCGCTTCCCGATCGGGCGCGGCTGAGACCCCTTGCTGCGGACCGGCTGATCGTCGCAGTGGAACGGCCGACGGCAGCTTCGATCCCACGCAGCCCGAGATCCGGATTCCCCGGAAGGTCGTGAAAGGCGGGTCGCACCTGTGCACCCCCCAGTATTGCTATCGGTATCGACCGGCTGCCCGCCAACCACAGATGATCGACACCGCCATGAGTCATCTCGGGTTCCGCTGCATCCTCCGCCCGGTGTGACTCCGTGAGCCGGCGAGATGGTGGATCGGCGGGTCGTGTCCCGTGAGCCCCTCGAGTTCATCGAATCAACTGGTGAACCTGGCCCGCACGTATCTCGACGACGTCGAGGATCGGAAGAACCGGGCGAGGTTCTTGGCTATTCTCTCTCGGGAGGACGCCCTCGAGGTCACGAATGCGGTGGAACGAGCGGTCGATGCCATCGCAGCCGACGACGAGGTCGACCACCAGCGGCTCGCAGCGTACGCGGCGCGGCGCATCACAGCCCACCAATCAGCAGCGGCAGTGCTGGAGTCGCTCAGGGTGCCGGCGGCAGCCGACCCCTCCCACCTCACGGAAGTCGAGCGGCTCCTCCACGAGCCCTTGCCGCTGCGGTTGCTCTCCGACCACGTGTTCGCACACCCCGAACTCGAGCAACTGATCACCTGTCTTCGGGCCGGCTGGCTCGAGGCGACCGGCTCGCCCGCATCTTGGCAGTCGCCACCCCGGGCCCTGCTGGCGGCGGTCGCTCTCCAGATGCACACCACCGAATGGGCTCATTCCGAAACGGCTGCCGAGGGCGCGGGGTCGGTCTCCTCGGCGATCGACTCCGGGCGTCGGGCGTCATCGACGTGCCATGGGCTCTGCTGCTCGTGTACGCCATGTACCGCCCGTTGGCTTCGCTGGGAATGGACGCGGCACTGATGGAATGGCCGATGATCGGGATGACGGCACGGCCGAGCTGGTTCGCCGTCACCTCCTGGACCCGATCGAGGAGTCGAACCTGGCCACCCGGATACCCCGCCTCACGGAGATGACCGACCCCGTGTCCGTGGCGGTGCGCTCTCAATATGGGGAACAACCGTATCCCCGCTGGCGCACCGCCCCCGCTCGAAGACAGGGGTCGTTTGGTGGCGTGGTGGCCGGCGCGCTGGGCAATCCGGATCTCGCTGCAACGCTCCACGTCGAGGCCCCGCGGATTCTCGTTGCTGGGTGTGGTACCGGGAGACACGCCGTGGGAGCCGCAGGCCGATACGAGGGTGCCCAGGTGTTGGCGATCGACCTCAGCGTCCGATCGCTCGCATATGGTGCTCTCCGAGCGCAGCGACTCGGCATCTCCAATGTCGAGTTCGCCCAGGCCGACATCCTGGGACTGGGGGAGTTGGGCCTCGAGTTCGACGTGGTCGAATGTGTCGGGGTGTTGCACCACCTGGCAGACCCCGAAGCGGGTTGGGCGATCCTGCGCCGGCTCACGCGGCCGGGGGGCTTGATGAAGATCGGTCTCTACAGCCGTCGTGGACGTGCCTTCCTCGACCCGATCTCCCGAATGATCGACGAGCGAGGTTTGGAGCCAACCGTTGAAGGGATCAGAACCGTGCGCGAGTTCGTGGCCGAATTGCCGGTCGACACACCCGCTCGGGGGGTGATGGCCGCTCCCGACTTCTACTCCCGTAGCGGCTGCCGGGACCTCTTCTTCTCAGAACACGAGGACCGGTTCGACCTCCCCCGAATTCGACGAGCGATCGACTTGCTCCAACTCGAATTCCTCGGATTCGAGCTGGCGAGCCCGCGGATCCGCGCCCTCTACCTCCGGCAGTTCCCCGATGACCCCACGGGACGGGATCTGTCCAACTGGGACCTTCTCGAACGACGCCACCCGGGGATGTTCAGCACCATGTATCGATTCTGGACGCGGGCGGTCGACTGATGGCCGTCGGCAGCCTGCCCCGGCTCACGAGGATCTCGAGCGCCCGAAGGGTGCCCATGCCGACAAGAGCAGGCCGAGGATCAAGCCGAGGATCGGGAGCCCGATCACGCTCAACGGGGTGAGCGGATAGATTGCCCACTGCTGGAGGAAGAGGGCGAAGAACACACCGAAGAACACTCCAGAGATCGCACCGAGGACGGGTTTACCGCTCATGTTCCCTCACTTCGCCTTCACAAACATGCCGCCGACGAGGCCGAGGACCGATAAGAGCAAGCCGATGGCTGTCACGACGCCCAGAGGTGTGCCGAGCGGATTGCCGTCGAACTTCACAAAGACATTCGCCTGACACTCGCCGCCGTCGGCCTCGTGGGTCACGCGGACCTCGTAGATGCCGGCGACTCCGACATCAACGGGCAGCGCAGACCGCAGATCGCCCAGGGAGTAGTCGCCGGAGGCTCCCCGGATGTCGTCCGGGTTGACGCCAGCCCATTCGGCGACCGTGATCAACCCGGGTCCGACCCTGATACCCGCGGTGCCCGCGAAGTTGGTGTTGGCGAATGGCACCTGTCCCGACCACTCCGCCCGCGCATCGTCTCGATCCGGCACCACGATGGCATTGGACGGTGTGTCGTTGCCGGGCCCGTATGCAACGCCATCGATGACAGCTTCCCCGGTGCAGCCACCGGTGACGGCGGCCCCAGCCGGGAACGCCAGGATCAGAAGACCGAGCGTCGCCAGGAACGCCATCCCGACGCGTCGAGCCACTCCTCTCGCCTTCAACGGGTCTCTCCTCGCCTGGTCGGACACACATCGACGGGCCAGGATGCCCGTCGGGGCGGCAGTCTATCGTGAGTTCCGGCAACGGGAAGACCTCTCTGGTGGCCCGGTGCGAACGCCGAGACCGTCAGACGCGCCTGCGGCCGGCACTCCATGCGTTGGTGACGGCGATCACGATGATTGCACCGAAGATCGAGCCGAGGAGGCCGCTCAGTCGGATCGACAGTCCATCACCATTCACGAGACTTGCCAACATTCCTCCGACGAACGACCCGATGAGTCCCTGGGACAGAGCCCTGGACCAATCCACAGGGCGGCCGGGATTGAGGATCTTCTGGGCGGCCCATCCGGCACCGGCACCCAGTGCCAGCAATGCGAGTATCAACACGTTCTGCGGCTCCATCGAAGTTGATAGGAGAGTGTAGACGCATCCTGATGGGGTGATCTCTCAGGCAATATCGATCGAGTCACTCGGCGGTCCGTTGATGTGGATCGGCGTTCTGGCTCGACCAGTCGCCGTATCGATTCGATCCCCACCAGGCCGTTGCTCCGTGAAAGATCACGCTCAGTGCAACCGTTGCGACCATCAACTGGGCGATCAGCGGCGTTTCCGGCACTCGACTGTCCTCGAGCACGATCAGCACGAGGATGATCGATGCCAGGCCCCGGGGCCCGAACCAACCGAGATACAGCGTGGTGGCCGGTGCGAGCCCGGATCCGACGGTAGCGATCATCACCGAGATCATCCTGATCACGGCGAGGCTCAGGACGGCGTACGTCACGATGCGAATGTCGAGATCCGGAAGGGCTTGTCCGACAGCGAGCGCCCCGAACAACGTGAAGCTGATCAGGGTGAGGACATTGCCCAGGTCCTCGGAGAAATCCACAGGCCTGTTCAGGCGGGTCTTTCCCGTGATCCCACATGTCAGCCCCGCCACCCAGGCGGCGATGAACCCGCTGGCGCCGAGTCCGTCGGCGAGAGCCCATGCGGCCATCGCCACGGAAACGAGGCCGATCTGGATCCACCCCGCCTCGGCCCAATCACGGTCGAAGGCGAGAATTCCGAAGCGCGCCGCCGCACCCCCCAGAGCGACTCCGACCAGCGAAGCCACGAGTACCTGTACGACCACAGCTCTCAGCACCGCTCCGCCGCCGAGGCCGATCTCAGCAGCGCTCGCCGCCTCGAGGACCACGAAGAAGATCGGGAGGGCGAGCCCGTCATTGAGTCCAGACTCGATGTTGAGCGCGTTGCGCACACGAGCGGGCACCCTTGGATTCGAGATGACCGCCTGTCCCAACGCGGCATCAGTGGGGGCCAGCAGGATTGCCACGAGCAGAGCGGGGGCTCCTCGCAGCTCGGGAAACATCCAAGCTGCAGCGCCCCATCCGATCAGCACCATGAGAGGAAACCCCACGCCCAACAAGCGCCCCGGAAGCCGAACAGCATCACGGAAGCCACCTAGATCGATGGAAAAGGCATCCGCGAACAGGACCAAGATCAGGGTGGCTTCAAGAACCAGCGACACCACCTCGGTCTCCGCGTCTGGATCGAGCCAGCCGAGCGCCGTCGGGCCGGCAACCAAACCGAAGGCCATGAAGATCAAGGGACCCGTGAAGGCCGTCTTGGACAGCCGTTTCGACAGGAACGCGTACGCCACCAAGACGCCGGCAATCGTCACGAGACCGACATTTCCCATATCGAGTCCTCCAGATGAGGGACGGCTGCTTCTATCCAGACCGGCCGATGATACGTGCCGACCGATCGAGAATGCGGACCGGTCGGCACGGCCTCCCCGCCACCATGTCGGTGTCGCTCGGGCCGGGTCCTGGGCGGCGGGGTGGTAATGTCGCCCCGCATCGATTGGAGACCACCCATGATCCGAAACCACTCTCGCGTTGGCCTGTCGTTGATGATCTTCGCGGTCGTCATGTCGCTGGCACCACTGGCGGCCGCCGCGTCAGGACAGGTGTCCGCTCAGGAGAGCCCCGAGGAACCACCCGCCGAGACGACGCCTCCCGAAACGGCTCCGCAGCCCGGAGACACAGAGACAGAAGACTCAGGTCTCGACACGTCTGGAGTGGTGTTGCTGGTGCTCGCCATCGGTGCGCTCGGGCTCGTCTTCTTGGCCGGCCGGGGATCAGGGCAGGGCAGCTCGATCGCAGTCTCGACGGCTCCGCAAGCTCAGACGCCGCCCCGATCTGAAGATCCTCGCCTGACCAGATTGCGCCGGTCATACGCGGACGCTCGCATGGTGCTGGACCGCCTCGATTCCCAGGAGGTCGACCGTCGGAGGTCTGGTTCCACGACCTCCGAAGTA
>Ga0224500_10001709_pt1 | contig 12633 bp, 8 predicted proteins | sample SF_Oct11_sed_USG_FD_168126 | JGI IMG/M metagenome (GOLD analysis project Ga0224500, IMG submission 168126) | Sediment microbial communities from San Francisco Bay, California, United States - SF_Oct11_sed_USGS_4_1 | ecosystem: Environmental > Aquatic > Marine > Sediment | place: USA: California... | reverse complement strand
ATCGCGATGTCGGGCAACCCGAACACGGCGGAACGGTTGGCGCCTGGAACGCGCTTCAGTTCCTCGACGACGTAGAGGTTGGCGTAGTTGTCGATGTAGGTCGAGTCATAGCGATTGTCGGGCGAGAAGATCGACATCACCAGCATGATGCCGGAGGACTGCTTCTCGGCCGTCACGCCCTGCTGCGTGACAACCTGGGGCAGGAGCGGCAGCGCCTGGCTGACTCGGTTCTGCACGTTCACCTGGTTGGTGTCGGGGTCGCTGCCGGGCTTGAACACCACGCTGACGAACACCGCGCCCGAGGACGAGCTGACCGAGTTGAAGTACAGCAGGTTGTCGATGCCGTTGATCTGCGCTTCGAGGGGAGCCGCGACCGTGTTGGCGATGACTTCGGCGGTGGCGCCCGGGTAGCGCGCGCTGACCTGTACCTGCGGCGGGGCAAGGTCGGGGTACTGCGCGATCGGCGTCACCATCATGGCCACGGCGCCGCCAAGGACAATCAGGATCGAGATGACCGACGACAGGATCGGGCGGTCGATGAACAGGTGCGTGAACATGCGCGGCCGCTATTTCTTGGGGGCGCCGGAGGTCTTGCCCGGCGTCTCGGCCGCGGGTACGGCGGCAGGCGCCGGGGTGCCCGCCGGAGTGACGGTGACCGGCTTCCCGGGCACCACCTTCAGCGCGCCGTCGACGACGACGCGGTCGCCCGCGTGCAGTCCCTGCACGACGACGATGTCGTGGTCGCCGACGTAATCGCCGACGACGACGGGCCGGACCTCGGCCACATTGTCCGCGTTGACCACGTAGGCCAGGTGCCCTTCGCTGCCCTGCTGAATCGCGAGCTGCGGCACGACGATCGCGTTGGGGCGCATCGCTCCGTGCATGATCACGGTGACGAACATGCCGGGCCGCAGGTCCATCTTCGGGTTGGGCAGCACCGCGCGCACCATGAACGAGCCCGTGTCCTGGCTGAACGACGGATCGGCGAAGCTGATCCGGCCCCGCTGCGGGTACTTGACGCCGCCCGGCAGCACGATTTCGACCTCGTAGTTCTGGTTCGCCGGCGGGACGACCTCACCCCTCTTTGTCATCTCCTGCCATTTCGCCATCTGGTTCTGCGAGACGCTGAAGTTCACCCAGACCGGATCGACGGCGGCCACGTAGGTGAGGTTGGCGCTGTCGGCTGTCGAGTTGACGAACGCGCCCTGTCGCTGCAGCGCGCGGCTCGCGAGGCCCGTCACCGGCGAGGTAATCGTCGCGTACCCGAGGTTGAGCTTCGCCTCGTCGAGCTTCGCCTGCGCGGCGAACAGCGCCGCCTTGGCAGAGTCGAGCTCGCCTTTCGCGCGATCGAGGTCCGCGAGCGGCAGCGCGTCCTGCTCGGTCAGCGGCTTCACGCGGCCGTAGGTCGCCTCGGCGGTCACGAGTCGCGCCTGCTGCGCCCGCACCGCCCCTTCGGCCGCGTTGAGTTGCGCAATGAACGGCTTGGTGTCGAGCACGAACAGCAGCTGGCCCTGCTTCACCAGCTCGCCTTCCTGGTAGGCGATCCGGTCGAGGAACCCGGACACGCGCGCAACGATGTTGACCTGACGCGAGCTCTCGGTCTGCGCGACGAACGTCGGCGAGAACGGAATCGTCTTCGGAACGATCGCGAGCACGCCGACCTGCGGCGCGGGGCGCGGGGGCGGCGGCGCTTCCTTTGCGCATCCGGCGACGAATGCGGCGGCGGCCAGCATCACGAGGTAGCCGACGTGGCGTGACTGCAATCCGGCGCTTGCGATGGAGAATGGCTCCATGGTTTGAACCTCTTGACGACAATTGGGGGCCCAGCAGGCAGTTCCGCTCCGCGCCCGGAGATGCAAGCGTCGGGAGCATGAGCCCGCGAAGCCGCCGTTTGAAGTCCGGCTTTGACTATAGTCGGGCAAGAGAGCGGTGCCTGCTGTGTGTACACACAGTAGTCATTTCGCTGGTCTCGCGATACAAGGGCGGGGAACTGGCGAATCCTGTGCCAACGATCATAGGCGTACAACCGGCCGATGACGGCGCCGATTGTACGTTCATTTCCGCGGAATCGACCGAGGCCCCATGACTCACGCAATCCCGCGCTTCATCGCCTGCCTCCTGGCGCTGGCCTGCGTCGCGCCGCTCGCGGTGCAGGCGCAGTCCGCATCGCCCGCAGCCGCGTATTCGCAGGACCGGCTCGACTCGCTGCTTGCGCCGATCGCGCTCTATCCGGACGAGCTGCTGGCACAGGTGCTGATGGCGTCGACCTACCCGCTGGACGTCGTCGCCGCGGCGCGGTTCGTCAAGGCCAATCCCGGCCTCAAGGGCAATGCCCTCGACAAGGCGCTCGAAGGGCAGAACTGGGACCCCAGCGTGCTGTCGCTGGCGGCGTTCCCGCAGGTGCTCGACATGATGAACGACAAGCTCGACTGGATGCAGCAGCTGGGCGACGCGTTTCTCGCCGACGAGGCGGCGGTGATGAGCACCGTGCAGGGGCTGCGCGCGAAGGCGCGGGCCGCGGGCAATCTCATGAGCACCGAGCAGCAGAAGGTCGTGGTCGAAGAGAGGACGATCGTCATCGAGCCGGCGCAGCCGCAGTACGTCTACGTCCCCGTCTACAATCCGACGTACGTCTACGGCCCGTGGTGGGCCCCCGCTTACCCGCCCTGGTACTGGCCGACGCCGGCGCTGTACTACCCGGGCGGCGCCATCGTCGGCGGCGTAATCGGCTTCGGCATCGGCTGGGCGATCGCCGGCCATCATTGGGGCTGGTGCCGCCCGAACTGGGGCGGCAACCACATCCACATCAACATAAACCGACGGCCAAGACCCGAGCTCAGGGGCGGGGTCAGCGGCGATGGCAAATGGCAGCACCGTCCCGAGCAGCGCAAGGGGGTGGCCTACCGCGACGCCGCGACACGCGACCGCTACCAGAAGATCGACGCCAACGCGGTGGCCGCACGGCGCGACTACCGTGACTACCGCGGCAACGGCCCGGGCTCGCCCGGCGCTGCCCAGCGCCCGGCGACGATGGACCGACCCGGCGGAATCGGATCGCAGGGCCCGGCGACGATGGACCGACCCGGCGGAATCGGATCGCAGGGCCCGGCGACGATGGACCGACCCGGCGGAATCGGATCGCAGGGCCCGGCGACGATGGACCGACCCGGCGGAATCGGATCGCAGGGCCCGGCGACGATGGACCGTCCGGGCGGGATTGGATCGCCCGGGCCATCAACGATGGACCGGTCGGGCGGCTTCGCGTCGCCACGTCCGTCGACGATGGACCGGTCGGGCGGCTTCGCGTCGCCACGTCCGTCGACGATGGACCGGTCGGGCGGCTTCGCGTCGCCGCGCCCGTCGACGATGGACCGGTCGGGCGGCTTCGCGTCGCCACGTCCGTCGACGATGGACCGCTCCGGAATCATAAGCTCGGGTCGCCCGATCGACCGCAGCTGGGGCGGCGGCGCGCCCCGCCCGGCGCCGTCATTCAATGCAGGGCAATCCAGGGCGCAGGCTTTTCAGTTCAGCAATCGCGGCGCGCAGAGCCGGTCCAGCATGGGCGGCGGCGGGCGTCCGAGCTTCGGCGGCGGCGGTGGGGGCCGCGGCGGTGGGGGTGGTGGCGGCGGCGGAAGACGGCGGTGACACGATGACCACCCGCACCTCTTTCGATTGCCGGGGAACATTCATGAAGACCTTTCGGACTGCCATCGCGCTCGCGCTCGCAATGCTCGCCGCCTTCGCTCCTGGACCCGGGACCGGGGCGCTCGCCGCCGATGCGCCGGCCCGGAAAGCCCCGCCGAAGGCCGCGCAAGCGGCCTACGCGACGCTCGAGGACGCAGCGAGCGCGCTTTACGAGGCGATGAAATCCGAGGATCTGAAGCGCATCTACTCGGTCCTCGGACCCGGCAGCGGCGCACTCATCTACACCGGCGACGACGTTGACGACGCCGAGACGCGCGGCCTCTTTGTTGCCGCCTACGACAAGTCCGCGAAGTTCGACCGCCAGGGCGACGCTGCGGCGACGCTGCTCATCGGCCCGGACGAATACCCGTTCCCGTACCCGCTCGTGAAGAAGGCGCAGGGGTGGATGTTCGACGCCCGGGCCGGTGCCGAGGAGATCGTCAACCGGCGGATCGGCGAGAACGAGCTGGCCGCGATCCAGAGCTGCCTTGCGTTCTCCGACGCGCAGCGCGAGTACGTGCTGAAGGACCGCGATCGCAGCGGGGCGCTCGAATACGCGCGGAAGATCGTCAGCAGCCGCGGCAAGCAGGACGGCCTTTACTGGCCCACGGCCGACGGCGAGCCGCCGAGCCCGCTCGGGCCGCTCGCGGCCGAGGCCGGCCGCCAGGGCTACAAGGACGACAGCAGGGCGTTCCACGGCTACGAGTTCAAGGTGCTGACCGCGCAGGGCAAGGCTGCGCCGGGGGGGGCCTACAACTACGTCGTCAACGGCAAGATGATCGGCGGCTTCGCCTTCGTCGCGTGGCCAGCCCGCTGGGGTGTCTCCGGCGTGATGTCGTTCATCTGCAACCACGACGGCGTCGTCTACCAGAAGAATCTCGGCGAGAGCACCACTGCCATCGCGATGAAGATGACGCGGTACAACCCCGACTCGACCTGGGCGAAGGCTCAGCCCTAGGCCGGCGTTTGGCCCAAGGCCTCACGGGTCCCCGCGCCGCCGTGCCCGCGCCCGACTCGCCGCCGTCGTTGCCGCTGGCCTGACTCGATGGAGATGACGATGGCGAAAGCGAAGGCGAAAGCGAAGGCGAAAGCGAAGGACGCGGCGGTGAAGGGCAAGGCCGGCGCCGCCACGGCGGCCGGCGGCCGGGGGTCTTCCGGTTCCTCCAAGGCGCTGTCGGCCGCGAAGTACGACCGCGAGCTGAGGAGGCTGCACGTCGAGCTGGTGAAGCTCCAGGAATGGGTGGTCCACAAGGGCCTCAAGGTCTGCGTCGTCTTCGAAGGGCGCGACGGTGCCGGCAAGGGCGGCACGATCAAGGCCATTACCGAGCGCGTGAGCCCGCGGATCTTCCGCGTCATCGCGCTGCCCGCGCCGACCGAGCGCGAGAAGTCCCAGATGTACGCGCAGCGCTACCTGCCGCTGCTGCCGGCTGCCGGCGAGATCGTGATCTTCGACCGGAGCTGGTACAACCGCGCCGGTGTCGAGCGCGTCATGGGTTTCTGCTCCGAGGAGCAGGCGCGGGACTTCCTGAAGGTGGTGCCGTCATTCGAGAAGATGATGATCGAATCCGGGATCATCCTCCTCAAGTACTGGCTGGAGGTGAGCCCCGAGGAGCAGACGCGAAGGCTCTTGGCGCGCATCGACGACGGCCGCAAGATCTGGAAGCTCTCGCCGATGGACCTCAAGTCGTACAGCCGCTGGTACGATTACTCGCGCGCCCGCGACGAGATGTTCGCCGAGACCGACACCTCCTGGGCGCCCTGGTTCGTCGCGCACTCGGACGACAAGAAGGCGGCGCGGCTCAACATCATCCGCCATCTGCTGAGCAAGGTTCCGTACAAGGAAGCGCCGCGCGGCAAGGTGAAGCTGCCGGCGCGGCAGAAGCCCGGCGGGTACCGCCAGCCGGACCACCCGTACAAGCTCGTTCCCGCGAAGTTCTGAAGGCGGGCGGCGATTGACTCGGGGCGGGGCCTGCACATGACTTTGGGCATGCAGGCGCTGTTGGCGTTCGCCCCGATCGGGCTGTCGGGCATTCTGCTGATCGGACTGGCCTGGCCGGCGAAGAAGGCGATGCCGCTGGTCTACGTCGCGACCGCAGGCATCGCGCTGCTGGCCTGGGGCGTGAGCCTCAACCGGATCATAGCGTCGACCCTCGAGGGCCTGCTCATCACGGTGCAGGTGCTCTGGATCATCTTCGGCGCCCTGCTGCTGCTCAACACCTTGAAGCACTCCGGCGGCATCGCCGCAATCCGCAGCGGCTTCTCGCGCATCAGCCCGGACCGGCGGGTGCAGGTGATCCTGATCGCCTGGCTGTTCGGATCATTCATCGAAGGCGCTTCCGGCTTTGGCACGCCGGCGGCGGTCGCGGGGCCGCTGCTGGTGGCCGTGGGCTTCCCGGCGCTGGCCGCGGTGATGCTCGGCATGATGATCCAGTCGACCCCCGTGTCTTTCGGCGCAGTCGGCACGCCGATGCTCATCGGGGTGCAAGGCGGTCTGCAGCGCGAGGAGATGACCGCGGCGCTGCAGGCTCAGGGACACGCCTGGACGGACTTCTTCAGTCTGGTGGTGAGTCAGGTGGCCATCGGCCATGCGATCTGCGGCATGCTCATGCCGCTGCTGCTGGTGGTGTTCATGACCCGCTTCTTCGGCCGCCATCGCTCGTGGAGCGAGGGGCTCGCCATCGCGCCGTTCGCGCTGTTCGCCGCGCTTGCCATGCTGGTTCCCTACGCGCTCGCTGGCGTGTTCCTGGGGCCCGAGTTCCCTTCGCTGCTCGGGGCGCTGTGCGGGCTTGCCGTGGCCTCGGTCGCGGCGCGGGCCGGCTTCCTGGTGCCCAAACGCGCCTGGGACTTCGCGGACCCCAGGCAGTGGCCGGCCGAGTGGATGGGCACGATCGAGATTAAGCTCGACGAGGTCGGCAGCCGCCGGATTTCGTCGGTCCTGGCGTGGCTCCCGTACGGCCTGCTGGCGCTGGTACTCGTGCTCAGCCGCACGGTGGAACCGTTCACCCGGCTGCTGCAGTCGGTCAGCTTCGGGGCCACGAACATCCTCGGGGAGACGGGCATCGGCGGCAACGTCCAGCCGCTTTACCTGCCCGGCGGCGTGCTGGTGGCCGTGTGCCTGGCGACGACAGTGCTGCACCGCGTCCGCCTGCGGGACTTCGGGCGGGCGGTGAGGGACTCCGGCGGCACCCTGCTCAGCGCCGGCTTCGTGCTGGTGTTCACCGTGCCGATGGTGCGCATCATGATCCAGTCGGGGGTGAATGCGAACGAACTGGCCAGCATGCCAATCTCGATGGCGCGCTGGGTGGCCGCCTCGGTGGGCAGCGTCTACCCGTTCTTCGCGCCCACGGTCGGCGCACTGGGGGCGTTCCTGGCAGGGTCGAACACCGTGTCCAACCTCATGCTCAGCCAGTACCAGTACAGCGTGGCGCAGGCGCTGGCCGTCAGCGGTGCGACCATGGTGGCCGCGCAGGCGGTCGGCGCGGCCGCGGGCAACATGATCGCGATCCACAACGTGGTCGCCGCCTCGGCGACCGTGGGCATGATGGGCCGCGAGGGACTGACGCTGCGCCGTACCGTCATCCCCACGGCGTACTACGTGGCCCTGACGGGCGCGCTGACGGTGGTGGCCATGCACGTGCTGAAGCTGACCGACCCGCTGATCGGCGTGCCGCTGCGCTGAGCGCCGGCGTCCGATGGCCGATATCGTCGACCGGGCGCGGCAGTTCGCAAGCGCTGCGCATCGTGATGTCGGCCAGCTGCGCAAGTACAGCGGCCAGCCCTACGATGAGCACCTGCGGCAGGTCGCCGAGATCGTGTCGAGGGTGACCGACGACGTCGAGATGATCGCGGCCGCCTGGCTGCACGACGTGGTCGAGGACACGCCGACCACCGTCGAGGAAGTCGAGCGCGCGTTCGGTCCGGGGGTGCGCGAGCTGGTCGAAGCGCTGACGGACGTCAGTCGCCCGCATCACGGCAATCGGGCCGCGCGGAAGGCGCTGGATCGCGAGCACCTGGCCGTAGCCCCGGCCCGCGCGCAGACGGTCAAGCTCGCCGACCTGATCGACAACTGTCAGGACATCTGCAGCCGAAATCCTCGATTCGGACGAGTGTTTCTCGTTGAGATGGCCGCCTTGCTCGAGGTGCTGACCGCGGGCGACGAGAGGCTGCGGCGGAAAGCGAAGTCGGAGCACGAAAAGTGGTCGCGGCGTCTTTCCGCGGCGAGCGCGCCGGCCAGCCCGGCGGCGCCCGCGCTTCCCGGCGGCCGGCTCGGAAACCGGATTCGGCGCGCGCTGCGGCTTCTCTCGCAGGGCATTCGCGCGGGCGACGTGGCCGAGCCGTTGCGCGGGCTCGACGCGACCCGTCCGGCGCACGGCAATCCGGTCGGTCCGGGTTGGAGCCCCGGCGACCCACAGCGCTTGGCGGCGGGCGCGCCCGCCGCGGAGCCGGACTCCGTCCCCGGCGAGGCGTTGCCGCCGGTGAAGCCGACGCAGTTGCTCGCGCACGACGCGACGCTGGCCGATGTCGTGGCCGTCCTGACCCGACACGAACGCTGCTTCGTCACCGTCCAGGACAAGGTGACGGGCTACATCGGTCGGGACGAGATGCAGGGACCCGCGGTCCGAATGTGGCTGTTCGGCATGATTACCTCGGTCGAACTGATCGTCACCGAGACAATCCGTTCGATGGGCGACGAATCGGGCTGGGCCGCGTTGCTCGCGCCCGCGCGCCTCGACAAGGCGCGCGCTCTGCAGCAGGCGCGCACCAAATTCGGCCGACCGGTGCCAATGCTGGACTGTCTCCAGCTGTCCGACAAGATCCGAATCGCTCTCGCCGCAGACGATAGTCCGCGACCCCTCCTCCGGGGCAGCAGCAAGCGCGAATCGCAGCGGCTCGCACGCGACCTCGAGGATCTGCGCAACAGCCTCGCTCACGCGCAGGACATAGTGACCCACGACTGGTCCCAGATCGCCCGCCTCGCCAAGCGCCTGTATGAGCTGGCGGAGGATGGCGAGATCGGCGACGAGTGAGCCGTCGTCGGGGCCCATGCCGGCGATGAGCCCCGGTTTCGCCGCCATCTGCGTCAAGCTGCGCCACGGGACGCACGGTAGACGTTCGCGAGCCGGGGCGATCGGACCAGGCGGAGCGAATGCAGGATTCGACCGGTTCCGCACCTGATGAAATAAGGCTGGCCGGACATGCTGCTTCCCGAAGCGGTCCGCTCGGAGAACTGCTCCGTGGTCTGCGCCATGCCCCGGTCTTCGAGGTACCCGAGCTTGCGCCGCAGATGCGGTTTCGCCTCGGGCGCGGGGTACCAGGTGCCGTCGCGGTTGAACTCGCACCCCGACGTCTCGAGCCTTTCCAGCAAGGCGTTGATCTCTGTCCGGACGGCGGGAGCGAGCGGCGCTCCGATTGCCGCGCTCGCGAGCAGCCAAGGCAGGAGCAACATCAGCGGACGCACCACGATTTGCACCGCTCCCGCCGCCGAACGTCCCATGACGCAGCCTACAGCAGCCACTCGATGGGGAGAATCGACAGCCATTCGACCTGCATGCGCAACGACCAGCTCGTCCCGGGGTCGGTGTCGTAGCGCTGCTCGCCGGAAGACGTCGGCTCGATCCACTCCAGGCTGTGGCCATCCGGCGCCAGCCGGACCTCGTACGCGATCTCGGGCACTTCAGTATCGAAAAATTCGCCCAGCCCCTGCGCAAGCGCCGGATCGTCGATCAGGAGGCCCATTTCGGTGTTCAGCAGCAGCGAGCGCTGGTCGAAGTTGAACGAGCCGATGAACATGCGGCTGCCGTCCACGGCGAACGTCTTCGCGTGCAGACCCGACGACGACGTTCTCCCGAACCGGGTCTTGGATTTCCGCGATTTCTTCGCCGCCTCCGGCTTGAGCTCGTAGAGCACGACGCCGGCCCCGAGCAGGTCCGCACGGCGCTTCGCGTAGCCCGCGTGCACCGTCTTTTCGTCGGACGCCGCCAGCGAGTTGGTGAGCAGGCGCACCCGCACGCCTCTGCCCGCCAGCTTCGCCAGGCTGGCGGTGCCGTCGGTGCCGGGCACGAAATACGGCGAGACGAGGTCGAGCGACTTCTCAATCCTGCCGATGGTGCCCAGCAGCGCCGGGAGGAGCAGCAGGTCGGTCCGCTCGGTGCCGTCGAGCGTCTTCGCCGGGTCGTCGTAGAAGAGTCGCGCGGCCGACCAGTCGAACGCCAGCTGACCCGTGAACACCTGGCGCATCAGCGGGGTCGTCCGCACCGCCTCCAGGTAGGCCGCGGATACGGGGTCGGCGTGCGTCGCCGCGAACTTTGCCTCGAGTTCGGCGACGGCGTCCGGGCCCGGCGCACCGACAAGACCCGCCGCCGGGTAGGCGGACGGGCTGTTCCAGTAGAGGTCGAACTCCTTCGATACCTCGCGCACCGCCGACCCCAGGGCGATCACGTCCAGGTCGGCGAAGCCGATGTCGCCGCCCGCGCCGAAATACTCGTTGCCGATGTTGCGCCCGCCCACGACGCTCGCCTGGTTGTCGGCGGTGAACGACTTGTTGTGCATGCGCCGGTTCACGCGCGTGAAGTCGGTCAGAAAATTGAGCGCCCGGTTCTCGCGCAGCAGGACCGGGTTGTAGAGGCGCACCTCGATGTTCGGGTGCGCGTCGAGCGTGGCGATGACGGCGTCAAGTCCCCCTGTATTGAGGTCGTCCAACAGCAGGCGCACGCGCACCCCGCGGCCGGCCGCCTGCCACAGCGCCTCGAACAGCAGGTAGCCGACCTGGTCGCCATGCCAGATGAAGTACTGGGCGTCGAGCGACTTCTCGGCGGCGCCGGCGAGCTGGACGCGCGCGGCGAAGGCGTCGTAGGGATCGGGAAGCGAATGGATGCCGGTCTTGCCCGGGTTCGCTGCAACTTCGGGCGCGACCGCGCGGCCGAGCCGCGTCCCCGCCGTATCGCCAAGCGCCGAGGTCGCCGTCCGCCCTTCAGGTGGCGGCAGCGTGGCGCAACCGGTGACCAGCGCCGCGAGCGCGACGACGATCCATAGAAGCATTCGGCGCATGCCGACCGAGCCTCTCGTCTAACCGCTACCGGCATTTGCAAGCATCAAAGCCTCCCTCATGGACAACTGCGGTCAGGCCGATCCGCGTGACGAAATGGCGAGACAGATCTTCCGCCGGATTGCCCGCCGCAGCCGCCACCTGCCGACTCGCTACGCCACGATAGCAATGTTCCAAGAGGATTCACAGGGCGAACGCGCGCATGCGGCCGACGATCGCCGGCTTCGCGGAGAACAAGTCCCGGGCCTGCGGGCATGAATCTGTCGTGGACGGCCGATAGAATGACCGCCATGACGTGGATTACTTTCCTGTGGCCAACGGTGACCGGCGCCTGCATCACGATCGGGCTGATCCATTTCGGGATCGGGCTTACCCGAGACCCGGGGAAGCCGCACATCTTGTTTGCGCTCACCGCGCTGTCGTTCGCGGCCTTCTCCGTCCTCGAGCTGGCGATGATGCATGCCGACAGCCCGGAGCAGTTCCTGGAGCTGCAGCGGTGGGCCGACTTCGTGGGGGCGGCGGGCGCGGTGTCGCTGGCGGCGTTCGTGTGGGTATTCTTTGCCACGGGGAGGAAATGGCTCGCGCTGCTCGGTTCCGGACTGGTCTGCGCGCCGCTGATTCTCGATGTGTCGCCGGTGCCGAAGCTGATCTTCCTCCAGATCACCGGGATCAGAACGGTCGAGACTTTCGGCGGCGCCAGCTATGCCGTGGCGGAGGGAACGCGCAATCCATGGGTTGCCGCGTACTATCTGGGCGTCCTGCTCATCGCGGTCTTCGTGGCGGATGCTTCGGTCGCGCTTTGGCGTCGGGGAGGCCGGCGCCGGGCGGTCCTCGTGGGCGGCACCATCACGTTCTTCATCCTGGCCGGTGGCGTGCAGGCCTCGCTCGTCGATGCCGGAATCCTCAAGACACCATATCTCGTCAGTTTCTTCTACCTGGTGATTCTGGTGGCCATGGCAATCGAGTTGAGCACCGAGGTCTTGCAGGCGTCCCGACTCGCGCACGACCTGCGCGAGAGCGAGCAGCGGCTGAAACTGGCGGCGGATGCCGCGCGCCTCGGTCTTTGGTCCTGGGATGTCGAAAGCGATGAAATCTGGACCACGCCGCAGGGCCGTGCGTTGTTCGGCTTTCCGGCAACGGAGCGGCTCGACCGCAACCGCTTCTTCGCTGCGGTGCATCCGGACGACCGCGAATTCGTGCGGCAGGCGGTCGCAGAATCGCTGCTGGCCGGCACCGACTACGAGCGGGAATACCGGGCGATCTTGCCGGACGGCGGAACCCGCTGGATTGCGGTGCGCGGACACGTGGTGCGTGACGCTGCCCACCGTGCGGTCCGGGTCCTCGGCGTCGCCATGGACATCACCGCGCGCAAGGAGGCCGAGGAAGCGGCGCACACCTTGAGCGGGCGATTGATCCACGCGCAGGAAGCCGAAAGAGCGCGGCTCGCGCGCGAATTGCACGATGACCTGAACCAGAGCCTCGCGCTGCTCGCTGTCGAGTTGGAGTTGCTCGGCCAGAAGCCGCTCCCGGCCGGCAGCACGGTCGCCGGACGGATGCAGGATTTTGCGGCGCTGGTCAGGAACCTGTCGTCCGGCGTGCATCGGCTCTCGCATGAGCTGCACCCTGCGAAACTGGAACAACTGGGTCTGGTGACGGCAGCGCGCGGCTTCTGTCGGGACCTCGGAGCCGCGCACAAGATCGAGATTCAATTTGAGGCGCACGAAGTGCCGCGCTTCGTGCCGGACGACATCGCGTTGTGCCTCTACCGCGTGGTCCAGGAGGGGCTGCAGAACGTGGTCAAGCACAGCGGCGCGAACGGCGCGAAGGTGGAATTGACGGCGAGCGAAAATGAACTCCGTCTCGTCGTTTCGGACCACGGCTGCGGTTTCGATGCGGAGGAGAAC
>Ga0224500_10001708_pt1 | contig 12644 bp, 14 predicted proteins | sample SF_Oct11_sed_USG_FD_168126 | JGI IMG/M metagenome (GOLD analysis project Ga0224500, IMG submission 168126) | Sediment microbial communities from San Francisco Bay, California, United States - SF_Oct11_sed_USGS_4_1 | ecosystem: Environmental > Aquatic > Marine > Sediment | place: USA: California... | reverse complement strand
TGCCGCCGTGGGGCCGGTCAGCAATGTCTTTGCCAACTCGCTCGTCCCGCGACAGAGCGTGCGCAAGGGCGATGACACAGTCTGCTTCGGTGACTCCGGATCGCCGCTGTTCCTCGAGCGCGACGGGGTCGTCGAGCCGGTGATCTCCGCGGTGCTGTCGGGTGCGACCAACTGGTGTCAGGGTTCCTGGGATCCCTATTACCGCATCGACCAGGTCCAGGCGCAGCAGTTCGTGCAGTGCGTCATCGCACACCAGGACGACGTGGCTGCGGCATGCCGCGAGTGTTCCGCGGAGCGGTACTTCGGCCTCTGCGACTAGACGGAGGGGGGTCGATGAGATCCGTGCTGGTGCTCTACATGAGCCGTGGCGGCCACACGGCCCGGATCGCGCGCCGCATCTGCGAGAGCATCTGCGCGGCGGGCGGCCGGGCCGAGATGATGGATATCAACGAGGCCAGCCACGAGGGCGTCGACTGGGCGCACTACGACGTCGTGGCGCTCGGCGCCCCGGTCCTGTACGGGAGCTATGACAAGGACGTCCTGCGCTTCGTCGAACGACATCGCGATGCGCTCGACCGCAAGCCGAACAGCTTCTTCAACGTGTCGGTCGTGGCGCGCACCCCCGCGAAAGCGACGGTCTCGGGCAACCGCTACCTGCAGAAGTTCCTGGAGCTGTCCGCGTGGCGCCCGAAGGATCTCAAGGTGATTGCCGGCAAGGTCGATTACCCGTCCTGGCCCTGGTACGAGCGGGTCATGATCCAGATGATCATGAAGATGACCGGGGGACCGACCGATCCGCGCGCGGTCATCGACTACACGGACTGGAACGACGTCCGCGCCTATGGCGAACACCTGCTCGAGCTCGCCTGAGGGCGTACCATGGCGGCATGAACCCGATCGCGACCGGGCAAGCGCTCGAATTTTCCGATGCCGACGAGGCGTGGCTGCGTCAGTACCTCGCGGAGGCGCGCCGACGTGCGCCCGACACGCTGGGGCTCGAGGAACTCTATGGATTCCTGTTCGCCATCGTGTCCGCGCCCGACGTGGTCCAGCCGTCCGAGTGGATCCCCGCGATCTTCGATGTCGAAGGGGATGTCTTCGCCAGCGAGACCGAGGCGCTGCAGTTCCACCGGGTGGTCATGGCGCTGTACGAGCGGATGAATCGCGAAGTGACCGAGGCGACCGTCCAGTTGCCGGCTTCCATCGAGGTGCGGCAACCTGCGGAAGCGAATTTCGAAGCCGCCTCGCCGCTGATGCAGTGGTCGCGCGGGTTCGCCCAGGGCCACGACTGGCTGGAAGAGGCCTGGGACGTGGATCTGCCCGAGGAAGTGGACAATGAACTCGGCGCCTGCCTGAGTGCGCTGATGTTCTTCATCGATCCCGAGTTCGGCCGTGCACTCCTCAAGGAGTCGGGCCAGCCGGCGGCGGAGCTGCCGACCTTCGCGCAGGTGCTGCTCGACAACTTCGCGGGTGCGATGATGGGCTATGCCGAGATCGGGCGGCTGCTGAAGGAAGCGCACGCCCACTGACCGACGCCGTGCGCGGCGTTGTCATCTCGAGACGAGCATCACCCCGGCGACGGCGATCGCGCCTCCGAGCAGCATGCTCGGCAGCAGCGGCTCGCCCAGCAGCAGGACGCCAAACGTCGCGCCGAACACCGGCACGAGGTTGTTGAAGACGACGGTGCGCGAGGCGCCGAGTCGCTGCAGGGCCTGGTAGTACCAGACGAAGGCGACCGAGGTCCCCATCACGCCCAGGTAAAGGACGCTCAGCACGACGGGTAGCGTGAACGCGGACCGACCGAGATCCAGCATGTCCGGTGCGGCGGCGATGGCCAGGAGCACGAGACCCCAGAGCGCGGCGTACGTGGTGGCGGCGAGTGGCGACAGGCCGGCGAGCACCCTGCGGCCAAGCAGGGTGTAGGCGGCCCACGAGCAGACGCCGCCGAACATCAGCAGCTCGCCGATGCCCACGGCGCCCCGGACCGACCCGAGCACGTCGCCGCGCGACACGACGATCCACACGCCCAGGAGCGCGATCACCACGCCCAGCCAGCGCCGGGCGCTCAGGCGTTCGCCGAGCAGCAGCGATGCGGCGGCGATCGTCACGACCGGGTTCAGCGCGATGATGAGGGAAGTGCGGCTCGCCGGCAGGCGTGCCAGGGCCCCCAGGAAAAACAGGTTGTAGGCGAAGATGCCCGTCGCACCGAGGAGCAGCGTGCCGATGACCTGGCGGCGAGTCAGTCGTGGCAGGCCGCCCTCGAGCCAGTGCGCGGCAACGAGCAGGGCGATGACTGCAGTGGCGTAGCGCAGCACGGAACCCACGGCCGCCGGCAGCGCCAGCGCCAGGATGCGGCCGGCAATGAACGTCCCGCCCCAGATGGCCGGGACGGCCACGAGCTTTGCGTAGGTGCCGGGCGTGACCGCCGGCGATGTGAGGTTGGAGTCCTGCAAGCAGCGCGCAGCCTACCCGGTTGCGGCCGAGCCGGACAGCCGCCACGATGCGCGGCGACTTGTTAAACTCCGGCACTTCTTGAGGGGAACCCGGATGCGACTCATCGTCCTTGCCGCCACGCTGACCCTGGCATTGCCGGCCTCCGCCGAAACCGTCGCGCTGCAGTGCGGCGAGGTGTTTGACTCCAGGTCGGCCAGGCTGGTCGGGGCGCGGACGATCGTCTCGGCCGACGGCCGGATCCGCGAGGTGTTGCCTGGACGCGTACCGGTGCCCGGTGCGCGCGAGGTGGACCTTGCCGGACACACCTGCATGCCCGGCTGGATCGACCTGCACGTGCACATGAGCAGGCAGTCGAATCCACGCAGCTACGAGGAGCGCTTCCGGCTAGACGATGCCGATTTTGCCCTGCGCGGTGTGGGCCATGCGGAGAAGACGCTGCTCGCGGGCTTCACGACGGTCCGCGACCTTGGCGGCGAAGTGGCGCTCAAGCTGCGGGACGCGATCAATGCCGGGCTGATCAAGGGTCCGCGCATCTATGCCGCCGGCAAGTCCATCGCCACGACGGGTGGCCATGCGGACCCGACCAACGGCATGAATTCCGAGCTGTCGTTCCTGGTCGGTACCCCGGGCCCGACCCAGGGCGTGGTGAACGGACCCGAGCAAGCGCGCCAGGCCGTGCGCCAGCGCTACAAGGACGGCTCGGACGTCATCAAGATCACCGCCACGGGCGGCGTGATGAGCTATGCGAAGAGCGGCGATGCACCGCAATTCACGGTCGACGAGATCCGCGCGATCGTGGACATCGCGAAGGACTACGGCTACTCGGTCGCCGCGCATGCCCACGGCAAGGAAGGCATGCGACGCGCCATCGAGGGCGGCGTGACGTCCATCGAGCACGGTACCTATATGGACGACGAGCTCTTCGCGCTGATGAAAAAGCACGGCACCTGGTACGTGCCGACCATCTCGGCCGGCCGCTTCGTCGCCGAAAAGGCCAAGGTGCCGGGCTACCTGCCGGAAGTCGTACGCGTCAAGGCCGAGCGCATCGGAGCGCAGATCCAGCCCACGTTCGGCAAGGCGTACCGGTCGGGCGTGAAGATCGCCTTCGGCACCGACACGGGCGTCAGCCCGCACGGGGACAACGCACTCGAGTTCGGCTACATGGTCGAGGCCGGGATGCCACCGGCCGAGGTGCTGCAGGCCGCGACCTTCATGGCGGCACAGGTGCTGGGCGAACAGGACCTCGGCCAGCTCGCGCCTGGCTTCCGCGCCGACGTGGTTGCCGTGGCCGGCAATCCGCTCGACGACATCGCGCTGACGCGCAAGGTGGCCTTGGTGATGAAGGACGGCGTCGTCTACTGAGCGCGGTCAGTCCCAGAGCGTGACGACGTGCCCGACGGCGGGCGACACGCGTCCCGCATGCGCCTCGCGCCAGGCGGTGACGGCCGCGGCGCCGCCGGCGAGGTGCTCGACGGAGAGCCAGTCGTGGCTCCTGTCGACGAACTGTTCGAGCGCCGCCGCGACCCGCTGCTGGTAGCCTCGCGGCCCCCAGTCCTGGAGACGCTTCTTGACCTGGCTCGGCGCGAAGAAGAAGGTCGGCCTCGGGCCCGCCAGCCTGTCGTCGTCCCGTGACGGGGCCTCGTGGTGGCTGCGGCCGACGGCCATCGAGTACTTCAGCTGCGCATCGAAATGCGAATGCACGGCCGCGAGGACGGGGCCGCTTCCCGACATGTCGATGACGACGATCGGTGCGGCAGCCGGGACGGCCGGGATGTCCTCGTAGGTGACGACTTCGTCGTAGCAGCCCACGCCGTGCGTGAACGCATGGTTGCGCGGGGAGGTGACGCCGATGACCTCGATGCCCTCGCGTTCGTCGGCGCATTGCGCGAACGCGATCGCCGTCTTGCTCGACGCCGAGAGCACCAGCACGCGGGTCGCGCCGAACCAGTCGTGGTCTGCGAAGAAGTCCTCTGCCAGCCAGCCGGTGATGAAGAGTCCCCGCAGCAGGGCGTGCCGGTCTTCGGCCTCCGCGCCCGGCCGGTAGAGCGGGTCCTTGTGCGTGTCTACATAGGCACGGTAGACGGGTGCATGAGCCGCGCGGTGCCCGCCATCGTCGCGCAGGCCGTCGGCCACGGGCGTGACCGCCATGTCGACGTAGCGCGCCATTGGATACCAGCCGAAGAAGCGGCCACCCGGTTCGACGTCGGGGTGATTCGACGCCACCACCTGCGCCCAGCCCATGGCCGGGACCCGTCCCCATGCCGGGTCCGGGCCGGGGAAAAAGGCCCAGTAGCCCAGGACGTCCCCGGTCACCGCGTAAGTCACGGTGTTGGCCGTGAGCGCGAAGCGCTCGATGCGAAACCTGACCTGGCCGGGCGCCAGCGCCGGCAGGGATTCCTCCACCAGGCGGGGCGTTTCCAGCTCCGTGCGATTGATCTCGAGGACCAGATTGGTCTCGGTCATGTCTGTTCCTCCCGTCAGGCGATCACGCTCGTGCGGGCCATGCTATCAGGCGCTGCCCTGCGAGGGCGCGAACCAGCGGCGGAACCAGTCGGTCGCCAGTCCGGCCGCCATCTCGAGCGTGCCTGGTTCCTCGAACAGGTGGGTCGCGCCCGGTACGATCTCGAGCCGGGACTCGCAGTCCATCCGCGCGAGCGCCTGCCGATTGAGGTCGAGCACGACCGGATCGTTCGAGCCGACGATCAGCAGGGTCGGAGCGCGTACGTGGGGCAGTGCGTTGCCCGCGAGATCCGGACGGCCGCCACGCGAGACCACGGCGCGGACGTCGAGATCCACGCTGGCCGCGAGGGCCGCGGCCGCGCCGGTGCTGGCGCCGAAGTATCCGACCGGCAGCGTGCCGGCCCAGTCCTCGCCGCGCAGCCAGTGCGTGGCGCCGGCGAGGCGGCGGGTCAGCAGCCCGATGTCGAATCGCAGGCTGGCGTCGAGCTGGTCGCGTCGCTCCTCCTCGCGCGTCAGCAGGTCGAAGAGCAGCGTACCGATGCCGCCCTTGACGATCTCGCCGGCGACATACCGATTGCGCGGGCTCAGGCGGCTGCTGCCGCTGCCGTGCGCGAAGAGCACGATGCCGGGCGCGCCGGGCGGCAACCACACGTCGCCCGCCAGCGCGGCATCCGCCAGCGAGATCTCGACGCCGAATTGATCGATGGAATTCATGTCACGACTCCTCCGAACGCGGCCAGCGCCTCCGCCCGCAAGCGGGTCTCGCAGTGAGCGTAGCGCGGCGAGAAATGGAAGGGCACCATGACGCGTGCGCCGGCTGCACGGGCGATCGCGCCGGCCTGCCGCGCGGTCAGGTGATACTTGCGGGCGGCATCCTCGGCATCCTCCTCGAGGAACACCGACTCGATGTACATCAGGTCCGCGCCCGCGGCGAGCGCGACGATGCGGCGTACGTTCTCGTCGTGCCAGGCCACGTCCGTCACGTAGGCGATTTTCTCCCCCGGGACGAGTTGCAGTGCGCGATCCTTGAGCACGCCCAGGGGCAGGCGCCTCCGGGGCCCGCTCCCGTCCTCGCTGGCCTGTGCGTCGATCGGCGTCTCGTCGGACGCCCCCGCCAGGATCGCCCGCTTGACCTCCCTGAGCCACGGGCCCGGCGCGAGCCCCAGTTCCGCGAGCCGGTTGCGCCAGACGTTGACGTGCACGGCTTCCTGCACGGCGAACGCGAGGCACGGCGTCTTGTGGTCCAGGACCGTGCAGCGGACCTCGAACGCGGGCTCCTTGAGCAGGAGTCCGTCCCTCAGGCGCGTTTCCGCGCCATCCCGGCGGGCGAAGCGATCGCGCGAATTGAACTGCGCGCGCCGCAGTCGCCCCCCGCTGCTCACTTCGTGTGCCGTAATCGACAGGTCCGCGGGATAGTTCTCGACCAGGTTCCAGGTGAACGCGGCGAGCTTGTGCCCGACCTGCTCGATGAATCCCTCCGGGCCGTAGAACGTCAGCGGTCGCTCCCGGCCCAGGCACACGCGCAGCAGACGGTCGAAACCCACGAAGTGATCCATGTGGGTATGCGACACGAAGACGTGGCTCGTCCGCAGCAGCTTGCGCGGCGGCAGAGCCGCGATGTCCCCCAGGTCGAACAGCAGCGCGCGCCGCTCGAAGAGGAGGTCGACGTATAGTCCCGGGTCGCCGAACGGGCCGTTGACGAGCCGCGGCTGGAACATCGGGCGCATGGCCCCATCTTCCGTCCGGCCGCGGCGCGGCCGCTACACGTAGCTCACGTAGCGCGGGTCGTACATCCGGTGATGGATGAACTCGAGCAGGTCGTCCGGCCGGTCGATGGCGGCGAGATCGGTGCGGAACGCCACCTCAGCGACCGCGGCGCCGATGTGTGCCGAGACCTCGCGCACCCGGTTGAGCGGCGGATACAGGCTGCCCTGCGCGAGGTCTTCCTCGCCGACGCAGTCCGCGAGCGTGCGGGCCGCGGCCATGAACATCTCGTCGGTGACCCGGTCGGCCTGTGCCGCGACGACGCCGAGACCGACGCCCGGGAAGATGTACGAGTTGTTGCCCTGCCGCGGAACGTAGTGCCGGCCGTCGATCGTCACCGGGTCGAAAGGACTGCCGGACGCGAACAGGGCGCGCCCGCCGGACCATGCATAGGCCTGCTCGGCGGTGCACTCGGACTTCGAGGTCGGGTTCGAGAGTGCGAACACGATCGGCCGCTCGTTCAGGCGCGACATCTCCTCGACGACCTCGCGCGTGAACATGCCGGGTGTCGCGCCGACGCCGATGATCGCCGTCGGCCGCAGTGCGCGCACGGCGCCCAGGAAGTCGGCGACGGGTGCGTGCTCGTGCGCGTACGGTTTCTTGTGCTCCGCAAGCTCTGTCCGACTGGCCACGACCAGTCCCTTCGAGTCCACCATCCAGCAGCGGCCACGCGCCGCGGCGGCGTCGAGTCCGTCGCCCACCATGGCGGCGGAGAGCAGGTCGGAGATGCCGGTGGCGGCCTCGCCGGCACCGAGGCACAGGAACGTCTGCTCGGCCATGCGCCTGCCGGTCACACGCAGCGCGGAGAAGATGCCGGCGACGGTCACTGCCGCGGTGCCCTGGATGTCGTCGTTGAAGCAGCACACCCGGTCGCGATACTTGCGCAGCAGCCGGAACGCATTGTGGTTGGCGAAGTCCTCGAACTGGATCACGACGCCCGGGAACACGACCTGGGCGGCCTCCACGAACTCGTCCACGATCTCGTCCATGGCTGCACCCGACAGGCGCCGCTCGCGCAGACCGATGTAGAGCGGATCTTGCAGCAGCGAATCGTTGTTCGTGCCGACGTCCAGCATGACCGGCAGGCACTGTCGCGGGTTCAGTCCGGCGCCGGCGGTATACAGGGAGAGCTTGCCGATCGGGATGCCCATGCCATTGGCGCCGAGGTCGCCGAGGCCCAGGATGCGTTCCCCGTCCGTGACGACGATCATCGCCGCATCGCGGTGGGGCCAGTTGCGCAGCACCTGGGCGATGTGGCCGCGGTCGGCCGCGGTGACGTAGAGGCCGCGCGGGCGGCGATAGATGTGCCCGAACTGCTGGCAGGCCAGTCCCACGGTGGGCGTGTAGATGATCGGCATCATCTCGTCGAGGTTGTCCGTGATGACGCGGAAGAACAGTGCCTCGTTCCGGTCCAGGAGCGATTCGAGCAGGATGTACTTTTCGAGTGCGGTGCCGAGACTCCGGAAGTTCTCGAGTACGCGGGCCGCCTGGAGTTCCTGGGTGCCGACCTGGGGCGGCAAGAGGCCCCGCAGCCCGAGTGCATCCCGTTCTGCGTCCGTGAATGCCGTCCCCTTGTTCAGTGACGGATCGCGCAGCAGCGCGGTGCCGCGCGGGAACCACTCGGGCAGGGGCGGCGGTGGGGTCCGTCTGGGTCGCTTCGAAGTCGGCATGGTGAACTCCCGGGAGGGTCCGACCGGCAGGTCGGGGGTTCCGCCGCGTCTGCGGCATGACCGGTAATGTTCGGAGGGACGGTGCTGCTAGCGGAATCCGCAGAACCCGCATTGAAGACGCGCAGGATCGAAAGGCGAGACCCGGGACGAACGCCGCGGCTGATGCCGCGGACGGGCCGGGACATCGCGATCGCGTAGTCCAGCGGCCCCTATTCGTCCGTTTCGCGTCGACCGCCCGGGCGTCGTCGCTCGGTCAATGACCACGGGTTCGACAGTTCGCCACGGTCCTCCGAACGGCGCGGCCCGGCCCGGCGATCGTCGTGATGTCGATAGGTGCAGGTGCAATCTGCCGGTGTCTGGCACGTGGCGAGCGGCAATCGCGGGGCTTCCGCCGACAGCAGTCGCTGCCCGGCGATGGCCGTTGCGGCATCGCATGCGTTCCGGCACGGCACCACCGATACGCAGTGATATCGAAGCCTGGGGCTTCGCGCGGCCATGTGCCCTCCATTCGCGGGTTCTGCGCCCGCATCCCTAGTTGGCCTGCGTTCGAAGTTACTCCACGGGCGCTCGCTTGGCCAGTGCTGCCAGTGTGGCGGGGGCAGTCGGATTTCGTCTGCTCGAGGCGATCGACTGGATTAAGTCAAGTCGGGCGACCGTCGTGGCGGTGGTTCAGCAGCAGGAGGAAGCGACGGAGACAGTGGCCTGAGGCTGTACGGTGCCCGCCAGTGTCGCCACGGGATGCCCGGTGTCGGCCCAGCCGAGGATGCCGTGTTCCAGCGACATCGGGTTCACGAAGCCGAGGCGCAGGAGCGCTTCGGCGGCGAGCGCCGAACGCCCGCCGCTCAGGCAGTAGAGAATGACCGGGCGTTCGCGGTGGGACAGCGCTTCGGCGGTCTCGTAGTTGACCGCCGGGTGTCCGTCGACTTCGAATTCGAGCAGGCCGCGCGGGATGTTGACCGCGCCGGGGATGTGACCATCCGCGAACTCGTCGGGCTCCCGGACGTCCACGACCGGGCAGCCGAACCGCTGCAGGTCGAGCAGCTCGGACGGCCGGATCTCGCGGATGCGGGTCCGGGCGGTAGCAATCAGGTCGCGGACGGTGAGGCTCATGGCTGCATGCTCGCGGCCGCACCGCGCTCCGTCCAATGCCGGCGCGTCAGGCAGTCATTCCCGCAGGTTCTATCGTTGCGCGGGTGCCGGGATCGTCGCCGCCCACGCCCGCAGCGGATCCGGCCAGCGCTCGTCGGCGCCTGGCCAGGCTGCGCGAAAGGCCTGGAGTTCCGCGACGGCTGCTGCTTCATCGCCGGCCGCACGCAAAGCGTCGATGCGCTGCGCCCACGCATCGGGGCTCAACGCCGCTCGCGACGCCGGTGGCGCCCGATCCGGTACGCCTGAGCTCGCATCCCCTGTTTCCGCCGACAGGCCAGATGCCGTGTCGGCGAGCGCGGTCTCGCGATCTGACTGCGTCGTGGATGCCGCCGCACGATCCGCGACTGTCTTCGTCTGCGCAGGGGGCGGCTCGGGCGCCGATGCAGCGGAGGGCGGCGCCGGCGCCTCCGTCGACGGCGCGCTGGCACGCGTTTCGGTCCTGAGTGGCGCGGAAGGTGTCGAGGGCGTGTCGGTAGCGACCTGCGGCGCTCGTTCGCGCGCGGCCTCTGTTGTCTCGTTCGCCGTCGGCGGCCGCGTCACGTCATCCCTCGGAATCATCTGCACCAGCACGAATGCCAGGCCGCCGACGCCTGCCGCGGCGGCCAGCGGTTGCCATCGTGTCCACCAGCGGCGCCCGGCACGTTCGTCGGGCCTGCACGGGGCGCCGCGCGCTGCCTCGGTGCGGGCCGCAACCAGGATCGCGGCATCCAGGTGCGTGGGCGGCGATTCATTCGACACCCGGCGCCAGGCCTCGTCGATCGCAGGATCGTTGCCCGGCTGTTCGCCGGGTCGCTCGGTGGTCATTGCAGGTCCTCCAGCGCCGCGCGCAGCCGGCGATAGGCATAGCGCAAGCGGCTCTTGATCGTTTCGACCGGCATGCCGGTCATCGCCGCGATCTCGACCAGCGACAGGCCGCCTTCGACGTGCAGCAGGAACGCATCACGCTGTGGACCCGGGACGTCGGCGAGTGCGGCCAGCAGCCGCGTGGCGGACTGTGCATCGATCACCTGGTCAAGTGGATCGGACGAACGGTGGCCGCCGTCGCCAGCGCCGCTTTCCTCGAGCGCGTTCGTCGCCCGGTCCTCGTCGAGCGAGGTGAGGATCGCGCCGCGCCGCGTACGCCAATGGTCGACCAGCCGGTGACGCGCGAGGGTATAGAGCCAGGTCCTGAAGCTTGCAGTGACGAGGTATCCGTCGCGGGCACCCACGACCTTCATCCAGGTGTCCTGATGCAGCTCGTCGGCCGTGGCACGCTCCGACGTGTGCCGGAGGAAGTACCGGTAGGTGGGGCCCTTGTGGCGCGTGTAGAGCCGCTCGAACGCGGTCGCGTCGCCGTGCGCGTACGCCAGCATCAGCGCTTCGTCCGTGTCGTCGCAGTGGCTGGGGTCCGGCGGCGGCATGCGCGGACCAGTATCGGGCCCGACGACGGGCACGGCAACGACGGTCACCCGTGTCGGCTCACGGATCCGGCACGAATCCGAACGTGCCGGGGAAGGGATCCGGCTCGCGCCAGGCGGGTGATGGACGGGGCAGCACGCCCATCGCGACCAGGTTGTCGTGTCGGTTGTAGCGGATGACCACGCGTTGGTCCGGATGGCGACCGGCTCGCTCGAACTCCACACGGCGCGCAGGCGAATACTCGCCCCGTCCGTGACCGGTGCCGAGGGATGGACTCGGGGACGCTGCCTTGGCGGCATCACGATTTGCGGTGGCCTCTGCGGCTGACTCCTGCCGTCCGGCGGACGGCGGCGACACGGCCTGCTCGTCACCGGCCGGCCAGCGCTGCTCGCGTTCGCGGAACAGTGCGACGCCGATCACGCCGAGGTTCTCGGGGCGACCGGTGCGCGCCGCGTACGCATCGCCCGGGTCGGAGAAGTAGAAGGCGGCCGTACGGCTCAGGTCCTTGCGCCATCCCTCGATGTTGACGTAGCCGCCGGCCTCGATGACGTAGCCGGACTGGTCCGGCGCGGCGGTCTCGCCGGTGACGACGTTGACGCCGTCCACGCTCACGACGGCCAGCACGCGGCGAACGGAGCAGTTGCGGATGCGCACCGCGTACTCGTGGCCCGGCTGGCCGATGACGTACTGCCGGCCGCGGTGGCGGTAGACGTCGAGCGAGCGCTGTTCCTTGCGATCGTAGACGTCGACGCTCGCGAGCGATGACGGGCAGGCGAGGGCGGCGCCCGGCAGGAGCGGCGCGACGATGAGCATGGCGGCAAGCCGCGGCCGGCGCCGGGGGAGTGACGGATGTCGGGACATGGCAGAGCTCCGTTTGCAGGGCGTACAACCCTGTAAACGGAGCCGGCCGATGGAGGGGGTTAAGCCGACGCCGGCGCGAGGCGCCTACTTCATCTGCGACTGGCTGTAGTTCTGCAGGCCGACGCGGTCGAGCAGCTCGAGCTGGGTCTCGAGGAAGTCGATGTGCTCTTCCTCGGACTCGAGGATGTCCTCGAGCAGTTCCCTGCTCACGTAGTCACCGACGGTTTCGCAGTGGGCGATGGCGGCCTTGAGGTCGGGATGGCCGAGGTGCTCGAGCTTGAGGTCGCACTCGAGGATTTCCTTGACGTTCTCGCCGATCAGGAGCTTGCCGAGGTGCTGCAGGTTGGGCAGTCCCTCGAGGAAGAGGATGCGCTCGATCAGGCGATCGGCGTGCTTCATCTCGTCGATGGACTCGTGGCGCTCGTGCTCGCCGAGCTTCTCCAGGCCCCAGTCCTTCAGGATCCGCGAATGCAGGAAGTACTGGTTGATCGCGGTCAGTTCGTTCTTGAGGATCTTGTTGAGATGAGCAATGACGTCTGAGTCGCCCTTCATGACGAGCTTCTCCGTGTGGATCGTGGAACGGGTGGCGGGGTGGGGCCCCGCAAGTCAGGCAGCCTGAGGCGAGCCGGCGCGGGAATCAAGCGTTTCGTCGAGCACCTGACGTGCACAGGGCTCGCAGGCGCCGCAGCAGGTGGCCACGCCGGTGCAGGACTGCAGTTCCTCGAAGGAGCGCGCGCCGTCCTGGACCGCCTGGCTGAGGCGCTTTTCCGAGATACCGTGACAGACGCATACGTACATGGTTCGATTCCTCGAGCGGGATGCTAGCGCCGGAGAAATAAGATTGCAAATCATTCGCATTTACGTACTTACCGAAATGCCGCTATACGT
>Ga0224500_10001706_pt1 | contig 12652 bp, 9 predicted proteins | sample SF_Oct11_sed_USG_FD_168126 | JGI IMG/M metagenome (GOLD analysis project Ga0224500, IMG submission 168126) | Sediment microbial communities from San Francisco Bay, California, United States - SF_Oct11_sed_USGS_4_1 | ecosystem: Environmental > Aquatic > Marine > Sediment | place: USA: California... | reverse complement strand
TCGTGCGCCATAGCGCAGGCGCTGCAACGTGAAGTCGTTGACGGTCACGCCACCCCACTCGACGGCGCTTCGGTTGATTCCGCCGCCGAGAATCACGATCGCCTGGGCTTGCCGCAATGCGTCCGAGGCGAGCGGCGGCGGCTCCAGCGTGCGCGCCAGTCCGTTCGCGACCACCGGCATGGACAGTGCGAGCAGCGTCAGTTGCGAACCCGCGACCAGCGCGACGGCCAGCCGTGGCCGGCTCTTCCACAGCGCCAGCCCGAACAGCGCCAGCAGCGCGAGCGACGTTGGCGGCAGGACGAGACTGGACAGAAGGTAGCTCAGGGTCACCGGTCTTGGTTCGGATCGAACTCAAGAGAAAACGGCCGCGAGCTTACGCGAGCTCGCGGCCGTCTCGACAGGTACGACTAGCCGCGGATGGCGGCCTGGATCTGCTCCAGTGCGGTCGGGTCCTCGATCGTGGTCAGGTCGCCCGGGTCGCGGCCCTCGCACAGGGCCTGGATCGAACGGCGCAGCAGCTTGCCCGAGCGGGTCTTCGGCAGGCTGGTGACGAAGTGCACACGGGCCGGGCGGGCAACGGCGCCCAGCTGGCCGTCGACGACCTTCATCATCTCTCCCTCGTGCGCCAGCCGCTTCTCGAGCGTATCGACCTTGCCCGCGTCCTTCAGGATCGCGAACGCGACGGCCACCTGGCCCTTCAGCTGGTCGGCGACGCCGACCACGGCCACCTCGGCCACGTTCGGGTGCGAGGACAGCGATTCCTCGATCTCGCGCGTGCCAAGACGGTGGCCGGCGACATTGATCACGTCGTCGGTGCGGCCGAGGATGAAGAAGTAGTCGTCCTCGTCGCGTATGCCCCAGTCGAACGTCGAATACACCTGACGGTTCGGCACGCTCGTCCAGTACGTCTTCACGAAACGCTCGTCGTCGCCCCAGACCGTGCTCATGCATCCGGGCGGCAGCGGGCCCTCGATCGCGACAACACCCTTCTCGTGGTGCTTCGTGATCTCCTCGCCGTTCGCCTCGTTGAAGATCTTGACGCTGTAGCCGTAGCAGGGCAGCCCGGGCGAACCGAACTTCGACGGCAGCGCTTCGACGCCACGCGGGATCGCGAGGATCGGCCAGCCGGTCTCGGTCTGCCAGTAGTTGTCGATCACCGGCTTGCCGATGCCGTCGGCGATCCAGCGCCCGGTCGGCTCGTCGAGCGGCTCTCCTGCAAGGAACAGCAGTCGCAGCGAAGACAGGTCGTACTTCTTCAGCAGCGCCGGATCCTGCTTCTTCAGCACGCGGATCGCCGTCGGCGACGAGAACATCGACGTCACCTTGTACTTCTCGACGATGCTCCACCAGATGCCGCCGTCCGGGCGGATCGGCGTGCCCTCGTACATGATCGTGGCCATGCCGACGAGCAGCGGCCCGTAGACGATGTAGCTGTGCCCGACCACCCAGCCGATGTCGCTGGTCGAGAAGTAGGTCTCGCCGGGCTTGCCGCAGAAGATCAGCCCCATCGACGCGGCCAGTGCGACGGCGTAGCCGCCGGTGTCGCGCTGCACGCCCTTCGGCTTGCCGGTCGTGCCCGAGGTGTACAGGATGTACGAGGGCTCGCTCGACTCCAGCCACTCGCATGGCACCTCGTCGTTCATGTGCTCCGCGCGCAGCTTTGCGTAGTCCACGTCGCGGCCGGCCACCATCGCGGCCGGCGCCAGTCCGCGGCTCACCATCACGACGTGCTTCGGAGGCGACTTCGACAGCGCGATCGCTTCGTCGAGCAGGTGCTTGTACGGCACTGCCTTGCCGGCGCGCGATCCGGCGTCGGCGCTGACGATGACCTTCGGCGTTGCGTCGTCGATGCGCGTGGCGAGGCTCACCGAGGCGAAGCCGCCGAACACCACGGAGTGGATCGCGCCGATGCGCGCGCAGGCGAGCATCGCGAACGCGGCCTCGGGGACCATCGGCATGTAGATCAGCACGCGATCGCCGCGGCCCACGCCCAGGCCCTTCAGGATCCCCGCCATGCGGTTCACCTCGCGATGCAGCTGGCCGAAGGTGTAGGTCTTTTCCTCACCGGTCTCCGTGGAGACGTAGATCAACGCCGCCTGGTCGCGGCGCGTGGCGAGGTGGCGGTCGACCGCGTTGTGGCAGAGATTGGTGGTGCCGCCCACGAACCACTTCGCGAACGGCGGCCTCGAGTAGTCGAGGACCTTGTTGAACGGCTGCTTCCAGTCGATGAGCGCGGCCTGTTCGGCCCAGAAACCCTGGGGGTCGCTGATCGATCTACCGTGGAACTCCTTGTACGTCGTCATGCAGGCCTCCCTCCGCAGGTGTCGCTTTTAGTTCCTTTTGTTGTCGCACCAGCTTCAGCAAGGGTGCGACCTGCTCGAGCAATCTTGGCAGATGCGGCACCACTTCGGCAGCCCGGCCGGCACGGATCAGCGCCAGCGCGAGATTGATGTCCATCGACCCTTCTTCCGGCTTGGGGTCGATGCTCCCCGGCGACGCTCCGTCCGAGGTGCCGAGGATGATGCGACGGGACCGATTTTGCTGGGCCTGCGCGGCACGCTTTTGAGCCAGCGCACGAAGTTCCTCCGCGCTGCGGCGCAATTCCTCCGACAGCGTGGCCAGCCCGATGCAGGTCCAGACTTCGACCCCGGGTCCGGCGGCCTCGACGTTCTCGAGCACCTTGCGCAGCCGTGCGGCGAACCGCAGTACTCCGGACAGGCCGGACGATGGAGTGGCGACGCAGAACTCGAAGCGGTCCGTCCGGGTGCCGAGGTCCTCGAGGCGGATGGAGGCCGCGAGCGCCCGCCCGACCAGCTTCAGGCGCTGATCGGTCTCCCCCTCCCAGCTCTCACTCTTGGGAACGGACAGCTCTACGCGCACGCAGATCACCGCTACATCCGACAGGTTGCGGCGGGCGAAGGAAATCAGCTTCTCGACCTGCTTGTCGAAGAACGGCGGGTTCAGCAGCTCGGTGTCGGTGTCGACGGTCCGGGTCGACTCGAGGGACGCCTGGCTTTCCGCCAGGGCCTCGCGCGTCGTCGAAAGTCGCACGAGCACTTCCATGCGTGCCAGCAACTCGGCCGCGCCAACACCCTTGCGGATGAAATCGGTTGCGCCCATGCCGGCGGCGCGTTCGCGTTCCGCTGTTTCTTCCTCGCCCGAAATGATGACGATCGGCAACTCGCGGATCCGCTGCACCTTCGAGCTGCGGACCCGATTCAGCAGTTCGAAGCCGTCGACCTTCGGCATCGTGAGGTCGCTGATCACGACACGAATCGACGAATCGAGCAGGATGGCCTGCCAGGCCGCCTCGCCGTCGGTCACTTCGCGGATGTCGAACCGGTCCTTCAGGTGCTGAACGATCGACGCCCGGACGATGCGCGAATCGTCGGCGATCAGCACCCGCGGCCTGGCCGCTCCGCTCCCCGTAGTGTTTTTTTGTGGTTCGTTGGGCACGACGCTCTCTCTGGCGGTTGCGTCGGTCGGCGGCCGCCATCGACGTTGACTTTAACCGAATTGTTCGGCGTAAGTCGTGGAGTTCTTTAGGTTTTCTCGCTCGAATGCGCTATTTTGCGGCTCGTTGCAGGCGACTGGAGCAGCGAGCGGATGAGCGGTCACTGGCGAAGGGGAGCGATCGGCGGCCTGGTGGCCGTGGCCGCTACGCTGTTCGCGACGCCGGTCGCTGCCGACGAGCGCACGGCGGCAGGGTCGAGTGACATCGTCGTGCAGGCCCTGTCGCTGCTGGGAACGCCTTACCGCTACGGCGGCACGAGTCCGGACACCGGTTTCGATTGCAGCGGTCTCGTGCGGCATGTCTACTCGGTCGCGCTCGACCGGCATCTGCCGCGCCGTTCGGAGGAGATGGTGGCGATCGGTCGGCCGGTATCGCGCGCCGACCTGCAACCGGGCGACCTGGTGTTCTTCAACACCCTGCGCCGTGCGTTCTCGCATGTGGCGATCTACATCGGTGAAGGCCGCTTCGTGCATGCGCCCGCGCGGCGCGGACGGGTCCGGATCGAGGGCCTCGATGACCGCTACTGGGCGGCGCGCTTCGACGGCGCCCGGCGACTGCTGGATCCGGACGATGCCGGGTCGACTGGCGAGGCGGGCGGCGCAAGGGCGTCCGCCACTTCTCCGGCGGGTTGGCCAGCGGTCTGGGACGACCGTCCGCCGGGTCCTTGATCCGGGCGTCGGGTCGACCCTGCAGGCCGAGTTGGCATTCATTCTTCGTTTAAATGAGAATGATTTGCATTTAGGAATCATTTGCGTTAAGGTGTGGCTGTCGGCTTCGCCCGGCGCCGGGCGCCAGGCCCCGGCCGGCGCGGTTGGCACGACGGACTCCAGGAACCCCTTGACGATGGACACTTCGATGAAGCGCTCAATGCCTATCCAGGACCTCCTTGAACTCGGCCTGCGCCGCCTGATGCAGGCGACCGTGGTCGGCGGACTCGTGCTGGCCGCCGTTGTCCCCGCGGGCAGCGACGCCCAGGAGCGGGTCCTCAATCTGTACTCGGCGCGCCACTACCAGACCGACGAGGCGCTGTACGCGGACTTCACGAAGCAGACAGGGATCAAGATCAACCGGATCGAGCTTGGCGACGAGCCCCTGCTGCAGCGACTGCGCACCGAGGGCGCGGCAAGCCCGGCAGACGTCGTGCTGCTGGTCGACGCCGCGCGCCTGTGGCGCGCGCAGATCGAGGGCCTGTTCCAGCCCGTGCAGTCAAAGGTGCTGAACGAGCGTATTCCCGCCAACCTGCGTTCCAACGACGGCACCTGGTACGGGTTCTCGAGCCGGGCGCGGGTGATCGTGTACGACAAGGCACGCGTGAAGCCGGAGGATGTCGACACGTACGAGAAGCTGGCGGATCCGAAGAACAAGGGCAGGGTGTGCACGCGCTCGGGTTCGCACCCGTACATGCTGTCGCTGATCGGCTCCCTGCTGGAGCGTCTGGGCCCCGAAAAGACCGAGGAGTGGGCGCGTGGCATGGTCGCAAACATGGCGCGTCCCCCGCGTGGCGGCGACACCGACCAGATCAAGGGCGTTGCGTCAGGCGAGTGCGGCGTCGCCCTGACCAATACGTACTACTGGGTGCGGCTGGTGCGCTCGGAAGACCCGACGGACAAGGCGATCGTGTCCAAGGTCGGCTTCATCTGGCCCAATCAGGCGACCACGGGCACCCACATGAACATTTCGGGCGGGGGGGTCGCGAAGAACGCGCCGCACCAGGCCAATGCCGTCGCGTTCCTCGAGTACCTGACCAGCCCCAAGGCGCAGTCGTATTTCGCGGACGGCAACAACGAGTGGCCCGTCGTGAAGGGCGCCGTGACCGACAACAAGGCGCTGTCCGCGCTCGGCACTCCCAGGATGGAAGACGTGCCGATCTCCACCATCGGCAAGAACCAGATCGCGGCGCAACGGATTCTCGACCGGGTCGGTTACCGCTGATCAACGCCGCGCCGCGTGCCGGCCTATAAGATGCGCGCCTCGGAATCGGGGCGCGCATGTCATCTACTTCCTGCGATGTCGTCATTGTCGGCGCCGGCCACAACGGCCTGACGTGCGCCTGCTATCTCGCCGCGGCGGGGCTCAAGGTTCGCGTCGTCGAGCGCCGGTCGGTGGTGGGTGGAGCCGCAGTGACCGAGGAGTTCCATCCCGGATTCCGCAACTCGACGCTGAGCTACACCGTGAGCCTGCTGAACCCGAAGATCATCCGCGACCTGAGGTTGGCCGATCACGGGCTTCGGATCGTCGAGCGGCCGTACTCCAACTTCGTGCCGCTGCCGGATGGCCGGTCGCTGAAGTTCGGTGGCGATCTTGCCGCCAGCCAGGCAGAAGTCGCAAAGTTCTCCAGGAGCGATGCCGAGGCGCTGCCGGCGTACTTCGCCCGTCTCGACAGACTTGCCGAGCAATTGAAGCAATGGGTGCTGCGCGCGCCGCCGAACCTCGGCGGACCGTTCATCGTCGAGGGCTGGCGCGACCTCGTTGCCGGCGCGCAACTGCTGCTGCAGGCGGGCCGGTTGCCGCGCGAGGGGCAGCGCGACCTCGTCGATATCTTCACCAAGAGCGCGGGCGACTGGCTCGACAGCTGGTTCGAGTCGGAGCCGCTGAAGGCGGTGCTTGGCTGGGATTCCGTCGTCGGCAATTACGCCAGCCCGTACGCGGCTGGCTCCGCCTACGTGCTGCTGCATCACTGCTTCGGCGAAGTGAACGGCAAGCCTGGCAAGTGGGGGCACGCGATCGGTGGCATGGGCACGATCACACAGGCGATGGCGGCGGAGGCGCGCAAGCGGGGGGTGGACATTGCCGTCGACGCGCCGGTCGCGCGCGTGATCGTCGAGCGTGGCGCGGCGGTCGGCGTCGAGCTGGCTTCCGGCGAGATCATCCGGGCGCGCGCCGTCGCGTCCAACATCAATCCGAAGCTGCTCTACCAGCGCCTGCTCGACCCTGCCGATCTGCCGGACGAATTCAACGAAGCCATGCGGCGCTACAAGTGCGGCTCGGGCTCGTTTCGCGTGACCGTGGCCCTGAGCGAGTTGCCCGACTTTTTGGCGATGCCAGGCTCGCATGCGCAGCCCCACCACGCCAGCGGGATCGTGTTCGCACCGTCCCTCGGCTACATGGACCGCGCGTGGCACGATGCCGTGGCGCAGGGCTACGCGCAGCAACCGATCGTCGAAATGCTGATCCCGACCGTGGTCGACGACACGCTGGCGCCGGCGGGCGCCCACGTCGCGAGCCTGTTCTGCCAGCAGTTCAAGCCCGAGGCCGACTGGAGCGCGCTGAAAGGACCGGCCCTGCAGGCGATCTTCGACGTCGTGCAGGGCCATTGCCCAAACTTCCGGCGCTCGCTGCTCGGCTGGCACGCGCTGTCGCCGGCCGATCTGGAAAGCGAGTACGGCCTGATCGGCGGCGACATCTTCCACGGGCAGCTGTCGCTCGACCAGCTGTTCTCGATGCGTCCGTTGATGGGATACGCGCGTTACCGCGGTCCGCTGAAAGGCCTGTACCACTGCGGTTCCGGCGCCCATCCCGGCGGCGGCGTGACCGGCGCGCCCGGGCACAATGCGGCGCGCGAGATCGTGCGCGACATGAACTAGCCCCTGTCCCGCGCGCACCCGCTGCGCTACGCGAGCAGCTCCACGTTGCCGCCCGCCGCCGCGGTATTGATGGTCACCGTACGCTCGGCGCAGAAGCGCAGCAGGTAGTTGGGCCCGCCTGCCTTCGGGCCGGTGCCCGACAGGCCTTCGCCGCCGAACGGCTGGCTGCCGACGACCGCGCCGATGATGTTCCGGTTGACGTAGAGGTTGCCGACCCGAGCGCGCTGCGCGACGTGCCCGATGCGGCCGTCGAGGCGGGTTTGCAGGCCCATCGTCAGTCCGTAGCCGGTCGCGTTGATCGCGTCGATGACGGCTTCGAGCGCACGCTTGTCGTAGCGGACCACGTGCAGGATCGGACCGAAATTCTCGTGCGCGAGGTCACCGATGGCGGCGATCTCGGCCGCGAGGGGCGCGAAGTAATGGCCGTCGAGCCCCGGTGGGAGGTCGCACTCGTGGACGATGCGGCCATGCTTCCGCAGCCAGGTCCGATGTCGCACGAGCAGCGCCAGCTGCTCGGCGTCGATCACCGGCCCGACGTCCGTTCGGGGATCGGCCGGATCGCCGATCACGAGCTCGCGCATCGCGCCCGCGATCATGTCGATCATCGAGTCGGCGATCTCGTTCTGCAGGAACAGCACGCGCAGCGCGGAACAGCGCTGGCCGCACGACCGGAAGGCGCTCGAGATCACGGCGTCGGCGACCTGCTCGGGCAGTGCCGTCGAGTCGACGATCATCGCGTTCTGCCCTCCAGTCTCGGCGATCAGCACGCCAATGGGCGCATCGCGCGCGGCGAGCGATCGGTTGATCGCGCGCGCCGTCGCCACGGACCCGGTGAACGCAACCCCGGCGACGCCGGCATCCGAGGTCAGGGCGCGTCCGACCGTCTCGCCGGGCCCGAGGATGAGGTGCAGCACGTCTCCCGGCACTCCGGCCTGGTGCATCAGCTGCACCGCGCGGAACGCGACGAGCGGAGTCTGCTCGGCAGGCTTTGCCACCACCGTGTTGCCGGCAACGAGTGCAGCGGCGATCTGGCCCCCGAAGATCGCAAGCGGGAAGTTCCACGGACTGATGCAGACGAATGGGCCGCGGCCGCCGAGGTGGAGCTCGTTCGATTCGCCGGCCGGACCCGGCAGCCGCTGCACCTGCATGCGTTCCCGGCCGATGGCGGCGTAGTAGCGGCAGAAGTCGACCGCCTCGCGCACTTCGGCGTGCGCATCCAGCATCGTCCGGCCGCCCTCGCGCACGATCAGCGCGCACAGCTCGTCATGCGCTGTTTCCCAGGCATCGGCCACGCGCTCGATTACCTCGGCGCGCGCGTCGACACCCAGCGCCTCCCAGGCGGGGAAGGCGGTTCGTGCAGCCGCGAGTGCGGCCTCGACGTCGCGCACACCGGCTTCGGCCGCCGAGCCGATCACCTGCCCGAGCGCGGCGGGATTGCGGACTTCGGATGGCGTGCCTGCCGCTGCGCCGGACACCAGCGACGTCGCATCGACGCGGCTGCTGCGCCCGACCGCCGAGGCGAGCGCGAGCAGTGTCGGAGCCTGCTGCAGGTCGATTCCCCTCGAATTGCGGCGCGCCCCGAACAGAGCCGTTCCGGTGGTAAGGGCCGACGGCGGTTCGTCCGAGGCCACGAACGCGCGCCCCAGCGCGTAGGCATCCTCCACCAGCGACTCGGACGGGACCGAATGGTCCGTGATCTGGTGAACGAACGAGGTATTCGATCCATTTTCGAGCAGGCGGCGGACCAGGTAGGCGAGCAGGTCGCGGAAGGCGCCGACGGGCGCATACACGCGGACGCGGACATCGGGACTGTCCGCGAGCAGCGCCGCGTACAGCGGGTCGCCCATTCCGTGCAGCCGCTGGAACTCGTAGTGGCGCCCGGGCGCGATTTCCCGGGCGTATTCGACGATCGAAGCGACCGTCAGGGCGTTATGGGTCGCGAACTGCGCGTAGACCGGCGCCGGATGCGCCAGCAAGCGCCGGGCAGTCGCGAGGTAGGACAGGTCCGTGGCCCACTTGCGCGTGAATACGGGGAAGCCCGGCATGCCGAGCTCCTGCGCGCGCTTGATCTCCGCGTCCCAGTAAGCGCCCTTGGTGAAGCGGACGGTGATCGGCCGCCGCAGTTCAGCGCTCGACTGCAGCAGGCGATCGATCGCCGCCGCGGCGCGCGTCTGGTAGGTCTGGACGGCCAGGCCGAGTCCGGGCCAGTCGGCCAGCAGCGGTTCGCGCATCAGGCGCTCGAACAGGCCCAGATGAAGCGACAGCCGCTCCGATTCCTCGGCGTCGATGGTCAGGTTCACGTCGGCGGCACGCGCCAGGGCGCCCAGCTCGACCAGCCGCGGATAGAGTTCCCGGTCGCTGCGCTCGGCTTGCGCGGTCTCGAAGCGGGGATGGATCGCGGACAGCTTCACCGAGATTCCGTCGCGCAGGCTCCAGTCGGTGCCCGCCGTTCCCTTCAGCGCCGACAGCGCGCTGACGTACGAAGCGTAGGCCCGGTCGGCGTCCGCGCGTGTGCGTGCGCCTTCGCCGAGCATGTCGAACGAGTAGAGGATGCGGGCATCCGGCCGCCGCGCGGCGCGGGCCATCGCGGCCTTGAGCTCGGTCGCGAAGACGAACTGGTCCCCGAAGCGCCGGATCCCCTCGATCACGAGCGGGCGCATCGCGCTGCGCGCGAACCACGCACGGATGGATGCATCGTCTCCTTCGGCTCCGCGCAGGTCTGCGTCGGCGGCGGTGTGGCCGGCGACCTTCAGGGCAGTCGCCAGCACGCGGGTCACGAAGTTTCCGTCCATCCCGATGCGGCTCGAGCGGAAAGCGGCGAGCTTCTCCGCGATCAGCCAGGTCTGCGTCTCGGGATCCGGCGCCCGCAGCAGGGCTTCGGCCAGGCGCAGCAGGGCGATGCCCTCAGGCGTCGCCAGCGGAAAGGAGTTGAGCAGGTTCTGCGCGGAAAGCAGCCCGGGGTCCGCGGCCCGCACCGCCGCGATGTAGCCGAGGGCGCGGCGGCGCGCCGCGTCACGGCGCTCGGTCGAAGGCTCGCCGGACGCCAGCAGGCGCTGCACCGCGCTTCGTTCATCTGCATACGGATCGCCGAGGTCAGGCAAGCGTTGCAGTGCTTCCAGTACGCCAGGCATGTGATCTCCAGCGAGGAATGCGCATCAATCTAGCACCGTGCTCCGGCTCCGAAGCACGCGTGCCGGGGGGGCTCTCAGGTTCGTACAATGGCGCACCGAGCCCCGATCCATGTTCGACTTCTCCGCAGAATCCGGTTTCGTTGCGCTGTTCGCCGCGAGTTTCATCGCTGCGACGATCCTTCCCGGGGGGTCGGAGTTCGTGCTGATCGGAGTTATCCACAAGCATCCCGACGCCCTGTGGCAGGCGGTCGGCGTGGCTACGCTTGGCAATACCCTTGGAGGCGTCACCTCTTACTGGATGGGCCGGCTGCTGCCCAACCGGGTCCAGCACAAGGCGATCATCACGCTGCACAAGTACGGCTACTGGGCGCTGCTGCTGTCGTGGTTGCCGCTGGTAGGCGATGCCCTGGCGGTGGGCGCAGGGTGGTTGCGGCTCAACCCCTGGCTTACGATCGCCGCGTTTGCCGTCGGCAAGCTTTTCCGCTACGTGCTCGTCGCCGGCGGCTGGGCATGGATCGAGGCGCTTTTTCTTGCCTAGTGACAACGCTCTAGGGCAGCACAAGTGGCGGTGCCCGGCCTTCGTATAATCGCAGGCGAGACACTACCCAGCCCGAGCGCCGACCGGCGCAACTCCCAACCAAGAAACGGCCCATGAAAGTCCTCGTCCCCGTCAAGCGCGTGGTCGACTACAACGTGAAGGTGCGCGTGAAGTCGGACCAGACCGGCGTCGACATCGCCAATGTGAAGATGTCGATGAATCCCTTCGATGAGATCGCGGTGGAGGAGGCAGTCCGCCTGAAGGAGCAGGGCATCGCCACCGAGGTGATCGCGGTGTCGTGCGGCCTGCCCCAATGCCAGGAGACGCTGCGCACCGCGCTGGCGATCGGCGCCGACCGCGCCATCCTGGTCGAGACCGACGTCGAACTGCAGCCGCTGGCGGTGGCCAAGCTGCTCAAGGCGCTGGTGGACCGCGAGCAGCCGTCGCTCGTGATCCTGGGCAAGCAGGCGATCGACGACGATGCGAACCAGACCGGGCAGATGCTGGCGGCCCTGGCCGATCTGCCGCAGGGCGCGTTCGCGTCCAAGCTCGTGGTGGCCGACGGCCGTGCGCAGGTCACGCGCGAGGTCGATGGCGGGCTGGAGACGATCTCGCTGTCGCTGCCAGCCATCATCACCGCGGACCTGCGGCTGAACGAGCCTCGCTACGTGACGCTGCCGAACATCATGAAGGCGAAGAAGAAGCCGCTCGAGACGGTGAAGCCTGCCGACCTCGGCGTGGATGTCACGCCGCGCCTGAAGATGCTGAAGGTCAGCGACCCGCCGGGTCGCAAGGCCGGCGTGCGCGTCGCGGACGTGCCGGCGCTGGTGGCCAAGCTGAAAACCGAAGCCAAAGTCCTTTGAGAACGCGCGGAGACGACAGATGACGGCACTCGTACTTGCCGAACACGACAACACGTCGCTCAAGGCCGCGACGCTGAATACCGTGACCGCCGCGGCCAAGGCCGGCGGCGAGGTCCACATCCTGGTGGTCGGGCACAACGCGGCCGCGGCCGCGCAGCAGGCGGCGAAGATCCAGGGCGTATCCAAGGTGCTGCTGGCCGACGGGCCGCAGTTCGCCGGGGGGCTCGCCGAGGCGGTTTCCGCAGGTGGTGGCGCTGGCGGGCAGCTACAGCCACGTCTTCGGCGCGGCGACAGCCTATGGCAAGAACATCCTGCCGCGCGTTGCGGCCAAGCTCGACGTGGCGCAGGTCTCCGACATCATGAGCGTCGAGTCGCCCGACACGTTCACGCGTCCGATCTACGCCGGCAACGCGATCGCGACGGTGCAGAGCGCGGACAAGGTGAAGGTCGTGACGGCGCGTCCGACGAACTTCGACGCGGTTGCGGCCGAGGGCGGCTCGGCCGCGGTCGAGACCGTGGATGCCGTCAGTGCCGGGGACGCATCGCGCTTCATCTCGCGCGACATCGCGAAGTCGGACCGTCCGGAGCTGCAGGGCGCGAAGGTCGTCGTCTCCGGCGGCCGCGGGATGGGCTCGGCCGAGAACTTCAAGCTGCTCGAGCCGCTGGCGGACAAGCTCAACGCGGCGATGGGGGCCTCGCGCGCGGCGGTCGATGCCGGCTACGCGCCGAACGACTGGCAGGTCGGGCAGACCGGCAAGGTCGTCGCGCCGCAGCTTTACATCGCCGTCGGCATCTCGGGTGCAATCCAGCATCTCGCCGGCATGAAGGATTCCAAGGTGATCGTCGCCATCAACAAGGACCCGGAGGCGCCGATCTTCCAGGTTGCCGACTACGGCCTCGTCGGCGACCTGTTCGAGGTCGTGCCGCAGCTGGTCAAGGAACTCGGCTGACGGTCCGGGCCATGCCAGCGCGGGGCACAGCGTCCGCGGCTCGCCGTGATCCTGTGCCCTTCTTGTTTACTC
>Ga0224500_10001705_pt1 | contig 12652 bp, 9 predicted proteins | sample SF_Oct11_sed_USG_FD_168126 | JGI IMG/M metagenome (GOLD analysis project Ga0224500, IMG submission 168126) | Sediment microbial communities from San Francisco Bay, California, United States - SF_Oct11_sed_USGS_4_1 | ecosystem: Environmental > Aquatic > Marine > Sediment | place: USA: California... | reverse complement strand
CAGGAACGCGTCGGCGAAGCGCTCGTAGAACGTCGGCGTAGTCTCGGTGCGGATGCCGTGCGCGTCCGCGATCTCGACCTGTGTGGCCCGCCCCTTGCGGCCCACGACCAGCCGTCCCGCGGTGCCGATCACCTCGCTCTGCGTCTCGTGGCCGTGCGCCATCGTGCGCGAATTGTAGAAGCACGCCGTCTTGCCGCCCTCGAACTCGCAGATCGCCACGCCGTTGTCGACGTCGCCGCACTCGGCGAGCCCCTTGTGCACGGCGATCGTGCCGGTGGCGAACACGCGCTTCGGCTGCGGGCTCCCCAGCATCCACCGCGCCACGTCGACGTCGTGCACGCCCATGTCGACGAAGATTCCGCCGGATTTCGGCGCGAAGCGCACGAAGAAGCCCGACGGGTCGTTCATGTCCGTGGTCTCCGAGCGGACGAGGAACGGCGTGCCGATCAGCCCCTCGTCGATCTTGCGCCGCGCGTCCTGGTAGCTCGCGTCGAAGCGCCGCGTGTAGCCGATCATCACCTTGAGCTTCGGGTGCTTCGCCGCCTCGGCCTCGACGGCGAGGCACGAGTCGACGTCGAGCGCCAGCGGCTTCTCGCAGAACACGTGCTTGCCCGCGCGCAGGCCGGCAACGATCTGCTCGGGGTGGATCGTGTTCGGCGTGACGATGAAGACCGCATCGACGCCCTTGTCGGCGAGGAGGTCCTCGTAGCGCTCGTGGACGCGCGCCACGCCGAGCACGTCGCGGGCGTGCGCGCGCTCGTCGGCCTCCGGGCTGCAGGCGGCAACCAGCGCGACGCCGGGAATTCGCCAGGCGAGGTTCTCGGCGTGGCGCCGTCCCATGCGGCCAAGCCCCACGATTCCCGCGTTGAGTGCGTTTCCGGCCATGGTCAGAACTCCACGATGCGCTTTTCGCGCCAGGACGTCGTGGCGGCCTCCGCCAGTTCGAGCGCGGCCACGCCGTCGCCGATCGACGTGCGCGGGGTCGCACCCTTCGCCAGCACGTCGAAGAAGTGCGCCATCTCCAGCGCGTAGGCGACACGGTAGCGCTCGAGGAAGAAGTACTCCGGCTTGTCCTGCGACACGCTGGCCTCCGTCCACGCGACGACCTCGGTAGGCCGGTGGTTGCCCGCCTGCAGCATCCCCTTGCTGCCCAGCACCTCGAAGCGCTGGTCGTACCCGTAGGCCGCGCGGCGCGTCGTGTTGATCTGCGCGAGGCGGCCCGACTTCGTGCGGATCGTCACCGCGGTGCAATCGACGTCGCCGACCTCGCCGACCTTCGGGTCGGCCAGCACGCTGCCGGTGGCGAAGACCGTGCGCGCCTCGTCGCCGAGAATCCAGCGGAAGATGTCGAAGTCGTGGATCAGCATGTCCTTGAAGATCCCGCCCGAGCGCTTCAGGTACTCGACCGGCGGCGCACCGGGGTCGCGGCTGGTCACGACGAGCATCTCCGGTGCGCCGACCTCGCCGGCGTCGAGCCGCTGCTTCGCGGCGGCGAAGGTCGGGTCGTAGCGCCGCTGGAAGCCGATGAGGCAGGTGACGCCGGCCTTCTTCACCGCGTCGGCGCAGCGGCGCGCCCGCGCGAGGTCGAGGTCGACCGGCTTCTCGCAGAAGATCGCCTTGCCGCTCGCGGCGGCGCGCTCGATCAGGTCGGCGTGCGTGTCGGTCGACGAGGCGATCACCACCGCGCGCACCGCGGCTTCGCGGAACACCGCGTCGGTGTCGCTCACGCGCGAGCCGTGCTGCGCGGCGAGCGCGGCGGCCGCCGCCGCATCCGGGTCGACCACGTGGGTCAGCCGCACGCCGCTCTGGCGCACGAGGTTGCCGGCGTGGATCTTCCCGATCCGTCCCGCGCCGAAGATGGCGACGTCAATCATCGTAGTCTCCCCGATCCCTGGTTTCCTCGATCTTCGATTCGAGCCTGTAGGCCAGCGCGACGAACAGCGCCTGGCCGAGGCACAGCGTGTTGGTCAGCGAGCGGAAGGCGAACGCGCTGCCCTCCGGCACGACGAGCAGCGCGTCGGCCACGCGCGCGAGCGGCGACATGCGGCTGTCGGTGAGCACGATCGCCTTCGCGCCGCGGCGGTGCGCGTGGCGCACGCAGGCGAGCGTCTCCTTGCCGTAGGGCGTGAAGCTGATCGCGACGATGGCGTCCTGCCTGCCGATCGAGCGCACCTGCTCCATCACCATGCCTCCGGTGCCGTCGACGAGCTGCACGCGCTTGTCGACGTGCTGCAGCGCGTAGGTGATGTACGCGGCCACCGGGTAGCTTCGCCGCACGCCGACGACGTAGATGTGCTGCGCGCGCTCGAGCAGGCCGACGGCGGCGGCGAACGCGGCGTCGTCGAAGTCGCGGGCGAGCTCGTCGAGGCCGGAAGCGCTCGCCGCGACGAACTCCCGCGCCACCGCGCCGGGCGTCAGCGCGCCGCGCTTGTCCGCCACCATGCGGCGGATGCGCTGCTGGTAGGTGGCCTGCGGCGCGGCGCGCTCGCTCCACTGCGCGCGGAACACCGCCTGCAGCTCGGAGAAGCCGGAGTAGCCGAAGCGCTGCGCGAAGCGCACCACCGCCGAGGGCTGGACGCCGCAGCGCTCGGCGACCTCGGTGACGCGGTCGACCATCAGCGACGCGCGGTGCCGCTCGACGTAGCGCGCGACGCTCGCGAGCTTCGGCGGCAGCGCGTCGTACTCCTGCGCGATGCGCGCGAGCAGCGCTCCGACCGGCCCGTCGCCGGCCTTCGCCGCCGCGCGGCGCCCCCGCGCGGGGGCGCTCCTCAGCGCTTGAGCATCCATTCGTGCGCCGGGTCGTTGCGGAAGTGCCACACGCGCTTCGGCCCCGCCATCACGTTGAGGTAGTACGACTCGTAGCCGTAGGGCACGACGACCGGGTGGTAGCCGCGCGGCACCATCACCACGTCGTGGTCCTCGACGGCCATCGACTCGTCGAGCGAGCGGTCGTCGGTGTAGACGCGCTGGAACGCGAAGCCCTGCGCGGGCGAGAGCCGGTGGTAGTACGTCTCCTCGAGGAAGCTCTCCTCCGGCACGCGGTCGCTGTCGTGCTTGTGCGGCGGGTACGACGACGAGTGACCCGAGGGCGTGCGCACCTCGACGACGAGCAGGTTCTCCGCGGGCTCCGTCTGCGGCAGGATGTCGCGCACGTAGCGAGTGTTCGCGCCCTGGCCGCGCGCCGTGCGCGGGATCGAGGCGGGCTCGATCAGCCGCGCGGGCAGGCTGCCGCCGCCGGGGGCGCTCGCCACGCCGATCTCGGCGGCGGAAGTCGCCTCGACGATCGCGCCCTTCCCGTCCGGCGCGTACACGGCGTACGGCGCGCGGTCGTCGAACACGCTCGTGCGATCGCCGATGTCCCGCCAGGTCTGCCCGGACACCGTGATCGTCACTCGGCCCGTCAGCACGACCACGCAGATCTCGCGCCCGGAGAGGTCGAGCGCGAGCCGTTCGCCGGGCGCCAGGCGATGCGCTGAGAAGCCGACGTACTTCCAGGCAGCGGAGGCCGGCGTCACGCTGACGATGTCGCGGCCGTCGCGCCTCGCCTTGACGAGAAGGTTCATGGCCCCTCACCCCCGGCCCCTCTCCCACCTGACGGCGGGAGAGGGGAGTGCAGTTCACCCCTCGCCCCGCGCCAGCGGGGAGAGGGGCCGGGGGTGAGGGTGGGGACGAGGGCGGAGGCGAGGGCCCGGCTCACGCGGCGCTCCTCGCGGCCAGCCCGTCGACGATCCCGCGCAGGTGCCGGTAGCCCTTCTCCGCGTACGCGTAGCTCGGCGCGACCGCCGGATCCTGCTCGGCCTCGACGACCAGCCACCCCGCGTAGCCGTGCTGCGCGAGGATCGCGAGCAGCGCGGGAAAGTCCACCACGCCGTCGCCCGGCACCGTGAAGGCGCCGTTGATCACCGCCTGCAGGAAGCTCCAGTTGCGGTTGCGCGCGAGCTTCACGACGAACGGCCGCACGTCCTTGCAGTGCACGTGGCAGACGCGCGCGACGTGCTTGCGCAGCATCGCCACCGGGTCGCCGCCGCCGAACGCCATGTGGCCGCTGTCGAACAGCAGGCCGACGTCGGGGCCGGTGACGCTCATCAGCGTGTCGACGTCCTGGGGCGTCTCGACGTACGCGCCCATGTGGTGGTGGTAGGCGAGCCGCACGCCGCGCGTCAGCAGGTGAGCGCCGAACTCGTCCAGCCGCCGCCCGTACTCGCGCCACTCGCCGTCGCGGAAGAAGCGTGGCCGCTGGTAGAGCGGCGCGCTGGTCCCCTGGATGCTGTCGGCGACTTCGCCGTAGACCATCGCCTTCGCGCCGCACTTCGCGAGCAGGTCGAGGTGCGGCTCGACCGCGGCGATCTCCTCGGCCACCGTGCGCCTTGCCAGCCGTCCCGAGTACCAGCCGGACACCAGCGCCAGCCCGTGCCGCCCGAGCGTCTCCGCCAGCGCGCGCGGCTCGCGCGGGAACTTGTTGCCGAGCTCGAAGCCCTCGTAGCCGATCGCCCTGCCTTCCGACAGCGCGGTCTCGAGCGGGATCTCGCCGCCCAGCGACGGCAGGTCGTCGTTGCTCCACGAGATCGGGTTGATCCCGATCCTCACTCGAAGTCCGCTCATGGCGTCTGCTTCTTCCTGTCCGCTTCGTAGCGCTCGCGCGCCGCGCGCACCTCGGCGCGCCCGGAGACCGCCGGCACCGCGACTTCCCACCACCAGCCGCCGGCCTCGGTCGAGCGCGCGGGATCGGTGTCGATCGCCACCACGTACGTGCGATCCGCCGCGCGCGCGCGGGCGAGCGCCGCCTCCAGCTCGGGAATCGTGCGCACGTGCTCGGCGAGCGCGCCCAGCGACTTCGCGTGCGCCGCGTAGTCGATGTCCGGCGCCCCCGGTCCCGCCTGCGCACAGTCGGCGAACAGGTTGTTGAACGGCTCCCCGCCGACGGCCTGCTGCAGGCGGTTGATGCAGCCGTAGCCGCGGTTGTCGAGCACGACGACGATGAGCTTGCGGCCCAGCATCACCGACGTCGCGATCTCCGAGTTCAGCATCAGGTAGCTGCCGTCGCCGACCATCACCACGACCTCGCGTCCCGGATGCGCCATCTTCACGCCGATGCCGCCGGCGATCTCGTAGCCCATGCACGAGTAGCCGTACTCGACGTGGTAGCCGCCGGGCACCGCCGTGCGCCAGAGCTTGTGCAGCTCGCCCGGCAGCGTGCCCGCGGCGCACACCACGATGTCGTCGTGCGTCGAGCGCAACTGGCGCTGCACCGCCCCGATCACCTCGCCGTCGTAGGGCAGCTCCGGCGCCCGCTCGCCGGTGATGCGCGCCACCTCGTCGCGCCAGCGCTGCCCGTGCGAGGCCGCATCGCGCTGCCACGCATCGGCAGCTCGCCATCCGGCGAGCGCCCGCGACAGCGCGGCCAGCGCGAGGCGCGCGTCGCCGCGCACCGCCAGCGCGCGCCACTTGAGCGCGTCGAACGGATTCACGTTCACCGCGACCAGGCGCGCCTGTCCGAACAGCGAATGCGAGCCGGTCGTGAAGTCCTGCAGCCTCGTGCCCAGCGCGATCACCACGTCGGCGTCCTTCGCGAGCGCGTTCGCCGCGGGAGACCCGGTGACGCCGATCGCGCCCACCTGCATCGCGTGGTCCCAAGGCAGCGCGCCCTTGCCGGCCTGGGTCTCGGCCACCGGCACGCCGTGCGTCTCGACGAAAGTCCGCAGCGTGTCGGTCGCGAGCGCGTAGAGCGCCCCGCCCCCCGCGACGATCATCGGCCGCCTGGCGCGCCGGATCGCTTCGGCGGCGGCGGCGACGTCCTCTTCCGCAGGCGGCATGGGCGCCCGGCGGATCGGCGCGGGCGCGAAGAACGCCTCGGGCCAGTCGAACGCCATCGTCTGCACGTCCTGGGGCAGCGCCAGCGTGACCGGACCGCACAGCGCGGCGTCGGTCAGCACGTGGATGGCGCGCGGCAACGCGGTCAGCAACTGCTCGGGGTGCGCGATGCGGTCGAAGTAGCGCGACACGGGCTTGAAGCAGTCGTTGGCCGACACCGTGCCGTCGGCGAAGTCCTCGACCTGCTGCAGCACCGGGTCGGGCGCGCGCGAGGCGAACACGTCGCCGGGCAGGAACAGCACCGGCAGGCGGTTGACGTGCGCCGTGGCCGCCGCGGTGACGAGGTTCGTCGCGCCCGGCCCGATCGACGTCGTGCAGGCCATCATGCGCCTGCGCATCGTCGCCTTCGCGAAGGCGATCGCCGCGTGCGCCATCGCCTGCTCGTTGTGCGCGCGGTACGTCGGCAGCTCGTCGCGGTGCGCGTACAGCGCCTCGCCGATTCCCGCCACGTTGCCGTGGCCGAAGATCGCCCACACGCCGGCGAACAGCCGCTCGCCGTTCGCGTCGCCGACGCGCAGCGCGGCGAGGTGGCGCACCAGCGCCTGCGCCATCGTGAGCCGGATCGTCTTCATCGCCGCGCCTCCTTGCGCCGGCTCGAGTCGGCGCGGGCCCGGCGTGTCGGCGCGTGAGAGCAATTCGACTTGCCGTCGATCCCCGCGCGTTGCGAGGGTCCCCTCGCCGGGCGGCTCATGCTCTAGCCTCGCGCCAGGCGTCGATCAGCGCCTCGTAGGCCGCGCGCACGCGCTGCCTGAGCGTCGCGTCGTCGATCGCACCCGCGAGCCAGGCGCTCGCGGGCTCGTGGAAGATCGTCCGGCCCACGGCGAAGCCCTTGCAGCTGCGGCTCGCGGCCGCGTCCCGGAAGCCCTGCGCGAGCGTTGCGACCGGCGCCGACTGCCCGAGGATCACCACGCCGCGGCAGTACGGGTCGCGCTCCGCGATCAGCGCGTCCAGCGCCTGCCACTGGGCGGGGCCCATCGGCTCGAGCTTCCACCACTCCGGGTAGATGCCGAGGTTGTAGATGCGCTTGACGGCGCGCAGCACCGTCTCGGCGTCGCGCGGCAGGGACTTCGGCGGGATGATCTCGAGCATGAGCTCGTGGCCGCTGGCCTGAACGGCGTCGTAGAGCGAGCGCATCTGCGCCTCGTTCTCGAGGCGGGTCTCCAGCGCGTCGTCCGGGTGGTAGAAGACGAGGCACTTCGCGACGTGCTCCGCGGGCCACGACAGCAGCGTGGTGCCCACCGAGCGGCCGTGGTCGAACTCCACCGGGTTGCTGCCGGGCAGCTCGACCGGCCGGCCGATCCACCAGCCGCGTCCCGTGGCGGCGTTGAGCGCGTCCTGCCCGTAGCGGTCGTCGCACAGCAGCCCCGCCTTCGTGCCCAGCCCGCGCGCCGCGGCGGTTTCCGCGACCGCGTCGACGAGCAGGCGCTTGAGCCGGGGCAGCCGCTCCTCGCCGGCGCCGGCCTCCTGCGCCAGCGCGAAGAACGGGTTGCGGTGGTCGAACGCGAAGGCGAACACCTCGTCGTGCGGCGGGCGCGGCGCCGTCACGCGGTGCAGCCGCGTGAGCGTCGCGTCCCGGTCCGGGCGCGGGATCTCGTCCGCGTGCGCGATGAAGTAGTCGAGCTCGACGCGGGTGGGCATCGCCGGCGCGCAGCCGTGGCGCGAGACCACCAGCGCGCCGCAGGCGTTGGCGTAGCGCGCGCAGGCGTCGTAGTCCTCGCCGCGCAGCCAGCCCGAGAGGAAGCCGCCGTTGAAGCCGTCGCCGGCGCCGAGCACGTTCAGCACCTCGACGGTGACGCCCTTGCCGTTGAACGCCGCGTCGAGCGAGGCGGGGATCGCGCCGTCGATCACCGCGCAGCCCATCGGGCCGCGCTTGACCACCAGCGTGGCCTGCGAAACGCGGCGCACCGCCCTCAGCGACGCGATGATGTCGGTGGAGCCGCCGGCGATGTTGAACTCCTCGATCGTGCCGATCGCAAGGTCGATCTTCGGCAGGATGCGCTGCAGGTGCGCGGTGACGCCGTCCGAGGCGATGAAGCGGGTCTCGCCGTCGCCGCGCTTCGTGAGGCCCCACAGCACCGGCCGGTAGTCGATGTCGAGGATCGTGCGCACGTCGTTGGCGCGCGCGCGGTCGAGCGCGCGCTGGCTGATCCCGTCGATGTACTCGGTGGAGAAGTGCGTGCCGGTGATCAGCAGCGACTTGCTCTGGCGGATGTAGTCCTCGGCGATGTCCGCGTCGGTGATCGCCATGTCCGCGCAGTTCTCGCGCAGGAAGATGAGCGGGAACGTGTCGCGGTCCTTGATGCCGAGCACGACCGCGCCGGTGAGGCGGCGCGGGTCGACCGACACGTGCGAGGTGTCGCAGCCTTCCTTGGCGATCGTCTCGACGAGGAAGTGGCCGAGGCCGTCGTCGCCGATGCGCGAGATGAGCCCCGTCCGCAGGCCGAGGCGCGCGCAGCCGAACGCGGTGTTCGACGACGAGCCGCCGAGGTACTTCGCGAAGCTCGTCACGTCCTCGAGCCGCGCGCCGATCTGCTGCGCGTAGAAGTCGACGGCGAAGCGGCCGAGGCAGAGGATGTCGAAGCGCCGGTCGGCGGCGAAGCGGGTGGCGTTGCGCATGGGGTCCGGAACGGCGGGGAGGGGCGGCGGGCGCGGGGCCGGCGACCGGAACGCCAATTCTGCCCCGGCTGTGCATGGAACGCAATTTCCACTACGATGGGCGGCCACGACACCCGGCCGCCGCCATGCTCGTCGCGCAGGTCTCCGATCCGCACGTCACGGTCGCGGGCGCCAGCCCCGGCGCCGGCGTGGACTCGCACGCGCGTCTCGCGGCCGTCCTGCGCTGCATCGCCGGCCTTTCCCCGCGACCCGAGGCGATCGTGCTTTCCGGCGATCTCGTCGAGGCCGGGAGCGCCGCCGAATACGCGCGCCTCGCCGCCCTCGTGGCCGCCTCGCCGGTCCCCGTCCACCTCATGGCCGGCAACCACGACGATCGCGACGCGCTGGCCCGCGCGTTTCCGGATCACGCGGAGCGCTTCGGCGAGCACGGGCTGCACTACGCGTTCGACCTTGGGGCGCTGCGGCTGGTGATCCTCGACTCGCTGGTGCCGGGCCGGCCGGGAGGCGCGCTGCCGCCGGGCGAAGTGGACTGGCTCGAGGCGACGCTCGCAGCGCGACCGGACGCGCCGACCGTCGTGTTCGTGCACCACCCGCCGGCGACGACGGGGCTCGCGCACGTCGACCGTTCGGCGCTCGACGACGATCGCGCGTTCGCCGCGGCGGTCCGCCGGCACCCGCAGGTCGTGCGCGTGAGCTGCGGGCACCTGCACCACGCCGTGACGCTCAACTGGGCGGGCACCGCGCTGTCGGTGTGCCCCAGCACCGCGCACCAGTTCGCGCTCGACCTCGCCCCCGACGGCACCATCCGGCCGGTCGACGGGCCGCCCGCGTTCCAGCTTCACCGCTGGCACCGCGGCACGCTGCACACCTACACGACGAACGTCTCCGCGGAGAATGGGAGGACAGGATGAGGACTCGCACCGCGTTGTTCGCTGCGGCGCTTGGCGCCGCGTGCGTGGCGAGCGCGGCCGCGCTCGCGCAGGGCTATCCCGAGCGTCCGGTGCGCGTGGTCGTGCCGTTCGCGCCCGGCGGCGCCACCGACATCATCGCGCGCATCGTCGGGCAGAAGCTAGGGGAGCGCCTCGGCGGGCAGGTCGTGATCGAGAACAAGCCTGGCGCGGGCACGACGCTGGGCAACGCGGAGGTCGCGAAGGCGAAGCCGGACGGCCACACGCTGCTGTTCGCGCCCACCCCGTTCGTGATCTCGCAGGTGGTCTACCCGAGCCTGCCCTACGACGCGGCGAAGGACTTCGCGCCGGTGTCGCTGCTCGCCACCTCGCCTTTCATCCTCGTCGTCAACCAGGGCGTGCCGGCGCGCAGCGTCGGCGAGCTGGTCGCGCTGGCCAAGGCGAAGCCGGGCACGCTCAACTTCGGCTCGGCCGGCAACGGCACCGTGCCGCACCTCGCGGGCGAGCTGTTCAAGCTGCGCGCCGGGGTGGACGTCGTCCACGTGCCGTACAAGGGCGGCGGCCCGGCCATCGTCGACCTGGTCGGCGGGCAGGTGTCGATGATGTTCGCCACGCCGATCGAGGTGAGCCAGCACGTGCAGGCCGGCCGCCTGCAGGTGCTCGGAGCGACGTCGTTGAAGCGCCTCTCCGCGTTTCCCGACGTGCCGACGCTCGACGAGAGCGGCTATCCCGGCTTCGAGGTACTCTCCTTCTTCGGCGTGCTCGCCCCCGCCGGCACGCCGCAGCCGATCCTCGATCGCCTCGCGAAGGAACTCGCCGCCGTCATGGAGCTGCCCGACGTGCGCGAGCGCTTCGCCGCGCAGAGCGCCGAGGCGAACGTGCGTCCGGGGGCGGTGTTCTCCCGCTTCCTCGCCGACGAGCGGGAGAAGTGGGCCGACCTCGTGAAGCGATCGGGCGCGAAGGTGGACTGATGGGGCGGGCGGCCCTCCACCGTGTTGCGGTGCAATGCGCCGCGGCGTTTGCGGCCACGGCGCGTTCGGATCATCATGGCGGGCTTCGCCGCCGCTTGCCACTCGCCGCATGACGCCCTACCTCGAAATCGACTCGCTGTGCGTCGGCTACGGCGCCACGCGCGTGCTCGACCGGGTGAGCCTCGCGATCGGCAAGGGCGAGATGGTGGCGCTGCTCGGCAGCTCCGGCTGCGGCAAGACGACGCTGCTGCGCTCGATCGCCGGCTTCGTGACGCCGGAGTCCGGCGCGATCCGCATCGAGGGCCGCGACCTCCTCGCGCTGGCGCCCGAGAAGCGCGGCGCGGCGATGATGTTCCAGTCCTACGCGCTGTGGCCGCACATGAGCGTGGCGGCGAACATCGGCTACGGCCTGCGCATGCGCGGCTGGAAGCGGGACGCGATCGACCGGCGCGTCGAGGAGATGCTCGCGCTGCTGCAGCTCGAGGGCTTCGGGCCGCGCAGCGTCGGCGCGCTCTCCGGCGGCCAGCGCCAGCGCGTCGCGCTCGGCCGCGCGCTGGCCGTGAGCCCGTCGCTGCTGCTGCTCGACGAGCCGATGAGCAACCTCGACTACCGCGTGCGCGTCGACCTGCGCCACGAGCTGCGCGCGCTGCAGAAGCGCATCGGGATCACGGCGGTGTACGTCACGCACGACCGCGAGGAGGCGCTCACGCTCGCCGATCGCATCGCCGTGATCGACGCCGGCCGTGTCGCGCAGTACGCGACGCCGCAGGAGGTGTTCCACCGGCCGGCCTCGCCGTTCGTCGCGGGGTTCATGGGCGCGGACAACAGGCTGACGCTCGCGCTGCGCGGCGACGGCTCGCTCGCGCTGCCGGCCGCGGCGCCGGAGGGCCGTTCGGTGCGCGCGCACTTTCGCGCCGACGACGCCCGCCTTGCCGACGCCGGCGAGCGCGGCGCGCCGGGCGACGTCACGCTGCCGGGCGTCGTCGAGCAGGTCTACTACGTCGGCCAGGGCTACCGCTACCGGGTACGCACTGCCGACGGCGAGGTGTGGGTCCACGGCGGAGAGCGGCGCGACGAAGGGACGCAGGCGGCGATCGTCGTGCCGCGCGCTTCGCTGCTCGTCTTCCCGGCGCCAGGGCCCTGACGCAGACGTTCCAATCGCAACGAGGAGGAGAAGCCATGAAGCTACGCACACTCGCCGCAGCAGCCGTCGCGGCGCTTTTCGCCGTCGCGCTCCCCGCGGCCGGCCAGACGACGCTCAACGTCGTGACCGCAGGCGACCAGAACATGGTCGACTACGTGAACGACTTCCTCGCCCCGCGCTTTGAAAAGGCGAACCCGGGCGTCAAGGTGCGCGCGGTCGGCACCGGCCCGGGCGACGCGGGCTCGCAGAAGATCTACGAGAAGCTCTCCGCGCAGCAGAAGGCCAACGCCGCCGCGTGGGACGTCGACGTCGCCGTCGTGCACCAGCGCGGCGCCGCGACGATGGTGAACGAGAGCCTGCTCATGCGCTACCGCGGCGACGTGGCGTCCGGCAAGCTCGTGACGCGCGACTCCGCGAAGAACGCGCTCGGCGCGAACGTCGACGGCTACGTGCTGCCGATGTTCCACAGCCAGATCGCGTTCGCCTACAACCCCGACATGGTGAAGTCGCCGCCGCGCAGCTTCACCGAGCTGAACGACTGGGTGCGCAAGAACCCGCGCCAGTTCGGCTACAACGGCGTCAAGGGCGGCATGTCCGGCGTGGGCTTCGTGACCGCGTGGGTCTCCGCGAACAGCGGCATGGCCGACAAGCTGGAGAAGGGCCCGTACGACCCGGCGGCGAAGGCGGCCATCGAGAAGTCGCTGGGCAGCCTCAAGGAGTTCAACCAGTTCGTCGTGATGACGCCGGGCAACGCCGGCACGCTGGACATGCTGAACCGCGGCGAGATCGCGATGGGGCCGGTGTGGGTCGACATGTTCTACACGTGGATGGCCGACGGCAAGATGAACCCGAAGGTCAAGCTGTCGCTGCCCTCGCCGGGGCTCCCGGGCCAGCCGATGTACTACGTGATCCCGTCCAAGGCCGCGAACGCGGCGATCGCGAAGAAGTTCATCGACTTCGCGGCGAGCCCGGAGATCCAGGCGGAAGGCATCGTCAAGCGCTTCAACTGGTACCCCGGCATCGACGCGCAGCACGTGCAGTCCAAGATGGCCCCGGCGGACTGGAACAAGCTCTTCACCGACATCTCGCCGGCCGACCTGTCGAGCAAGGGGCGCCCGTTCCCGCTGTCGCAGTACTTGACC